>Ga0081539_10002241_pt1 | contig 28133 bp, 29 predicted proteins | sample TabmetS4T2R2_FD_71023 | JGI IMG/M metagenome (GOLD analysis project Ga0081539, IMG submission 71023) | Tabebuia heterophylla rhizosphere microbial communities from the University of Puerto Rico - S4T2R2 | ecosystem: Host-associated > Plants > Roots > Rhizosphere ... | reverse complement strand
GCCCAGGAGATGTCAGATGTCAAAGATTTTTATACAAAATCCGAGTACCAGATTCCAATGCGCGATGGCGTCAAACTCTTCACCTCGGTCTATGTCCCGAAAGACATCTCGCGGAAATATCCGATCATGATGAGCCGCACGCCGTATAGCGTCGCGCCTTACGGCCCGGACAACTACAAGACTGCGCTCGGACCGTCGCCGCTCTTTATGAAAGAAGGCTTTATCTTTGTCTATCAAGATGTGCGCGGGCGTAACATGTCGGAGGGCGATTTCAAGTGGATGGCTCCTTACAAGCCGAAGAAGAGCAGTGCGAATGATGTTGACGAAGCGACCGACACCTGGGACACCATCGAATTTTTACTCAAGACAATTCCCAATCATAACGGCCGCGTCGGGATGTGGGGCATCTCTTATCCCGGCCATTACACGGCTCAAGCCTTGATCGATCCTCATCCGGCTCTGAAAGCCGCCTCGCCACAGGCTCCGATGGCCGATAACTGGCTTGGTGATGATATGCATCACAATGGCGCCTTCTTTCTGCCGCATGCCTTTAACTTCATCATCAATTTCGGCAGACCGCGCACCGGGCCGGGACAATCGTCCGGTCAGCGATTCGATCACGGGACGAATGACGGGTACCAATTCTTTCTGGAGATGGGAGCGCTTCCCAACGCCAACAGTAAGTACATGAAAGGACAGATCAAGCTCTGGGATGAATGGATGGAGCACGGCGACTATGATCAGTATTGGCAGGCGCAAAATGTCCCTCAACATTTGAAGAAAGTCACGCCCGCCGTCATGACGGTCGGCGGCTGGTTCGACGCGGAGGATGTCCAGGGTCCACTCTCGATTTATCGGGCGATTGAAAAGAACAATCCGAAGGCCTGGAATGTTTTGGTCGAAGGCCCCTGGTGCCACGGGTGTTGGGCGCGCGGAACCGGCGACAAACTGGGCGGCGTCAGTTTCGGCTCGGCGACTTCGGCCGATTATCGCGAGAAGATCGAATTCCCGTTCTTTATGTATTTCCTCAAAGATCAAGGGGAGATGAAACTGCCCGAGGCCTACGTCTTCGAGAGCGGTTCAAATGTTTGGAAGACTTACGACTCCTGGCCGCCGAAGAGTGCCGAATCCAGGAGCATCTATTTGCAGGCGAACGGTAAGCTCTCGTTCGATCCGCCGGCCGATTCGTCGAAATCGGCACATGACGAATATGTCAGCGACCCGAACAAGCCCGTCCCCTTTATCAATGAGGTCGCGATCGGGATGAAGTATGAATATATGACCGCCGACCAGCGATTCGCCGCGACGCGGCCCGACGTGCTGGTCTATCAAAGCGATCCATTGACGGAAGATCTCACTGTGGCGGGTCCGTTCTCGGCCAATCTTTATGTTTCAACTTCAGGCACCGATTCGGATTTCGTCGTTAAATTGATCGACGTTTTTCCGAACAAGACGCAAGACCCGATGGACGGCTATCAAATGCTGGTTCGCGGCGAGCCAATGCGAGCCAAGTATCGCAAGAGCTGGGCGCAGCCGGAACCGATGAAGCCGAACGAAGTGACCCCTCTCTCTTTCGCGCTGCCCGACATCAATCACACCTTTAAAAAAGGCCATCGGATCATGGTCCAAGTTCAAAGCACATGGTTCCCGCTGGTGGATCGCAATCCTCAAAAATTTATCAACATCTACCAGGCGAAAGATGAAGACTTTCAAAAGGCGACGCAGCGCATCTATCGCTCAAGTAAGTTCAACTCGCATTTGAAAGTCAATGTGCTGAAATGATTACTCCTCGCTAAAAAGAGGAGGTTTTGCCACGCTTAAGATGATCAGTTTTCTAATCATCTACTCAACAGGTTGCTGAGGTAGGAAACATCCGGCTTCTATCGATCGTAAGCTGATTCTATAGATCTTATTTGGATCACATTTGCAGAGGTGTTAAATGTCAAATTACGTGGATCTTGGCGGTGGGCCTCACTCGTACATCACTGAACATTACCTCAAGCGAGTCCTGGCCGGGAATATTGAAAGTGTGCGGAGGCGTTTAATCAGCGCGCTCGAACGTCTTGACTATAGTGTAATTGAGGAAGAACCAGTCTTGCTTGGAAAACGTGGCGCGAATGGATGGGGCACTTGGTATGGTTCAGCTGATGTGCTCGACTATGCAATGACACTTGCGATCCGGATGAAACCCATCAGTGCGCACGCGACTAGCGTCACCTTCGAATATATCATCAGGCACCCGTGGCTATCACGCGGTGAAAAGGAAGTGTTGACGTGTGAAGCAGAGGCGATTACGGCGCTCGCCAGTGTTCGGGCCGCTGATAAGGTTTGTGTAGCCTGCGGGATAGAATCCACGGGTGATTCGCGCTTCTGCCGCAGGTGTGGTACGCCGATGACTTCTGAACAAGCTGAACTGGACGTACTACGGATGACCGCCGAAGCAAGGGCTGGACATACGTCTGTGGTTACGAGTGCGATCATGCTGATGATTACCAACTTACTCGCGTTTGCCGCATTAATCGTCGCCAGCTTCGCGCCAATTGGCGCAAAAATTTTATGGGCATCCACCATTATCGCCGTCATCATCGGCTTCCCGAATCTACTGGTGTTGTCATGTGCCTGGAAGCGTATAAATCTCGCCCTCAAGTCGAAGGGGGAAGAACATCGGAAGCCGCCGGCGAGTATGGATCTGGAACGCCCAACAATTGAAACTTTTGATTTTCCACCTCAACGAGCAGAGACCTCGATTACGGAAGGAACTACAGATTTGTTGTCGATGCAAGATCATAAACACGAGATATTGCTGACAAACCAGGACAACCGCGACACCGGGCGGATCGATTAAATAGTTGTCTTCCTGCTCCCAAGCAGTAAGATCTCTTGTTCGGCTTTTTCTATTATCGGTTGGCGACGGTAAGGGCGGATAAAGAAAGTGCGGGCGGCAGAACATGGGAAGATCTTCCGATCATCTGCCGCCCGCTATACAAGCTTCAGCTTAATTTTACTTACTTATTTAAATCGATGGTCTGGAACGATAACTGACCGTTCCGCTCGACCTGGATGACGACATCTTGCGCACCCTTCAGCGATTTGATGGTTGTGATCAAGTCCTGAGCGTTGGAGATTGCCGTCCGGTTGATCCGGTGAATGACATCACCTTCCCTGAGACCAGCTTCGTCCGCAGGGCTGCCGGGCTGAACGCTGTCGATGACCGCGCCACTATTGATCTTCAATTTCAGCTCGCTCGCAATTGCCGGGGTGACATTGGTGACCGAAACTCCGAGCAGGCCGGTGTTTCGATTATTTTCCTGAGCATTTTTGCTGGCGAGGTCCTTACGTCCCGGACGCTCACCGAGCATAATGGCCGTCGTTTCAGTGCGGCCGTCGCGCAGGTATTTGACCTGGACGCTCTGGCCGACCGTCGCGTCTCCCACCAATTCGGTCAATTGCTTGGGCGATTTGACCGCCTTGCCGTCAAACTCGGTGATCACGTCGCCGCTGCGGAGACCGGCTTTGGCCGCCGGGCTCGCCGGATCGGTGACATCGCCGATCAGCGCGCCTTCAATGCCTTCAGTGCCGTTAGCCTTGGCCAGCGCCGGCGTCAATTGTTGCAGGTTGACTCCGAGGAAGCCTCGGGTCACTTTACCGTTCTTGGCAAGTTGCGTGTAGATCTTGCTCGCCATGTTGGAGGGAATTGAGAATCCGATTCCTTCGCTTCCGCCCGAACGCGAAAAGATCATGGTGTTGATGCCGACTACTTCGCCGTCCATGTTGACCAATGGACCGCCGGAGTTGCCGGGATTGATCGAGGCATCGGTTTGAATGAAGTTGTCATAGGGGCCTGAACGGAGGTCACGGCTGGTCGCCGAAACGATCCCGGCGGTCATCGTTTGCTCCAATCCGAACGGACTGCCAAGCGCAATCACCCACTCGCCTTGTTCCAGTTTCGAAGAATCTCCCAGCTTGGCATAAGGCAGGTTCTGGCCGTCAATCTTGATCAGCGCGAGGTCGGTGTCAGGATCCGCGCCGACGAGCTTCGCTTTGACTGCTCGCCCATCCGCGAGTTTGACCTTGATCTCATCCGCATCACCCGCCACGTGATTATTGGTTAAGATGTAACCTTCAGGGCTGATGATGACGCCGGACCCGGTGCCGCGACGCGGTTGCTGCTTCATCTGGCCGAGCGGCGGGAAGCCGGGAATCTGCGGAAAATCGTCGCTGTCAACGCGAGCCGACCGTTTCGCCTTCTCCACCACGTCAATATTGACGACTGCCGGTTTAACCTGCTTCGCGACGCTGATGAATGTGCGCGATAGCTCAGCCGGAGAAGCGAGCGGCGCCGCCGGTTTAGCCTGCTGTCCCCAGACAACGTTCTTTGATGCGACTCCAGTTGCTATCCCCAGCGCCAATGCCAGTGCGAGCGCCAATGCGCGAAAGCCCTTGGTTTTATTGTCGGTGTTACTTGGACTCATATTGGTTTCTGTCTTCCTTGCTAGATAGGTGGTAGCTGCGCCCTCATCCTTACCTCACTAAAGGCTTCAGGTACTGCTACTTAGTTAATGTAATAGATTTCCCACTCGTTCTTTTGTGAGCATTGTCGATGCCTTAGATGCGAAGACATTTCATGAGGCTGTCTCGCGCTCTCTGAGTTTTTTTCTGAGGTGGATAAAGGAGCTAGAAAACGTGAAAAGCGCGAAATAGCCGGAACTATCTCGCGCTTTTCATTCTTCTCTTTGGAGATTCTAACTCGGAAAAATATTCTCAGCGAGTTATGGTTTCTTCTTCGGAGCGGCCTTGCTGCCTTTGACCGGTTCGGATTTCGGTGGTTGGAGGTTATTGCCGACCACCAGGTCTTTGATCACGGCCTTGACCTCGACCACTCGCGGATCGGTCTCCGGGGCCTTATCGAGGAACTTTTGCAGAGTATTAGCCGACTCTTGGAATTTAGCGACGCTCGCATAAGCGAGGCCGAGTTTATAGATCGCCTCAATATTATCGGGGTCAGCGGTGAGAATGCCCTGATAGGCATTGACGGCTTCCTCGGCTTTGCCGGACTCAAAGAGGGTCTCGGCGCCTTTCAATTCAAAATTCTTCTTGTCGGCCGGAACATCGCTCAGTTCGCCGGCCTCTTTGTAGTCCTTGACCGCGGCGTCGGCCATCTCGGCGGCTCCCAGGCGTCGCGCCAGAAGAGACTCTGCGTCGGCTCTGATCTTCAGATACTGAGACTTCAACTTTTTCGCCTGAGGAGCTTTGGCCGGATCGTTGACCTGTGGTTCAACGAGGGCAAGAGCTTTACCGGCTGCGTTGGTGGCGTCACTAAAATCCTGCTTGGCCGGGTCTCGCTTGGCCGGGTCTTTAATGCTCTCGTTGAGGCTCGTCACGCCGCGATTGTAAAGGGCGAGCGCGAGATTGGCCCAGACGGCTTGCTGTTCAGGATCGAGTTTCGACGCTTCGTTGTAGGCGTTGATGGCGCCGCTGTAATCCTTGTTCTGTGCCAGTTGTTGGGCCTGATCGAAAAGCTTCTTCATATTGTCAAAGTCAGTTTTAGCTTTTTCGTTGGCCGCTTTGGCTTTTTCGTACTCTTCCTGCGCTTTTTTAGCCTCTGCCGCGCTCATCTGTTTCGGTGGAGCGCCGCCGGCTGCTGCGGAATTACCGCCGCCACTCTCCATTTTTTTGACGTCATCGAGGGTCAATTTATGTCCATCGCCGGGACTCAACTCGATCTTGAGCCCTTCGTTACCTGGTTTAACGCGGCCCAGGTAGGTGGGCTGAAAACCGGGCGCCGAGACAATAATGGTATAGGTGCCGACGTAAGGGACACCGGCGTGCAAGAAGTGGCCCTTCTTGTCGATACTGGCCTTGTACGATCCTTTAATGTCGGTGCGCTCGAGGATCACTTCGGCATTTGGAATTGGCTCGCCTGACCCCGCCTTGACGACATCGCCTTCAATGCGGCCCACTTGAGCCAGAGCGCTCAGCGCCGCGAGCGCAACCAGCGCACAGGCCACGAAAGTCGTCCAGAGATTCTTGGTCTTCATTTTTTCCTCCGTGTGATGCTTTAACCGTTGCCAATCATGCAACTGGCTGAGGGGCGGCATTGATACAGTATTAACTGACAAAGTCGCTTGCCGATCCCAGAGCCGGGCGACACGTTGCAATTCGTGTCAAATACTTGTTGGGTTGAATACGAGACCTACAAACTTCGATCTATAATTGCCAGACCGGTGCAATTCTATCCGTCGCGAAATCAGATTTCAATTGCCATGGCTCTTGACCATCTCGGTTTGATCGAGTCTCGCGCTTATTTCACATATGGGAGCGGGTCGGTCAGCCCGGCTTCGCGGAAGCCTCGCAACCGGAGCGCGCAGCTATCGCACTGACCGCACGCGAGATCTTCGTTCTGATAACACGACCAGCTGAGATGCAGCGGTGCGCCGAGTTCGACGCCGGATCTGACGATTTCGCTCTTGCGCAGATGAATCACCGGCGTCACGATCTCAATCTTGGTCGTAGGTTTGGTGCCGACGTCGATCACGCGATTGAATGCTTCGTAGTATTCGGGACGGCAATCGGGATATCCGGAACTGTCTTCCGCCACCGCTCCGATATAGATGCGGCCGGCGCCGATGACTTCGGCCCAGCTCGTCGCGATCGAGAGCAGATGAGCATTGCGAAATGGGACGTATGAGGTCGGAATCTCCTTCGATTCCAGATTCGCGGGGCTGACCTCGATCCTCGGATCGGTGAGCGAAGAACCGCCGATCTGAGCCAGATGCGCCAGGCTGACCGTCATGCGTCGCGCGGCCCGATAAAAATCGGCGATCTCGTTGAAAGCTTTCAATTCCCGCCGCTCCGTGCGCTGGCCATAGCTGATGTGCAACATGGCCAATTCGCACTCTCCGGCGGCCAGAGCCGTCGTCACACAGCTATCCATTCCGCCGCTGGCTAAAACAACCGCCAATTGTCTGGAACTTGATTGTGGCATTGCATCCATCTAGACCTCAAACTCCTTTTGCGTCGGCGCCCCAAATATACTTGTGGACCTGCAATTGCATTCGCCCCCGGACGACCGATTGGAGCATCCAGGCGGCGAGGTCTTGCAGCTCGACCGAGCCCCAGACGGGCGAGAACAGAACTCGCGGGTTGCGCTCGTCAAGCCTGTATTTTTTGATGACGTCGAGCGCGAATTCGAAATCGACGCGGTCTTTGATGACGAATTTGATCTCATCGTGCGGGTTGAGGTTCTCAAGATTGGCCCAATAGTTGCGATCCGCCTCGCCGCTGCCGGGGCATTTGACATCGATGATTTTAATGGCGCGCGGATCGAGGACGCTGGTATCGAGGCTGCCCCCGGTCTCGACGAGCACCGTATAACCCTCGTCACACAGTTGCCTGACGAGTTTGCAACATTCCCATTTTTGGACCAGCGGCTCACCGCCTGTGATCTCGACGAGATGACAACCGTACTTGCGCACCTCCTCCATGACCTGATCGATCGACATCTCCGTGCCGCCTTTAAAAGTGTATTCACTGTCACACCAGGTGCACCGCAAATTGCACCAGGTCAGGCGGACAAAGACACATGGCCACCCGGCGAATGAAGATTCACCTTGAATTGAGTAGAAGATTTCTGTGATACGCATCTTTCAACCAATATCTTGAAAGACGCACGCCGGAGATGCAAGGAAAAGAGGGAAGGCAGAAAGAATAAAAGAATGAGGGCTGAAGGATGCAAGAAGGGTGAGGAACGAAGGATGAAAAAGAGAGGGATGAGAGGGATGAAAGGGGAAGATGAAGAAAACACTTTTTATTTTGATCAAAAAGAAAAAGTTCTATCCTTCATCCCTCCGCCTTCATCCTTCATCGCTCTCTTTCTCCTCCATGCTCCATGCTTCTGCTTGCCTTCTTAGAACAGTCTTTCGTTCGGAGGTTTGACTCCCTTCAATCGCAGATAGATGGTTGTTTGGCCGCGGTGATGAGTTTGATGTTCAAAGGCGGCGGCGAGCATCGCCGTTTTGGGGCGGTTCATGCCGGCGACGGCCATCCGGTCCTCGAAATTCGAATCGTTCGCAGCCTTGATCGACGTGATCATAAAATCATAGCTGTCGGTGACGGCCTTGGTGAGCGCGGCTTTGGTCTTCAATTCATCCATCTTCTCGAGGTTCTTACCTTGCATCGGATTGGTGACGCCGAAGATGCGCGAGGCGAAGTTATAGTTGGCGGCTGCGAGATGGAGCATCTGCTCGGCAAAAGTGCGGATGTCAGGCGTCGGTTTAAAATTCATTCCATCTTCGGGCATCGCATCAAGATATTCCTTCGTGTAATCTCGCGCGCGCGTCCATTCCAAGACCAGGGAGTCGATTCGAGCCTTGGGATATTCTTTGGGCGGGTCGGCGGGTTTCTGTGCGCCGGCGGCTTGTTGCGCAATACAGACGAGAGTAAATGCGAGGCTGAGCGCGAGAGTACTGACGAAATAACGAAGGGCGACAAATGTCTGCCTTAACTTCATAGGATCTCCTTTGTTAGTTGCGGTTCGAGATTGAATGTTATTTTGGGGCCATTGTCATGGCATCGCGTTGCGCTTTCAAATACGCTATCTTCTTCAAGCAGGTTGCGATGAAGTAAAATCGGCGCCTGCTGTTTGGACCAGCTGGTTGTAAAAACCTGTTAAAGCGGGAATCTCTAATTCTTCATTGCGGTCCGAATCACCATCGCTCACTTCTACAGACTCATGCTAAACTCTGGTCTTCGTAACCTGAGTTACATAACTCAAATGTATTAGCGAACTGCCGTCTATCATTGGGACACGTCATCAAATGGAAGAGATCTTCGGGCGTGATGGGTTGATTGCGCGTCATCATCCGGATTACGAATACCGTCCAGGGCAAGTCGCCATGGCCGAGGCGATTGCGGAGGCCATGGAGAAACGCCATCACTTGCTGGTCGAAGCCGGAACGGGGATCGGCAAGACCCTGGCATATCTGGTCCCGGCGGTGGCGACCGGGCGCCGCGTAATCATCTCGACCGGAACGAAGAACCTGCAAGAACAGCTTTTTAATAAAGACATCCCTTTCCTGCAATCCGTTTTGCCGAGAAAGTTCAAGGCCACTTATTTGAAGGGGCGTTCGAATTACGTCTGTTTGAACCGGCTGAAGCGCGCCGAGTCGATGCCGATCCTTGAAGGATTGCACGAGACCAATTATTTCAATCTGGTCAATCGGTGGGCCTACGAAAGCCAGACGGGCGACCGCGCGGAATTGGCTGAGTTGCCCGAGAATGTCGGATTCTGGCGGCACATCGACGCGCGTTCGGATATTTGTATTGGGCAGAAATGCCCGAGTTTTGACCCATGTTTCATTACCCGCGCCCGGCAGAACGCGCTCGAAGCCGAGATTATCATTGTCAATCATCATCTCTTCTTTGCCGATCTCGCGCTCCGCGACAAGGAGTGGGGACAGGTGCTTCCCGATTACAGCGCGGTCATCTTCGACGAGGCCCATCAGATCGAAGACATCGCCATGCAGTATTTCGGCGCCAGCGTCTCCAGCTATCAAATCGATGATTTGCTGGGGGACGTCTCCCGTCTCATGATCAAAGACGTCGATGCCGTGCGCGAGATCACCAAGGCGAGCGCGCGGGTGTCGCGGATGGCCGATAATTTCTGGCTCAACTTTACCGGCACCGATCCGCGTTCATCAGTCGCGGCCTTCAACGGTGAGGGGCGGTTCGTGCTGCGCTGGCAGATGTTCGTTCGCCGTAAGTCCGACGGGACGAATGAAGCGACCCCGGCCGGAGAACGGTATACTGAGCTCAAAGCTGCGCTGACGCGCTTGCTCGGTTCATTGCAGGTCGTCAAAGACGCGCCTCCCGAGATGGAATCGGTCCTGCGGCGCATCGAGCAAATCCGTTTCGACCTCGATTTCATCGTGCTCGGCGATGACGAGACGTTTGTTTACTGGTGTGAAAAGCGCGGGCGAGGAGTCTTTCTTCAGGCGACGCCGATCGATGCCTCGGGCATCCTGAATGACCGGCTCTTCAGTCAACTCGAGACGGTGATCATGACCTCGGCGACGTTGACCAGCGCCGGATCGTTCAATTTCGTCAAGGCCCGGCTGGGCGTCGGTGAGGCCGCGGAACTGATCGCCGAATCGAATTACGATTATGAGAAGCAGTCGTTGCTCTACCTGCCGCCCAAGATGCCGGACCCGCGCGATGCCTCATTTACCGTCGCCGCCGCCGCCGAGATCGTCAAAATCGTCAATGCCAGCAGGGGCCGCGCCTTCGTTTTGTGCACGAGCAATTCGCAGATGCAGGCGTTGCGCCAGCTGGTCGAGTACGAGATCGATTTCCCGGTCCTCATGCAGGGCGAAGGTTCACGGTCCGGGATGCTCGAAAAGTTTCGCACCACCCCGCACGCGGTGCTTTTTGCCACCGCGAGTTTCTGGCAGGGAATCGATGTCCGCGGCGAGGCGTTGTCTTGTGTGATCATCGATAAACTGCCATTTGCCGTCCCCTCCGACCCGGTCGTCGCCGCCAGGCAACGTTACATTGACCACAACGGCGGGAACAGTTTCAGTGAATATTCTGTTCCGGCGGCGATCATCACGCTCAAACAAGGCTTAGGGCGCTTGCTCCGGAGCGCGACCGATCGGGGTGTCCTCTCGGTCCTCGATCCGCGAATTGTCACGAAGAACTATGGTCAAAACTTTTTGAGGAGCTTACCGCCCAGCCGGATTACCCGGAAGATTGCAGATGTCGAGCAATTTTTCAGCGAAGAATGATCAAATCCGGTCGAATAAAACTGAAAGCTGAAAACTGGAAATATGATTTGTAGGAGAAGGGCTGCCGCAGGCAGCTTTCTAATCGTCGTCATCATTGCGCTGGCCGGAGCGACTGAAGTCCGGGCGGCCGAACCGAAGATCAAATGGGAAGAGGTTCAACAAGAGGCGCTTGAACTTTTTATCCGATATCTCCAGATCGACACGACCAATCCTCCGGGCAACGAGATCCGAGCGGCGAGCTTTTTTGCCGAACTCTGTCGGCGTGAAGGGATCGAGCATCAGGTCTTTGAACCGTTCGCGGGGCGCGGGACCATTTGGGCGCGAGTGCGCGGCGACGGCAGCTTGCGGCCGGTCGTCTTGCTCAACCACCTGGACGTCGTACCACACAGCCGCGAATTCTGGAGCGTCGATGCATTCAGCGGCGTGATCAAAGACGGATTCATTTACGGGCGCGGAGCGATGGATATGAAATCGCTCGGGATGGCGCAATTCGTCACGCTGCTGACGCTCAAACGCGCCAACGTGCCGCTCAAACGCGATGTGATCTTTCTCGGGACGGCCGATGAAGAGGCCGGCGGCCTGCAGGGCGCGGGATGGTTCGCCAAAAATCATCCGGAATTGCTGGCCAACGCAGAGTTTCTCTTGAATGAAGGAGGCAGCAACTTCATCGATCCCGGCGGGCGCGTGCTGGCCATCGGCGTCGGCCCTTCTGAAAAGACACCCGCCTGGTTACGGCTGACGGCGACTGGAGAGGCCGGTCATGCCTCGGTGCCGAGACCGGAATCGTCCGTTAATCGTCTTTTACGCGCGCTGAATCGCTTGCTCGATTATACGCCGGCGATCAAACTGGCTCCGGCCGTGGAACAGGCTTTCCGCGCGCTGGCGCCGCTCATGCCGCCGGATCAGGCGGCCAAATATTCCAATCTCCGCGAGGCGATTAAAGACCCGGAGTTTTTACGGCAGATCGAGATCGATCCCGTCTCTCGCGCACTGATTCGCAATACGATTTCGATCACGGTCCTTGAAGGAAGTAACAAGATCAATGTCATCCCGCCCAACGCGCGCGCCGAGATCGACACGCGCCTGGTGCCGGATGAAAAGCTCGATCACTGGATCGCCGAACTCAAGAGCGTCATTAAGGATGAGAGCATCAAGATCGAACCGGTCCTCGCTTTTGAGGCGAATGCTTCACCGATCGATTCCGCGCTGATCAAGGCCGTCGCGGCCGTCGCGCGCCAACGATATCCGCAGGCGATCATCTCTCATCCGGTCTTGACCGGATTCACCGATAGCCATTATTTCCGCGATCTCGGCGTCATGAGTTACGGATTCTCTCCGTTCGTCGCGCCGCCGCGTGAACTCGGAGGAGGTTATCACGGCAATGATGAACGGATCGGCAAGAAGGTCTATCTCGACGGCATCAAGTTCTTCTATGAAGTGATCGAGCAACTGGTGAAACAGGGAACAACGGCGACGAATTAGTGGGCAGGAGCAAGAGCGTCATGCTTTCAATCGAGTTGAAGAGGAGAATCCGATGGGCCGATGCCGATGCGGCCGGACGCCTGCACTACCCGCGGATCTTCGAATATTTCGAAGAGGCTGAAACGGAACTTTTACGCCACGTCGGATTTTCAATGTTCGGCCGCCGACATCACGACTTTCCGCGCAAACACGTCGAGGCGACCTTTCATCAAATGCTGCCGCTCGATGCGCCGTTTGTCATCCGGATCAGCGTCGGCAAACTCGGTCGCACTTCGATCCGTTACGATTATCAAATCTTCGCGGATGAGGAGTGTACGCAATTGGCGCTCGACGGCACCATGACCGTGGTCGTCGTCCAGGATGGTAAACCCACGCTGATCCCCGAAGAACTGCGCGCGGCGCTCTCTTCATCGATATGATCGATATGAAGGATTCGCCGGAAGCAAATGGATAAATCTTCAAAATCCTTGAATCATGGAATTTTGTTCCCGTGGCTAGCCAAAACTAATAACTTCGTGCTAAACTTCACATCCTTAACTGGGTATACACAAAATCATCCGCGACACGGAGCAGGCAGCACGCTAAATCTGGCTAAAGAACTGGCGAAGAGTTAGGATTCGGGCCGGTCGCAGTGACCGAGACCTGGAAGTGAGATCCGCCTCGAGGCGAGATCCGCCGGTGAGATCTAATAAGGTCGCCCTGCGAGTCGCTATATAAGAAGGAGCATTTAGAGTATATGACCACAACGAATGGCCATACCAGCAACGGAAATGTTGGTAAAGTGGTTCAGATCATTGGGCCGGTGGTAGATGTGGAGTTTTCGGAATCCAATCTGCCGCCCATCTATCAGGCATTGCGCGTGACGAGTGAAGGCTTCGACGTGCCGCAGCCGATCGACGTCATCTGCGAGGTTCAACAACATCTCGGTGAGAGCCGGGTCCGGGCAGTTTCGATGCTGCCGACCGACGGCATGGTCCGGGGAATGAAGGCGATCGATACGGGCGGGCCAATCACCGTGCCGGTCGGCGCCGGGACGCTCGGACGTATTCTCAACGTGATCGGCGACCCGGTAGATGAACGCGGGCCGGTGGTGGCAGCCGCGCGCCATCCGATCCACCGCCATGCTCCGACCTTTGAAGAGCAATCGACAGAGATGGAGATCCTGATCACAGGGATTAAGGTCATCGATTTGATTCAGCCCTTTCTCAAAGGGGGGAAGATCGGCCTCTTCGGCGGCGCGGGCGTGGGCAAGACTGTCTGCATCATGGAGTTGATCAATAACATTGCCAAGGCGCACGGAGGATTTTCGGTCTTTGCGGGCGTCGGCGAACGCACGCGCGAGGGCAACGATCTCTGGCTTGAGATGCGAGAGTCGAAAGTTATCAATGACGAGGAGATCGAGAAATCGAAAGTGGCGCTCGTTTACGGCCAGATGACCGAGCCGCCCGGAGCGCGTTTGCGCGTGGCGCTCTCGGGATTGACCGTCGCCGAATATTTCCGCGATCAGGGCCAGGACGTGTTGCTCTTCATTGATAACATCTTCCGCTTCACACAGGCTGGTTCAGAAGTCTCCGCGCTCCTGGGCCGTATGCCGAGCGCCGTCGGATATCAGCCGAATTTGGCCTCTGAGATGGGCGAATTGCAGGAGCGCATCACCTCGACCAAGAAGGGGTCGGTCACTTCAGTGCAAGCGATCTACGTTCCGGCCGATGACCTGACCGATCCAGCTCCGGCGACAACCTTCGCTCACCTCGATGCGACGACCGTTTTATCGCGCCAAATCGCCGAGTTGGGAATCTATCCGGCGGTTGATCCGCTTGCTTCAACCTCGCGCATCCTCGATCCGCGCATCGTTGGTGAGGATCATTACAGGACGGCGCAAGAGGTCAAACGAATCTTACAACGTTACAAAGATCTGCAAGATATCATCGCCATTCTCGGGATCGATGAATTGTCGGAAGAAGATAAGTTGACGGTCTCGCGAGCGCGCAAAATCCAGCGCTTCCTCTCGCAGCCGTTCCACGTCGCCGAACAATTCACTGGGATCCCCGGCAGACTCGTCTCGATCGCGGAGACGATCCGCGGCTTCCGTGAAATCATCGATGGCAAACACGACGACGTTCCTGAGCAGGCGTTCTTCCTCAAAGGGACAATTGATGAGGTCGTCGAAGCCGCGAAGAAGATGTGATAATTGATCTATGGCAGAAAAAATCAATCTCGAAGTGATCACGCCGGAAAGACTGGTGCTGCGCGTCGACGTCGATGAAGTCGTCGTGCCGGGACTCGACGGGGAACTGGGAATATTGCCCGACCATACGCCACTCGTCTCACAATTGAAGACGGGCGTCCTCAATTATCGGCGGGGCAATGAGAGAAATCAGCTGCACGTCAGTGGCGGTTTTGTCGAAGTGCTTCCTGATCGTGTCGCCGTCCTTTCGGATGTCGCCGAAAAGGCGGAAGAGGTGGATGTTGAACGTGCCCGGCGCGCGAAAGATCGCGCCGAAAAACGCCTCGCCTCAAGAAGCGACGACATCGACTTTCACCGGGCAGAGCTCAAATTGCAGCGCGCCATGAGCCGCCTCCAAGCAGCCGAGAAGGAGAAAGGATAAAAGAGAAAAGGAGGAGGAAGAAAATGATGAAGGATGTTCATCATTTCACCTTTATCACTTCCTTCGGACCTCCTTTTCCCTCTTCAACTCTCCACCCTTTCCAGTCATTTGCTGATTGTGATGCGGGTGATCGAGCCGTCCTTGCTCTGATAGATTGAGACCCAGAAATTTTCTCCGGCGACAACCTTGCGTGCGTGTTTGGCGCCGCTTTCGGTTTCAGTGATCTCTGCATTACCGACGACTTCGTTCCAACTCGGCGCATTCTTCGCATCGAGAAATGCGAGCTGAATCGCTCTGACCTCGCCGTTTTCATAATGCACGGTCATGGTGTCGTCGCCGCTCAGCTTATAATCTTCGCTATTCTCACTTGAGTTCTCCGGCTTGCCTAAGGCCGTGTGAACCTGATCGCGCTTCGAACCAAGCTTGACGCTTTTGTATTCACGCATGACCTTGACGCCATTTGTTGACTTGTCTTGCGGAGCCGGCTGATTTGAACTCCCTGCAGAACCGATCACCTGCGCGCAGAGAGCGAAGCTACCGACTACGCCAAGAGTAAAAGCAACCTTTGACAATCGCTTCATAATCGACTCTCCTTTGCAAGAATTACGTTGTGCTCTTTGTTGGCCGCGTATCAGTCCTTCACTCGAGGCACCTGTGGCACTCAAGGCGCTTCCGGCACTCGAGGCATTTCTGGCACTTGAGGCACTTCCGGCTGATTTGCCAATGATTGACGCGGCTTCAAGTTTCAAGCTGGGATCTCATTGAAGCTCGAGACTCCACGTGAAGGGCTTTGTTGAACCGCTTATGGCCGCATGATAGCATATCCGTATGCTAAGAAAAGCAATCTAGATGTCTTCTAATTCACACCTCGTCAGTCATTTGCAACTGGCGAAGATCTCAGACGCGGAGAGTTGTCATTGATTGTTTTGTATTTATCTTCGTTTCTATCGGCCTTCTGGCGATGGCAGGAGCAGGGCGCTCAACAGAGCAATGGCCAACAGAGCAACGGTTTGATCGATTTGATTCTTCGCGCCAGCCCCATTGCGAAGCTCATTATCTTGACCCTGCTGATCTTTTCAGTGGCGTCCTGGGCCATCATCTTTGCTAAAGCGCGTGTGACCAAGCGGGCGCAGCAGCAATCGACTCAGTTTCTTCAAATCTTCGAGAGCAGCAACCGCTGGGCAGATCTCCAGGCGAATACGGCAGCGCTTCGTGAGAATCCGCTCGCCGCGATTTTTCTGGCCGCCAACGCCGAGCTGCAGAAACAGTCGCGGCTCAATCTGGGGGCTGTTCATCGGGTCATGCAGAGCGCGGCGATCAATGAGACGACGAAGCTCGAACGCAGCCTGGGCTGGCTCGCCTCCACCGCGAGCGCCTCGCCGTTTATCGGGCTGTTCGGGACGGTGATCGGCATCATCCTTGCTTTTCAAGGGTTGAGCCAGGCGGCGACTGCATCTATTCAGGCCGTGGCGCCGGGCATTGCAGAGGCGCTCATTGCTACCGCGGCGGGGATTGCCGCGGCAGTGCCCGCTGTCCTTGGATATAATTTCTATCTCAACCGCGTCAAAATTCTGGCGGCCGAGATGGATAGCTTTTCGCTGAAATTATTGAATTTTATTGAACGCGAAGCGACCGCGCATGCGAAAGGATGAAAGAATAAAGGATAAGAAGAGAGAGGAATCGAGAGATGAAGGATGAGGGATGAGGGATGAGGGATGAGGGATGAAGGATGGGGAATGAAGGATGAATTGCGGAACTTTTTCTTGGGATAAAATTAAAACCTTCTTCCTCTTTCCACTTTCATCCTTTATCGCTCATGCTACTCTTCCTCGTCATTTCCTCCCTTCATCCACTTACTTTATTTATGGCTTTTACTAATCGTAATGGACGAACCCAGACTGCGCTCGCAGAGATCAACGTCACGCCGCTGGTCGATGTCATGCTCGTGTTATTGGTGATCTTTATGGTCACGGCGCCGATTTTACAGACGGGAATTCAGGTCAATCTTCCGAAGACGCGTGAGGCACAGTCAAACGAGGCTACTCCTCAGGCATTGATCCTCACGGTCGATAAGGAGGGAGCGATCTATCTGAGTGGAAAGAACGAAAGGCAAGCCGTCAACATCAACGACCTGCCCAAAGTTTTAAACGATCGATTGGCGAAATTAAATGACCGCCGAGTCTATCTGCGCGGTGATGGAGAGACGCCTTATCGTGTGATCGCATATGTTCTCGACCAGGCAAAACGCGCGCAGGCGAATGTCAGTCTGGTCACTGAGCCAACTAAGAAGTAGTTAAAGAAGCAAGTGAATTTAGATCAACGTTTCGGGACAATCGCATCAGTCATCATGCATCTGGTCTTGCTGGGTGCAGCCATCTACGTCTTTCGCCAGCCTTTCAGCACCACGATCACTCTGGCGGGGCCGGGAGAAGGGAATGGTGAGGGAGTGATCGAGGTCGGAGTCGTCGAAGCGGGCCGGCTCGGATTGACGACTCCACGGGCAGTCTCTTACGTCGGCGTCGAAGAGAATAAGGTCAATAACGAAGTCGTCGAAACCAAAACTCCCGAGACCGCGTCTGATGCAGAGGTCCTCCCCTCAGAGACGAAACCGGTGAAGCCAAAAGAGAAGCTGGTGACGACCGATCGCCCAACCGCAAAACAGAACGAGCAGCTGATCACTGAGAAACCAATGCGTGGGAGTTCCACGAATACGAATGTCGAGGTCGGACGCAGCTTCGGATCTCAGGTCCCATCGATGAACAGCGGTGTTGGTGTGGGGGCGGGCGGTAATTTGGGACCGAGCGGAGTCCCGGGCGGTTCGGAATATGGCCGGCTCATTCAACTGATCCTGAGCCGGAACTACAATCCGCCCGCAAGCAGCGATCCGGGAGCCCCCCAATATGTGATCGTTCAACTTCGCATTTCACGCGACGGCCAGATTCTTTCATTGGTTGGCGGCCGTCTCTCATCGAGCTATATTAAAAAGCGTAGTACGAATGACCTGGTTAATTATGCCGCGGAGCGTGCGATCATTGCCTCGAATCCGCTTCCCTCTTTTCCGAATGGGTTCTTGCTGGGAGCGCAGGAAGCGCTCGCTGAAATTTGGTTTCGTTATCCAAAGTAGAATTACCACAATAGGATTGGTTAATTCTCTCATGGAGCTTCGCCGAATCTCAGCATCAATTGCCATGAACAATGCCGACCCTCATTGGCAGAATCTAAATTCACAACCGGATCTATTTTTAGAGAGGGCCAACCCGAATCTAGATGAAAGCGAAAGTCACAACCTATTATCTTGAGATGACGGATCCGGCAGCTCTGCGTCCACCACGAGAGAACCGCGGCGCTGAGCTGCTGGTCCGGAGAGCGGAAATCCCATGCCCCGAATTGAATCGATTTCTCTATACCGCCGTCGGCGGCGATTGGTACTGGATCGATCGGCTGGTCTGGACGTATGATCAATGGCTCGAATATTTGGACCGGCCGCAACTGGAGACCTGGATTGGTTATGTCGGCGGTACGCCGGCAGGCTATTACGAACTTGAGATGCAGGACGACGCCAATGTGGAGATTGCTTATTTCGGCCTCCTGCCTCAGTTCATCGGGCGCGGAATAGGAGGTCAATTGTTGACCCGGACGATTGAACGGGCCTGGGCGATGGGTGGCAAGCGAGTCTGGGTTCATACTTGTTCGCTCGACGGGCCGTCGGCGCTCGCCAACTATCAGGCCAGAGGCTTCAGTCTTTATCAGGAGGAGGTCGCAGAAGAGGACTTGCCCGATCAAGTTCCCGGGCCCTGGCCCGGAGCAAGAACAAAGTAAAAGATGGATGTGAGGCTTATGAATTTCAATTAAGATGATTGAATTAAAGTGTTAAGAGAAGGTTAAGAAATGGGTTAATTGAGATCGAACGCCCCGTCCTGATCCGTTGTATCGATTCAACCCGTATTCGATGTGGGCAATGATCATCAGCCCACGGGCTAGAGACCACGATATTTCTCGATTTATGCGCAAACTTCAAATAAATACAGGCTGTGGAGAGGGAATGAAAAAAGTTTTGACGATTTTTGGCGTTTTGTTCATCATCGGCACGGTTGCGGTTTGTGTACAGCAAGCGCATGCACAGCAATCTCAAGACGAACTGCGTCGTCAAATAGGGACGATCATCGTGACGCCTGGAAGCGGGCCATCGCTCGCTGTGGCGGATTTTCAACCGCGGGCGAGTGGGGTTGATGTGCCGCTGGCGACATTCAATGACACGCTCTGGAATGATCTCAAATTTGCGGGCGTCGCGAATCTCGTCGGTAAAAGTTTATATCCGAAAACCAAACTCGCCGATCCGGCGTCATTACGCTATGACGAGTGGGTCAATGATCCGGTCAAGGCCGACTATGTCGCATTTGGCAACATCACCGGCGCGAATGAAATACAGGGTTTTCTTTACGATATTAAGACGCAGCAGCAACTGTTGACCTCACGTTTGAGCGGTGACTCACGCAACATGGCTCATCAGTTCGCGGATCAGATCGTCAAGCTGCTGAGCGGTCAGGATGGAATTGCGACATCGAAGCTCGCGTATATTGCGGGGCGCGAGGTTCACATGATGGATTATGACGGATATGGCGCCCGCACATTCACCAAAGATGGATCGATTGCGCTCTTTCCATCGCTTTCGCCGGACGGCAAATGGCTGGCCTACGTTTCATACCGCAGCGGTTATCCGAATATTGTCATTCGGAGTGAGGATGGATTGATCGTCGGATCGACTCAATATAAGGGCACGACCACTTCGCCCGCGGTCTCGCCAAATGGCCGCATCGCTTTCGCTTCGAGCAAAGACGGCGATTCGATGGAAATTTACGTGTCGAACAGCGATGGATCAAATGCGCGCCGTCTGACTCGCACGCGGAACGCTGTGAATATCTCGCCGCGCTGGAATCCCAAGACGGGACGCGAGATTGCGTTCATCTCCGATCGCGGCGGTTCACCACAAATTTATCTGATCGATGCCGACGGCGCGAATGAACGCCCGTTGCTTACTCTGGGAGGTCAAATGGATTCGCCGGCGTGGTCGCCGGATGGGCGTTTCATCGCTTTTACGTGGAACGGCGGTGGCGGCACTTTCCACATCTGTCTGGCGGATGTCGCCTCCGGACAGGTGGTCAAACTCACGCGCGAAGGCCGCAACGAAAACCCGACGTGGTCTCCTGACAGCCGTCACATCGCCTTTCAATCGAATCGAACCGGGCGTTGGGAAATTTGGGCAATGCACATTGATGGCAGCGAACAACGCCAGCTCACGCGCGGTGGAGGTCGTTCTCCGTCGTGGTCAAAATAGTTGAGCCATGAAGAACATGACCTTATGATCTCCATGGTTGGGTTTTATTATTCAAGAAAATTTAATGAGGAGAAAGCAAAAAATGAATCACAAGTCAGGTCAGCTGTTTTTGCTGTCATTTGTTTTGTTGATTTCCGGGTTGCTGTCAGCTTGTGCCCCTCCAACTGCGAAGATCAAAGTCTCACGCAATGATATCAAAGCCGGTGATCCGGTGACCGTTAGCTGGGAGACCAAGAACGGTAAGCAAATCGAACTCAACGGTCAACAAGTAGAGAAGATCGGCGCCAAAACTTTCACCCCGAACGATACGACCAATTATGAGATCGTCGCCAAAAAGGGTAAGAAAGTGGCCCGTGACCGAGCCTCTGTCAAAGTTGAGATCATCAAACCACCGGCTCCGACGGCGATGCTCAGCGCCGAACCAGACTCGATCGAGCGTGGTCAGAATACCAAGCTCAAATGGACGAGTACGAACTCCAAGATCCTTAACATCTCGGGACTAGGAGATGTCCCGATCTCCGGCGAGCGTGAGATCAGCCCGCGCGTTTCGACGACGTATACTTTGACCGCCCTGGGTGATGGCGGCACCGTTACCGCCAGCGCGCGCGTCTCCGTCACGGATCCGCCGCCACCGCCGGTGGCTGAACGCCCGCGCACGGCCGAGCCGCCGCCGAAAGAACCGCCGGTCGCCGATCAGTTCAGGGGCATCGTTAAACCGGTCTTCTTTGAATTGGACAAGTCCGATCTGCAGCAATCGGAGCAGGATAAATTACGCCGAGCCGCCGATTGGCTCAATCAAGACCGCAATCGCACCATCGCGTTTCGGATCGAGGGCAATTGTGACCCTCGGGGAACGGCGGAGTATAATCTTGGGCTGGGCGATCGCCGTGCGCGCTCAGTCAGAGATTTTCTGGCCAGCCTCGGAGTCGATCCCAGCCGCGTCGAAACGATCAGCTATGGTTCCGAGAAAGCGCTCGGTACTGAGGAAGGCTCGTCGGAGACGCCGCCTTCATGGGCGTTTGACCGAAGGGCTGATCCCGTTTACTTGCGCGGTGGCGACAGACCCTAAGGTCGCCTGAAGTCGATTTGATGGTTGATGGTTGATGGTTGATCATTGATCATTGATCATTGATCATTGATCATTCGGCTTTCGGGCTCACCCGTAGCCCGAAAGCCTGTCACTCTCAACTGAGAGCGATCAACTACCGGCTCAGATCGACTAATGCCGACTAACAAGGATGACGTCATCCGAACAAGCGCCAAACAAGTGCCAAACAAGTGCCAAACAAGAGATCGTTATGCAGACAAATCCATGGAATTCCGGAAGTAAAAAAATGTATCGCCACTCAGTTCATCGTCTGGCTGTAATCTTGTTGTTCCTGGCTTTCGCCGTTCTCCCGATGCGCGCCGCCGCACAGAACAAGGAACAACGTGAGAAGATCGATCGAATGGCGTCACAGGTCGAAGAGTTGAAGACCGAGGTCATGCTCCTCCAGCGACAGGTGCAGACCATGCAAGACACTTTTAATAAGGCGACCGGGGAACTGAATACGCTCATCGTACAGATGAGCGATAACATCTCGAATATTCGGCGCGCGCAGTCATCAGTCTCGACCAGCAGCAGTGAGGCCGCGACGCAGGTGACGGCGATCGGTGAACGCATCACCGCCACCAATCAACGGATGGAGCGGCTCTCCGAGCAGTTCGCCCAGCTCAAGAAACTGATCGAAGATATTCCGAAGATGCCGACCTTCACTCAAATCACGCCGGGCAATCCGGATCAGCTCTTCGCCGCCGCTTACAGCGATTACTCGCGCGGCAACTATGATCTTGCGATGTCGGAGTTCAAGCAGTACGTCGAGACTTTCCCGAGTTCAGAATTCGCCGATAACGCCCAATACTGGATCGGTGAAATTCTTTATACGCAGAAGAAATTGCCCGAAGCTGCCGCCGAGTTCGAGAAGGTCGCAATCATCAGCCCGAATGGCGACAAGACCTCCGTCGCGCTCTATAAACGCGGTCTGGTCTTGACCGAGATGGGTCGGAAGGACGAGGCGATCGCCCAATTTCAATTGATCGTCAAGAACTACCAGCGATCGAGCGAAGCGAATCTGGCGACTCAACAGCTGCAGCAACTTGCGCCGGAGCTGCTGGCCCCGCCCCAACCCGTGCCGCAACCCGAAAAGCCGCCGGTCCGCAAAACGCGTAAGCCATAACAGTTAACAGCGTTCAGTTAACAGCTTTCCAGGTTTCAGGTTCGTGGCTGCAACCTGGAAAACTGTTAACCGAACCCTCCGGTGTGTTCCTCTCAATCTTCCTCCAATTCCGTCCATTCTCTCATCTCAAAGACACGACCAGAGAAGACAACGAGCAGATATGCGATCAGTATCACCGGGATCCATCCCCAGTAGTGAAAGCTGATGGAATAGAGGCGTTGTAATAACGTGTCCGATTCGCCGATCGTCGGCATTAATTTGATGGCAACCAGGACGATGAGAGCCAGGAACGTGTGTCCCAGGTAGATCGCCTGAGATGCTATTTTACTCTCCAGGAGAGTGAAGATTGTCGCGTCAACCGCGACAAATAACAGTGTCAGAAGATTGACCCACAGAATGGTTTGAAGACCGGGAAACCATCGGAGACCAATCGCCGCCTGCATCATCAGAGGCATCAACAAAACAACGACATTGATGATCGAGAGACAAAGCAAGGCGCTGGCCAGGGACTTGGCCAGAATCAGCTGTCTTCCCGGGATCGGCAGAATACTGAGGAACTTAAAAGTCCCTTTCATCTTCTCCTGCCCGATGAACCAAAAAGAGAAGAGGGCGGGCGCGCCGGGCACAAGATAACCGAACGCCACGCCAAAATAGCCCGCGCCATCGTCAGGTTTCGAGATCATCAAACTGAATGCGATCGGAAGCGCCAGCGCCGAGAGCAAGAAGATCAAAATAGCTCTGGCGTGTTGCTCAATATCTTTCAAAATAAGATGCCACATAATCTGTTGAGTATTGATGTTACCAGACCTGCGCAAAGACCTCTGGGAGGTTGGGGGCCGTCACAGTGATCTCGGTTGCTCCCTGGTATCTCAGCCAATTCATCACATCTACGGTATCTTCACACCTCACCACGACCGTCTGGCAACCTGAACCTAACTCATTCATAACGTACTGGTGAGGGAGTTCCGGAGCAACTGAATCCGGAACGTCGAAAGTGATCTTGCTCCATTGTCCGAGGAACGCGGGGACGGTCCCATGAAAATCGATCCGGCCATTTTTCATGATTGCGATTCGATCCGCGACCTGCTCGATCTCTCCCAGGATGTGAGAAGAGATGATCACGCCTTGCGTCGTCCCTTCTTTTACCACTCGTCGCAGCTCCTGTAAGAAGCTATATCTCATCATTGGATCGAGTCCTGAGGTCGGTTCATCGAGTAACAAGACCGGCGGTCGGTGAGAGAGCGAGATGATTAAAGCCAGTTTAGCGCGCATCCCCCTCGAGAGGACCTTGATCTCTTTACCTGAATCCAGCTTGTACCTCTCCAATAACTGACGGCAGAGACCATCATCCCACAGCCGATAGTATCCCGAGACGAACTTCAATAGCTGCTCGACGCGCATCCACTCATAGAAGATCAGCGTTTCGGGGATGTAACCGCAGAATGCGCGAACATCTTGCCCGGACCTGTAGCTGAGGATGCAGGGCATGAGGATCTCTCCCGCATCTCTCTTCACCAGCCCCAGCACGGATTTGATCAGCGTGGTCTTCCCCGCGCCATTGTGGCCGATCAACCCGACGATCGACCCGACCTCGACATTGAGGTTGATGTCATTTAAACAAAATCCATTGAACTTCTTAGAAAGACCGACGATTTCGATCGCATGATTCTTCATGGCGGATAATCAACCTCTGAATGGAAGCAGGCTTAAGGCAAAAGCGAGAGGTAAAAGCCACGTTGGAATTGTCGCCACAAAAGCCCTCAGTTTTGTGCAATGGCATAATGACGCAACCCCGAACGTTAAGATCACGATATGCCACAGATTGAAGATGGAGAAATAATTGAGCGTCAGCATCAGCGGTTTGCCGAGGCCCGTCAGGATCAGATCGAGTCCCAACCGCGGGCTGAGGTCATCAATGGTCCGGATCAATCCGCCTCTCGCCCTGATGATCAAAAAGTTGGCGAGTTCCTGCAGGAATGTGATCAGCCCGCATTGAGATACGAGCCCAAAGAGATGCTTAAAATCGGCCTTAAGGTCCAGCAGGATGCACGACATGAATAATGAGGCCGAGAGACAGAGCCATTTCAGCAACACGCCGACCGGAGTCAGGTAGACCCCAATCCTCTGGTATCGAAGAATGGATTCGATTGTTCGTTTGATCTCTTCTTCCGGGATGCCGGGCGGCAAATTACTCCCGATCACTCGACCCAGAAGAGGTAGATTGATGAACCCGATCAACATGCTACCGGCTCCGATGACGACCAGAGGATAAATCCATGACGATCTGTGGCCGAGGCGCCCGATCACACTCCGGGGATCGACAATAATGTCGAAGATTCCTGACAGTCCGGTTTGACGGATAGAAGTGTTGTTTATCATTTTCCAGCGTTCCTCCTCAGCTATCGGTGTACCAGGATGAGCGACTCTTCTTCAGGCGAAACCATAATCTCCAGAGCTTCACCGCGACTGCCATGATGGCAAAGATCACCAGGAGCCCCGGCGCTGACGGCCGTCCTTTTGCCAGTTGTGCCAGCAGGATCACGATGCTCAACACCGAGACCGCGACGGCCAGCGCCGTCAGTTGCGCGAGAGTAATGCGGCTCAGCCAGTCCGGTAGATCGTTCTTCTTCGAAGAAGGGTCTTTTTCTTTCATATTTTGCGCATCTTTTCTTAACTGATGAAATGCGTGATGAGCTTTCCGAACAGAGGAAGCGAAAGACGCGAAAGACCTGGTGGATAAAGTCACCGCTCCACGCGGTTTTCATCTCCTTCGCCTCCTCTGTCGTCCGATAACTTACGGGCGGACTAATGAATAATTCGCCCGCAAGTCTCTTAGGTCTTCGACGCGGCGCAGAGGATTGCTGCCGCGTGCAACCCGGCAGAGATCGCGAGCGCCGCTCCGATCCCAACGGTAACGCCACCGATTGCCAGACCGGCAACGCCGGCGGCAATCCCAACAGCGATTCCGCAAGTCCCCGGTCCGGATCCAATCTTGGGACCGGCGATCTCATCAGGTAGTACCTGCGTTATTGATGAATCAGGGATAGATGACTTGGTCAGCTCCAGATTGGCCGTGATCGCGCCTAACAGGAGGATCACCGCCAAGCCGGATGTCAACCATCTCTGGTAACTATCGATATAGCTGAAAATCGGTAAATTGAACATGATGTTAAACCTTTCTCAATGAGAAGTATGGGATAACCGAAATCAGGTGCTCATGAAGTAGCTTCCGCGCAGGCCGCGGCTGTTGCGCCGGCGATGGTCAGCCCCGTGATGACGGTTGACAATCCGCCGGTGAAGACGCCACCCGCGTATCCGGCAACCGTCGCGAAGATTCCAACGCCGCAGGCGAAACCGTAGAGGAACTTCTTACTTTTATCCCCTTGTCCGACGATGGCCTGAGTATCGCCGGAAGAGATGATCTGAGATTGCGCGATTGCACCTCTCTCGGGCGCCAGGTGGCCGCCGAGGATTGAGGTCGAAATGGTTAGCAAGAGGATCGAGCTTAAAAGTGCTGAAATAACTTTCTTCATAATAATCGAACTCCTTTCTATTATTTGATGGTCATAAGTTTCGAGGATGAATGGCGGGGATGCCGGCGATCACAGACCGTCGATCCCCGGCAACCCGCCAAACCGGAATGAAAGTAGCAAGCTGTGAATTCGAACGGATTAAAATTTTGTCTCAATGTCTGAGAAGATAATGACTTCGCCATGCCAACGATTTTTAAAAGACTTCAAACTAGACCTCAGTTTGCCGGCCGCGGGATCCAAGACGATTAAATGGTGATCGATCGTGATCTCACTGATGATCACAAAATGTGATTGATCAACGAAGGCAATCAGCGGAAGCGGCGCCTGCGGCAAATCTTCATCACGCAGCCTCCAGGCCGCTGCTTTGAGACCGAATCTTTCGGCCGCCCGCTTGAGTCCGAGGATGGATGTTCCTCTGCCGGTCGTCCCCGATGATGATCGGATCGCACTTGCCGTGGCCGAGATCCCTTTTCGCTTGAAGACCATTTGAAGGCAGGCCACTCCGCAATCGGACGGCCCCTCTTGTCGAATCACGCCTTCTTCTCCGAGGTACTCTGCATTCTTCCAGCGGGCAATCAGGCTCCGCACCAGCCGCGGATGTTGAAGCAACTCATATCCGAGCAGGGGAGCCAGGGTCATAATGAAGGCTCCGGCCACCACCATAAGGCTCAAGGCCTTTCTCCGTTGCTGTGAAAAACGCCGGTCGATCATGATCAGCTGTCTATCGGTCCGATGGTCGATAGACCGAACGGATCGCCTCGTCGGTCAAACTATCTCCGCGAATAAACCTGTCAAAGATCAATATTTGAAAGGCCGAGCTCCGCGTCCCGATTTGCAGATAGAGGATTCTTCCTTGTTCATCGATGAGCAGGAGTAGCGGAACGCTTCCGATCTTAAAGCGGCTCAAGGTCTCGGGAGATGCCATATAACATTCCATGGCGAAGCCCAATTCGCTTGTCAATCGCCCGGTCGTCTGCTCATCGCTCAGGGAGACGGGAAATAACTTGAATCTACCTTGATAATGCGGGGCGAGCTCATGCAACTGCTTCAACTCTTCGAGACAATAGCTACAATCGGCGCGAAAAAAGAGGAGAGCGTATTTACTCCCGGCCAGGTCGCCGCTGGTCACTTGAACGCCGCGGTGATCGCTCAGCGAAAAGTATGGAATGTAATTATTCGGTCTGGCCGTCGAACTCCCGATTCCTTGTCTCCGCGCCATCTCAGAGAGCGGCACCAAGATCGAAACAATGAGGGCCAGGCCACCGATCAAAACCCCTATTTTTATCGCCCGCCGGGCGTTTAACCGGATCATATCCAAACGTGAATGAAACTAAGGTTGAGATTAATGCTTTGTCGCCTAAGCTTCCTGGTGCCACAACTCGATCAACATCGGCCTGTTGTGGCGCCGGTTTGTAACCAGCGCCACAGTTCTTTGGTTGCCGATGCATCATCCGAGATACATAGAGTTAGTGCGCCAGATAACTCAAGTTACAGACCAATTAACAACTCGAAAAATTGTGAATTACGATTTGCTCGTTGAGAGAAGACGTCAGAAAGCAGCTCCTCTGACCCCTGATCCAAAAAAATTTCGATCGAATTTTGAGTGAGTGATGTGACGGCCTGGCAGGAGTCAGGCGCAGAAGGTTCGACCGGCGAGTTGATTCAGCGGTTGCCGGAGTTAAGTTGCCGGAGTTTAGTTAATAGTTATCGGTCACAGTGTGGGGCACTTGCGGGGCGGTTGTGCGGGAAGAGTTACAGGGCTGACGGGGCAGGGAAGACGAATGAGTCCTCGGGTTAGTTTGAGCGATTGCGGCTTTACTGCCAGACTACTTCGGCGACCCGCAAATTGGCGTTCTTGCCTTTCAATCTCTCGGTGCCTAACGGCTTGAGGACAAAGCTTTCATCCAAGACCTGGAGGGTATTTTCGCTGATCACGATCTGGCCGGGGCCGGCCAGGCTTTCCAGGCGCGAGGCGATATTGATGGTATCGCCGATCGCGGTGTAATCGAGCCGCGTCTCCGAGCCGATATAACCGACGATGGCCGGGCCGGTGTTGATGCCGATGCCGATCGAGATCGGCGGGAGTTGCTCGGCGGCCAGTCTTTCGTTGTAGGAGCTCATGGGGCGCTGCATTTTGACTGCGGCCCGGACGGCCTGGGCGGCGGCGAGTTCGCCCC
>Ga0081539_10002240_pt1 | contig 28144 bp, 28 predicted proteins | sample TabmetS4T2R2_FD_71023 | JGI IMG/M metagenome (GOLD analysis project Ga0081539, IMG submission 71023) | Tabebuia heterophylla rhizosphere microbial communities from the University of Puerto Rico - S4T2R2 | ecosystem: Host-associated > Plants > Roots > Rhizosphere ... | reverse complement strand
CAGGGAGCGCTAGCTACGCGACGAGCCGCTCGGCCAGTACCGCCACGACGGCGACGAGCGCGGCGCCGGCATAGCTCGACGCCCGGAACAGCAATGGACGGCGCAAGCGAGCCCGTCGCCGCGCGAGGTCGCGTCGCGACAGGGAGCTGGCGTAGATGCCGGGCGGCCGGTCCATGGCTCCTCTTGTGCGGGATGCAACAGGGCGGCGGGGCACCGCGCAAACCCGCTGAGCAAGATGATCCCGCAACCTCCGGACGATTCCGGACCGGCTAAGGTGCCCGGCCCATGCAACGACTCGAGACACGGCTGGACGGACCCATCCTCATCGAGCCCAAGGTGCTCGGCGACGAACGGGGCTTCTTCGTCGAGACCTACCGCCGCAGCACCTTCATGGACTTCGGGATCCAGGAGGAGATGGTCCAGGACAACCACTCGCGCTCGAGCCACGGGATCGTGCGCGGGATGCACTTCCAGATCGATCGCGGGGCGGCCAAGCTCGTGCGCTGCGGGCGCGGCGCCATCTTCGACGCGATCGTCGACGTGCGTCGCGGCTCGCCCACCTTCGGCCAGTGGGAGGGCTTCGAGCTGACCGACGAGAACGCGCGCATGCTCTACGTGCCGGTCGGCTTCGCCCACGGCTTCTGCGTGCTCTCCGATCTCGCCGACGTCTTCTACAAGCAGGACCGCTACTACGCGGACGCCACCGAGCGCGGGATCAAGTACGACGACCCCGACGTCGGCGTCGAATGGCCGCTGCCGGTCGAGGAGCTCAAGCCCAGCCAGCGCGACGCGACCGCCCCGACGCTCGCCGAGATCGAGCCGGACCTGCCCTTCGTCTACCGGGCCTGAGCCGCGGCCAGGCCGGCGCGGGACATGTAGTCCTCCAGGCCGGCGCGCCACGGCCGCAGCGCCGGGAGCCCCAGCACGTCGGCGCGGGGCCGCGCGAGCACGCCGTTGAGCGGCCGGTCGACGCCACCGGGCGCGATCACCGTGGAGACCGCTTCGACCGGGACGTCGAGCGCGGCCAGCTCCATGATCGCCACCGTGAACTCGTGCCACGAGCAGGCGTCGGACGCCGTGAGGTGCAGGACGCCGTCGACGTCGCGCTCGAGCGCGTCGACGATCGCGGAGGCGAGGTCGGCGGTGAAGGTCGGCTGCAGCAGCTGATCGGCGACCATCTTCAAGGCGCCCTGCTCGCGCGCCCGCGCGAGCATCCGCTGCACGAAGTTGCCGCCCTTCGACACGCTCCCGTGCAGGCCGTACAACCCCGCGGCGCGCACGACGAGCGAAGAAGAACCGTAGGCCAGCGCCGCGTGCTCGCCGGCCAGCTTGGTGATCGCGTAGACCGACCGCGGGGCGGGGACGTCGTCCTCGCCGTACGGCTCGTCGCGCCGCCCGTCGAAGACGTAGTTCGTCGAGAGGTGCACGAGCCGCGGCGCGCGGCGCGCCATCTCGCGCACCGCGCGCACGTTGACCGCCCACGCCTGATCGGGATCGGACTCGCAGAGGTCGAGGTTGTGGAACGCCGCGCAGTTGATGACCACGTCGGGCGCGACCATGTCGATCGCCCGCGCCATCGCGTCGGCATCGGCGACATCGAGCTCCGCGCGCGAGAACGCGACCGCCTCGTCGCCCAGCAGCTCGACCAGATCCGACGCCAGCTGCCCGCCGCCGCCGGTGATCAGCGCCCTCACAGGACGGTCTCGAAGCGCTCGAGGCCCGGCTTGAGCTCGGACAGCAGCTCCAGCCAGCGGATGTTGTAACCGCGGGGATCGGTCAGGCGGATGCGGTCCCAGTCGCCAACGCGGGCCAGCAGGTCGCTGACCGCCTCGAGCACCGAGTGGCGCGGGATGAACCCGAGCGTCGTCGACAGCTTCGCGTTCGAGCACTCGTAGTCGCGGGTCAGCTTCGGCGCCGGCGTCTCCTCGAGCTCGACGCGCTTGCCCGTGACCACCTGCACCGACCCGGCGACGAGCATCGCCAGCTCGCGGATCTGGTAGTTGGAGTGAAGGACGTTGAAGATCTCCCCGCGCACCTTCTCGGCGGGGGCCTCGAAGGCGGCGATCATCGCGTCGCTGACGTCGCGCACGTCGACCAGCGGGCGCCACATCCACCCGCCGCCGTGCAGCAGCAGCTTGCCGTTGAGCAGCGCGTCCTTCGTGAAGGTGTTGACGACGAGGTCGAAGCGCATCCGCGGCGAGTAGCCGTAGACCGTGCCGTTGCGCAGGAGCACCGGGCACAGACCGTCGTCGACCATCTCCAGCAGCCGCTCCTCGCCGTAGCGCTTGGAGGTCGCGTACGCGGCGCGCGGCTGGATGTCGGCGGTCTCGTCGTGCATGCCGGGCGGCATGCCGTCGTAGAGCGAGCACGAGGAGGCGAAGACGTAGCGCTCGATCCCGCGCTCGACGCACATGCGCCCGAGCGTCTCGGTGGCGATGGCGTTCATCTGCCAGTTGGCCTCGGGATCGAACTCCGCCGTGGGGTCGTTCGACAGGCCCGAGAGGTTGATCACGCCGTCGACGCCGTCCAGGGCCGACTCGGGGATGTCGCGCACGTCGGCGACCACGAGCTCGATGCGCTCGCGGAAGTCCGACAGCGACTGCTCGCCGAAGTACAGGCGGTCGAGCAGGCGTACGCGATATCCGCGCACCAGCAGGCGCGGGATCAGCACGCTGCCGATGTAGCCGGCGCCGCCGGCGACGAGGATGGTCTGCCCGGGGCGCGGAGCCTCGGGGGCCAGGCCGTTGCCGCGGCCGATGGCGGGAAGGAAGATCGAACCGTTTGCGCTCATCGCGCAATACACGGCTCGGAGACGCCGAAGCTTGCGCGACCTCCCTCATGGTCTAGGTCGGCCAAGCACAGCATCACAAGAACTGTGAAACTGTGATAGCCTTCTCGCAGGTGAAGAACATCACGATCTCGGTGCCCGACGACGTCTATCGGGCCGCCCGCATCCACGCCGCGGAGCACGGCAGCTCGGTCAGCGCACTCGTGGCCGAGTATCTGCAGACGCTCTCGGACCGCGACAGCGAGTTCGTCCGTCTCGAGGAGCAGCAGCGGCACGTCCAGCGCGAGCTCGATCACTTCAGCGCGCGCGATCGGCTGAGCCGCGACGCCATCCACGAGCGTGCCGTTCGTTGACACGAACGTCCTGCTCTACGCGATCTCCAACGATCCCGCGGAGCACGACAAGGCGGTGCGGGCCAACGAGATCCTCGCTACAAGGGACGCCGCGCTGTCAGTGCAGGTCCTGCAGGAGTTCTACGTCCAGGCGACGCGCGCCGGGCGACCAGATCGCATCGCCCACGATCACGCGGTAAGGCTGGTCGAGTCGTTCCTGCGCTTTCCCGTGGCCGCGATGACGACGAACATGATGCGCGCCGCGATGGCGACCAGCGAGCGATTCACCATCTCCTACTGGGATGCGGCGATCCTCGAAGCGGCGCGTTCGCTGCGCTGCGACGTCGTCCTCTCCGAGGATCTCAGCGACGGCCAGGACTACGCCGGCGTTCGAGTCGTCGATCCGTTCAGCTAGGTGACCTGGCCGACGACCATCGCGGCCGCATCGAGCAGCGCATCGCTCTCCGTGTCGCCCGCGCGCACGACGAGCATCGCCACGTCGTCGCGCTGCTGGCCGCGCTCGAAGGCCTGCAGCGCGCGGTCGATCCGCGCGGCGAGCTCGTCGGCGTCTGCCGCCGTCGCGTCGTCGAGCAGCGCCGCCAGCCGATCCTGGCCGAAGAGCTCGCCGTCCTCGCCGCGCGTGTCGGTGACGCCGTCGGTGTAGAAGACCAGCGCGGCGCCCGGACCGGCGATCACGACGCGCTCCTCCCACGTCGCGTCCTCGAAGGCGCCGAGCAGCGGGCCCGGCGTCCCCACGTCCTGGGCCCCGCCGTTGGCCGAGACGAGGAACGGCGGCGGGTGGCCGCCGCGGGCCACCGTGGCGACCATCGTCCCGTCCTCGCCGCGCTCGATCCGCGCGCACACCGCGGTGCACAGCTGGCGGCGATCGGGGTCGACCGCGAGCGCGTCGTTCAGGCGCGCCAGCACCTGCGCCGGCGAGCGCTCGTACATCGCCGCCGTGCGCATCGTGTAGCGCGCCAGCGAGGTGATCGCCGCCGCCGCCGGGCCCTTGCCGGTGACGTCGCCCACCACGACCATCCACGCGTCGCCGCTGGGGAAGAGGTCGTAGAAGTCGCCGCCGACGTCGCTGGCCTCGCCGGCGGCGCGAAAGCGTGCGGCGACGGTCAGGCCCGGCACGGTCGGCAGGCGCGGCGGCAGCAGGCTGCGCTGAAGCGTGGTGGCGATGTGCGAGCGCGTCGCGTGCAGCCGCGCGTTCTCCACCGCGATCGCCGCCCGGCGCCCGAGCTCCTCGGCCAGCGCAAGCTCCTCCTCGCCCAGGCGCCGCGCGCTGTGCGAGGTGCCCAGCGTGATGAGCCCGATGACCCGATCGCCGGCGGTCATCGGCACGACCATCGCCGATCGCACCCCCGGCGCCACGTCCTCGCGCAGCAGCGAGCGGCCCGTCTGCAGCGCGTCCCCGGGGTCGACGCTCACCGCGTCGTCCTCGTCGCCGGCCAGCGCAACGCGCCGCAGCGCGCCGCGCTCGTCGGGCATGTCGACCGAGCACCAATCGGCGAGGTCTGGAACGGCGGCCCACGCGACCTTGTCGAGGGTCAGCTCGATGTCCAGCGACGACGACACGAGCTTGCTCGCCGCCGACAGGAAGCGCTGCTGGCGCTCGACCCGGCGAGCCTCGGTGACGTCCTCGATGATGATCACCGCCAGCACCACGTCGCCGTGCTCGTCGCGCACCGGCGTGGCCTTCGTCAGCGTCCAGCGCACGGAGCCGGTCGCCTTGGTGATCGTCTGCTGAACCACAGGCTCGGGCGCGTCCTCGCCGGCCAGCGCGCGCCTTCCGGGCAGCTCGGCGAAGTCGAACGGCTCGCCGCGCTCGTCCAGCACGACGAAGCGGTCGAGGATGCGGTGCATGGGCGTGGCGAGCACCTCGTCGGGCGAGGCGCAGCCGAGCATCTCCGCGGCGACCTGGTTGGCGTAGGCCAGCCCGCCGTCGGGCCGCTGGACGGTGACCGCCTCGGCCAGGTTGGCCAGCACCGCCTCCAGCTGGCGCTCGGCGCGGCGCAGGTCGGCGAACAGGCGCGCGTTGTCGAGCGCCAAAGCGGCGCGGCCGGCGACCTGTCCCGCCAGCTCGGCGTCGGTCTCGTCGTAGGGCCGCGCGGCGCCGAAGCGCAGGAAGCTGAGCACGCCGATCGTCCGCCCGCGAGCGATGAGCGGCACCGCCAGCGAGGTCCCGTACCCGACCGCGAGCATCCGCTCGAGGTGCTCCTCGTCGACCGCGAAGGCGCGCAGGCGCTCGTCGTCGATCCGGGCCTGGACGTGCGGTTGGCCGGTGCGCGCGACGACGGCGACCGGATGCGGGCCCCCGGCATCGAGCGGGTACCGCGCCCGCGACTCGCGCAGCAGCTCGGCGCTGCGCGGATCGACCGCGTGGACGGACGTGCCCCCGAGCTCGCCATCGCTGACGAGGTCGACGATGCAGATGTCGGCGACGTCGGGCACCGGCAGCCGCACGATCTGGTCGAGCATCGCCTCGGGCTCGGGCGGCGCTTCGAGCAACCGGCCGGCGTCGGCGATGATCTCCGAGCGCCTGCGCGCGGCGCGCTCGTTCTCGAGGGCCTCCTCGAAGCGCTGGCGCCCCGCCGCGACGAGGAAGGCCAGCGCGCCGCCGGCGATCACCCCGACGGTCTCGACCGCATGCTCGGTCGACATGAAGTGATCGATCGCGCCCAGCGGCACCGCGCAGGCGACGGCGAGCACGGCCACGCCGGCGGTGCAGCGCGGAGTCGCGCGCACGGCGGCGAGGAGCGGTCCCACGGCGAGCAGCGGGACCAGCAGCTCGCTGTTCTGCAGCACGATCGCGAGCACGGTCACGAGCGCCACGAGCGCCGCGCCGGGAATCGCTGCGGTGCAGGGTGCTCTCCTCACCGGCCACGATCCTAAAGCGGGGCGCCGCGGCGCCCCGCGGATGTATCAGCGCACGTGAACGGCGACCGCGCGCGAGTAACCGAGGAAGTACGGAAAGCGCGGGTAGTGGCGCACGCGCACGCGGAAGACGTAGCGGCCGTGGGCGCCATGGGTGAAGCGATAGGTGACGCGGTAGCTGCCGTCGGGCTTGGTCGCCGCGGTGGCCAGCGTGACGTAGGAGCGTCCGCGGCGACCCTGGAGCTCGACGCGAACGCCGGCCGGGCGCAAGCGGCCGAGCACGCGCCCGCGGAACGTCGCACGCAGGCGATTGCCGAGGTTGCGCGGGACCGCGCGCAGCGTCGCCTTCGTGCGCACCTTGACGCGCGCGCCGTCGCTGGCCGCCGGCGAAGCGTCGAGCGCGCGGGCGAAGTACGACGCGCGGACGCGCACCGACGGCCCGGCGGGCAGGGTGAGCTTGAAGCGGCCGTCGGAATCGGTGACGACGTCGGCCGAGACGTCCGCGTACTGCGGCACGCCGCGGTCGACGGCCGTGGCGACGACGAGGCGCGCGCCGACGATCGGCTGCCCGGCCGAGTTGCGCAGCCGCCCGCTGACCACCGCCTTGGAGCCGTAGCCGACGGTGACGGTCGAGTGCGCGCGCGGCGCGTGGTGGCCGGCCTTCACGGGCCGCCGCGCGCCGATCGACAGGCGCGCCTGATCGGAGCCGTTGCGCCCGTTGATGGCGCCTCGCGCGCTCGTCACCACCGCCAGCGAGCTCGAGTAGCCTACGTTGAGGCCCGTCGCGTCGCGCGCGAAGACCCTGATCTGGTGCGGCCCGTCGGGCACGCTGGCCGGGTTGAACTGCAGCGTCGTCGAGACGGTGAGCGGGCAGGGCACGAGCCTGCGGTAGGGCGCGCGGCACGTCGAGCTCGAGACCGGGACCTCGCTGACCGTGCGCCCGTCGACCTGGACGCCAGTGGAAGCGACGCCGCCGCCGGCGTCCTTGAACGTCGTGACGATGCTCTGCACGCCGCTGACCGGCCCGCCGGCGCCGAACATCGCGCTCGTGGGACCGGACGCAATCGTGGGCGCCTTGGTGTCGCTCAGTGCCAGATCGACGCGCGACAGCCGCACCGAAGCGGCCTCGGACGCGCTCAGCGCCTGACACGGTGCGGCGCACTGGACGTAGACCTGCAGGCGGTTGTGGTCCGTGCGGCTCGATCGCCACGCGAACGACGTCCGCGCGGTCTCCTGGGTGCACGCGGTCGGTCCGGTGCAGCTCTCGAAGACCGCGTTGTTGGCCGCGGCGGGAGCGAGCGCGCGGGCCACGTAGCCGTAGCCGGTGCCCGCGATCTTGAGCTTGCGGTACAGCGTCGCGCCCGCGATCGCGGTGTTGGCGGGCGCCGAGACCTGCCAGCCGGCGTTGCCGGCGGCCGGCGACGCGTTGCCGTGCAGGATCGCGGTCATCGCGCCGCCCGAGGCGGTGCAGTTCTCGGAGAGCGCGGCCTGGGGACTGGAGGCGAAGAGCGACCAGCCGCTCGTTCCCGCCGACTGGCCGGCGCACCCGACGACCGTGTACTCCGCCGCAGCCGCGCTCGAAGCGAACGCGAGAACGGCCAGAGCGATGAGGAGCTGGACCTTGATCGCCACGATTGCCCGAACCCCGGGGCGGAGGAGGAGTTCCGCCCCGGGGTTCCGCGGGCGTTATGCCCAGAAGGGGCGCCGCTCGAACTACGCGGCCAGCGGCGCCGACGCGGGCTTGTGGCGCGCCGGCTCCAGGGCGATGTCCAGGACCTCGCCCACCGTCATGACCGGGTGGAAGGTCATCTGCTCGCGCACGTCGTCGGGGACGTCGTCGAGGTCGCCGCGGTTGCGCTCGGGCAGGATGACGTCGGTGAGGCCCGCCGCGTGCGCGGCCAGCACCTTCTGCTTGAGGCCGCCGATCGGCAGCACGCGGCCCTGCAGCGTGACCTCGCCGGTCATGCCGACCGTGTGCTTGACCGGACGGCCGCTGAGCAGCGATGCCAGCGCGGTCGTCATCGTGACGCCGGCGCTCGGCCCGTCCTTGGGGATCGCGCCCGCGGGCACGTGGACGTGGAACTCGCGGTCGTCGAACGCCTCGTCGGGGATCTCGAGCTCGTCGGCGTGCGCGCGCACGTAGGTGAGCGCGATCCGTGCCGACTCCTTCATGACGTCGCCGAGCTGGCCGGTGAGGGTCAGCCCGCCCTTGGAGCCGTTCATGCCGTTGGCCTCGACGAAGAGCACGTCGCCGCCGGTGCCGGTGACCGCCAGTCCGGTGGCCACGCCCGGCACCGCGGTGCGGGCGGCCGCCTCCTGGAAGACCTTCTGGCGCCCGAGGGCGTCGCGCACCAGCTCGAGGTCGACCGCCACCGGAGCGGCAGCCTGGCCCGACGCGATCCGCGTCGCGGTCTTGCGCAGCAGCGTGCCGAGCTCGCGCTCGAGGTTGCGCACGCCGGCCTCCCGCGTGTACTCGGACACGACGGTCGACAGCAGCTCGTCGGAGATCGAGACCTCGTCCTCGTGCAGTCCGTTGCGCTCGCGCTGGCGCGGCCACAGGTAGTCGCGGGCGATGGCCACCTTCTCGGCGGTCGTATAGCCGTCGAAGCGGATGACCTCCATGCGGTCCAGCAGCGGGCCGGGGATCGTCTCGGCCTGGTTGGCGGTCGCGATGAACACGACCTCGCTGAGGTCGAGCTCGACGTCGAGGTAGTGGTCGCGGAAGGTCGAGTTCTGCGCGGGGTCGAGGACCTCGAGCAGGGCCGCGCTGGGGTCGCCGCGCCAGTCGGCGCCGACCTTGTCGACCTCGTCGAGGAGGATCACCGGGTTCATCGTGCCCGCGTCGCGAAGGGCGCGGACGAGCCGCCCCGGCAGTGCGCCGATGTACGTGCGCCGGTGGCCGCGGATCTCGGCCTCATCGCGCACGCCGCCCAGCGACATCCGCACGAACTTGCGGTCCATCGCGCGGGCGATCGACTCGCCGATCGAGGTCTTGCCGGTGCCGGGCGGGCCGATCAGCGTCAGGATCGCGCCGGACTTCTTGTCGACCTGGATGCCGCGCTCCTCGCGCAGCTTCTTGACCGCGACGTACTCGACGATGCGGTCCTTGACGTCGTCCAGGCCGGCGTGGTCGGCGTCGAGCACCTCACGCGTGTGGACGGGATCCAGGCGCTCCTCGGAGCGCTGGCTCCACGGCACGGCGATGAGCCAGTCCAGGTAGGTCCGGACCATGTTGCCCTCGCCGCCGCCCTCGCCCATGCGCTCCAGGCGGCCGAGCTCGCGCTCGGCCTGCTCGCGCACCTCGTCGGGCATGCCGGCCTCTTCGATCTTCTTGCGGTACTCGTCGACGATCGAGCCGTCGTCCTCGCCGAGCTCGCGGCGGATCGACTCCATCTGCTTGCGCAGCACGTACTCGCGCTGCTGCTTCTGAGCACCGGACTCGACGTCCTCGCGGATCTTGCGGCGGACCTGCAGCTCGGCGAGGCGCTCGCGCTGCAGCTGGAGCGCCTTCTCGAGGCGCTCGGTGACGTCGAGGGTCTGCAGGAGGTCGACCTTCTGCTCGAAGGTCAGGTCGGGGGAGTAGCCGGAGGTGTCGGCGAGCGCGCCGGGCTCGTTGATCGCGCGCACCCAGGCGGCGATGCGGCCGTCGTCGCCGCGCAGCTCGAGGATCTCCTCGATGGTGGCGCGGAACTCGCGCTCGAGATCGCGGGTGCGACCGTCGACGGGAACCTCGTCGGGGTGCTCGGTGACCTCGACGACCAGCCGGCCGCGGGCGTCGGTCTGAGCGGCGCCGGCGGTGCCGCGCGCGATGCCTTCGAGAACGGCGCCACGGGCGCCGCCCGGCAGGCGCACGCGCTCTGCCACGCGGGCGATGGTGCCCACCGACGCGTACTCGCCCTCATGGCGAGGGACGAGCAGGACGCGGTCGTCGTCGCCGACGTCGACCGGCAGCGTCACGTCCATCGTCGGGAAGACGACGGTGTCGTCGAGGGGGATGAGGAGCAGTGTGGCCATGTTCAACCTTTGCCGGGTTCAACTATTGCGAACCACCATGGTAGCAAGGGGTTGAGTCTGGTCAACTGAGATTTGCTGCGGCCGCGCAGAGGCGTCCCTTAACGCAAGCCGCCGCCCGGTGGGCGGCGGCAGGACTGCTCGTTTGGCGCTCGGCTAGTACGCGGCGCCGCGGCGACCGGTGAAGAAGAGCACCAGCGCCAGGATGGCGAGCGCGAACAGGATCGGATGGACGATCACGCCGCCCGCGATCGCGATGATGAGCAAGATGATCCCCAGGATCAGAAGCACGGCAGACCTACCTCCTTGTCGCTGTCGCCGGGGCGTTACCCGCCAAGCCGCTCGCGTATCCCCCAAGCATTGCGAACGGCGAATCCCTCCCAGTCGTTGTTGAAGTAGGCGAACACCTCCGCGCGCCGCGCCAGGCGCCGTAGCTCGCTCGCCCACTCGTCGAGCTCCGTCTCGGAGTAGTTGCCGCGCCGCCCGCGCTTGCCGTAGTGCAGGCGCACGAAGCTGAAGTCCGCGGTGACGTCGTGGGTCTGCCACGGGCGCTCGGGGTGATCGCCGATGCACAGCGCCACGTCGTGCGCGCGCAGCAGCTCGAGCACCTCGTCGCAGAACCAGCTCTCGTGGCGGAACTCGAAGGTGTGGCGCCCGGGCGGCAGGTGGTCGAGCGCGTGGGCCAGCCGCTCGTCGTCGCGCTGGAAGTTGCCGGGCAGCTGCCAGAGCATCGGCCCCATCTTCGGCGAGCGGAGCATCGGCTCCAGGCGCTCGAGCAGCCGCGCGACGCCCTGCCGCATGTCGGTGAGGCGCTTGATGTGGGTCAGGTAGCGGCTGGACTTCACGGCGAAGACGAACCCGGGCGGCGACTGCTCGACCCAGCCCTGCACCGCCTCGCGCTTGGGCAGCCGGTAGAAGGTGTTGTTGATCTCGACGGTGTCGAAGTCCTCGGCGTAGCGCTCCAGCCAGCGCCGCTGCGGGCAGCCCTTCGGGTAGAGCACGCCGCGCCAATCGGTGTACTGCCAGCCCGAGCAGCCGATCCAGATGCGCTTCATTGAGCCGCCAGCACCTCGCGCAGCGCCCGGGCGTCGGCGATCAGCGTCGGGAGCAGGCGCTGGTTGTGCATCGCCGCGGCCGGGTGGTACATCGGGAACAGCGTGCGGCCGTCGGCCTCGAGCACGCGGCCGTGGACCTCGCCGATCGCCGCCCGCGGCGCGAAGCGCTTGAGCGCATGGCGGCCGAGCGGGACGAGCAGGCGCGGCCGGATGACCTCGAGCTGCGCCTGCAGCCATGCGAGGTGGTGGGCGATCTCGTCGGCGCGCGGGTCGCGGTTGGCCGGCGGGCGCGCCTTCAGGACGTTGGTGATGAACCCCTCCTCGCGGGCCAGCCCTGCCTCGGCGAGCAGCTCGTCGAGCAGCTTGCCCGCGCGGCCGACGAACGGCCGGCCCTGGGCGTCCTCGTTGGCGCCCGGCGCTTCGCCGACGACCACCACCTGCGCCGTGGCGCTGCCCTCGCCCGGGACCATGTTCGTCGCCTGGTCGCAGACGTCGAAGCCGCAGCCGCCGTGCTCGCGGATCTCGTCGGCGATGGCCTCGAGCAGCGCCTGGCGGTCGGAGCTCACGCGCCAGGCGCTACCCGCACTACCTGCTCTCCACCGCCCCGATGTCGATCGCCCGCCCCTGCCGGCGCGGCGCGCCGTAGAGGTCGAACGGTCCCGCGAGCGGAGTGTCGAGACCCGCGTCGATCGCCGGCGAGCCGGGCAGCAGCCGCCCGCCCGAGCCCAAGCGCGGATCGGCGAACACGCTGTGCGCGTCGTTGCCGGTCCCCGCGCGGTAGGCCGCGAAGCCGTGGTAGGTGACCTTCTTCCACTCCCACGTCGCCGACGAGGGCGGCGCGCCGCGGACCCACCAGTCGTTGCCGTCGACCACGTTGCCCGAGTTCTCGACGTACGGGTTGGCGATCATGATCGCCTGCGCGTTGGCGACGACGATGTTGTTGAGGATCTGCGAGTCGTAGACGCGGTACTGCAGCAGGATCTCGCCGGAGCCGGTCCCCAGCGTGTCGTTGTTGACGAAGGTGTTGTTGACCACGCGTGCGTTGATCGTCTGGCCGCGCAGCGTGTCGTAGCCGCCCATCGCCAGCCCGATCGTCGTGCTGTCCGCCAGGTAGTTGTCGCGTGCGAGGACGTTGGTCGCCGAGCCGAAGCTGTGCTCGCTGGCGATCTCCAGCGCGATGTTCGAGCGCAGCACCGTGTTGCGCTCGATGAGCAGGTCGCGCCCGCCGTCGACGTAGATGCCGTCGGCGCAGCGGCAGTTGGTGCCGTCGTCCTCGTCGTAGGCGGGGTTGCCGAGCGAGTCGATGTCGGTGATGAGGTTGTCGGCGATGTAGCCGTCGCGCGCCTGGTCGTTGCGCGGCGCCTTGCCCTCGAAGCCGATCGCGTCGACTCCGATGTTGTCGTTGCGCCAGATGTGGTTGTTGGTGATCGACCAGCCGCGCACGTTGCCGTTGACGACGACCGATTCGCTCGAGCCGAGGTGGTTGTCGTGCACGCGGTTGCCGTCGATCGCGACGTCGTGGATCGGCGTGTCGCCGTTGGTGCCGTACACCGCGATGCCGTGGGCGTCGGCGGTGGCGGTGCGGATGTCGTGGACGTCGAGGTCGCGCAGCGCGATGTGGTGCGCGGTGCCGGTCAGGAACACGCCGGCGGGCACATAGGTGTCGGCGAGGTCGTGGAGGTGCGCGATCTCGAGGCCGTCGAAGGCCAGGTACGAGCGGCTGTCGATCGCGACCATGCCCGCGATGCCCTGGTACGGGCCCAGGCCGGTCCCGTCCAGGCGCACGTGCTCGTTGCCGTAGTTGCGGAAGGTGATCCAGGCGCCCGGCGCTCCCGAGACGTGCACGACGACCCGTTCGCGATACACGCCGCCGCGGATCTCGACCGTGCTGCCCGGCGCCACCGTGTTGGCCGCCTTCTGGATCGTGCGCCACGGCTTGGCCTTGGTGCCGGGGTTGGCGTCGCTGCCGTTGGTGGCGACGAAGAAGCAGCGCCCGTCCGCGGACGCGGCCGGCGGGAGGGCGGCGAAGGCGAGCAGCATGGCGGCCGCTGCCGCCGCGCGGGCGACGGCGCCGCGCCGCGTGGGCCGCTTCGTGCGCGAATTTGAGCGAACGGGTGTCATTCGCTCAGATTAGATCTATGATGCCCGCCGATGCAAGCACACACGGCGACGGAGATCGCCAGCCAACCCGACCTGTGGCCGCAGGCCGCCGAGCTTGCCGCCCAGGTGGCCGACGTCCTGCCCGTGTCGGGTGCGCGGACCTGCGTCGTCGGCTGCGGCACCTCGCTGTTCATCGCCCAGTCGTGGGCGGCGCTGCGCGAGCGCGCGGGCCACGGTGCCACCGATGCCTTCGCCGCCTCCGAGCTGCCCGACGGGCGGCGCTACGACGTCCTCGTGGCGATCTCGCGCTCGGGCTCGACCAGCGAGGTCGTCCACGCGCTCGGGCGCGACCTGGCCGAGCGGACGATCGCGATCGTCGCCGACCCCGGCACGCCCGTCGCGCAGGCGGCCGACGAGGTCGTCGCGATGCCGTTCGCCGACGAGCGGTCGGTCGTGCAGACCCGCTTCGCCACCTGCGCGCTCGTGCTCCTGCGCGAGCACGTCGCGCCCGGGACGGCCGAGCGCGCCGCCCGCGACGCGCGGGCCGCGCTGGAGGCGCCGCTGCCGCTCGACCCCGAAGCCGTCGAGCAGTGGACCTTCCTGGGCCGCGGGTGGAGCGTCGGGCTCGCCCACGAGGCGGCGCTGAAGATGCGCGAGTCCGCCCAGGCGTGGACCGAGTCCTATCCGGTCTTCGAGTACCGCCACGGGCCGATCAGCATCGCCGCGCCCGGTCGCGTCGTCTGGTCGCTCGACGGCCTCGACCCCTCGCTGGCCTCCGAGCTCGAGCGCATCGGCGCGACCGTCGTCGCCGACGAGCTCGACCCCCTCGCCTCGCTCGTCACCGCCCAGCGCACCGCGGTCGCCCTCGCCGCCGCGCGCGGACTCGATCCCGACCGCCCGCGCAACCTCGCGCGCGCGGTCATCCTCGCCGACCACGATCTCGAGGTGCTCTCGTGAGCAGACGACTCATCGCCATCGTCCTCGCCGCCGCCGCGGCGCTCGTCCTCGCCGCATGTGGAGGTGGTGGCGGAGGCGACACCGGGTCCTCGACCGGCGCCAAGAAGTCCTCGGCGCCCGTGGCCATCACGCTCTGGCATGGCCAGAACCTGATCGCGGGCAAGGTCATCAAGGGGCTGGTCGAGCAGTTCAACCGCACCCACACCGACGTCAAGGTCGACGGGCAGATCGGCGCCGACGCCGACTCCCTGCAGGCCAAGATGACCGCGGCGCTCGCCGGCGGCAAGTACCCCGACGTCGTCTACATCTTCGGCCCCAACGTGGCCAACCTCGCCCGCAGCCCCAAGGCGCTCGATCTCACCGAAGCGGTCAAGACCAAGGCCTGGAACTGGGGCGACTTCTTCCCGGCCGCGCGCCAGGCGGTGACGATCGACGGCAAGGTCCGCGCGATCCCTGCGCTGATCGACTCGATGGCGGTCGTCTACAACAAGAAGCTCTTCAAGCAGGCGGGGATCCCGGCGCCGAAGGCGGGCTGGACCTGGGACGACTACCGCTCGATCGCCAAGCAGCTGACGAACAAGAGCAAGGGCATCTTCGGCACCGGCTGGCCCGGCGTCGGTGACGAGGACACGGTCTGGCGGCTGTGGCCGATGGTCTGGGACCTCGGCGGCGACGTCCTGGCGCCCGGCGGAAAGCAGGTCGGATACGGTGGCCAGCCCGGCCTGCGGTCGCTCACCCTCCTCAGCCAGATGGCGACCCAGGACAAGTCCGTCTACATCGACAAGACCTCCGGCAGCGAGAAGATGTACCAGGTCTTCAACTCCAACCGGATGGGCATGGTGCCGACGGGCCCATGGGAGCTGCCCCAGATCATGGAGGCCAAGGTCGACTACGGGGTGGTCCCGATGCCGACCTTCAACGGCAAGCCGGTGACCATCGCCGGCCCGGACACCTGGATGCTGTTCAACAACGGCGACGACCGGGCCCGCGCCGCGCAGGAGTTCGTCCAGTGGCTGACCGAGCCCGCGCAGGACGCGCAGTGGGACGTCGCCGCCGGCAGCCTGCCGCTGCGGCGATCCACGGCGGCCCAGGACGTCTGGAAGCAGCACGTCGCCAAGATCGAGGGCCTGAGCACGTTCGTCGACGCACTGGGCAACGCGCGGGTGCGTCCGGTGGTCCAGTCCTATCCGAAGATCTCCGAGGCGCTCGGGCAGTCGATCAGCGGCACGCTGCTGGGCCAGCAGTCGCCGCCCGACGCCCTGAACAAGGCCGTCCAGGGCGGCAACAAGGCGCTCGCAGGGTGAGGCCCGCGCATTGAGCACGGTCTTCGCGCAGGCGCCGCGGGCGGGCGTGGCGGCGGCGGCGCCGCCGCGCCGCTCGTGGGTGCAGCGCGTCTTCGGCGAGACGCCCAGCGCGTGGCTGTACATCCTGCCCGCGGTGGTGATCATCGTCGGGCTGGCGATCGTGCCGGTCTTCTGGTCGCTGCTGCTGTCCGTCCAGGACAAGGACCCGATCGCCGAGACGACCAAGTACGTCGGGCTCCAGAACTACCGCGACATCTTCGACGACCCGGCGTTCACCGGCGCCGTCCGCCATACGCTCATCTACACGGGGCTGTTCGTGCCGCTGAGCATCGGCGGCGGCCTCGGGCTGGCGCTGCTGCTCAACCGGCGGGTGCGGTTCATCGGGGTCTACCGCACGCTGGCCTTCGTCCCGGTCGTCATCTCGGCGACGGTCCAGGGGGTCCTGTTCTCGTTCATCTTCGACGACCAGTTCGGGGTGGCCAACTCGCTGCTTCACCGCGTCGGGCTCGGGCCGCAGCCCTTCTTCGCCGACGGGGGGCAGGCGCTGCTGCTGCTCGTCCTCGCCGGGCTGTGGGCGGGGACGAGCTGCGTGAGCTTCTGCGCGGTGGTCTACCTCGCGGCGCTGCAGGACATCCCGCCCGAGCTCGTCGAGGCCGCGTCGATCGACGGCGCTCGGCGCGCCGGCGTCTTCCGCCACGTCATCCTGCCCGCGCTGACGCCGGTGACGATCTTCCTCGTGCTGTGGCAGACGGTGCAGGGCGTGCAGCTCTTCGACATCGTCTACGCCGGCACGTCGGGCGGGCCCGGCCAGTCGACGTACGTCGTCGTCTACTACGTCTTCCGCACGATCCGCGACTCGGCCTACGGCACGGGCGCGGCGGCCTCGTACGTGGTGGCCGGCGGGCTGCTGCTCATCAGCCTGACGAGCATCGCGGTCCACCGGCTGCGGGAGCGCCGCGCGTGATCCGCCGCCGCCTGCCCTTCGATCCGTGGCACCTGGCCCTGGTGCCGGTGTGCGTGCTGCTCGGGCTCCCGCTGCTGTGGATGTTCATCAGCTCGTTCATGAACCAGGAGCAGCTCAACCGCTTCCCGCCGACGATCATCCCCGGGTCGCTGCACCTCGACGGCTACCGCTTCCTCTTCGACGACGCCTCGCTGCCGACGTGGTTCGTCAACTCGACCATCGTCAGCGCGGTGGTGGTCGCGTCGAACCTGATCTTCTGCTCGACCGCCGGCTACGCGTTCGCGCGGCTGAAGTTCCGCGGCTCGGGGCTGATGCTGTGGCTCATCCTCGCCACCCTCATCGTGCCCTTCCAGCTCACGCTGATCCCGACCTTCATCATCCTCCAGCACCTCGGTCTGATCGACACGCTGTGGGCGCTCGTGGTGCCCTCGCTGGTGCTGCCGTTCGGCGTCTTCCTGCTGCGCCAGTTCTTCCTCTCGTTGCCGCCCGAGCTCGAGGAGGCGGCGTGGATCGACGGCTGCTCGCGCTGGAAGATCCTGCTGACGATCGTGCTGCCCCTGGCCCGGCCGGCGCTGTCGACGGTGGCGGTCATCACCTTCCTGCTGACCTGGAACGACGTGTCGTGGCCGGCCATCGCGATCTCCAGCGAGTCGCACGCGACGCTGCCGCTGGGCATCGCGACGTTCAAGAGCCGGGCGGAGACCAACCAGTCGGCGATCATGGCGGCCAACGTGCTGGCCACGCTGCCGGTGCTGCTCGCCTTCCTGGCCGCGCAGCGGACCTTCGTGCGGTCGCTGGCGACGACGGGGGTCAAGGGGTGAGCATGGGCGGGATCTCGCTCGAGCGCGTGTCGAAGGTCTACGAGGGCGGGGTCGTCGCGGTCGACGACGTGTCCATGGAGGTCGGCGACGGCGAGTTCATGGTGCTGGTCGGGCCGTCGGGCTGCGGGAAGTCGACGCTGCTGCGCTGCATCGCGGGGCTGGAGAAGGTCAGCGCCGGGACGGTGTCGATCGGCGGCGAGGACGTCACCCGGGCCGACCCGCCCGACCGCGACATCGCGATGGTCTTCCAGAGCTACGCGCTCTATCCGCACATGACCGTGCGCCAGAACCTCGCGTTCGGGCTGCGCCAGCGCCGCGCGCCGCGCGAGGAGATCGACCGGCGCGTGGGCGAGATGGCGCGCATGCTCGGGCTCGACGAGCTCATGGCGCGCAAGCCGGCCGCGCTGTCGGGCGGGCAGCGCCAGCGCGTGGCGATCGGGCGCGCGCTCGTGCGCGAGCCGCGCGCGTTCCTGCTCGACGAGCCGCTGTCGAACCTCGACGCGAAGCTGCGCACCTCGATGCGCGGCGAGCTGGCGCGGTTGCATGAGCGCCTGCGGGTGACCACGGTCTACGTCACCCACGACCAGATCGAGGCGATGACCCTTGGCGAGCGGGTGGCGGTGCTGCGCGACGGCGTGATCCAGCAGTGCGACAACCCGCAGGTCCTCTACCGCCGCCCGTGCAACCTCTTCGTCGCGGCGTTCATCGGCTCGCCGGCGATGAACTTCGTCGAGGCCCGGCTGGCGGACGGCGAGGCGCGCTTCGCGAGCCACACGATCGCGCTGCCGCCCGATTCGCCTCTGCGCGAGGCGGATCGGCGCGTCGTGCTCGGGATCCGGCCCGGCGCGTTCGTGCTCGACGGGCCGCGCGCCGACCCGGGCTGGCCGGCGATCGAGGTCGACGTCGACTTCGTCGAGCACCTCGGCGAGGAGGCGCACGTCTCGTTCGCGCTGGACGCGCCGCGGGTGGCCGGCGACGCGCTCGCGGCCGCGGAGACCGCGGCGCAGGACGGCGAGGGGCGCCTACTCGCCGACGACGAGCGGACGCGCTTCGTCGCGCGCGTCGACGGCCGCGATCCGGTGACCGCGGGCGAGCGCGCGCGACTGCGCATCGACCACACGCAGCTGCACGTCTTCGACGTGGAGACCGGGGCGGCGATCGAAGCGTCTACGCGCGCGCACGCGCGCGCGTAGTCAGACGACCTCGACGGCGACCTCGCGCTCGCGGATCGCGGCGAGCTCGGTCGGGTCGGCTTCGTCGGTGGTGATGAGGACGTCGACCGCGTCCCAGTCGGCGATGCGCGCGAGCGTGACGACACCGACCTTCGTCCCGTCGGCCACGACGATGACGCGGGCGGCGCGCTCGATGAGGACGCGGTCGGTCTGCGCCTCGATGTCGCGGTGCGTGGTCAGGCCGGTGCGCGCGCTGATCCCGTCGACGCCGACGAAGGCGACTTCGACGTTGAGCTGGCCGAGCACGCCCTCGGCGAGCGGGCCGACCAGCTCGTAGGACGCCGCGCGGGCGACGCCGCCGCTGAGGATGAGGCGCACGTTGGGGCGCACGGCGAGCTCGGCGGCGATGTTGATCGCGTTGGTGACGACGGTCAGGTCGCTGCGGTGCACGAGCATCCGGCCGACCTCGGTCGTCGTCGTGCCGCCGGTGAGGCCGACCGTGGCGCCGTCGTCGACGTGGGCCAGCGCGGCGCGGGCGATGCGCAGCTTCTGGTCGCGCTGCAGCGATCCGCGGTAGCGCACCGGCAGCTCGTAGAGGCCGCCGATCGCCACGGCGCCGCCGTGCGTGCGGTCGAGCAGTCGCTGATCGTACAGGGCCTGGAGGTCCCGCCGCACCGTTGCGGGCGAGACGCCGAGATCCCGCGTGAGGTCCTCGACGTCGACGGTGCCGCCCTCCGAGAGCCGCTCCAGGATCGCCCCGAGGCGCTCGGCCCGGTTCATCGCGCGGAGCGTAGCTGCGCCGCCAGCCGGACCGCCTCGTCGAGCGTGGCCTGGCCGTCGACTCCGCCGACCGCCCGCAGCGACAGCGCACCGCACGCGCAGGCGATCTCGAGGGCCTCGTGCAGCGGGCGGTCGTCGAGCAGCGCCCACACGAGGCCGGCGTCGAAGCAGTCGCCGGCGCCGACGGAGTCGGGACCGGTGGCGCGCGGAGCGGCGGCCTCGACGACCTCGTCGCCGCGGACCGCGAGCGCACCGGCCGCGCCGCGCTTGACGGCGACGAGCGCGCCGCGAGCGCCGAGCGCCCGCGCGGCGGCGAGCAGGTCGGTCTGGCCGGCCAGCGCCAACGCCTCGGTCTCGTTCGGCATCAGCACGTCTGCGTCGCGCAGCCAGTCTGGCGCGGCGAACCGCTCGGCCGGGTCGAAGTTCGTGTCGACCGACACGGTCGCTCCCGCTCGTTTCGCCGCTGCCACCAGCGCCTCGCCCTCCTGCGCCAGCGCCGGGATGAGGAACACCGACGCGATGTGCACGTGGCGCGCCCCACGCTCGACGGCGGCGATCGCCTCCGGCAGCGAGAGCGACGCGATCGCGCCGCGCTCGGTGAGGATCGCGCGGTCGTCGTCGCGCTGGAGGTTGACCGAGAGGCCGGTTGGTCGAGCGGGGTCGACGGCGACGAGGCGGTCGTCGACCCCGCGCGCGACGAGCATCGCGCGGGTCGTTCGGCCGAGGTCGTCGTCGCCGACCGTCGCCACGAGCGCCGTCCGCAGTCCCAGACGCGCGGCGCCGGCGGCGAAGATCGCCGCCGAGCCGCCGAGGGTCATCCGCGCGCCGACGTCCTGCTCGGCCTGGCCGAAGCGCGGCGTGACGTCACCGGTGAGCAGGAAGTCGGGGTTGACGTCCCCGACCGCGAGGACGTCGAGCTCGGCGCTCACTCGCGCAGCCCGGCCGGCAGCCGCTCGGCGTGCGCCTCGAGGAGCTCGTCGACCATGGCCTCGATCTCCTCGGGAGAAAGCGACGCGGCCGCATTGGGATCGAGCAGCGCGGCGTGGTGGACGTGGCGCACGTCGCCATCGAGCGCGGCGCGCACGGTCAGGTCCGCGACGTTGAGGAACGTCCGATTCAAGGCGGCGAGCTGCGGCGGGTAGCCGGCCACTGGCGTCGGGCGCACCCCGGTGCGGTCGACCATGCACGGCACCTCGACCGCCGAGCGCGCCGGCAGATCGGGCAGGAGCCCGTTGTTCTGCACGTTGCCGTAGATGACCCGCTCCTCGCCGGTGACCATCGAATGCACGATGAGCGACGCGTACTCGAGGCTGCGCTCGATGGCGAACGGCTCGCCGTTGGCCAGCCGCTCGCGCGCCCGCTCGTACTCGGCCAGGTTGCGCTCGCTGCGCTGGACGTAGTCGCCGACGAAGATCTGCAGGCGCTCGACCGCCTCGGGGTCCTTCAGGTACCAGGGCAGGTACTCCGCGCCGTGCTCGCTGGACTCGGTGGGGAAGTACCCAAGGCGCTTGTACATCTGCACGCGCACGCGGCGCAGCTGCGCGGGGTCGGCGTCGATGGCCGCGTCGACGCGCGGGTAGAGGTCCTCGCCGTCGCGTTCCAGGCGCAGGATGAACGCCTGGTGGTTGACGCCGGCGCCGAGGAAGGTGACCTCCTCGAACGGGACGCCGGCCAGCTCGGCGAGGTGGCGCGAGGTGTGCTGCACCGAGTGGCACAGCCCGACGATCTGCTTGTGCGGCGAGCCCTCCGCGTAGGCCTGGCAGAGGATCGCCATGGGGTTGGTGTAGTTGAGCAGCCACGCGTCCGGGCACAGCTGGGCCATGTCGGCGCCGACGTCGAGGAGCACGGGAATCGTGCGCAGCGCGCGGAAGATGCCGCCGATGCCCAGCGTGTCGCCGATCGTCTGGCGCAGGCCGTGGCGGGCGGGGATCTCGAAGTCGGCCAGCGTCGCCGCGTGCATGCCGACCTGGACCATGTTCAGCACGAAGTCGGCGCCGTCGAGCGCCTCGCGGCGATCCAGATGCGACGTGATCGTGGCGTGCCCGCCGAGCTCGCCGTCGATCCAGCGGGCGATCCCGGTCGCGGTCTCCAGGCGCTCGGCGTCGATGTCGTGCAGCGCGATGTGCGTGTCGGCGAGCTCGTCGAAGCTCAGCAGATCGCCGAGCAGCTCGCGGGTGAACTCGACGCTGCCGGCGCCGACGAACGCGACCTTGACCATGGCGGGCAGTCTATTGATGCGCGAGCTTGCTCGTCAGCGAGCGAAACGCGCATGCTCGCGCATCGTCACACGGGCGGCGAATCGACCCCTCTCAGACTTCTCGCAACCGCCGGCGTCGATACTCCCGTCATGAGGCCGCGCGACCTCGCCCTCGCCGTCGCCGCCGGGCTGGGCCTGGCCGACGCATCGATCGTCACCCTCGCGCTGCCCGACATCCTGCGCGACCTCGACACGAGCGTCGAGGGCGTGGCCGCGGTCATCGGCGCGTACACCATCGTGCTGGCGATCGCCCTCGTCCCGTTCGAGCGCGCGGCCTCGGCGCTCTCGGTGCGCGCGGTGGGCGCCGGCGGGTTCGCGCTGTTCGCGCTGGCCAGCGCGGCCTGCGCGGGCGCCGACGACCTCACCGGGCTGCTCGTCGCGCGCTGCGTGCAGGCGCTCGGCGCGGCGGCGGGCCTGGCGACGGTCTTCGACCTGCTCGGCGGCGCCGGGCGCGGACGGCGGCTGTGGCTGGGCGCCGCCGTCTTCGCCACCGCGGTCGGCCCGGCGCTCGGCGGCGCGCTGACGCAGGCCTTCGACTGGCGGGCGATCTTCGTCTTCCAGGTGCCCATCGCCGCCGCCGGCGGCATCGCGGTGCTCGTCGGCCCGATCGCCCCGGCCGCCGCCCCGCCGCCCGAGCGCCCCGAGCGCTTCGCCCTACGGCCGGCCCTCGCGCTGGCACTGGTCTCCGCCTCGCTGGCCGCCGTGCTCTTCCTGCTCGTGCTGCTGCTGGTGGCCGGCTGGAACGAGGAGCCGCTCGCCGCGGCGGGCGCGGTGACCGTCATCCCGCTTGCCGCTCTCGCCGGAGCGAGGATCCAGGGCGACGCGCGCACCCGCGCGTGCGCCGGCTGCGCGCTCGTCGGCGGCGGCGTGCTCGCGCTGGCCTGGCTGCCTGACGCGAGCCTGTGGTGGACGGTCATCCCGCAGGTCCTCGCCGGCGTCGGCATGGGCCTGGCGCTCACCGCGCTGGGCGGCCATCTGCTTCCAGAGCGCACGCCGCGCGACGCCGCGCGCCTGCTCGCGGTCCGCCACGCCGGCATCGCGATGATCCTCGCGATCGCCGCGCCGATCGCCGCCCACCAGCTCGACGTCGCCACCCAGACCGCCAAGGAGCGCGGCGTGGCGCTCGTGCTCGACGCCCCGCTGCCGCCGCAGGACAAGATCAAGCTGGCGCCCGCGCTGCTCAACGGCGTCGACTCCGACGAGCCGCGGGCGGGCCTGCGCCGCGCGGTCGCCGCCGAGCGTCACCGCTTCAGCGGCCGCGACCGCGCCACCTACGACGAGCTGGGCGAGCGCGCCGACGACACCCTGGTCACCGGCGTGGGCGAGGCGTTCCGATCGTCGTTCCTGCTCGCCGGCGCCTGCGGCCTGCTCGCCGCGCTGCTGCTGCTCGCCGGCGTCCAGCTGGCGGCGATGGCCGCGGCCGGCGCTTTGACCATCGGCGTCCCCGTCGGCTACGTGGCCCTGCACAAGGCGATCGCGCCGACCCCGCCGGCGATCCTCGATCCCTGCACCGCCAAGCGCACGCCGCCGAAGAGCGGCGGGGTCAGCGGCTTCCTGCAGGACCAGGCGCTCGCGCTCCTGGACCGCACGGCCTGCCGCCTGGGCTCATCGCGCGAGGAGCTCGTGCTCGCTCTGGCCGACAAGTCCGAGGCGGAGCGCTTCCAGCGCGAGCACGGGGTCAACCCGCGGTCACTGGGCGGGCTGCTGCAGGCGCTGCTCGGCGGCTGACGTCGCCGGGACGACCCGCGGCCCGGTCCGCGCCGGGCGCAGCTTGTCCAGCTCCTCGCGCAGCCGCGCCTGCCATGCATCGTCGAGCGCCGCCGGCGCGGCGCCGTCGTCGGGAACGAGGTCGCGGAACACGAGATCCGAGACGGAGCGCTGCTCGCTCATCGAACGCCCTCAATACCCATGTCAGGCTCCCTTACCTCACGGTGGCGAGCGGCGGCGCGCCGCGTTGACCTCGAACCGGGTAGGAATTGCGTGTCATGCGCGCCGGCCGCCGCGACGTCGAGATCACCCACCCTCGCAAGGTGCTGTTCCCGGACGACGGGATCGCCAAATCCGACCTTGCCGCCTACTACCGCGACGTCGCCGAGCGCATGGTCCCGCTCGTGCGCGATCGCCCGGTCTCGCTGCAGCGCTTCAACGCGGGCATCGGCCGCGAGGGCTTCTTCCAGAAGAACGTCGCGAAGGGCGTGCCGCCGTGGGTCAAGCGCGTCGAGGTGCCCAAGAAGGGCGGCTCGCTGTGGCACGTGCTCGCCAACGACGCGGCGACGCTCGTCTGGCTGGCCAACCAGAACGCGATCACCCCGCACGTCTGGCTGTCGCGCGCCGACCGCCTCGACAGGCCCGACCGGATGATCTTCGACCTCGACCCGCCCGACGACGGCAAGTTCGCGCTCGTGCGCCGCACCGCGCGCGAGCTCGGCGACGTCCTGCGCGAGGCCGGCGTCGAGCCGTTCGCGATGACCACCGGCTCGAAGGGCGTCCACGTCGTCGTCCCGCTGCGCCGCCGCTACGGGTTCGATCGCGTGCGCGAGGCGGCGGTGGCGGTGGCCGAGCGGCTCATCGAGCGCCGCCCGCGCGAGCTGACGATGGAGTTCTACAAGCGAAAGCGCGACGGCCGGCTGTTCGTCGACGTCAACCGCAACGGCTACGCGGCGACCGCGGTGCCGCCCTACGCGGTGCGCGCGCGGCCCGGGGCGCCGGTGGCCACGCCACTGCATTGGGACGAGCTGTCCGACCGCCGCCTGACCGCCCAGCGCTGGACGCTGCGCACCGTCCTGGACCGCGACCCCGACGTGTGGAAGGACATCGGCCGCGCCGCCGGCTCGCTACCCCGGGTGTGAGGGGCGGCGTCGCCCGAGCGCGCGGGCGGGCACAATGACGGCATGGCCGCGTCGCTCAAGGGCCAACTGCTCATCGCATCGCCCTCGATCCACGATCCGAACTTCAGGCGCACCGTCGTCTACATGACCGAGCACGGCGAGGAGGGGGCGATGGGGCTCGTCCTCAACCGCGCCGCGGAGACCACGGTCGGCGAGGCCGTCCCCGACCTGGCGTGGCTGGCCGACGAGGACGCCGTCGTGCACGTCGGCGGGCCCGTGGCGCCGCAGTCGGTCGTGGTGCTGGCCGAGTTCGAGGAGCCCGAGCAGTCCGCGCTCATCGTCGACGCCGACCTCGGCTTCGTCCCCGCCGAGGTCGAGGACACCGAGGCGCTGTCGGAGACGCTGGGGCGCCGCCGCGTGTTCGCCGGCCACGCGGGCTGGGGACCCGGCCAGCTCGAGGCCGAGATGGAGGAGGAGTCCTGGATCGTCGAGCCGGCGCTGCGCGACGATGTCTTCACCTCCGATCCCGAGGAGCTGTGGTCGCACGTGCTGCGGCGCAAGGGCCACGAGTACGCGCTGCTGTCGACGATGCCGATGGACCCGTCGCTCAACTGAGCGCGGAGCGAAGGCGGCTCTCGTACTCCTCGCGCGGGATGAGCCGCGCGCCCAGCCGGGTCGTGTGCTCGGTGGGCAGCTGGATGTCGCACAGCGCGAAGCCGCGGGCGGCGAGCTCGTCGAGGGTGCGCGACAGCAGGACGTTGCCGGCGTGGGGGACGGCGTGGAACATCGACTCGAGCATGGCCGCGCGGCCCAGGAAGACGCCGACGAGGCCGGCGGCGAGCGCGTCGCCGGCGTGAACCTCGAAGGTGTGGGCCAGGCCGGCCTCGTGCAGTCGCCGGTACAGCACCTGCAGGCGCGGCGTGAGCCACACGCCGTCACCCGGCTCGCGCGGGCGCGCGCACGCGGCGAGCACCTCCTCGAAGCGCTCGTCGGTGGTCAAGCGCCAGCCATCGCCGGCGCGCAGGCTGCGCCGCAGCCGCTTGCGCAACCTCGCGCGCGCGTCCTCGTCGAGGTCGAGGACGGCGCGGCGCTCGGCCGAGTAGAACGGCAGCGGCCCGCGTGCCTCGGCCGGGTCGTCCATCGGGAAGTACCCGGCCGCGTACAGCGCGATCGCCTGCTCCACGGAGGGGCCGGCGTCCGTCATCGGCGGCGACTCTAGCCGCGCTGCGGCCTACCAGGGCTCGTCGCCCAGGCGGAAGCGCACGCACGCGGCGAGCTCGCGGGCCAGGTGGGCGAGGCCGAGCAGGCCGAGCGCATCGATGCCGCGGACCTCGGCGAGCTGGCGCTGCGCCTCGCGGCCGTCGCCGAGGACGGCGGCGCGGGTGGCCTCGAGCAGGGCGTGCGTGGCCTGGAGCTGCTGGGCGCGCTGCAGATGGGAGCCGTTCGGAGCGCCCTGCAGCCAGCGGCGCTCGTGGGCACGCCGGCCCTGAAGGCGCGCGGTGATGTTCGCCTCGACGAGGCTCACCGCGTCGGGCGACTCGCGCGCCATCGCCTGCCAGCAGGCGGCCAGGGCGAGCATGAGCTCCTCGTGCCAGTCGTCGCTGGCCAGCGGCAATGGTGCGCGCCGCCGCCGCACGCCGCTGACGAGGTCCGGGCGGTGGACCGCCCACGCGTAGGCGAAGGCGGCGACCCGTCCCGACGCGCGCATGTCGAGCGAGTGGGCCTCGGTCAGCGGGCCGCGCGCGGTGAACAGGCGCTGCACGAGCTTGCGGACCTCGTCGCGCTCATGCGGCGTGGTGGCGGCGCCCATGAGCTCGGGCAGCGCGAGGCGCAGCCGCTCGCGATCGCCGTCGCGGCGTCCGAGCGTGAGCAGGCGCTGGGCGAAGGCGATGTCGGGCTCGGACCACCTCACTGCCACGGGCTTCTACGCAGGCTATATCGCCGCGGTTCATCGAGGGATAGGGTCCGGCCTATGCTCGACGCGTATACGAAGCTGCTGCTGAGCGAGGACCAGATCCCGACGCACTGGGTCAACCTGCTCGGCGACCTCCCCGGCGATCCGCTGCCGCCGCTGCACCCCGGGACGATGCAGCCGGCCGGCCCCGACGACCTCTCGGCGATCTTCCCGATGGCGCTCATCGGGCAGGAGGTCAGCCCCGAGCCGGAGATCGAGATCCCCGACGAGGTCCGCGAGGCCTACAAGCTCTGGCGCCCGACGCCGATGTACCGCGCCCGGCGCCTGGAGCGCGAGCTCGGCACGCCCGCGCACATCTACTACAAGTACGAGGGCGTCTCGCCTGCCGGCTCGCACAAGCCGAACACCGCGGTGCCGCAGGCCTTCGAGAACGCCCAGGCGGGGATCCGCAAGCTCACGACCGAGACCGGCGCCGGGCAGTGGGGATCGTCGCTGGCCTTCGCCTGCCGGCTCTTCGGCCTGGAGTGCGAGGTCTTCATGGTCGGCTCCTCATACGACCAGAAGCCCTATCGGCGCTCGATGATGCAGACCTGGGGCGCGACGGTGCACCGCTCGCCCAGCGATCAGACCGAGGCGGGGCGGGCCAACGCCGGCTCGCCGACCGGCTCGCTGGGGATCGCGATCTCCGAGGCGGTCGAGGTGGCCGCGCAGAACGAGGACACCAACTACTCGCTGGGCTCGGTGCTCAACCACGTCCTGCTGCACCAGACGGTGATCGGGCAGGAGACGATGCTGCAGATGGAGCTGGCCGGCGAGGAGCCCGACGTCGTCGTCGGCTGCGTCGGCGGCGGGTCGAACTTCGCGGGCCTGGCCTACCCGTGGCTGCGGCGCAAGCTGCGCTCCGGCTCCGGCCCGCGCTTCGTCGCCGCCGAGCCGGCCGCGTGCCCGACGCTGACCAAGGGCGTCTACGCCTACGACTTCGGCGACACCGCCGGGCTCACGCCGCTCATGCCGATGTACACGCTGGGCCACGGGTTCGTGCCGCCGCCGGTGCACGCCGGCGGGCTGCGCTACCACGGCGACGCGCCGTCGCTGTGCGCGCTGGTCAAGGCCGGCGCGATCGAGGCGCGCGCCTTCCGCCAGAACGAGACGTTCGACGCGGCGCTGCGCTTCGCGCGCAGCGAGGGGATCATCCCGGCGCCCGAGCCGGCGCACGCGATACGCGCGGTCATGGAGGAGGCCGACGCGGCGCGCGAGGCCGGCGAGGAGCGGGTGATCCTCTTCGGCCTGTGCGGCCACGGCCACTTCGACCTCGCCGCCTACGACGCCTACCTGGCCGGCACGCTCGAGGACCCGGAGTTCAGCGAGGCCGATCGCGACGCCGCGCTGGCCGCGCTGCCGGCCGGGGCTCCGGCGCTGGCCTAGTTCCGTATACGCACCTTCGCCGGCCGCTGCTCGGTGCTCAGGCGGGTGAGCGCGAGCAGCGCCGCGGCGCCGACCGGGAGCGCGAGCGCGGCGAGCGCCCACGGCCTCGTCGCGTCGGTCCCGACGAGCAGGCCGTGGGCCACCGCGAGCAGCCAGAAGAGCGGCAGCCAGCGGTGGGCCGAGCGCCAGCGCGCGGCGCCGACGCGGCGGCGCACGTAGAAGGTGGCGCCCAGCGCGAACATGCCGTACGCCGCGACTGCGTCCGCGTGCGGCGCCGGCTGGCTGAGCTCGCCGAACCAGGACGACGCCGACCTGACGATCAACACGACGAGCCACGAGCACGTCGAGGCGATCACGGATCCGCTCGGCAACGCGTGGTACGACTCTGCCGGCTACGAGAACGGCGACAAGTGTGCGTGGGACTTCGGCGCGCAGCTCGGCGGCTCGGCCGGTGCGGCGTACAACCAGCGGATCGGCAACGGCATCTACGAGTTGCAGCAGGAGTACTCGAACGCAGCGTCGGGCTGCCTCCTCCAGGGCGCGCCCGCGAGTCCG
>Ga0081539_10002239_pt1 | contig 28152 bp, 12 predicted proteins | sample TabmetS4T2R2_FD_71023 | JGI IMG/M metagenome (GOLD analysis project Ga0081539, IMG submission 71023) | Tabebuia heterophylla rhizosphere microbial communities from the University of Puerto Rico - S4T2R2 | ecosystem: Host-associated > Plants > Roots > Rhizosphere ... | reverse complement strand
CTTCGGCAACGACCCAACCCGCGGCCCGAACATCAGATTCCGGAACGGTGACCACACAGGTTGTTACTCGCGGCGCCTCCAGGTGAAGTGTGCGCGCGAAGGCGGCGGTAGTCATGCCACGTTGCACGAGGACGAATCGCGAACTCTCTTTTACCGCCAATACCAAGCGGGCCGCCTCAAGTAATTGGCGGACAATCGTCTCGTCCTGTTCGGGTGAAAGACAAAGAACGATGCCATTGCCAACCGCACAATCAGTGAACTTCTGCCGCAGGGATTTGGCAAACAGATCGTTCGGAGAAGCTAAGACTTCCCACCGTCCCGTTGTTTTTTGAGGAAGCGACCGCCGGGGTAACGCTCGTTCCATCAATTCAACGCGATAGGGCCTGACCCACGAATCGACGCCCTTTGGTAGTGCCTCGAATTCGTCATCTGCTATAACCGGACCAAGACGCAGTTGATCCTCGAGAGCCTGAGCAACTTCAGCCACCGTAACATCAGCAAAGTCCATCGGTGAGACGGGGCGAGGCAAATGCAAATGGCGCGCGGCTGCGGCAACAAGTTGGCTGACGGTAATTGAGTTCAAATGAAGATCGCTCAACAAGCGGCTTTCCGGATCGATTACCGAGACCGGAAGTTCTGCGCGCTTCGCAACCAGTTCGGTAATCACTTCGAGCACTGAAGTGCCGGACGTTGCGTCCCGATTTTCTCTTTGCCGGCTCGTCGGACTTCCAGATTCTTTCGGCTCTTCTTCTTCCTCCTCCGCTCGCGTCATCATTTCCGGAACTGGCGCCAGCTCGCAGGGATTGGTTAAAAACTTTGGCTGCCAATTGAGGTCGAATGGCCTGGTAAACCTTTCAGCAAAAAGCATGCAATGATTAACTGACTGGCCCAGGACAAAAACCGCTGCGGTCGCGCATAGCAAACCTCGTAATGATTCACTGCCTGCATCCAAAGACACCACCGGCGTGGTCGTTATCTCGCTCATAATTCCGCGCAACACCTGTCCCGGCCCGACTTCCAACCATAAGTCCACCCCGCTCGAATCAGCCTCTGTGACAGCGTCCATGAAGCGGACGGGCGAAGTTATCTGCTGGTCTAGTAACGCCGCTACATCCGTGGCCGGCAGGAGTGATTTGCCGGTAACAGTGGAAACTACTACGCGTTGCAAAAATCCAAACGTTTCTTTCGCGAGGTGGCTCGCTAAGGCCGGAGCCGCAGCGGCAACGAGGGGCGAATGAAAGGCATGCGAGACCGGAAGCTTGACGGCGCGTAAATTCTTTTTTCGAGCGCGGGCTATTACCTGGTCTATCGCGTCGACCTCGCCTGAGATCACCGTTTGCATTGGCGAGTTCAAGCCGGCAAGAGAAACGATCTCTCCGTTTAGTAACAACAGCACCTGTTCGGCGCCTGCACTGATGCTCGCCATCGCTCCCGGAGAAGCACTGCATGCCATCATCGCTTTGCCTCGACAGGTGGCCGTTCGTAAGAGACATTCCTCATCCATGACACCGGCCCAATGGAGCGCTGTCAGCTCGCCCAGGCTGTGGCCCACAGCTATTTGGGCCGCCACTGCGAGTCTATTCAAGACTCGCAGCGCGGCGATTGACGCTGTCACGATGGCTGGTTGGGCGACTGCTGTCGCAGTCTCGTTTTCGCCCGGCGCCATTTGCGTCTGCGAATAAATCTCTCTCACAAAACTAAAACGACGACACCATGCGCCCCCGGTAAAATTAGACGGTGAGCCTTGGCCGGGAAACAGAAATCCTATACGTGGCGCGGCTTCTCCCACGCCGAAGAACACGCCGTGGTCCGTGTCGATTTGTGTTCTCTCCGTAGTGATTGCGGTTCGTAATCGCTGCAAACAATCACCCAGACGATCCGGGGTTGACGCAACAACCGCAGCGCGCATGCGGCCGCGCGAGAGCTTACTCTCAAGGTACGCGGCAAGGTCAGACAGCTCTGCGCGTGAAAGTCTGCCGGCGATGGTCAACAAATGATCGACCTGCTGGTGTAGTTCGGATGCACTCTCCGCTCCGAATAGAAACAACTCAGCATCTTGCGATGAATCGATGAGAGTACGCTCTTTGAGACTGATTGCGTCGTGCTGTCCAAATTCGGCGGCTTCCATAACCACGTGGATGTTGATTCCACCGAAGCCCATTGAGCTGACGCCCGCACGCGCCCCTTCAGTTTTCGGCCACATCTCAGCACTCTTGAGAGTTCTGAGAGCGGGTGAGGCGCCGCTCAACTGAGCATGTGGCTTTTCACATCCTGTTGTTGGCGGAATGATCCGCGACTTGAGCGCCAAAGCAGCTTTGATCAAACCGGCCACTCCAGCAGCAGCTTTGGTGTGGCCGATTATGGCTTTGATCGAACTGATCGCGGCAGGGAAGGTGTGACCGTTCGTCTCACGACGCGCGCGGGTGAGTGCTTGCAGCTCGACCGCATCGCCGACGCTGGTTCCGGTGCCGTGTCCTTCAAAGTAGTCAACAGTGTCGATGCCGAAGCCGGCGCGGGAGTATGCTTTTCTCAGAGCCAATAATTGCCCGTCTATTTCCGGCCGCGTAATTCCCCCCTTGCCGTCAGACGAGATGCCCCAACCTCTGATAACGGCGTAGATCCGTAGCCGCTGGGCCAACGCGTCCTCATACCGCATAAGCAAAACAAAGCCACAGCCTTCTCCCGGCCAGAACCCGTTCGACCTCTGATCGTAGACGCGCATTTCATCTGTCGCCAACGCTCCGGTTTTGGCAAAGCCCACCAGCTCAAAAGGATCCAGACTCAGATCGACACCGCCCGCCAACGCTACGTCCAAATCCCCAGTCGTCAGCGCCACACAAGCATTCGCCACTGCCAACAATGACGAAGCGCAGGCCCCGTCAACCGTGTAGCCTCCGCCCTTGAGATCAAAATGATTGCAAATACGACCGGCGATTGTGTTCGAGAGTCCTCCTGCGAGTGAATCTTCACCAGGCGGTGGAAACGGTTGCTTATACGTGGCCTCCACTTTGCTCAGGAAATCGCGACGTCTCTCAATAGACCAACCCTCGTCTACAAGATTCGCTTCGACGGTTCGACGCACATACGGCCAACGTAACCGCAGCGCGTTCGCTCTGGAAAACTCGCCCGTCAACGTATTGCCAAGAAAAACTCCCGTAGTCTCTCGCGGCAAACCCTCGGCCTCGAGAAAGCCGGCGTCGACTAGTGCTCGAGCGGCGACATCCAACGCCAACCAATGGGCCAGGTCAGCAGAGCGAAACGTGTTGCCTGATACGCGGAAATGCAGTCGATCGAATTCGTATCCTTCGATCACTGCGGCATTCGCCGAGTAGAGGTGATCGGGAGTTTCGCGATCCGTTGAGAGATAGTCGGCCAGGCGCAGACGCTCGTCGGGCATTCGTCTGAAAGCGCGACGTTGGGCCAGGACGTTTTCCCACAACTCGCTTGGAGATCGGGCATCGGGATAACGGCAGGCCATGCCGACGATCGCAATTCTCACACTCATAGCTTTGCTTCTTTCAGCAGCGCAGGAGTCGGTTCCGGCTGAGGAAGTTCCAACCGTCCCTCTACTCTGCGCGCCACGCGAACATAGAGTCCGATACCTCGCACCGCGCAGACGATAACCAGCGCAAAGAAGAGTCCGAACGCTACATGCAGGATCAGCAAAATGGAATAGACCAGTGCGACTCCCGCTCCGAATACAACTTGATTGCGTGGCTTCGTCGGAGTCGTTCCCGGATCCGTAATCATGTAGAAAGTGAACAGCAGAAAGGCCACTCCGGTCATGGGAACGAGACCGCCGATCCACGATGTGCCCAGCAGCAGGTTTCGAATCAGTGCTTGTAAGGCAAACCCACCGACCCACGCTGCGATGAGCGGCATCTTTCGCGTGAAGCGCGCATTCAAAAACGTGCCCGTCAGAATAAAGACGCCGGGCAGTATCCAGTGCGCGATGCCGCCAAGGTTCTCAGTGAATTGATAGGGCGGCGTAATCCCTACCCATGGAAAGACAAATAAGGTTACTGCGATGCCGGCATTCGATGGATTGAAGAAATGTCGTTTGCCGTTTCCGACCGGAGTTCGAAAGATTGCTTTGGATGCAATGGCGACTGTCGCGGCAAAAATGATCGGCAGGATCCGATCGTTTGCGTAAAGCAGCATTGCAATCGCAAGACCCGTGATGTGACTCGGTAACAGGAAATCGATGAGCGCTTTTGGACCACCCCAAAACCTGGGCTTTCGTCCATTAGCTTGCGCATCAATCGTCTCCAGTCCGAGCTCGAGACTGTAAGTGGTGGCCAACGAGGCGAACACCTGCGCCAGTGATGGCTCAAAACCAAGAAAACCGTGTCCGGCGATATTCAGTACCGTGATCGCAATGGCAAAGCGGCGCAGCGCCGCTAAACGGAAATCTTTAATCATTAGCGGCCTCCCTTTGATTGCCAGCCCAGCACTACCGTATGCCAACCAGGTGTCAACGAAAGCATTTCACGCTTGCTCTGTCCGCCGGGATCGCGCCAATGAATCTCGACCCGCAGCGCTTTGCCGGCTGAAGTATGTCCCAGGCCGAAGTGGAGTTCCGGGCTACGCTTGCCTGAGTGGCCATTGCCGCCGTCAACCTGAGCAACCAGCCGGCGTCCGTCGGCCGGATACACCGTGACAGTTGCGCCGACCGCGGCTCGTCCCAAAGTATCTGCTCCAGGGTGCCCGGCACGTGCCGACGTCTGCGCCGGCTTGTCTGCTTGAAGCGGCAACAAGAGATGAAGTCCGAGGAAGTCTCCTCGCCCTTGACTGTCGTTGTGGAAGAAATAGGAGGGCTGCCACTGATTAGCGAGAACGAAATCAAGGGCGCCGTCTCCATCTACATCGGCGATGGCGATACCTCGACTGACCTGAGGTTCGTCAAGTCCGATATCTGCAGCAAGGTCGTAATACCGCCCGTCTTGAGCAAGCACAAAGAAAGGGTTGTGCTGGTGACCGCTGAGATCGTCTCCGGGCTGAAGTCGCGGCCAACTTTTCGGATGATGCAGAAGACGGTCGTTGCCCATTGCGAGCTCCTGTAGCTCCGGCCAACGATCGACCGCACCTCTTAAAAAGCCGATCGCTTGCATCGCCTCCATCACGCCATCGTTGTCGAAATCCGCCAGCTTGGCGTCCCAGGCCCAGCCACTGCGAGACAGACCGAGTGGTTCACTGCGATTCACGTAAGGAGCGATCCCTTTTTGCATCAGATCGAGTCGTCCGGTACTGAGGAAAACAAAGTTGCTTTCGAGCAGGCCATATTCGGTGGTGATGTTGCTCACGTAAATGTCGGGCAGTGCATCGCCGTTGAGATCGGCAAAATCGACGCCCATGCTTTTGAATGAATCACGACCAAGCGCGCTGGAATGTGGCGTAGTGAAAGTTCTTGGCGCTTTTAATAAATCAAAGCGCAGTCGTCCCGGAGTCGAGAGGTTGTGTAACAAACGATCTGGTCCAAAGTCGTTTGCGAAGTACAACTCAGGCAGCAGATCACCGTCCATGTCCACGGCCCCGGCAGCCAGCGTCCAACCATGATTCACATCATCAGGCAGAATGTTTTGCGCGGCTGTGAACTGCACAGCCGGCTCCGCTCCGCTGGTTGCTTTGGTCCACAGCAGCAAATGCTTGCTGCCGCCGTTCAAGGCCCTCGACATCGACTCTTGCATGCCCTCGTAATCAGTTGCGTTGGGATCGAGTATTCTCGAGCCGTCCGGAAAATAATTGGCAATTACCAGGTCGACATGGCCGTCACCATCAAGGTCTGCGAGTGTTGCCGCATTCGTGTACCAGCGCTCACCGCCTGTTACGACTTCGCGTGGCACGTAAGCTTCTCCGTGTCGCAAGAAGGCGATCGGGGTTCTACCCCAGTAGTACACCAGTATGTCGAGTGAGCCATCCTCATTCAGGTCGCTGATCAGACAGCCCATCGGCGCCATCGTTTGTGCGTCATAAGGAAGAGGTGCGGGACTCAGAGAGAACGGCTTGTAGCGATCACCTGTTCGCGGCACAGGCGCCACGATAACCAGGTCCGTTCGTGTATCGACATAGCAAACATCGTCAGGGAGTCCGTTTCCGTCGAGATCGCCCAGAGCCGCCGCCGCACCCACGGTAGAAATCCAGCCTGCTATGTTCCTCAAGCCCGGATGCACGCGCCGGATCTGTTGTGAAGCGTGCCCCGGCCACTCGGGTGACAACTCCGGCAAAGGTTGGCGTGAGAAGCGGAAGCGTGCCGCCAGCGTGGCTCGGTTTGCAGTAGACAGCACAGTCGGTCGGGCCAAACCATAAGTGATGATCACGAGGGCGAGCGCAACGATCTGTGAAACGTGACGCCGTAAAAAAGTCGACGGAGTCATAGAGCTATCCCTCCTCCAAATTTGGTCCGAATTCTCGTGCGCCATACTTCGTAGGCCGGTTCTTCATCGGCACTGGGAAGATCTTTCAGCGCTTCATCGGTTATGGCGGCGGCGTTTTCTGCGGAAAGGCCACACAGAATGCGACAGGCGGTGTCAGTGTGCGGTTCATAATTGCCGGCTCGGTCACGTGCTTTTGCGGCAAATGATGCGCCCTGGGCTAACTGGGCCGAATAAGGACCGGCGGCTTTTTGTAAGGTTTGGATCGCCGAGGCGCTGGCTCCGCCGGCGTAAGCACAAGCAAGACCAACTCCGCTCCACAAATCTGCTTTGCGGCATGCGTCAAATTTCCCGATCGTGATTGGGAGACGATCGACGTCGGCGCCGTCGACGAACCAAAGACTGCGACCGAGACCCTGGTCAAAGGCGCGAGCGGCATAACCGTTTATGTGTTTCGGGACTTTTCGCTCGAACACAGCGCGTGGCCAATGGAAATAGCCTTCGTGAAAGCCATAACCATCGACCGCAAGCCAACGCAACAGCGCATCAAGCTGGTCCAGACAGCCATCGATATTACGGCGAAGCCAGATAAGGCGAGCGATCGCGCCGCCTACTCCAACATGGACGAGGTACGTATGTCTGGCGGCAGGGCCTGCCAGAAAGACGGTAAGCCGGCCGGCTTTCCACGGCATCAGGTGGTCCAACAGAGCCAATGCCATAGCGGCGCCTTCAAACGCAAAGCCCCTCCACTTTGCTTCCACCTTCTCCAGGTGTTGTGCGAGCGTTTGCAGATCATCGTGGCTGAGCGCCGCGTCATAACCGTAAACAAATGAACGTCCAACATGCTCGAGATGAATAGAGCTGCTGTGATTGCCGTTGTGAAAGCCGCGACGAGCGAAGGTTGTCTCTGCCGCGGGAATGCGGAAGAGAACTCGACGGATGCTTCGCCAAGCGTGAGGCATTTGACCCCTCTTTGGAGGTTTGGCCAATCTGGATTCAGGTGCGATTGGCTGCCAACTTAATTAAGACAACAACGACGAACGTCGACCATGGGAAATTCTGTTATCAGGGTTTTGCTTTCGTTAGTCCGCGGGAACACTTTGGACCACGAGTGTGGGGGATACACATTCGTACAGCGAATGACGACACTGACTCTAATTAATTTCCTGTTAGTAGATTCCATTATGCGAGCCTTCGGCTAATCGAAATTGCGTCCTGGCGGGACTCAGGGTTGCGAGGTGAAGGAGTCCGTGAGCTTCAACTGATAATTCCGAAGTGTGTGCACACTAATTCACTCTTTTCTTGATGTCAAGATTTTTTATAAACCGCGCATCGCGTTTATGACGAATCGGGGAACAACGCCACACACGCAGATTAGCAATCTAAAAGAAGAAAACTATTTCTGCTTAAGACATAATCCGCGCCCTTAGGAGGATCTACTAATGAGTACCGAAGACTTTTGGTTATTAGGTCGTAATCTGCGCGCTTTAGTGGACGGTATTGCGGGCACTGCGAGCAGCGAACGAAGTGTGGCGGCGGCGGCTGAAGACGCTTCGCCCTTTCCCGACGCTGGAATCGACGCGTTTCTCAGCCACTTTGTTTTTACCCTTCAATTGAACGGGCCAAAGTCCAATCCGATCAACATCACGTTACCCGTAGCGATTCAGACAGTCGCACGATCGAAGCCATTCATCTACCGAGGCGCGGGTGAGGCAGTGGAAATTCCGTTGCCGGCTGGTTCCAGTCTGTCCAGCAAAATCAGTGAAAGCGATTTTCCGCAGCGGCCGGCGCCCTATTTCACGCCGGGAAAGGAAGTGGTTTGGTTACAAATCATCAATCTCGATGCACGTGGCGATACGCCCCTCGGGCCAATGCGGATCATTTTGGGGGAGACGCTGAAGCGCGAATATCCCGATCTGTTCCAGCCATCTCTTGGTGTAGTTCAATCGCTTGGTCGCTCCGGTTTCCCTGCGAGACTCTTCTTTGATCCTTGCGCGATAGTTGAGTCGAAGGCCGGAACGTTCCGCGCGGTTCATGGCGTCCTCGCCTACGGAAAAATCACCGAGTTTCCGCCCGTGGGATCGGCAGTGCAGACGACTGAGATAATTCCTCTACATACGGTCGATACTCTGCGCCGAAAAGGTTCGGCGACGGCGGCGCTGGCGCTGGACTCTGATGCCAGTGTTCTGGGGTTATCACATCCAATCGATGCTGCACTTCGCATCAGCGGCGATGAGGCCTTTAACACTGTCGAAGCATCGATAACCGCAGCGCAATAGAGAGACGAAATAACTTTACTGGCTGATGAGAGTATCCATCGTCAGAGGACAAGCCCCGCAAAACAATCAAGGGTGTACAATGAGGGCTCAGGAGGGTAGTTATGGGAAGTCCTTTCGTCTACGTTCAGTTGCAAACGCAAGATCTAAACAAAGCAAAGGAGTTTTACGCGCAGCTTTTCAATTGGGATTTAGATGAGCGTCAAACTCCTGCGGGCCCTTATGCAGAGATTCTCGCCAGCGGGGATAAGATTGGCGGAATAGTTGGTCATCGTGACAAAGCGGCGTCTCCTCATTGGGTCCCTTATGTGCGGGTAACAGATATCAACGCTACGGCTGAAAAGGCCCGAGCTCTCGGCGCGACAGTACTGCAAGGGCCTATTCAGCTCCCGGACAAAACCTGGTTCTGTTTGATCGTCGATACGACCGGGGCAACGTTCGGGCTTCATCAACCGGCTAGTGGATAGCCCTCGGGATAAGTCTTTCCCGAGCCTATATGCGCTGGATCAAGCTGGAGCATCTGCATGACTCGTTATGTGATGGATCGCCAGGCTCCGAACGAATCCGAGCGTCTATCTTTGCTGGAAATGTGGGCCGACTCCGGCACCACACAGTGCCTCGATGCAATCGGGGTTCGACCCGGTTCAGTGTGTTTGGAAGTGGGTGCCGGAGCAGGCTCCATTGCCAGGTGGTTATGTGAGCGCGTGGGGATCAATGGGCGCGTAGTAGCAACAGACCTCGATTGTAGCTTGCTCGATGCACACGATCTGCCGAATCTCGAGGTTCGTCGTCACGATATCGTCTCGGATGAGTTGCCAGAGGGTACATTCGATTTAGTCCATGCCAGAATGGTGCTGGAGCACTTACCAGAGCGGGCGCAGGTGCTCAGTAAACTTACCGCTTCGCTAAAACCCGGTGGCTCGCTCGTATTAGAAGATCAAGACATCGTATCGGTCGCTCCAGCCTCCAAACGTAGTGCGGGAATGAATAGTCAATTCATGTTGCGATCGTTGGCACTCGTTCGCCTGTTGACTGCTGCCGGAGTGGATCTCGAGTACGGTCGAAGTCTCTACAACGACCTGCGATCGGAAAACCTCGTCGACGTCTGTGCAGAAGGACGTGTCTCAATCGTGGCCGGCGGATCTACGCTCGCGAAGTTTTGGCGCTTAACCTGGGAGCAGCTACGCCCGCAGCTAATAGGCTCCCGTCTTCTTTCGGAATGGGACGTCGCTGAGTTCATTGAACTGCTCGACGACCCGGAGTTTGTCTGGATGTCTCCGACGATCATGGCTGCGTGGGGTCGTCGTCCGACAGCGTAACGGCTGCGCATCCAGCACAGACTGAATCTCTATAAAGCACAAGTCCGCTTCCGATGCTATGCCCGGCGCCGGAGAGCGATGACTACACTCACCCAGCCAGATATAGATATGGTCCCTTCAGCACTGATCGATGCCACTCGCTTTCATACGGAGCCACCTGGTCCGAACGGTGTCGCAGCCATTTCTGCATTTGTCCGCATGCGTCAGAGCCGTTTGGAGTTTATCCGGATGATGGCGGATCGCTATGGCAAGGTTTCGCGTCTTTCGTTCGGCGGGCGACGGTTGATCCTGGTGTCCAGTAAATCAGGAGTATTACAGGTCTTACAACGCGAAAGCTCCAAATACAAAAAAGGGTTGGGATTCGCCGAAGGCACGCAGTTTTTTGGAAAGGGACTGGTAACGAGTGAGACCGACGTTTGGAGATCGCAAAGAGCTGCGCTGAACCCGTTCTTCCGAAATACAAGACTCAATCTCTGGCACGAGAAAATCAAGGCGGAAATACAACGCTGTATTCAATCTATTGGAAAGCGAGGAACACCGGCGCGGGGGTTGAATTTAGAACAATGTATCGGCAATTTTGCTTGCAACATTTTGAGCTGCACAATCATGGGCGCACCACTCGATTCACGCACCCTGAGACAGGCGCTGATGTATGTGGACGATTACGTCAATAAAAAAATGACAGGCATTCTCCCGGAGCCACCAATATCCTATATCCATTACAAGAACTCGCTCAGATATATTCAAAAGATCACTGATACCATCATCGAACATAACCGGTCGAGACCCGGATCCACATCTCTCGTTTCGCACATGTTGTCGTGTGACCAAAGTCATTCGCTCAACGTTCGCAACCAAACTGCTTCATTTCTCATGGCGGGACAGGACAATACGACCTCGCTTATCTCCTGGTTACTGCTACTGCTGGCCGCCAACCCGGACATCCAGGAAGAGTTTCGGAAGAACATCGTCGGAAAGTGGATGGATGCAGAGATCTCGTCGGGAATAGTGGAGGAGCAGAGGTATGTGTGTGCCTCGGTATTCGAAGCGATGCGATTATTCCCTCCCGTTTGGGCGATAACGCGGCAGGCAGTGGCGGATACAGAGATAGACGGACTTCATGTCTCGAAAGGATCGCAGGTATTGCTTTTTCCTTTTCTCATCCACCGCAACCCAGCCGACTGGTCTAACCCGGAAAAGTTCGATCCGTCGCGCTTCCTTGGTGATGAGAGCGTGAGTATGTTGTCCCTCTTAATGCGTTTACAAAAAGAGCGGATGTTTGTTCCCTTTGGCTTCGGCCCGAGAGCGTGCATCGGATTTCAACAGGCGCTCGTGGTCAGTATCGCTGTTGCCACGGCACTGATTCAGTGTTTCGATGTCAGATTTCCACCCCATTCAGCATTCCCGGTCGCGGTACCCGGACTTTCACTTCGACCCCATTACAGCGCGCGCCTTCAGTTCATTCCAGTTTAGGTACAAATACTAATTTTAGAGGCTGGTGACCTCCTGACAATGCGCTCGAAACTGAACCAACGAAATATCAGAGCTTGGACGCCGTTACGTTATGCTGCAAAGGATTTGGAGACGGACCAAGTAGTTACATTGATTGAGCAGTAACAACTTTTTCGGTTTTATCTTGACAGCTCTAAAGATCGGGTATAGAAAGCGCCTGTTCACGGTTGGTTCTCGCGAGCCCGCCCGCCGTGGGAACTAACACTCACGTTGACGAGAGTTCTACTCTATGAAGGGTCTCACTCCCGCCAGCATTACCTAAACAGCTATCACAAAGGAGTGACGTTGCGGCTCCACATAGAAGGCACTGTGCTATCTACCTGTGCTCTCTAGAGCTGTAATGAGAAGGAGGATCCAACCATGTTAAAAGTGAATTTAATCCGAAGACTAGTTTGCGCCCTGGTAATGACTATTGCTCTTGGAGCTGGTCATTCCGCAATGGCTGACCCTATTCTTCCCGGAGTCGACCTCTTCCATACAGTACCAGGTACTTTTCACATTATTCCAGGCATAGGCACGGTTCTCTTCACGGGAGGCCCACCCCTTATCGTTGGGACGAATACAGACACAATTGTTGAGCGACTTCAGGGCATCGATCCTTTCCCTGTAGGTGGGATGGGGACGATTGACATTATCTTGCGGGAGCTTTCTCTGCAAAGCGTCGCACCCGTGAATATCGGCGGGACCTTCTTTGACATTTTTGCCACGGCTCTTCCAAATCAGACTTTGGGATCTATGACGGTCTTTCACAGCGCTGTCAATGGAGGAGTATTCACTTCGACGTTACCGGTTGATGTGTTACTGACCTTCATGCCGGTTGGGGGAGGAATGCCCTTCACTATGACTTTTTCAACGACATTAATGTCTAGTTGCGTATGGTCACATACGCCGCCACCAGACTATCCAATGCCTTCTCAGTTTCCGCCGGGAAATTTCTTCGTAATCGGGACGTGCGTTGAGATTTCACCTACACGAAACGAGGTGCATGTCGTCGAGCCGGCAAAAACCCCAGAACCTGCAGCCCTGTTACTTCTCGCCTCGGGACTAGTGGGCATAGCAGGATTTGGGAGAAAGACGATATCCCGGAAAAAATAACCGAGCTGGAGTAAGGCGTGAGGCTGGCTTGGCGAAATCTAAGTCATGATCGTCTACGGTTCGCCGTGACAATTGCGGGAGTCGCTTTCGCTGTTTTTTTGATGGTTTTCCAAGGCAGCCTCCTGGCGGGGTTCGTGCGCGTTTCATCAAGTGTTATTGATGCCACCGATGCCGATCTGTGGATCACCGCGCGCGGGGTTCCTTGTTTCGATTTTCCGGCTCCACTTCCGAGTCGGTTCCGTGAACTTTCGATGAACGTCACGGGCGTCAATTCAGTCGAACGCATCGCCGCCGGCATCACGTCCTGGCAAAAGCCTTCAGGTGTGTGGCAGACAATCATTATCGTTGGCGCCGATCCGGGCGTTGGCAGCTCATTTCCACTGCCGTACCTCAACGAAAAAACAGATTTCGTTCTTCCCGAGACCGTCCTTGTGGACAACAGCAGTCTTGATGCTCTCGGACTAGCGACCATGCCTGTTGATGTCGAGATCGGCAGGCGTCGCGCGCGAGTTGCCGGAGCGGTTAGCGGCTTCGGCTCATTCATCGGGAGCCCTTACGTATTCACAGGCTATAACGACGCGGTTCGCTATCTCGACTTTGGTCCCGAAGAAACAACGTTTCTCCTGGTGCGCGTTGCGCGGGGTAACAAGGTTGAGGATGTGCAACAACATTTGAAAGCGAGGCTTCCGGAGGCCGACATCTGGACGCGCGCGGAGTTCGCACGCCGAGCCCGCCTGTACTGGGTTATCAAAACCGGAGCCGGAGGTGCACTTCTCACGGCCGCCTTACTGGGATCTATTGTAGGGGCCGTTATCGTATCGCAAACGATCTACGCGACAACGATGGAGAGTTTGGAGGAGTTTGCCACGTTGAAGGCGATGGGTGCTTCGCGCTGGTACATCCGACGAGTAGTTTTAATCCAGGCCCTCGTCAGCAGTGTCATCGGTTGTGCCATTGGTCTCACGGTGACTTTTCCGTCGATCAAAATTGTTCAGGGAAGTATCCCCTGGGTTTACACGCCGTGGTGGTTGCCCGCCGGGATGATTCTCGTAAGTCTCTTAATGTGCAGTCTGGCTTCAACTGTTTCGATCAGAAAAGCCATCCGGGTCGAGCCGGGAAGAGTTTTTCGTGCGTGAATCATTGCTCGCTGCTGAAAATGTGACTGTTACTTACGGCGCTGGCAGTAGTGCCGTACAGGCTCTCGATTCTGTTTCTTCAGCTTTTGATGTCGGACGTTTGACTCTTGTAATGGGACCTTCCGGTAGCGGGAAGACGACGTTGTTATCAGTGCTGGGTTGTCTGCTCACGCCGCGGAGTGGCGCAGTGTACCTCCAGGATCGCCTTGTCACTGATCTTTCGGAGCAGGAAAGAGGGAACATCCGCAAACAATTCATCGGTTACGTGTTTCAGGCGTTTCGCCTCTTTCGTTCACTCTCTGCTCTCGAAAACATTTTGGTCGCACTTGAAATATCCGGCTGCCAGAGGCGACAAGCTCAAGAGGCGGCGCGAGGGGTTCTGGCTGCAGTCGGGATGGCTGATAAGTGGCGGCTGAAGCCGAATGAACTGAGTGGAGGAGAAAAGCAACGGGTGGCCATCGCCCGCGCGCTTGTTAATAACCCGCCAATCATTCTTGCGGATGAACCTACTGCTTCGCTCGACAGTTCATCAGGCGTACAAATTGCAGAGTTACTTCTCAAGCTCGCCGAAGAAGAGAAGCGCCTGGTGTTGGTTGTCAGCCACGACTCGAGATGGCTCCCGTTTTGTCATCGAACGATAGAAATGCGAGACGGGCGAATCGTTGACAATAAAATGTGAGTGCGCTCTCGCACTAATCAAGATTTCATCATGCGAAGGTTAAAGCTCATCGCCCTCATGCTAAGCATCCTGGTTGTAGCCGGGTTGCTGATCTTTGCCCCGGCTCGGAATGGCTTTCGAATGCAGACCGTCGCACCCGAGGAAAGTCAAAGTCAGGAAACCAAATCGCATGACGACATCGTTTTAGCTTGCCCCGGACGAGTTGAAGGTCAAAGCGAGGTAATTAATGTCGGCGCCGGCGCGGACGGCGTTCTGACAGCGGTGTTGGTACAGGAGGGCCAGCAAGTTAAAGCCGGAGAGGTGATTGCTCTCATTGATTGTCGGGAAATCGAATCTCAAATCGATGAGGCTCGCGCGCTCGCGGAAAGAGCCCGTCAAAATCGTCTTCGTTTACTGCGCGGAAGTAGACCAGAAGAACGCCGAAAAGCAGCGGATGAAACCGCCGTAGCCGAAGCTCAATTTAAGCAGGCGCAATTACAACACCAGCGCATAGCGCAGTTGTTCAAAAGCGCCGTTGTATCGAAGGAAGAACTGGACAAAACAGCCAGAGATCTGGCGGTCGCTGAAGCCACACTTCATGCTACAAAGAATCAGGAGACTTTAGTGAACGCGCCGCCACTTCCCGAAGAGCTTGCGCGAGCGGACTCGGAAGTGGCACTTGCGGACGGACAAGCGAGAACGGCCAAAGCGAGATTAGATAAGTGCACTGTTAAAGCACCTCTTAGTGGAACGATCTTGAGAACATTTTTAAAGAGTGGTGAATCCGTCAGCACAGTTTTCCCACAACCGATTATCAGTCTCGCAGATACGTCTCAAATCAGAGTTCGAGCGGAGGTTGATGAGCGTGACGTTGGTCGGGTTTACCTCGGCCAATCAGTCATCATAATGGCTGATGCTTATCCTGATAAGAAGTTTGCCGGAAAGGTATCGCGTGTGGGCGCAGCCATGGGACGTAAGAAAGTTCGCACGGGCGATCCCGCAGAGAAAAGTGATCGCGACGTACTTGAAGTGTTAATCGACTTGGATGAGACGGTGACATATCTGGTAGTTGGATATCGTACGAGTGTGCAATTTTTAAATCATTGATGGTCGAACACGGAAGGTGAGCAAGCATTAGTTTCGTCGAGGCCGTATTGTCATGAGTTGAGTTACTTCCGTCAGGTAAAACCAGAATCCAGTCTGCTTTCTGACTATGTCGAGAGTACGACAGACACTGTGTCGAGAGTACGACAGACAATGGTCAGATATCTCAGGTAAATTTATCTCACTCTGAAAATCGGACGGTTCCGACCCCCCCCACAGGACCCTCATCCGCCTCCCGGCAGAAAATAAACGAATAGTTTCGCACTGATGAACCAGAGTGTGTCTCCAGGAGCGCTGCGACCCAAAGGGTTGGCACCCGAACGTTTTAGTCCATACTCATCATCAGTCTGCCTGCGGCCCGATTCAGAAACCAGTCGGATTAAAAACGTGCAAGGGAGGAGGCCTTCATCCTTGAGTATTTTGCTGGCGGCAATCAACCCACATGGTCTGTGGTCCAGTGGGGCGTTGAGTGTTTCAAACCCAGGATTAAAAATTATAGACGCTATCATTTTACGGGCTTTGCCACTCACTCATGCGCTTCACAAAACTGGCTTTACTCGCCGAGTTCAGCGAGTGGTTAGTTTTGACGAATAGCCCGCATCCATTGACGATGAAGTGATTGCTTCTACAGGTGCGCGTAGACACTGATGGCTTCCGGCGGATCGGTGAGCCCTTGGAACGCGCAGCGACAAGGTAAGGTCAAAAGTGGACCAGAGAATTTTGGGTCGAAAAGATCCGCTAAGTTTCACGTTCAATCGTTAGGTTAATTGTGCGCGACTGAAACCAGTTATTTGTCTGGAATTCGGCGTCGCTTTCCTGTCAGTTGTGGGTTTGAGAAAGTTGCCCCTGCTGGTGCAAAGTGCGGTAGCTTTGCCCGCTTCCCACAGCCCATCCCCTAAATTGCAAGTTCTTGCCCAGGCCGTTAGCAACACAAGCTCTCCGTTGTAATGATTCAACATTCATGCGCAAGTCTTTCCTTTTTTAATTTTCAAGCACCATGAGCAACTCAGTAATCATACAAAACGGATCCGAGGTGTATTCGCGGTCTCAGACATTGATTGAGCTGCTTCGTTCGAGAACACACCAGCAGTCGGACCGGCTGGCTTACACCTTCCTCGTGGATGAAGGGGTGGTGGAAACTACTCTCACTTATGGAGAGTTGGACCAGCGAGCACGAGCCATCGCTGCCCGGCTGCAATCGATCGTGGAGGTAGGAGATCGTGTATTGCTGCTCTATCCTCCAGGTCTCGAATATATCGCTGCTTTTTTCGGTTGTATGTACGCTGGCGCAATCGCGGTGCCCGCCTACCCACCCAGGAACAATCGCAATCTGCACCGTTTGCAAACGTTGGTTCAGAATGCAGAAGCTGCAGTCGCGCTCACGACTTCAACAATCCTGTCGAGAATAGCACCGCACGTCTCCCAGAATTCATACCTGGCGCCGCTCGTTTGGCAGGCTACGGATCAAATCCCGGATTGGGTCGCGAACGACTGGCGCGAGCCGTCCGTCAGTGGCGACAGTTTGGCCTTCCTGCAATACACCTCAGGCTCCACTTCGGCGCCGAAGGGAGTGATGGTCAGCCATCAGAATCTGCTGCATAACGAGCGGTTGATCCAGAGTGTCTTTCAACAAACAGATCAGTCAGTCATCGTCGGTTGGTTGCCGCTTTACCATGACATGGGATTGATCGGCAACGTCATTCAACCGTTGTTCGTCGGTGCGCCCTGTATTCTGATGTCGCCGATGGCCTTCCTGCAGAAGCCGTTCCGTTGGTTACAAGCAATTTCCCATTACCGTGCAACGACCAGTGGTGGTCCAAACTTCGCCTACGATCTTTGTGTTCGCAAAATCAATGATGAGCAACGCGCGGGGCTCGACCTCAGCAGTTGGCAAGTCGCATTCAATGGTGCAGAGCCGGTGCGACAAGAAACTCTCGAAAGGTTTGCGGCAGCTTTTGCTCCCTGCGGTTTTAAGTTCGACGCGTTCAGGCCCTGCTACGGTCTCGCTGAAGCCACTCTGCTCGTCTCGGGTCGCACCGGCAACGAGCCGCTCGTTGCAACTACGGTTCAGGCCGGCGCACTTGAAGCTGGTCAAGCGATCAAAACCACCGCAGCGACGGACGCTTACACACTCGTGAACTGCGGCGGTGCGTTGGCGCAGGACAAAGTCGTCGTGGTAGATCCCAGGACGCTGACAGAATGTGCGCCCGGCGCCGTTGGAGAAATCTGGGTCGCGGGACCCGGCGTCGCGCAAGGCTATTGGAACGATCCGGCAGAGACTGACCGCATCTTCCGAGCCTACCTTCCGGAGAACGGGGATGGACCTTTCCTGCGCACGGAAGATCTCGGTTTTCTGCTCGATGGAAAGTTGTTCGTCACCGGCCGTCTGAAAGATCTGATTATTGTTCGTGGCCTCAACCACTATCCTCAAGATATTGAGCTCACAGTGGAACGGTGTCACACGGCGTTGCGGCCCGGCTGCGGCGCAGCTTTCTCTGTGGACATCGCGGGTGAAGAACGGTTGGTAATAGTCCAGGAAGTGGACCAGCGCAAGCAGTTTCGCGCTGAGACAGTGATTGAAGGCATCAACGAAGCAGTGGCTCGCGAGCATGAGCTCCAGGCCCACGCGATCGTACTCGTCACTCCTGGCACTGTTCCGAAGACCTCCAGCGGCAAGATTCAGCGTTTCGCCTGTCGCGAGGCATTCCTTCGCGGCGCTTTAGAAGTTGTCGCCGAACAACGAGGGATCGAATACACCACAGCGAAACTCGAAGATGAGCTCGCCATACCAGACCGGCACGACAGGCAAGCGGTAGAACTTTGGCTGAGAGCACAAGTCGCCGGCAAGCTGAACGTAGACTTGCAGCAGGTAGACGTGAGCCAGCCTCTCACACGCTACGGTCTTGACTCACTGGCGGCCATTGAGTTGGCGCACGGGGTGGAAACCAATTTCGAAGTCGCAGTTCCTCTCATTGCATTTCTCGAAGGCACCAGCATCGCTGAACTGGCCACCCGCGTAGTTGAGCAACAACAAGTCGACTCCAGCGAACAATGCCGTCCAGTCGGTGAACCGATCGCGCGAACATCTGCGCCACTCTCAGTGGGACAACGCGCCTTGTGGTTTCTCCAGCAGGTGGATCCTGAAAGCGCGGCTTACAACCTCTACGGTGCTTTGCGTGTGCTCTCGGAGCTAGACGTGCCCGCGTTGCAACGAGCATTTCAGCAGCTCGTGAAACGACACGTCTCGCTGCGCACGAGGTTTCCATCTCGCGATGGGGAACCGGCAGTAAGCGTCCATGAAGACGTCGAGGTTGACTTTATCGTCCATGACGCTTCTGCCTGGGATGACGCGGCAGTGAGCCAGTATCTGACTGAAGAAGCGCACCGGCCGTTCGACCTGGAAGCTGGACCATTGTTGCGCGTCAGACTACTCAGCCGTGCGGGGCAGGAGCAAGTCTTACTTCTATGTCTCCATCACATAATCGCCGATCAGTGGTCACTGGCAGTGCTACTCAACGAGTTGGGTGTGCTTTACGAAGCCGAATGCACGGGTGCCCTGGTCACGTTACCCGATCTTCGCTCGCAATATGCGGATTACGCGCGTTGGCAGAAGAAACTCCTGTCAGGTGAATCCGGCGAGCAATTACTTTCTTACTGGAAAAAACAATTAGCGGCCGAGCTGCCTGTGCTGAACCTGCCCACAGATCGACCCTATCCGCCCGTACAAACGTATCGCGGGGCATCGCACCTCTTTAGATTGAACGCGGATTTGACGCGCTCCCTGAAAGAAGTTAGCTACGCTCACGATGCAACGCTTTATATGACCTTGCTGTCTGCCTTTCAGGTCTTGCTTCATGGTTACACAGATCAGGAAGATATCTTGATTGGCTCCCCTGCAGCGGGGAGAAGTTTTGCTGAGTTTGCGAATGTGGTGGGCTACTTTGTTAACCCGCTTGTGATTCGGGCCGACCTTACCGGGGATTCTACTTTCGAAGCTGTTCTAAGCCGAACACGCCAGACGGTACTTGAAGCCTTTGCGCATCAGGATTACCCGTTTCCGCTCCTCACCGAACGGCTACAGCCCGCACGAGATCCCAGCCGCTCGCCGATCTTCCAGGTCATGTTTTCTATGCAGAACACTCCACTCGGCAGCGGTGACGGTTTGACCGCGCTCGCAGTCGGCGAACCGGGAGCGAAGCTGCGATTGGGCAAGCTTCATTTGGAGTCGCTGCCGTTGGAACAGCAGGCGGCAATGTTTGACATCACGCTGCGGATGGCAGAAGTCGAAGGTGAGTTGCTGGCTGCATTGCAGTACAACACCGATTTGTTCGATCCCGCCACTATTACACGAATGGCGGAGCACTTTCAGACTTTGCTTGACGGTATCGTGACCGAGCCGAGCCGGCCGCTCTCGGAGTTGCCGCTGTTGACCAGCGCGGAGTCGCGTTTACTGGCTGAGTGGAATGAGACGAACCGCGATTATGCGCAGCCGTATTGCCTGCACGAGTTGTTTGAGCAACAAGTCGAGCGCAGTCCCGAAGCGGTGGCGCTCGTGTTCGAGGGTAAACAGCTTTCCTACGCCGAGCTGAACGAACTGGCCAATCAACTGGCAAGTCGTCTGCGGGAAGTTGGCGTCAAGCCCGAAACGCGGATTGGACTCTGCGTCGAACGTAGTTTCGAAATGGTGATTGGACTGCTTGGTATTTTGAAAGCAGGCGGCGCCTTCGTTCCGTTAAATCCGTCTGACCCGCCGGAGCGTCTCGCTTTCATGTTCAAAGACTCCGGAGCGCAAGTGCTGCTCACCCAAAAGCGCTTCGGACACTTGCTGCCCGCGAACGGAGCGCACGTCATCTATCTTGACGAGCCCTACGCTGAAACTGCTGGGCCAATTCTTAATTCCAGCGTGTGTCCTGAGAATCTGGCTTACGTCATCTACACGTCCGGCTCAACTGGCCAGCCCAAGGGCGCGATGAACACCCACCAGGCAATCGTCAACCGGCTGCTGTGGATGCAGGAAGCTTATGAACTTGGCCCATCCGACTGCGTGCTGCAGAAGACGCCGTTTACTTTTGACGTCTCGGTGTGGGAGTTCTTCTGGCCCTTGCTGGTCGGCGCCCGGCTAGTGCTGGCGCGACCCGGCGGCCATCAGGATCCAGCTTACCTGGCGCGGCTGATCAGCGCCGAGCAGGTGACGACGCTGCACTTCGTTCCTTCGATGTTGCAAGTGTTTCTGGATGAGCTAGAGGTTAGAGATTGTCATTCGCTGAAGCGCGTGATCTGTAGCGGTGAGGCGCTGTCGCTGGCGCTGCAGGAACGTTTCTTCCAGTTATCGGAGGCCGAGTTGCACAACCTTTACGGTCCCACGGAAGCCGCGGTGGACGTGACCTATTGGGCGTGTGAGCGGGACAGTGGGCGGCTCACGGTGCCGATTGGGCGGCCCATTGCGAATACGCAGATTCACCTGCTTGATGGTCATCTACGACAGACGCCTGTCGGTGTAGTGGGTGAGTTGTACATCGGCGGCATGGCGGTGGGACGCGGCTACTGCGACCGGCCGGAACTGACTGCCGAGCGGTTCATCCCGGATCCCTTCGGAGCTCCCGGAGCGCGGCTCTACAAGACAGGCGATCTGGCTCGTTATCAGACCGACGGCAGCATCGAGTATTGGGGCCGTGTGGACCATCAGGTGAAGCTGCGCGGGTTGCGTATTGAGTTGGGTGAGATAGAAGCGGTGCTGGTCCAACACCCGGCAGTGCAGGAAGCAGTGGCGGTAGTTAAAGAGTATGGTCCCGGCGATGAGCGGTTGGTTGCGTATGTGGTGGGAGAGGAGAGTTTGGAGAGCGGCGAGTTGCGTCAGTATCTGAAAGGCGTGTTGCCGGAGTACATGGTGCCGCAGGTGTTGGTGCAGTTGAAACGGCTGCCGTTGACGGCGAATGGGAAGGTGGACCGGCGCGCGCTACCTGCCGTCGAGCAGGTGCGCGAAGAGACGGAGCTGGTGTTGCCCCAGACACCGGTGGAAGAGGTGTTGGCGGAGATCTGGAGCGAAGTACTGGGAGTGACGCAGATCGGACGAGAGGAGAACTTCTTCGAGTTGGGCGGCCATTCGCTGCTGGCGACGCAGGTAATGAGCCGCGTGCGAGAAGTATTTGGCGTGGAGGTAGCGCTGCGCGAGTTGTTTAAGCGGCCGACAGTGAAGGCGCTGGGGCAGAGCATCGAGCGGGAGCTGCGGCAGGGCGCGGGCGTGAGTGCGCCGCCGCTCGAGCGGCGCGAGCGAGATCAGGAATTGCCGCTGTCATTTGCGCAGCAGCGTTTATGGTTCATCGATCAGCTTGCCCCGGGCGGCACGGTTTACAACATCCCGCTATCGGTACGTCTCTCGGGTGAGCTGAACGTGCTGGCGCTGGAGCAGACGCTCAACGAAATCATCCGCCGTCATGAAGTGCTGCGCACCTCCTTTGCCGTAGTCGACCAGCAGCCGGTGCAGGTGCTCGCGCCAGCCGTGAGCTTGAGCTTAACCGTGCAAGAGCTCACTAGTTTGCCGGAGCCGGAGCGGGAAGCTGAGGTGCTGCGGCTGGCTGAGGCGGAGGCACATCAGCCCTTCGATCTGAGCCAGGCGCCACTGCTGCGGGTGAAATTGTGGCGGCTCAGTGAGAGCGAGCACGTGGTGTTGTTGACGATGCATCACATCATCACTGACGGCTGGTCGTTGGGAGTGCTGGTTAAAGAAGTGGCCGCGCTCTATCGCGCTTTCGCCGCGGGAGAGCCGGCGTCTTTGCCAGAGTTGCCGGTGCAGTATGCCGACTTTGCCATCTGGCAGCGCGAATACCTGCAGGGCGAAGCGCTGGAACGTCAACTCGGTTACTGGCGGCAACAGCTTGCCGATGCGCCGGCGATACTGGCGCTGCCGACGGATCGGCCCCGTCCGCCCGTGCAGACCTTCAATGGCGCACATGAGGAGTTCACGCTCTCGGCTGAAGCGACCCACGCATTGCAGCGGCTGAGCCGCAGTAGCGACGTCACCCTCTTCATGACGCTGCTGGCAGTCTGGCAACTGCTGTTGCAGCGCTATAGCGGACAGACAGACATCGTGGTGGGCGCCGACGTCGCGAATCGCAATCGCGCTGAGACCGAAGGCCTGATTGGCTTCTTCGTCAACATGCTGGTGTTGCGCACGAATCATGCCGGCGATCCCACGTTTCTGGAACTACTCAAACGAGTGAAAGAAGTCTGCCTGGGAGCCTATGCGCATCAGGATCTACCGTTTGAGAAACTGGTGGAAGAACTGCAACCAGAGCGCAGTCTCAACCACTCGCCGCTGTTTCAAGTGGTCTTCGTGCTGCAGAACGCGCCCCTGGGAGCGCTGGAGCTGCCCGGCCTCGTCTTGAGCACCGTCGAGCAGAAGCGCGATGAGACCCAGTTTGATCTGATCCTTAGTATGCAGGAGGCAGAGGGCAAACTATACGGCACGCTGCGCTACAACACGGACCTGTTTGCGGCGGCGACGATCCAACGGATGGTGGGCCACTTCGAAACGTTGCTGGCGGCGGTCGTGGCTGATCCGGCCCAACAACTTTCCACATTGCCGCTGCTGACGGCGGCAGAAGAGCAGCAACTCGCCGCGTGGAACGATACCATCAGAGACTATCCACGCGACAGTTGTATACATCAACTGTTCGAAGCACAGGTGGAGCGCACGCCTGAGGCAGTGGCGCTGATCTTCGAAGATCAGCAGTTAAGTTATGGCGAGTTGAATACTCGCGCGAATCAACTCGCTCACTATCTGGGTAGTCTCGGGGTTGGTCCGGAAGTCTGCGTCGGTGTTTGTCTGGAGCGCTCGGTTGATCTGGTGGTGGCGCTGGTGGCGATTCTTAAAGCCGGCGGCGCTTATGTGCCGCTGGACACTTCCTATCCGTTGGAGCGCCTCGCTTTGATGCTGGAGGATGCACGAATCGGCATCCTCGTCACTACCGAGCAGTTGTCGGAGCTGTTACCGGCACATTGGGCCCACGTGATCTGTCTGGATACGGATGCCGAGTTGATTGCGGGCCTGAGCGAGCAGAACCTTGGGAGTGCAGTCAGTGCAGAGAACCTCGCCTATGTGATGTATACGAGCGGCTCGACTGGCAGACCAAAAGGCGTCAGCATCACGCATCGCAGCGTTGTGCGCCTGGTCCGCGATACAGACTATGTGAAACTGGAATCCTCCGACCGCATCGCACAAGCGTCAAACTTTGCCTTCGATGCCTCGACCTTTGAAATCTGGGCCAGCCTGCTGAACGGTGCGCGGGTGGTCATCATCCGGCGCGAAGTTGCCATCTCGCCCGATGAGTTTGGCGCGGAGATCGAAAAGCAGGGCATCACCGTGTTGTTTCTTACCACCGCGCTTTTCAATCAGATTGCACGTCGCATTCCGGAGGTGTTCACCTCGCTCAGGTACGTTTTGTTTGGCGGTGAAGCTGTCGATCCGCAGTGGGTCAGAGAAGTGCTCGCAAAGGGAGCGCCCGGACATCTGCTGCACGTCTATGGTCCAACCGAGAATACAACCTTCAGCTCGTGGTTCCCGGTTCGCGACGTGCCCGACTCGACAGATACGGTGCCGATCGGCAAGCCAATCATGAACACGCAGGCCTACGTCTTCGATCAAAGGCTGCAACCCGTGCCGATCGGTGTGATCGGAGAGCTCTACGTCGGCGGTGACGGATTGATGCGTGGTTATCTAAATGAGCCGGCATTGACGGCTGAGAAGCTCATTCCGCACCCACACAGCTCGCGGGCCGGAGAGCGATTGTACCGGACCGGTGACTTAGTGCGTCTGCTGAGTGATGGGTCCATCGAGTTCGTTGGCCGCGCCGATAGCCAGGTGAAGATTCGCGGTTTTCGCATCGAGCCAGGAGAGATCGAAGCGGTGCTGAGTAGGCATGTAGCGGTACGCGAAGCGGTCGTAGTGGTGCAGACGGTGAACGATGACAAGCGGTTAGTGGCCTATGTGGTAGGAGAGGAGAGTTTGGCGAGCGGCGAGTTGCGCCAATATCTGAAAGGTGTGTTGCCGGAGTACATGGTGCCGCAGGCGTTGGTGCGGTTGGAGCGGCTGCCGTTGACGGCGAATGGGAAGGTGGACCGGCGCGCGCTACCTGCCGTGGAGCAGGTGCGCGAAGACACGGAGTTGGTGCTGGCGCAGACACCAGTGGAAGAGGTGTTGGTGGGGATCTGGAGTGAAGTATTGGGAGCGCCGGTGGGAGTTGAAGACGACTTCTTTGAGTTGGGGGGCCATTCGCTGCTGGCAACGCAGGTGATGAGCCGAGTGCGCGAGGCGTTTGGTGTGGAGGTAGCACTGCGCGAGTTGTTTGAACGGCCAACGGTGAAAGAGTTGGGGCAGAGCATCGAGCGGGAGCTGCGGCAGGGAGCGGGAGTGGCTGCACCGCCGATCGAGCGGCGCGAGCGAGTAGGAGAGTTGCCGCTGTCGTTTGCGCAGCAGCGTTTATGGTTCATCGATCAAATGGAGCCTGGCCGTGCCTTCTATAACGTGCCGGCCGCAGTGAGACTGAAGGGGAGATTGAATAAGGAAGCATTGGAGCAGACCTTCACCGAGGTAATCAGCAGACACGAGGTGCTGCGGACCAGGTTTGACACGGTGGGTGGACGAGCGGTGCAGGTGATTGAAGCGGCCGCGCCGGTCGAGTTGGAAGTGGTGGAGTTGAGTGCGTTGGAGGTGGCGGAACGGGAAGCGCGGGTGCGGGAGTGGACGGCGCAGGAAGCGGCGACACCGTTTGACCTGAGTCGTGGGCCGCTGTTGCGAGTGAAGCTGCTGCGTTTAGGGGAGCAGGAACATGTCGTGCTGCTGACCATGCATCACATCGTGATAGACGCCTGGTCGCTGGGAGTTTTTATCCGGGAAATCGCCACTCTTTATGAAGCTTTTATCGAGGGCAGGCCGTCGCCGCTGCCGGAGCTTGCGATTCAGTACGCTGACTTCGCCTTGTGGCAGCGCGCTTACCTGCAAGGCGAGGTGCTGGAGCAGCAATTGAAGTACTGGCGCGAGCAGTTGGCCGGAGCGGAAACAGTTTTGAGGCTGCCGACGGACAAACCGCGGCCTGCGATCTACAGTTATCGTGGCGCTACTCATAAATTCGTTTTGCCAACAGCGGTCACTGCGCCTTTGCGGAAATTGAGTCAGGAGCAGGGTTGTACCCTGTTCATGACGCTGCTGGCGAGCTTCAAGACGCTGCTCTATCGCCACACCGAGCAGGAAGACATCCTGGTGGGAACGGCGATAGCGAATCGTAATCGCAGTGAAACGGAAGACCTGATCGGGTTCTTTGTCAACACCCTCGTGCTGCGTACCGATCTCTCAGGTAATCCCAGCTTCCGTAAACTAATGCAGCGCGTGAGAGAGACCACCCTGGGAGCCTACGTGCACCAGGACATGCCGTTTGAAAAGTTGGTCGAAGAGCTGCAACCGGAGCGCAGCCTGAGTCAGACGCCACTGTTTCAAGTTGCTTTCGGAGTGCACAACACCCCGTTTCAGACGCTCACCCTGCCCGGACTGGAACTAAGCCAGATGGAATTTGATTTTGATACGGGAAGATTCGACCTCACCTTGTGGATATCGGAGTCCCAGGATGAATTGAGCGGAATCTGGTACTACAACACAGACCTCTTCGAGGCGGCGACGATCAAACGCATGCAGGGGCACCTTGAGACCATACTGCAAAATGTTTTGGCTCAACCCGACACGCCGTTGAGCGAGATCGAGATGCTAACCAAGGATGAAAAGAAACAACGAATTGTTCAGAAACAAGAACGGATCGAGTCAAACGCTCAGGTACTGAGAACAATCCGGCGAAAGGAAATCAGTATGCCGAAAGCGAAGGCCGCTCAAAGTGAGTAACTGAAGCCAGCGGCTTTGCACAAAAAGTCGGACCAGAGCGCCAACGGCGCGGAATATGAAAGCCAGGGGCAAGCGCGAAGCGCGTCGCCCCTGGTAACCAAGACCACCCGCGATCGAGACCTGTAAGGCCGAAATAACGGCGCCACTATTACGCCCTTTCAGGGCTGGATGGATTTGTTTGTATCTTACCAGGGGCGACGCGCTCCGCTTCGCTTCGCGCTTGCCCTGGCTTTCATATTCCGCGCCGTTGGCGCTCGCTTTCGGACTTTCTTGTGCAAAGCTTTTCCGCTGATTACAACGCAGTCTCCTCGACAAACCTGCTTTAGATCACAAGAGAAATCGACCATGCAACAGGAAGTGATAGAGGGATACCGTCTCTCGCCGCAACAGGAATATCTATGGTTGCTCTACCAGCAAGAGCCGGACGCGTATCGGACGCAGTGCGCGCTGCGCCTCGAAGGCGAGCTGCACCAGAGCTGGCTTCAGGAAGCATTGCAGCAAGTGGTGGAGCAGCATGAGATTTTGCGCACTGCGTTTCGTGGCATGCCGGGTATGAATCTGCCCTTGCAGATCATTCTCGAGCACGGAGTGTGGTCATGGCGTGAAGTTGATCTCCGCGAGTTACCGGAGGCGGGGTGGTCCACCCAACTGGCGGCACTGGAGCGGAGCGAGTCAGAAAGAGCTTTCAATCATGAGCAAGGTGAAGTGTTGTATGCGTGCCTGGCGATGCTTGCGCCTGAGCGGCACGTGCTGTTGCTCAATATCTCGCCGCTGTGTGCGGATAGCTGGTCGTTGCAGAATCTGGTGCGTGAGTTAGGCCATCGATACACGGCCCGACTGTCAGGTGCTGAAGTGGAAATGGAGACAGTGCAGTATGCCGATTTCTCGGAGTGGCAGCATGAGCTACTGAATACGGAAGGATCAGAAGGAATAGATTTCTGGAAGCAGCAGCATGTCTCGGATATGCCGGTGCTGAAACTGCCGCTGGAAAAAAATACCGGTGAAAAGTACCAGCCGGAATACATCTCTCTGAAGAGTGATGCTGAGTTGGTGCACCAGTTGGAAGCACTGGCCCGCGCCAATGATGTTTCTTTGTCAGTGCTACTGCTGGGAGCCTGGGCGAGTTTGTTGTGGCGCTCGACGGGTGAGAGCGAGCTTGTGGTTGGTGCCGCCGTCGATGGCAGTCGCTATAAAGAACTACAAGAGTCGCTCGGTTTCTTCAGTAAATATCTGCCGGTGCAACTCAGGTTCGCAGCCACCTCTTCGTTCCAGGAAGTCATTAAACGTGTAGCGGCGTCGTATAGCGAGGCCGACGACTGGCAGGAGTACTACACGCCGGGAGAGGGACATGCGGCGGAAGAAGGCATGGGCTACGAGTTTGAGGAGCGCGAGGAGACCGTAGCTGGGTATGGACCATTGCGAGTGGCGGTGGTTAGTGAAGCGAGTTGCCGAAGCCGGCAGCGGGTGTTGTTGCAGTGCCGGTATCAGAGCGCAGCAAAGCATCTGCAGCTAAGGCTGAGATACGACGCCGGCTGTTACTCGCCCCAAGTGATAAAGCTGTTGGCTGAGCGCTTAGAAACGTGGTTGCAGTCAGTGGTGCGAGCGCCACGCGCGGAGCTGAGCAGGATCACGCTATTGGGTGAGGCGGAGCGCGGGCTGTTGCGCGAGTGGGGCACCGGGGCGGCGCTGGAGCGAGTGGAAGAGTGCGAGACGTTAGGGGCAATGCTGGCGCAGCAGGCGCGGCAGCAAGGCGACACAGCGGCGGTGGTGGACGTGGAAGAAGTGCTCACGTT
>Ga0081539_10002238_pt1 | contig 28167 bp, 16 predicted proteins | sample TabmetS4T2R2_FD_71023 | JGI IMG/M metagenome (GOLD analysis project Ga0081539, IMG submission 71023) | Tabebuia heterophylla rhizosphere microbial communities from the University of Puerto Rico - S4T2R2 | ecosystem: Host-associated > Plants > Roots > Rhizosphere ... | reverse complement strand
CCCTCCCTCTGACCCGAACCTGTACGCTCACGCGGGGTCCGGGGGGCACGGCTGCCCCCCGGCGGGGAGGTCCAGGAGGGGCAGCGCCCCTCCTGGCCCGCCTCCGGGCCTCTAGGAGCAGATCATGGCAGCGTCCTCCGAGCGCCGGCGCGGCAGGGGCGGGCTCGATGCCTGGCCGGGGTACGTGGACGCGCTGTCCACGCTGCTCATGGTCATCATCTTCGTCCTGCTGGTCTTCGTCCTGGCCCAGGGCTTCCTCTCCGTCGCGCTGTCCTCGCGCGACCGCGCGCTGGACCGCCTGAACCGCCAGGTCGCCGAGCTCGGCGAGATGCTCGCCCTCGAGCGCGGCCAGGCCGAGGAGCTCCGCACCTCGCTCGGCCGCACCTCGGAGGAGCTCACCGCCGCCGCCGCCGCCCGCGACACCGCGCTCCGCCAGCTCTCGCTGCTCCGCGAGGAACGCGACCGCCTCGCCACCGAACGCGACGCCGCGACCAGCGAGCGCGACCGCCTCAACGCCCGCATCGCCGACCTCGAGCTCTCCGGCCGCGGCTCCGGCGACCGCATCGCCGCCCTGGAGCGCCAACTCGCGGAAGCCCTGGCCAGGGCCGAGTCCGTCGGCGGCGACGCTGCCCGCACCGCCCGCTCGCTGACCCAGGAACGCACCACCCGCGAGCAGGCCCAGCGCCAGCTCACCGACACCGCCGCCGCGCTGGAGGCCGCGCGCCGCGACCTCGCCGCCATCCGCGCCGAGGCGGAGCGCCTCAACCAGACCGTCCGCGCCGACCGCGAGACCATCCAGGCGCGGCTCGCCGACATCGCCGGCCTGTCGGACCAGGTGCGCGCCCTCACCGCGCTGCGCGACCAGCTCGAGCGCCAGGCGGAAGCCGCGCTCGCCCGCGCCGGCGAGGAGGAACGCCAGCGCCGCGCCGCCGAAGCCGCCCGCACCGAGGCCGACCGCCAGCGCCAAGCCGCCGAGGCCAGCGCCGCCGACCAGCTCCGCCAGCGCCAGGCGGCCGACGCCGCCGCATCCCGCGCCACCACCGCCCAGGCTGAGGCCGAGCGGCGCCGGCAAGCCGCCGAGGCCAGCGCCGCCGACCAGGACCGCCGCCGCCGCGAAGCCGAGGCCGCTTCCGCCGCCGCGACCAGCGCCCAGGCCGAAGCCGAGCGGCAGCGCCGGATCGCCGAGGCCACCGCGGCCGATCAGGACCGCCGCCGCCGCGAAGCCGAGACCGCCGCCGCGGCTGCCGGCAACGCCCAGGCCGAGGCCGAGCGCCGCCGCCAGGCCGCCGAAGCCGCCGCCACTGCGGCGGCCAATGCCCAGACCGAAGCCGAACGTCGCCGGCAGGCCGCGGAGGCGGCCGCAGCCGCCGCGGCAACGGCGCAGACCGAAGCCGCCCGCCGGCTCGCCGGGGCCCAGGCCCTGGTCGCGGACGCCACCAACCGCGCCACCACCGCCGAGCAGGCGCGCCAGCGCGCCGAGGCCCAGGCCGGCGAATACGCCCGCCTCTCGGAGAGCGCCCGCGCCCAGGTCGCGCTGCTGACCCGCCAGCTCGACGCCCTGCGCGCCGAGATCAGCCGCCTCGCCGCGGCGCTCGACGCCCAGGAAGCGTCAGGGCGCGACAAGGACGCGCAGATCGCCTCGCTCGGCCAGCGCCTGAACGCCGCGCTCGCTGCGCGCGTCGAGGAACTCCAGCGCTACCGCAGCGACTTCTTCGGCCGGCTGCGCAGCGTGCTCGGCGACCGCGCCGATGTGCGCATCGTCGGCGACCGCTTCGTCTTCCAGTCGGAAGTGCTGTTCCCCGTCGCATCGGCGGATCTCTCGGAGGCCGGCCAGCAGCAGATCCGCGATCTCGCGCGCGTGCTGCTCGACATCTCGCAGCGCATCCCGCGCGACGTCGCCTGGATCCTGCGCATCGACGGCCACGCCGACCGCAACCCGATCCGCTCGCCGCGCTTCGCGAGCAACTGGGAGCTTTCCGCCGCACGCGCGATCGCCGTCGCGCAGCTGCTGATCGCGGAAGGGCTGCCGGCGAACCGCGTCGCGGCGACGGCGTTCGGCGATACCCAGCCGCTCGATCCGGGCGACACGGCGCTCGCCTTCGCGCGCAACCGGCGCATCGAATTCCGGCTCACCGACCGCTGAGGCGCGGCGCGGCGCTGCCGCGCAAGCGCGCACTCAATCCAGGGCGCGAGAACGGGTAACGCGCTGTTGCTCCCGTCGCGCGGTGGGCGACACATCCCTGCAATCGGAAGTGTGTACCGTTCGCGCGCGTCGTCCCGCGGCAGGCGACGGCTTCCCGACGGCGCCCACGCATGGATGACCCATGCGCGGACAGGACCCCGCACAGAGGGTCCCAGCCCGGGGGAGAAACCGACATGGCACGCGGTGACTTCGACAATGACGGCTTCGACGACCTCGCGATCGGCGTCAGCCGGGAAAGCGTCGGCTCGCTCGCCAATGCCGGCGCGGTGAACCTGCTCTATGGCGGGGCGGGCGGACTCGACGCCTTCGGCAACCAGATCTGGCATCGCGACAGCCCTGGTGTCCTGCAGGCCGCGGCGGCGGGAGATTTCTTCGGCGCGGCGCTCGCGGCGGGCGACTTCGATGGCGACGGCTTCGACGACCTCGCCATCGGCGCGCCGGAGGACGATGTCGAGGGCATCCAGGATGCCGGCTCGGTCAGCGTGCTGTACGGCTCCTCGAGCGGCCTCACCGCTACGGGCGATCAGTTCTGGCACCAGGACGCGGGCACCGGCGTGCAGAGCCCGCTCGAGCCCTTCGACCAATTCGGCCGCGTCCTCGCGGCCGGCGATTTCGACAATGACGGCTTCGACGACCTCGCCATCGGCGTGCCGCTCGAGAACGCCTTCTCGGTCAACAATGCCGGCGCGGTCAATGTGCTGTTCGGCTCCGCCGCGGGACTGACCGCGACGAATAACGAGATCTGGCAGCAGGACAGCACCGGGGTGATCGGCGTGGCGGCGGACGACGACCAGTTCGGCAGTGCGCTGGCGGTCGGGGATTTCGACAATGACGGCTTCGACGATCTCGCCATCGGCGTGCCGAACGACAATATCGGCACCGCGTCCCAGGCCGGGTCGGTGAACGTGCTGCAGGGCTCGGCCGCCGGGCTCACCGCGACCGGCCAGAACCAGTGGCACCAGGGCAGGGACGGCGTGGTCAGCAACCCCGGCGCCGGCGAGCATTTCGGCGCGGAGCTGGCCGCCGCCGACTTCGACGGCGACGGCTTCGACGACCTCGCGGTGGGCGTGCCGAACCAGGGCGTCGCGGGCGTGGGCAATGCCGGCGCGGTGCATGTGCTGTATGGCTCCGCTTCCGGCATCACGGCGGCGGGCGACCGGCTGTTCACGCGGAACACCCTCGGCATCGAGGGCGATCCCACGCTGAACGGCCATTTCGGCGCGGTTCTCGCCGCCGGCGACTTCAACGATGACGGCTTCGCCGACCTGGCGATCGGCATGCCGGGCGACACCGTGAACGGCGCCAGCGGCGCCGGCGCCGTGCATGTGCTGTACGGCTCGGCCTCCGGCCTGACGGCGGATGACGCGCAGTACTGGACGCAGGGTCCGGGCGTGGAGGGCGTGCCCGAAGCCTTCGACGGGTTCGGCGCCGCGCTGACGGTGGGCGACTACAACGGCGACGGATTCGAGGACCTCGCCATCGGCGTTCCGCGCGAGGATGTGGGCAGCGTCGTCGATGCGGGCGCGGTCAACCTGCTGTTCGGTTCCGCCGCGGGGCTCACCGGGGCGGGCGACCAGATCTGGACCCAGGACAGCCCGGGCGTGCGCGGGGTGGCGAACCAGGGCGACACATTCGGCGGCACGCTCGCCTGAGGCGGCGCGGCGGCGCGGAAGCCCGAGGTTGGACACTGGGGAGGGAGATGAACTCCCTCCCCAGACCCCACCCTCCTTTTTTTGGCGACTTGGCGCGAGTCACGAGCGCAAGGCTGCACGAAGATCGGCAAGGCGGATGAGAGGCGGGGCTCCGCGGAGGGCCGACCGGTCGGGGAAAGGGCAGTAGGGAAGGATCTGCTGGGCTGTCTCGGGGACGCGTTCCCCGGCCAGGGCGTCCAGCGTCTCGAGCAGCAGTGGGACGCCGGCATCGTGCAGGCTGCGCGCGGCCGCGGACACGCTGATGCCGGCCGGCAGCGGCACGGCGCGCTGCGCAAGAATGCCGCCGGCGTCGATGCGGGGCGCGAGCCGATGGATGGTGACGCCGGTGGGCTCGGCGGCGCTGAGGGCCCAGAAGGCGGGCATCGGGCCGCGGTGATGCGGCAGCAGCGACGGGTGCAGGTTGATGCCGCCCATCGGCGCCAAGGCGAGCGTCGCCGGCGCGAAGATCTGGTCGAAGTGGCAGGAGAGCAGGAGATCGGGCCGCGCCGCGGCGATGGCGGCGTGCGCTGCGGCGCCGTTCACGTCGTCGGTGTCGTGCAGCGTGGCGCCGCGTGCGTGCGCGGCGTCGCCGAGCGGATCGCGCCGCCGCAGCGCGTTGGCGATGCGTGGCGCGCTGAATTCGACGAAGAGCCAGGGCAGCAGGCGGATTCCCGAGCGCCGCCAATGGCGCCAGGTCTGCCCCAGTGCCCCGCCCATCGCCTTGCGATACGGGTTGGAGCGCACGACCAGCGCGACCTCATGCGGGCATTCGCGCAGGAACCGCGTGACTGCGCCGGTGCTCGCGGTGCTATCCAGCGTGAACACCGCGAGCCGCAGGTGCCGCGTCACGGCTTCCTGCCGAACGTGTCACGCATGCGCCAAGTGGCCAAAAAAAGGAGGGATGGGGTCCGGGGAAGGGAGTTCACTCCCTTCCCCGGTTCCGCGTTTCGTCATCCCTTGATATCGGCCGGCTTCGCGGCGACGGCCGCTGCGATCGCGTCGATCGTGCGCCGCACATCGTCTCCCGTGTGTTCCGCGGACAGGAAGAAGCGCAACCGCGCCGAGGATTCCGGCACGGCGGGGAACAGGATCGGCTGCACGTTGACGCCCCGCTCGAACAGTGCGGAGGAGAGTCGCGCCGCGCCGATCGAGCTGCCGACGATGACGGGCACGATCGCGAAGCCGGCCGAGCTGCCGGTATCGAGCCGTGCCTCGCGCGCCAGCTTCAGGAAGAGCTGTGCGTTGGCTTGCAGCCGCGTCACGCGCTCGGGCTCGGCGCGCAGGATGCGGAGCGATTCGAGCGCGGCGGCGGCGAGCGCCGGGGCGAGGCCGACGGAATAGACGAAGCCCGGCGCCGAGTGCTTGAGGTATTCGATCAGCGCGCTGTTGCCGGCGATGTAGCCGCCGCAGGCGGAGAGCGTCTTGGACAGCGTGCCCATCCAGATGTCGACGCCGGAGGGATCGACCCCGAAGTGCTCATGGACGCCGCGGCCGGTGGCGCCGAGCACGCCGATGGCGTGGGCCTCGTCCACCATCAGCCAGGCGTCGTGGCGGCGGGCGATCTCGATGAAGCGCGGCAGGTTGGGGATGTCGCCGTCCATCGAGTAGTGGCCCTCGACGACGATCAGCGCGCGGCGCGCGCCGCGGCGGGCGGCGGCGAGCTCGCGTTCGGCGGCCTGCCAGTCGTTGTGCGGGAAGGCGATGCGGCGCGCGCCCGAGAGGCGCGCACCCTCGGCGCAGGAATTGTGGATGGCGGAATCGTGCAGGACGAGGTCGCGCGGCCCCATCAGGTGGCCGATGACGGTGACGTTGGTGGCGTGGCCGGAGACGAAGCAGAGCGCCGCCTCGGCGTCGTAGAGGCGGGCGATCTCCTGCTCGAGCGCGCCATGGATCGGGCGCTCGCCGGAGACCATGCGCGAGGCGGAGGCGGAGATGCCGTAGCGGTCGATCGCCGCCTTGGCCGCGGCGGCGACCCGCGGGTCGCCGTTCAGGCCGAGATAGTTGTAGGAGCCGTAATTGATGAGCTCCCGGTTGCCGATGGCGGTGTGGCCGCCAGCGACCCCTTCATGCGGGCGGAAGAAGGGGTTCTCCAGGCCGAGCACGCCGGCGGCCTCGCGGATCAGCTCCATGTCGCGCTGGCCCGGGAGCTCGCGGAAGGCGCGCGCGCTGCCGTCCTGGGGCATCTCGTCCTTCCTGCGCGAGAGGCGCTTCAGGAGGGCAAGGCGGGCGGTGGTGGAGAGGCCGATGCCTGACTTCATGCTCGGACACTGGGGCGGGATGGGAACATCTCGGCAGTGCAGCGACCACCGGGTCCCTCCCTCCTATTCTAGGTTGACGGGAAGGTCGAGAGCATCCTTCCGAAGGGAAGCGAGGATGGACGGGCAGGCTTGCCGACGCCACCGATTCTCTCGGCCCCGCGGCCCTTTTCCCTCACTCCGCCGCCTCCGCCGGTGTCGGCTCGTAGGCCTCCATCAGCACCTCCAGCGCGGCTTCCTGCCGGTCCTCCAGCAGCACGCCGGAGATGCGCGCGACCAGCGTCTCGATGGTGAGATCCTCGGTGACCGCGGCGAGCGGCACCTGCACGCCGAGGCGACGCTCCAGCCCCATGCGCAGCTCGAGCCCGCCCAGGCTGTCGAGCCCGAGGCCCGCGACCGGCGCATCGGCGGCGACGGCCTCGGGGGGCAGGCGCAGGATGCGGGCGATCTCCTCCTGCGCGAGCCGGCGCAGCAGCGCGCGCGCCTCCTCGGGCGGCAGGCTGCGCAGCGCGTCGCGCAGGTCGCCGGGCTCGCCGCCGGAGACGGTGCTGGCGCGGATCGCCGCGAAGGCGGGCTCCGCCAGCACCGGCAGGGCGGCGCCGATCTGGTGCCAGGCGACGCGCGCGAGATGCACCACCGGCAGCCCGGCGGCGAGCAGCGCGGGCAGGGTGGCGAGCGCCTCCTGCGCGGGGAGCGAGTCGACGCCGGTGCGGCGCTTCAGCGTCTCGGCGGTGTCCGCCTCGCGCGCCAGGATGCCGGCATCGGCGATCGGCCCCCAGCCGATGGCGAGCGCCGGCTTGCCGGCCGCGTGCCGGCGTTCCGCCAGCGCTTCCAGCGCCGCGTTGGCGGCGACGTAATTGGCCTGGCCGGGATTGCCGAAGGCGGTGGTGGCCGAGGAGAACAGCAGGAACAGGTGCAGCGGGTCCTTCGCCGTCAGCCGGTCGAGGTTCTCCGCCGCCGCGAGCTTCGGCGCCAGCACGCCAGCGAAGCGCGCGGCATCGAGCGCGGCGGCGGCGCCGTCGTCGAAGGCGGCGGCGGCATGCGCCACGCCGCGGATCGGCCGGCCCTCGCCGCGGATCGCCGCCAGGGTGCGGGACAGCGCGGCGGCGTCGGTCGCGTCGCAGGCATGGATGGAGGCGCGGGCGCCGAGGGCGGCGAGGGTGCGCAGCGCGGCGTCGGCCCCGGGAACCGTGCCGCCGCGGCGCGAGACCAGGGCGAGATGCGCCGCGCCGGAGGCCGCCAGCCATTTCGCGCATTCCAGGCCGAAGCCGGAGGTGCCGCCCACCACGACATAGGTGCCGTCCTCGTCCGGCTGCCAGGGCTCCGGCAGCGCGACCGCGGCGGCGGCGCGCGGCGGGCGGATCACCAGCTTGCCGATATGGGTCGAGGCCTGCAGGGTGCGGAAGGCGGTCTCCGCTTCCTCGGCGGTGAAAAGGCTGTGCGGCAGCGGCAGCAGCGCGCCCTCGGCGAAGCGCGCGGCGAGGTCGGCGAGCAGCCCTTGCGCGATGTCCGGCCGCGCGCGCGGCAGCGCATCGGCATCCACCGCGAAATAGGAGATGTTGCGGCGGAGCGGGCGCAGCGCGGCGCGGCGGTTCTCGACGTAGTCGCGCTTGCCGAGCTCGATGAAGCGTCCGAAGGGCTTCAGCAGGGCGAGGCTGCGCTCCATCGCCTCGCCGGCGAGCGAGTTCAGCACCACGTCCACGCCCTCGGGCCAGGTCTCGCGCAGCGCATCGGCGAAGGCGGGGTCGCGGCTGTCGAGAACGAGTTCCACCCCGGCGGCGCGCAGCAGGGCGCGCTTCTCCGGCGTGCCGGCGCTGGCGGCGACCCGCGCGCCCGCGGCGAGCGCGATCTGCAGCGCGGCGAGGCCGACGCCGCCGGCGCCGCCATGGATCAGCACCGTCTCGCCGGGGCGGATGCGCGCCAGGGTCTCCAGCGCGTAAGCCGCGGTCAGGAAGGCGACGGGGATGGTGGCGGCGGCCTCCGGCGTCATGCCCGCGGGCAGGGTCGCGACCGCCTCGGCGCGGGTCAGCGCATGGGTCGCGAAGGCGGCCGGGGCGAAGCCGAACACCGGCGTGCCAGGGGCGAGCATCACGCCCGGCCCGGCTTCCTCGACCACGCCGGCGCATTCCATGCCGAGCGTCGGGCCGGCGAAGCCGTCCATCAGCGCGTCCTCGGGCAGCAGCGCCTGCGCCCACATGAGGTCGCGGAAGTTCAACCCGGCGGCGTGGACGCGGATCAGCACCTCGCCGGCGCCGGGGGCGCGGGGCGGCGGGGTGGGGTCCCAGCCCAGCGTGCCGAGCTGGCCGGGCTGGCGGATGGCGAGGCGCTGCGGCCCGGCGGCGGGCGGCGCCGGCAGGCCGGGATGCAGCCGCGGCACCAGCCGGGCGGCGCCGGCGAGGCGGAGCTCCGGCTCCTCGCCCTGCAACAGCTCGGGGACCAGCAGCGCGGCCTGGTCCGGCGCCAGGCGCGCGGCGATGCGGCGCAGCGCCAGCTCCGGCATCTCGTTGGCGAGCACCCGCCCGAGGCCGAGCAGGGCGGCGGCGGCGATCTCCTCGCCGGTGGCGACCAGGCAGACGCCGCGCGCGGACCCCTGGGCGGCGACCGCGAGCCGCGTCACCTGGGCCAGGCTGGCGGCGAGCTTGCCGCCCTCGGCCAGCATGACCACGCCCGCGCCGCGCAGCGCGCGCGGCGGGGTGTCGGCGGCGAGGCTCAGCGCCTCGGCGGCGATGCCGCGCGCCGCCAGCGCCGCCGCCAGCGCCGAGGCCAGCCCGGCGGCGCCGTCATCGGCGAACAGCAGGAGGCGCGCCGGCGCCGCGGCCGGCGCCGCCGCGGCGGCCGGGGCGCGGGCGCAGAGCAGCGCGGCGGGCCAGGGCGCGGCGCCCAGCGGTTCCGCGCAGGCGCCGTCCCAGCCGGCCTCGTCCAGCGCCGCCGTCCAGCCGGCGGCCTCCGGCAGGGCGGCGCCGTTCGGGCCGATCCCCTGCCACCAGGCGGGGTCCTGGCCGCAGGCGAAATCCCACAGCCGGCCGGCGAGCGGCTCGGCGAGCAGCAGCAGCCCGCCCGGCGCGGCGGCGCGGCGCAGCGCGGCGGCGAGGCGCACCCCGCTGCGCTCGCGCGCCGCGGGCGCCACGCCGAGAATGAGATCGGCGGCGACCGGCGGCTCGGCGCCGGAGAGTGGGTCCCAGGCCGCCCAGGCGAATTCGACATGGCCGGCCACCGCCGGCGCCGCCCGCGCCTCGCCCGCGGCGTGATAGAGCACGCGGCGGCCGGAGGCGGCGAGCGCGGCGATGGCGCGGCGCGTCAGCGGCCCGCCGCCGATCTCCAGCACGCGGAGCGGCCGCGTCTCCGGCCAGGCGGCGGCGAGGGCGCCGGCGGCGGCGGCCAGCACCTCGGCGAGGCGGGCGAAGCCGCCGGCCTCGGCGGGGGGCGGCGCGGCCTGCGGCGGCGCCCCGCCCAGCGCCTCGGGCAGGCGCTCGGCGGCGCGGGCGAGCCAGGCGAGGTCCTGGGCGAGGTCCGGCTGCTCGGCGAGCACCGCGCGCCAGATGTCCTGCGCCGGCGGCAGCGGATGATCGTCGAGGAAGCGCCAGCCCTGCGGCGTCTCCTCGGCGAGGCCGGCGGCGGCCTGGGCCTCCAGCAGGGCGCGGCGATAGGGCAAGGGCGCCGGCGGCGCCGCGGCCAGGGCGGGGCGCGCGGCGGCCGCGGCATAGCCTTCCAGCAACAGCGCCGCCTCGCCGAGGTCGCGCGCGGCATCGGCCTCGCGCGCCGCCGCCAGCACGGGCTCGAGCGCGATCGGCGCCGGCGCGGCGCCAAGCGAAGGGGCGGGCACCCAGTCGAAGCGGAACGCCTCCTCCGCGAGCGGCTTCGGGCCGGGCAGCGCGATGCGCTGCAGCCAGAGATCCTCGATGCGCGCCACCACGCCGCCGGCGGCGTCGCGCAGGGTGAGGTCGGCGGCGCAGAAGCGCTCGCCGCTGCGGGTCAGCACCAGCTCGGCGGCGGCGATCGCGGCGGCGTCGCGGCGGGCGGCGATGCGGCCGATGCGCACCGGCACCAGCCCCTGGCTCTGGCCCTGCCCCTGGCCCTGCCCCTCGGCGCGGGCAGCGCCGGCGAGCAGCCCCACCAGCCCCTGGAAGGCGCCGTCCAGCAGCGCGGGATGCAGCAGGAAGCCCGCGGGCGGCGCCGCCTCCGGCAGGGCCAGCGTGACCCGCGCATGGCCGGCCTCGTCCGCCTCGACCGCGAGGACCGGGCGGAAGGCCGGGCCGTACTCCAGCCCGCAGCGGGCGGCGAGCGCGGTGACCTCGGCGCCGGCCAGCCGGCGCAGCGGATCGAGCGCGAAGCCCGGCGCCGCCGGCAGGCGCGGCAGCGCGGCGAGCCGCGCCCGGGCATGCAGGCTCCAGGGCTCTTCGGCCAGGCGGCGGCGGGATTCGAGCACGAAGCCGCCCTCCCCATCCGCCGTGCTGCGCAGTTCCCGCGCGCGGTCGCCCTCCAGCGCCAGGGCGCGCAGGATCTGCAGGTCGCTGACCTCCAGCACCGCCGCCTCGGGCAGGCGCAGGGCGGCGGCGGCGAGCGCCATCTCCACCATCGCGGCGGCCGGCAGCACCGCCTCGCCGAGCAGGCGGTGATCGGCGAGCCAGGGCTCCGCCTCGGTGTCCAGCCAATAGGTCCAGGCGCCGGGCTCGGCGCCCTGGCGGTAGCCGAGCAGCGGGTGGTCGCGCAGCGGATCGGTGAGCCGCGCCGATTCGCTGCTGACGGGAAACCAGGTCCGGCTGCGCGCGAAGGGCGTCTTCGGCAGGGCGCGCTCGGCGGGGCCGGCGAAGATCGCCGCGGCGCGCGGATCGGCGCCGCGGGCGATGGCGCGCGCCGCGATCCCCCGGAAGGGATCGCCCGCGCCGTCGCGCCGCGTCAGCGAGGCGAGCACCGCGCCTTCCGCGGTTTCCTCGCGCAGGCTCTCGCGGATGTAGGATTGCAGCACGGGGCTCGGGCCGATCTCGAGGAACAGCCGCGCCCCCTCGCGCGCCGCGCTGCGCACCGCGTCACGGAAGCGCACCGGCTGGCGCAAATTGCGCCACCAATAGGCGGCGTCGCAGGCCGCGCCGTCCTCGCGCGCCGCCGTGACGGTGGAGATGAAGGGGATGCGCGCGGTGGCCGGCCGCAGCGTGGCGAGGTCGGCCAGCAGCCCGGGCCGCACCGGGTCCATCGCCGCGGCGTGGAAGGCGTAGTCGAGATCGAGGGCGACGGCGCTGAAGCGCGCCGCCTCGGCCGCCGGCACCAGCCGCGCGATGGCATCGGCCGGGCCCGCCACGGTGATCGCCGCGGGACCGTTGACCGCGGCGATCTCGAGCCCGGGGCCGCAGGCTTCGAGCAACGGCGCGGCATCCTCCGGCGCGGCGCCGATCGCCGCCATGCGGCCGGTCCCCGCGGTGCGGTGCTGATGCGCGCTGCGGGCGACGATCAGCCGCGCCGCCTGGCCGAGATCGAGCGCCCCGGCGCACCAGGCGGCGGCGACCTCGCCCACCGAATGGCCGAGCGCGAATCCCGGCGCGATGCCGTGCTCGGCGAGCGCGGCGACGATGCCGACCTGCACCGCGAAGAGCAGCGGCTGGGCGAGGTCGGTCGCCGCCAGCGCCTCGGCGGCGACGCCGTCCGACAGGATGGCGAGCGGCGAGAGGCCGAGCAGCGGCGCCAGCGCGGCATCCGCCGCCGCGACGCCGGCGCGGAACGCGGCCGAGCCGCGCAGCGCCTCCTGCGCCATGGCGGCGTGCTGGGAGCCGTTGCCGCTGAACACGAAGGCGAGCCCGCCGCGCACCGCGCTCGCCTGCTCGGCGGTCTCCGGCCGCTCGCCGGCGCGCCAGGCCGCGATGCTGGCGGCGAGCGCATCGCCATCCGCGCCGCGCAGCACCAGCCGGTGCGGCGCGAGGTCGCGGTGCCGCGCGACGCCGCGCGCGAGGGCGGCGCTGCGCTCCGCATCGGCGCCGGCGAGCGGCGCCGCCCAGGATGCCGCCAGCGCCGCGAGCGCCGCCTCCGAGCGCGCCGAGAGGATCAGCGGCGGCATGCCCGGCCCGGGCTTTGCCTCCAGCCGCTTTGCCTCCAGCCGCTTTGCCTCCGCCCGCTTCGCCGCCGCGCGCCGCGGCCTCGGCGCGGCGCCGAGGATCGCCGTCGCATTGGTGCCGCCGAAGCCGAAGGAGTTCAGCCCGACTGCCGCATCGGGTCCCACCCCCACCGCGCGATGCTCGGTCGCGATGGCGAGGTTCAGCCCGGCGAAGTCGATGTCCGGGTTGGGCTCGCGCACGTGCAGCGTCGCCGGCACCGCGCCGCGCTCCAGCATCAGCATGGCCTTGAGCAGCCCCGCCGCGCCCGAGCCCGCTTCCAGATGCCCGATATTCGACTTCACCGAGCCGATCGGCAGCGGCGCCGTGCGCTGCCGGCCGATCACCTGGCCGATCGCCCAGGTCTCGACCGGATCGCCGGCGCGCGTGCCGGTGCCATGCGCCTCGAAGGCCATGAAGCGGTCCGGCGCGACGCCGCTCCGCCCCAGCACCGCCTCCATCAGCGCCGCCTGCGCCTCGCGGTTCGGCAGCGAGAGCCCGATGGTCCGCCCCGCCGCGTTGCTGCCGGTGCCGAGGATGGTGGCGCGCACCGCATCGCCATCGGCGAGCGCGTCGGCGAGCCGCTTCACCACGATGATGCCGGCGCCCTCGGCGCGCACATAGCCGTCCGCCGATGCGTCGAAGGCGCGGCAGCGGCCGGTCGGCGACAGCATCCCCGCCCGCGCGAAGCCGAGGAAGGAATAGGGCGAGAGCAGCAGGTTCACCCCGCCGACGATCGCCGCCTCCAGCCCGGGATCGTCGGCCAGCGCGCGGCCGGCGAGATGCAGCGCGACCAGGGTGGAGGAGCACGCGGTGTCGATCGTCTGCGCCGCCCCGCGCAGGTCGAACACGTTGCCGATCCGGTTGGCGAGGATCGAGAGCGCGTTGCCGGTCATGAAGAAGCGGTCGCCGGAGGCGGGATCGGACAGCCGCAGCTCGGCATAGTCGGTGGAGGAGCCGCCGACGAACACGGCGATGTTGCGCCCGGCCAGCCGCTCGGCGGGCCAGCCGGCATCCTCGAGCGCCTCGGCCGCGACTTCCAGCAGCAGGCGCTGCTGCGGATCGGCCTCGGCCGCCTCGCGCGGCGACAGGCCGAAGGCCTGGGCGTCGAAGCCCGCGACGTCGCCGATGGTGCCGGCGGCGAAGGTGTAGCCGCGGCCCGGCTCGCCCTTGCGCGGGTGGTACCAGCGTGCCTGGTCGAAGCGCTCCGCCGGCACCGTGCCGACGGCATCGGTGCCGCTGGCGAGCAGCGACCAGAACGCCTCGAGATCCGGCGCGCCCGGCAGGCGGCAGGCGGCGCCGACGATGGCGAGCGGCATCGCCGCCGCGGGGCGGGCGGGCGACGGGAGGCGGCGGGCGCGGCGGCGGACGGGGGCGCTCATGCGGCGGGTCCGGGCGATCCGCCTGCGGGCGAGCCAGCGATCCGCCGCCGGGCCCGGGACCGGCCTGCCTCGCGGCGCGGCCGATCCGGCTCGGCGCGGCGGGTCATGACACCGCCACGTCGCCGGTCGCGACCGGGGAGGGTGCGGGCATGCGGCGGGCCCGCTCGCGCAGCCGGGTCGCATAGATCGGCTCCGCGGGCAGGAGGGCGGGGGCGCCGGCGTGGCCCGCCACGCGGTCGAGCAGCCGGTCCACCGTGCTGAAATGGCCTTCCCAATTCGGCGGCTGCCACAGCTTGAGCCGGGCGAGCTGCGCCGCGCGGGCGCGCGATTCGCGATCCGCGTAGTCGAGGATGGTGCGCCGCCAGCCGGCGCCGTCGATCGGGTCGAGATATTCCGGCACGTCGCCGCCCACTTCGCGCAGCGCCGGCAGGTCCGAGCAGATCGCCGGCGCGCCGGCCGCCAGCGCCTCGGCCAGCGGCAGCCCGTAGCCTTCCGCGAAGGAGGGGAACAGCAGCGCCCGGGCGCCGGCGAGCAGCGAGGCGACCTCGCGGTCCGGCAGCTGCCCGGCCTCCTGCACCAGGCCGCGCAGCAGGGTGCAGCGCTCGAGCAGGTCGAGCACGTTCTCGTTCTCCCAGCCGCGCTTGCCGATCAGCAGCAGGCGCGGCGCGGCGGGGCCGAACTTCTGGGCGAAGTCCCGCCACAGATGCAGCAGCAGCAGGTGGTTCTTGCGCGGCTCGATGGTGCCGATCACCACGAAATAGGGCGGCCCGGCTTCCGGCGGCGGCCCTTCCTGCAACGGCTCGATGCCGAGCGGCGCGATCAGCACCGGCGGCGGCGGCGATTGCTGCACGAGATGCGGCCGCAGCACCGCCTCGGTCGCCGCGGAATTGACGATGACGCCATCCGCCAGCGAGGCGACGGTGGTGAGCCGCTTGAGGTGCTGCAGCGCGACTCCGGGCCGCGCATATTCCGGATGGGTTGCGGGGATCAGGTCGTGCACCAGCGGCACGAAGGCGGCCCCCGCCTTGCGCAATTCGGCGATCGGCTCGGCGCGCTCCATCAGCCGGTGCGAGACCAGCAGCAGGATCGGATTCTGGTGCTGACTCACCATCGCATCGACCTTGCCGCGGCCGCGCCCGACGGCGAGCCGGGCCAAGGCGATGGTGGAGAGCCGCGCGGCGCGCTTGGCCGCCGCCAGGCGCTGGCCGGTGCCCCGCCAGGCTTCCTCGAGCGAGCTCCGGATATCGGCGATCAGGCTGCGCGGCACCGCAGCATAGCCGCCCCACGGACCACGCGCCACGAAGGTGACCGCGGCACCCGGCTCGCGCAGCCAGCGCCGCACGTAAGCCAGCTCGACACGGTCGATCCCAGACGGGGCACGATTCCGTCCACTGCCGAGGAAGCGGGAGACATCCAGCAGTATATGCAATGCCGCACCTTATCCGCTTTGGACGAGAAAGGCTTCGGCGTCCTGCCCCAAAGACGCGAGGGCCATCGTCCCCCAAGGGGTCGATAGCATCTCAAGATCCCCGCAACGTCTTGCTCCCCAACGTTACAGTGCCTTATGCGGGCATATTAAACCCGCGTCAATCGTTGCCTTTCTGTCCTTCCGGGCCTTCCAGTCCGGCATGACCACCCCCCAAGGCAATTGCCCTGTTTCGATCGGTGCTGCAGTGCAGCGTCAGCTTGCACTCAAGCATCCCCCGCACGGCCCGGCCAGTCCGGCGCCGGGCGATGACGTCACGTTGCCGTGACATTGTCCGCCGCCGACGAGGCCATGCGCGATGGTGCAGATCGCGCGGTGCAATTCAACCGCCGATCGCAGGCTGCGGCACCGCTGCCACGTCACGATCATGACCTCCCGCAGAGCCGCGCGACAGCCGGATGACAGATCGCCAAGCCCGCCCGGCTGCGCGCGCGCGCCATGCGGGCTAGGCTCGCCCCCCCGACCATGCAACCGAGGAGATCATGCCCGTGCAGGCATGCCACCCGCCACACGCCGGCGCCGCGGACGCCGGCACCGCCGGAACGCCGGCGTGACTCGCCCGAAAGTCGCGGTGATCGGCACCGGCGGGACGATCAGCTCGCTCGGGCGCGGGCCGCTCGACATCCTCGATTACGGCGCCCTCGGAAAGGTGATGGAAGTCGGCGAGCTGCTCGCCCGCATCCCCGAGCTCGCCGAGATCGCCGAGCCGGTGCCCGTGCCCTTCCGCGCCGTGGTCTCCACCCGCATCGCCTGGCCGGAATGGCACGCCCTGCTGCTGCTCTGCGAGCGCCTCGCCGCCGAGCAGCCGGACCTCGCCGGCATCGTCGTCACCCACGGCACCGCCTCGCTGGAAGAGACCGCCTACTTCCTCTCCCTCACCCTCAAGGTGGGCCTGCCCGTCGTGCTGGTCGGCGCCCAGCGCCCGGCCTCGGCGCTCTCCGGCGACGGGCCGCTCAACCTGGTCAACGCGGTGCGCGTCGCCGCCGCGCCCGAATCCCGCGGCCTCGGCGTGCTCGTCGTGCTGAACGACGAGATCCAGGCCGCGCGCGAGGTCACCAAGACCGCGACCCAGCGCATGCAGACCTTCCGCAGCGCCGATTTCGGCGTGCTCGGCCACGCCGATGGCGACCGCATCGCCTATTACCGCCGGCCGCTCCGCCGCGTGGCGCCGGACACCGAATTCGACGTGCGCAGCCTGCAATCCCTGCCGCGGGTGGATATCGCCTACACCTATGCCGGCGCCGACGGCGCCGCGATCCGCGCCTTCATGGAAGCCGGCGCGGCCGGCATCGTCGCGGCGGGATTCGCCCCCTCCTTCGTCACGCCGGACATGGCGGCGGCCCTGGAAGAGGCGGTGAAGCGCGGCGTGACCGTGGTGATGTCGACGCGCGCCGGATCGGGCCGCGTGGTGCAGGGGACGCGGATGCGCGAGGCCGGAATCCTGGCCGGCGACAACCTGACGCCGCAAAAGGCGCGCATCCTGCTTAGCCTGGCACTGACGCGGACGCAGGAGCCGAGCGAGGTTGCGCGGATCTTCGCGACCTACTGAACGACATGCGTTGGACAGCGGGGAGGGAGTGAACTCCCTCCCCGCACCCCTCCCTCCTTTTTTTGGTACTTGGGAACGTGGCCAAACGCGCGCCGGAAAGGGCTTGGGTCAGGCTGCCATCAGGGCGGCGGCTCGATCTGCTGGCGCCGACGCCGTTCGATTGGACGGATGAGGACCTGGCGCTCGGGCTGTCGCGGACCTTCCGCTGGGGCGGGCATTCCGCCTGGCCGGAGCCGCTCTCCGTCGCGCAGCACGCGCTTTTCGTGCTGGCGCTGCGCCGGCAGCGCACGCTGGGCAGCCTCAGCCGCGCAGAGCAGCTGCGCGAGCTGCTGCACGACGCCGACGAAGGGCTGATCAACTTCGACTGCATCTCGCCGCTCAAGCCCTTCCTCGGCCCCGGCTTCGCGGCGCTGCAGGCGCGGCTCATGAACGTGGTCGCGCTGCGCTACGGCCTGCCCGCCTGGACCACCGACGCCAAGCGCGCCCACAAGGAGGCCGACATCGCCGCCGCCGCCGCCGAGGCCGTCCACGTCGCCGGCTGGACCGCGACGGAAGTGCGCAACACCCTCGGCATCCGCGCCACCATCCTCGATCGCGACCCGCTTGCCGCGCTCTACGGCGGCGAACCCTGGCGCCCCTGGCCGCCGGACGCCGCGGCATCGCGCTTCCTCGAGGAACTCACCGCGCTGCAACGCGCCGCGTGAAGAAAGGTCGGGGGCGGAGTGAACTCCGCCCCCGAACCCCCACCTCCTTTTTTTGGCTTCTTGGCGCTTGTGCCTCCCGCACTCTCAGGCGCCGCGCCGTTGTCGGGTTGAGAACGGAGCTCGCCACGCCTCCCCGTAGTCAAAAAAAGGAGGGATGGGGTCTGGGGAAGGGAGTTCATCTCCCTTCCCCAGCGGCGAGCAGTGCCGCGCCGATCGCCGCCTCGCGCTCCAGCGCGGCGCGGTAGGCGTCCGGGATCGGGATCGGCTTCATCGCCGCGGCCTCGACGAAGCTGCAGACGAAGTTGCCCTCGAAGGCGAGGCGCCCGCTTTCCGCGATGCGGCCTTCCAGCGCGAAGCGCACCGAGGCGCCGCCGACGCGGCGCACCAGCACGCGGATGGCGAGCCCGTCGCGCGGCGTCAGCGGCGCGCGGAAATCCACGCTGAGATGCACGAAGGGCGTGCCGATGCCGTGATCGACATTCAGCTCGTACCAGCCGATGCCGAGGCGCTCGCGGAACCAGGCCTCCAGCGCTTCCATGCAGAAATCGGGGATGCGCGCGGTGTAGGCGATGGCGGCGGCGTCGGTGTCGGCCCAGCGGATCGGGCGGCGATAGACGAAGGGCGTCGCGTCAGTAGGTCTCGACATGATAGCGCCCCGCCTCCCGCATCGCGGCGCGCAGCGCCGGCCAGTCGAGCCCATGCGCGGCGCCGATCTCGGCGAGGCAGGTCTCCACGCCTTCCTCCAGCCCGCGCAGCCCGCAGACATAGAGATGCGTGCCGGGCTTCTGCAACAGCGCGGCGATGTCGGCGGCGCGGCGCCGCATGCGGTGCTGGACGTATTCCTTGGGTTGCCCGGGCAGGCGGCTGAAGACGAGTTCCTGGTCCAGCAGCGCCGGCGGGACTTTTTGCAGCGGGCCGAAATAGGGCAGCTCCTCCGGCGTGCGCGCGCCGAAGAAGAGATGCAGGCGGCCGCGGCCGGCGGCGCCGAGGCGGCGGCGGCGCTCGGTGAAGCCGCGGAAGGGCGCGGCGCCGGTGCCGGTGCAGATCATGATGATGTCGGTCTCGGGATCGTCCGGCATCAGGAAGGTGGCGCCGAACGGGCCGATCACCGGCACCGTGTCGCCCATCGCCAGGTCGCACAGCCAGTTGGAGGCGACGCCCTGGTAGGTGCTGCCATCCTCGCGCTTCTCCGCGACGCGCTTGACGGTAAGGGCGAGGTTGTTGGTGTTGGGCCGCTCGCCGTCGCGCGGGCTGCAGATGGAGTAGAGCCGCATCGCATGCGGCCGGCCGTTGGCGTCGGTGCCCGGCGGGATCACGCCGATGCTCTGCCCCTCGAGCACCGGGAAGGCGGTGGCGCCGAAATCCAGGATGATGTGGTGGACGTCGGATTCGGTGCCGGAGCGCGTCACGCGGAAATTGCCGGTCACCTTCGCCAGCGCCGGGCTGGCGCGCGAGAACAGGTTGACCCGCGGCTTGGAGGCGGAGGCCGGCGCCTTGGCATGCGTGCCGCGATGCGCTTCGGTGATCAGCGCCGCCGCTTCCTCGTCCAGCGCGTCGACCGCGCTTTCGGGAACGGCGGGGCGCGGCGGCAGCTCCTGCCAGGAGAATTGCTCCTCCAGGCTGAACGGCGTCGCGACCTGGAACCAGTTGTCGATCGCGCCCGTGGGACAGGGCGAGACGCAATCCATGCAGTAATTGCACTTGGTGACGTCCACGACGTAGTTGTTGTCGTCGTGGGTCACCGCGTCGATCGGGCAGGTCGCCTCGCAGGTGTTGCAGCGGATGCAGATCTCCGGGTCGATGAGATGCTGCTTCAGTGTCGCTCCTGGCTGCTGCATGCCGTCCATTCTTGCGCTCCGCCGTCAGGCGGCGATCTTCACATATTCGAAGTCGCCGGGCTTGTTGTCGATGCCGACCTTCGGGGCGGCGATCCAGGAGGCGAACCGGCCGCGCTCGGTGATCGGCCGCATCAGCGAGGTGACGTAGAGCTCGTCATCGGCCGAGGGCAGCCAGCGGTCGCGGTTCGCCGCCCATTGCGCCGCATCCAGCACGCGGCCCTCGGGGTCGGCATGGATGCCGGCGAACTCGCCGATGCGGCGGTTGAAGGCGACATGCGGCAGGGTCAGGCGGAACTGCACGCCGGACTTCTCGATCGCCTTGTTCCAGCGGTTCACCCCGGCCTGGCAGTCCACCACGTAATCGTCGCGCAGCCGCATGTTCAGCGCCGAGAGCGCGGGCACCTCCTCCTTCACGATGGCGCCGTCCACGCAGCGCAGCACCGGATAGGTGCTGTCGATCAGGCGGTGATCGTCCTCCAGCTTGTCCTCGCGGTAGCGGCCCTTCAGCCCCGCATTGTAGGCATTCGCCGCGTTGGTCGAGACCTCGCTGCCGAACAGGTCCAGGGTCAGCGCGAAATGCAGGTTCGCCTTGCGCTGGATGGTCGGCAGGTCGATCACCCCGAGCGCGCGGATGCGCGCGGTGTCGTAGGGGTCCTCGATGCCGGCTTCCTTCATCGCCGTGCAGGTGCGCTCGACGATGCGCTGCACGCCGGTCTCGCCCACGAACATGTGGTGGGCCTCCTCGGTCAGCATGAAGCGGCAGGTGCGCGAGAGCGGGTCGAAGCCGGACTGCGCCAGCGCCTCGAGCTGCATCTTGCCGTCGCGGTCGGTGAAGAAGGTGAACATGAAGAAGGAGAGCCAGTCCGGCGTGCGCTCGTTGAAGGCGCCGAGCATGCGCGGGCTGTCCGTATCGCCGCTGCGCCGGCGCAGCAGCTCCTCGGCTTCCTCGCGCCCATCCTTGCCGAAGTATTTTTGCAGCAGATAGACCATCGCCCAGAGATGGCGGCCTTCCTCGACATTCACCTGGAACAGGTTGCGCATGTCGTAGAGCGAGGGCGCGGTGGCGCCGAGATGGCGCTGCTGCTCGACCGAAGCCGGCTCGGTGTCGCCCTGGATGACGACCAGGCGGCGCAGCATGCCGCGATACTCGCCCGGGATCTCCTGCCAGGCCGGCTCGCCCTTGTGCTGGCCGAAGCCGATCAGCCGGTTCTCCACCTGCGGCGCGAGCAGGATGCCCCAGCGGTATTGCGGCATGCGGACATAGTCGAATTTCGCCCAGCCCTTGGGGTCCACGCTGATCGCGGTGCGCAGATAGACGAGCGACTCCTGGAACCCCTCCGGCCCCATGTCCTTCCACCAGTCGATATAGCCGGGGTGCCAGGTCTCCAGCGCCTTGCGCACGCGCGCATCGGCGTTGAGGCCGACATTGTTGGGGATCAGGCCGTCGTAGTCGACGTTCATCCCGTCGGGCATGGTGTCGCCTCCTCGTGTCTCAGACGCGCTGCGGGTCGTAGCTCGGCTGCACGCCGGTGCCGTAGAGCTTCAGCGCGCCCTGCTCGCCGACCGCGTTGGGCCGCTGGAAGATCCAGTTCTGCCAGGCGGTGAGGCGGCCGAAGATGCGCGTCTCCATGGTTTCCGGGCCGACGAAGCGGAGATTGGCCTCCATGCCGGTGAGCGCATCCGGCGAGAAGCTCGCGCGCTCCTCCAGCATGATGCGGACCTCGTCGTCCCAATCGTGCTCGTCATAGGCGAAGGTGACGAGGCCGAGCGCTTCCGCTTCTTCCGCCGCGATCGGCGCATCGCCCTTGGCGCGCGCCGCCTCCAGGCTGTCGGGCTCGCCGTAGAAGCGCGCCTCCAGCCGCGTCAGCCCGTTGGACATCGGGTAGGCGCCGAAATTCAGCGGCGACAGGCGCAGCGCGGCCGGCGGTGCGTTGTCGCCCGCGCGCGTGCCGGTCAGCATGGCGGAGCGGTCGGCGGCGAAGGCGAGCTCCGCGAGCGTCCCGGCGAAGCAGCTTCCCGGCTCGATCAGCGCGACCAGGCTGCGCGAGGTGAGGTCCACGCGCTTCAGCACGCGCTTGAGCAGCAGCCGCACCTCGCGGATGAACCAGTCGGATTTGTGCGCCTCCAGGAACGCGTCATGGGCGAGGACATGCGCCGGGTCGCCCACCGTGCGGAACAGCAGCAGCCCGATCTCCGGCTCGTTGGCGCGCAGATGCAGGAGCGCGTCGTCCAGCTCGCGCGCGACCTGCAGCGGCCAGAAGGACGCGGTCCTGGCGGCGTCCGGCGTCGCGGGCGGCGCGCCATAGGGCGCATCGATGGTGATCACCGCGCGGCGCGCGGCGCGGTCCAGCGCGACACCGACGCAACCGTAATACACGCCATCCGCCTCGAAGCGGCGTTGCAGCGGCGTCAGCGCCACGCCCTGCGCCTCCGCCGGCCGGTCGCCGCGGGCGGCGAATTCCTGCGCCCGCTCGCGGATGCGCGCCTCCCAGGCGGAGGGCGGCACCACCTCGTCCACCAGGCGCCATTCCACCGCGCGGCGGCCGCGCACGCCCTCCTCGACCGAGCAGAACACATCGGCGCGGTCGCGCCGCACCTTGCGCTTGTCGGTCACCCGCGTGAGGCCGCCGGTGCCCGGCAGCACCGCGAGCAGCGGCGTCTCCGGCAGCGCCACCGCGGATTTGCGGTCGTCGATCAGCAGGATGTGCTCGGCCGATACCGCGAGCTCATAGCCGCCGCCGGCGGCGGTGCCGTTCACCGCGCAGAGATAGACCTGGCCGGAATTCTGCGAAGCATCCTCGATGGCGCAGCGCGTCTCGTTGGTGAATTTGCAGAAATTCACCTTGTGCGCGTGCGACGCCTTGCCGAGCATGCGGATGTTCGCCCCGGCGCAGAACACGTTCTCCTTGCCCGAGCGGATCACCACCGCGCGCACCTCCGGGTGCTCGAAGCGCAGCCGCTGCACCGCATCCGCGAGCTCGATGTCGACGCCGAGATCGTAGGAATTCAGCTTGAGCTCGTAGCCTTCGAACAGCCCGCCGGCGGGATCGACATCCATGACGAGTTCCGCGACCGGCCCGTCGAAGCGCAGCTTCCAATGGCGGTAGCGGCCCGGTTCCGTCTGGAAATCAATGCGCGCCATGCCCCGTCCTCCCTCGATATGCTATATAATGCAGTTCATCGCGTCGGAGCAAGTGCATTATATTGCATCTCGGCCTCGTGAACCTTGAACAGGCGGGTCGCGAAGTCGCGCACCGCCGCCAGCACGGGTTCCGGCGCCTCCAGATGCGGCGCGTGGCCGATGCCGGGGAGGATCAGCGCCTCCACCGGACAATAGGTCTCGCGCTCGGCCATCCGGAGCTGCTCGAGCGTGCCATAGGGGTCGGCCTCGCCCTGCACGATCAGCAGCGGCACGCGGATATGCGCGAGCTCCGGCTGCAGATCGAGCACCGCGGGGAAGCCGGGATCGAGCCAGGCCTCGTTCCAGCCGCGGAAGGCGATGTCCACATGGTCGTGCCAGCGCGCCAGCCGCGCGCGCAATTCGCTCTCATACCGCGCCCGTGCGGTGCGGATCGCCTCGAGGCCGGAGTCCTCGACGCAAAAATGCGGCGCCATCAGCACCAGGCCGCGGACGGCAAAATCCTGCAGGGAGCCGGCATGGATCGCCGCGATGGTCGCGCCATCCGAATGGCCGAGCAGCAGCACGCGCTTCAGCCCGGCGGCTTCGATCACGCGCGGCAGGATGTCGCGCGCCTCGTCATGCATGTAGGTGAGCGGCCGCGGCAGCGGCACCGGATCGGAGCGCCCATAGCCGAGGCGCGAATAGGCGAGGACGCCGCAGCCGGTGGCCTCCGCCAGCGCGGCGGGAAAGCCGCGCCAGAGATCGACCGAGCCCAGCCCCTCATGCAGCAGCAGGATGGTCGGCGCTTCCTCCGGCCGCTTCCCCCACCACGCCGTCTCCACGCGCCCGCCATCCACCGTCATGCTGTCGCGGCGCGCGCTCATGCCGCGCCGATCTCCGCGCGCAGCCGGAAGCGCTGGATCTTGCCGGTCGCGGTCTTCGGCAGCTCCTCCGCCGCGACGATCCAGCGCGGGTACTTCCACAACCCCGCGCGCTCCTTCACATGCGCCTTCAGCGCCTCGGCATCGAGCGCGGCGCCCGGCTTCAGCACCACGAAGGCCATCGGCTTCACCAGCCCGTCCTCGTCCTGCCGCCCGATCACCGCCGCTTCCTGCACCGCGGGGTGGGAGATCAGCGCCGCCTCCACCTCGAAGGGCGAGACCCAGATGCCGCTCACCTTGAACATGTCGTCGGCGCGGCCCTGGTAGCGGTAATAGCCCTCGGCATCGCGCAGGTACTTGTCGCCGGTGCGCGTCCATTCGCCGCAAAAAGTGCGGCGGCTCTTGTCGCGCTGGTTCCAGTAGCCCTCGGCGGCGGAGGGCCCGCGCACCAGCAGCTCGCCGATCTCGCCGGGCGGCAGCTCGTTGTCGTTCTCGTCCACGATGCGCAGGCTGTAGCCCGGCACCGCGGTGCCGGAGCTGCCATGGCGCACATCGCCGGGGCGGTTGCTCAGGAAGATGTGCAGCATCTCGGTCGAGCCGATGCCGTCGAGGATCTCCACGCCGACGATCTCCGCCCAGCGCCGGCCGACATGCTCGGGCAGCGCCTCGCCGGCGGAGATGCAGCGCCGCAGCCGCTCCGATCCCGCGCCGCGCCCGAGCGCGGGGTTCGCGAGCAGCGCGGCATAGAGCGTCGGCACGCCGCCGAAGATGGTGGGATGGTGGCGCGCCATCACCCCAAGCACCGCATCGGGCGTCGGTCGGTCCGGCAGCAGCACCGCGGCGGCGCCGACCGCCATCGGGAAGGTCATCGCATTGCCGAGCCCATAGGCGAAGAACAGCTTGGCGGCGGAGAACACCAGGTCGTCCGGCGCGATGCCGAGCACCTGCGCGGCATAGGTGTCGGCGGTGGCGCGCAGGCTGGCATGCACATGCTTCGTCCCCTTCGGCATGCCGGTGGAGCCGGAGGAGTAGAGCCAGAACGCGACCTCGTCCGCGGAAGCCGCCACCGGCGCCGCGGCCGCGGGCGCCTCGGCGAGGAAGCGCGCGAGATCCTGCGCTTGCGCCGGCAGGTCGCGCGCCTCGCCACCATCGGGCGACGCCACCAGCACCAGCTTGAGATGCGAGGAGCGCGCCAGCGCCGGCTGCAACGCCGGCAGCAGCGGCGCCGCGATCGCCACCGCCTCCGCGCGGCTGTCCTCCAGGATGAACGCGACCTGCTCGGCGGAGAGCAGCGTGTTGATCGGCACCGGCACCACGCCGGCGCGCAACGCGCCCCAGAACAGGATGGGGAAGTCCACCGTGTCGAGCATCAGCATGGCGAGCCGCCGCTCGCGCCCGACGCCATGCCGGCGCAACCCCCCGGCGGCGCGCGCGGAAGCCTCGGCGAGCTGCGCATAGGTGAGGCTGCGCCACGGGTCGCGGAAGGCCGGCGTGGCGCCGCGCCCCTCCGCCACATGCCGATCGAGGAACCAGGAAACCGCATTGCCGGTCGCGATCGCCGGCACATCCTGGACGTCCATCGCCTCTCCCTCCCCCGCGCCCGGTTCCGGGTCGCGACCTGCGTTATAATGCATACTCCCAGCGTGCCGGCAAGCATCCGCGCCGGAAAACCCGCTGATACCTGCAAAATCCTGCTTCTCAGCCGCGCGGCTTCTGTTATCGTCCATAAGGGATGGCGCCCGCAGAAGCGCCTTGCGTCCAGGGAGAGTATCGCATGATCCCGCGATCCGTGCGGCCGGCAGCAGCACCGCTTTTCGCCCCTGTCCGGGTGGAGCGGCAGGCGCTCCCCGGCGGTGGCTGGATGCTGCGTTCGCGCGAGGCGCTGGCGCTGCATCCCGCCCGCATCACCGATCATCTCTGGCACTGGGCGCGCCACGCGCCGCGCCGCGATTTCCTGCGCGAACGCGGGCCGGACGGAAGCTGGCGCGGCGTCGCCTACGAGGACGCCGCCGACGCCGTGCGGCGGATCGCGCAGGCGATGCTCGCGCGCGGGCTCGGCCGCCAGCGCCCGGTGGTGGTGCTGTCGGGCAATTCCGTGAAGCACGCGCTGATCGCCTTCGCCGCGCAGGCGATCGGCGTGCCCTACACCGCGGTGTCCACGCCCTACAGCCTGCAGAGCGGCGATCTCGGCAAGCTGCGCCACATCCTGCGCAAGCTGCGGCCGGGACTGCTGTTCGCGGAGGACGCCGCGCCCTTCGCGCGCGCCCTCGCCTGCGAGGAAGCGCAGGGCATCGAAGTCGCCGCGGCCTCCGGCGCGAACGCCACGCCCTATGATTCGCTGCTCGCCGAAACGCCGACCGCGGCGCTGGACCGCGCGATCGCGGAAACGGATCCCGATGCCCCCGCCAAGATCCTGTTCACCTCCGGCTCCACCGGCGTGCCCAAGGGCGTCATCGGCACCCACCGCATGATGGCGGCGAACCAGCAGCAGATGGCGCAGGTGTGGCCCTTCCTCGCCGAGGAGCCGCCGGTGCTGCTGGATTGGCTGCCCTGGAGCCATGTCTTCGGCTCCAGCCACAACCTCAACATGGCGCTGCGCTTCGGCGGCACGCTGTGGATCGACGAAGGCCGGCCGATGCCCGGCCTGTTCGAGCGCACGCTCGCCAACCTGCGCGAGGTGTCGCCGACGCTGCGCTTCGACGTGCCGCGCGGCTACGCGCTGCTGCTGCCGGCGCTGGAAGCGGATGCCGCACTCTGCCGCGCCTTCTTCGCCCGGCTGCGCCTGGTGTTCAGCGCCGCCGCGGCGATGCCGGAAGGGCAGTTCCGCCGGCTGCAGGCGCTGGTCGCGGCGCATGCGCCGGGACCGGTGCCGGTGGTCTCCTCCTGGGGCCTCACGGAAACCGCGCCCGCCGCCACCACGACCCACACCGAAGCCGCGCCGCCCGGCGGGATCGGCACGCCGCTGCCCGGCGTCGAGCTGAAGCTCATGCCGGCGGACGGCAAGCTCGAGATCCGCCTGCGCGGCCCGAACGTGTTCCCCGGCTATCTCGACGAGCCCGCGGCCGATGCGGCGGCCTTCGACGAGGAGGGTTATTTCCGCACCGGCGACGCGGTGACGTGGGTGGATGAAACGCGGCCGGAGCTCGGCCTGCGCTTCGACGGCAGGCTGGTCGAAGACTTCAAGCTCTCCTCCGGCACCCGCATCAACGCCGCCGAGCTGCGCGGCCGCGCCATGACCGCGCTGGCCGGCCTGGTGCGCGACGTCGTCGTGGTGGGCTCCGACCGCGACGATGTCGGGCTGCTGGTGTTCCCCGCCGATCCCGCGGCGGCGGACGCGGCCTATCGCGCCCGGCTGCGCGCCATCCTCGCCGCGATGAACGCGGCCGCGGGCGGCTCTTCCTCCCGCGCCGTCGCGCGTGCGATGGTGCTGCTCGAGCCGCCCTCGCTCGATGCGGGCGAGGTCACCGACAAGGGGTCGCTCAATGTCCGCGCCATCCAGGCGCGGCGCGCTTCCGACCTCGCCCGCCTCTACGACGATGCCTGCCCGGAGGTGATCACGCCATGACCGACGCCCCCGATTGGAGCCGCTACGCCGAGCGCGCCCTGGTCGAACGCTTCGCCGACGCCGTGCTGGTGGCCGGCGCGCGCACGCCCTTCGTGGACTACAACGGCGCGCTGGCGCTGGTCTCGCCGACCGATCTCGGCATCCACGCCGCCCGCGCCGCGCTGGCGCGCAGCTTCATCGACCCCGCGCGCATCGGCAGCACCTTCGCCGGCAATTGCATGCAGGCGAGCTTCGATGCGCTGTTTTTCGCCCGCCATATCGGGCTCTATGCCGGCATGCCGAAGGACCGGCCGGCGATCGGCGTGCAGCGGCTCTGCACGACCGGCTTCGAAGCCATCGCGCAGGCGGCGCGCGCCACCTCCACCGGCGCGGTCGAGGTCGCCCTCGCCGTCGGCACCGAAAGCATGAGCCGCGCGCCGATCGCCGCCTACACCCATCGCGGCGGCTTCGCGCTCGGCCAGGTGGAGTTCAAGGACTTTTTGTGGGAAGCGCTGATGGATACGGGCTGCGGCACCGCCATGGGCGGCACCGCCGAGAACCTCGCGCGCCTGCACCACATCTCCCGCGAGGAGACCGACGCCTACGCCGCGCGAAGCTTCGCGCGCGCCCTCGCCGCGCAGGAAGCCGGGCGCTTCGCCGAGGAGGTCGCGCCGGTCGCCGAGGCGGTGTTCGAAGCCGACGGGCTGAAGCCGCGCAAGCTGAAGCTGCCGCGCAAGACGCCCGAAGTCGCGGCCGACACCCATATCCGGCCGACGCCGATCGAGGCGCTCGCGAAGCTCGCCCCCGTCTTCGGCGGCGTGCAAACCGGAGGCAACAGCAGCGCCATCGTGGACGGCGCCGCCGCGGTGGTGATCGCCTCGCGCGCCGCCGCGCGCGGCACCGCGCCGCTCGGCCGCGTGCTCGCCGCCGCCGTCGCCGGCGTGCCGCCGGAGGTCATGGGCATCGGCCCCGTCCCCGCGGCGCTCGCCCTGCTGCGCCAATGCGAGCTGACCCTCGACGACATCGACCTCGTCGAAGTCAACGAGGCCTTCGGCGCCCAGGCCGAAGCCGTGCGCCGCGCCCTCGGCGTGCCGGAAGACCGCTTCAACGTGAACGGCGGCGCCATCGCCTTCGGCCACCCGCTCGCCGCCACCGGCCTGCGCTGCGTGCTCTCGGTGGCGATGGAACTGCGCCGCCGCGGCCTGAAACGCGCCCTCGCCGGCGCCTGCGCCGGCGGCGGCCAAGGCATGATGGTGCTCGTCGAAGCCGCCTGACCTCGTCCGCGGGTTGCATCTGGGACTGGTAGTGCGGGACCGAGAGGGGGCTCTGCCCCCTCTCGGGCTCTCCCCCGCTGGGGGGCGACCTCGCCCCCCAGACCCCGAGGGCAGGTTCGGGTCAGAGGGAGGGGCACGGCGCACCCGCTGAAGCGGTAC
>Ga0081539_10002236_pt1 | contig 28174 bp, 28 predicted proteins | sample TabmetS4T2R2_FD_71023 | JGI IMG/M metagenome (GOLD analysis project Ga0081539, IMG submission 71023) | Tabebuia heterophylla rhizosphere microbial communities from the University of Puerto Rico - S4T2R2 | ecosystem: Host-associated > Plants > Roots > Rhizosphere ... | reverse complement strand
AGCCAACGCCACTGCTTTCAACACGGCCAAAGAGTTGGCGCGCGCCAGCCTGCGGCTTGGTGAGGGCGGATGAAGATTGAAGGGATGACACCGTTGATTGCGTTGGCGCCCACGCCGCAAAAAGCGGGCGGGGAGACTTTCGGCTCGCTGATCCGCAGCGCCGTCGAATCGCTCGATCGCAATCAGCAGCAGGTCGAAAAGGAGATCGCGAGCGCGGTTGCCGGCGAATCCCCAGACCTGCATCAGACGGTGATCGCCATGCAGACAGCAGAGCTGAGCTTTCAACTGGCGCTTCAGGTTCGCAATAAGGTGATCGGCGCTTATGAAGAGATTATGAGGATGCAAGTTTAACCCGGCGGGCCGTGGATGGCGATTAACGGATAGTTGCTGCCAAGCAAGAACTAACCACTATCCGTTAATCGCCATCCATCAACCACTGCCCACTATTCACTGATGTCGAAACTGATCGTTCAAATCAAGGAGATCTGGCAACGCCTCAAACTGGTCCAACGAGTGACGATTATCGGCGCGGCGGTCGCGACGCTGGCACTCATCATCGTCCTGATCATTTATGGAACGCAGGCCGAATATGGAGTCCTCTTCTCGGATCTCAAGACGACCGATGCGCAGACGATCATTGAAAAGTTGAAGACGGCCAATGTGCCTTACAAGCTTTCGGGCGGCGGCACGGTGATCAGCGTACCGACCGAACGTGTAACCGAACTGCGGTTGCAGATGGCGGCCGCGGGCGTGCTCTCCGGCGGTCACGTGGGCTTCGATATCTTTGATCAGAGCAATTTCGGGGCGACCGATTTCGCTCAACGAGTCAATTACCAGCGCGCGCTCGAAGGAGAACTGGCGCGCACTCTCGAAGGGATGGACGAGGTCGAGACGGCCCGCGTCCACATCACGCCGTCGCGCGAATCGATCTTTACCGAGAAGGCCCAGCCCGCCAAGGCCTCGGTCGTCATGCGCGTGCGGCAGAACCGTGAGCTTTCGCGCGAGCGGACTGAGGCCGTGATCAACCTCATCGCCAGCGCCGTCGAAGGGCTGGACCCCAAGGATATCTCCGTCATGGATACGCGGGGTCGCGTCCTGACGGCTCCAACGCGCGGTGAGACGGGGTTGATGGGATCGAACTCGTTCAGCTCACACCTCGAATCTCGACAGCGGCTCGAATCCGATACCGCCTCGCGCATCGTGACGATGCTCGAACCGATCACGGGTCCGGGCCATATTCGCGCCGATGTGGCCGCCGAGCTTGATTTCAGCCAGGTTGAACAGACCGAAGAGAAATATGATCCGAAGTCGGCCGTGATTCGTTCTGTCCAGAGTTCGCAAGAGATCAGGAACAGCGTGGCGCCGGTCGGCGGCAACATCGTCGGCGCGCGCGCCAATGATCCGGCGGCGCGGCCCGTGCCGACGCCGATTCCGACGCCGGTGACGGCCGGTCCTCCGACCGATCAGCGAACGGCTTCGACGACCAACTATGAGATCGATAAGACGGTCAAGCATATCGTCAGCAATGGCGGCCGCCTCCGCCGGCTGTCTGTCTCGGTCGTCGTCGATCATCAGATGGTGGACGGCAAATCGACCGCGCGCTCGGCCGAAGAATTGAAGAAGATCCAGGATCTGGTCGCGGCGGCCGTGGGCATCGACAACTCACGCGGCGATCAGATCGTCGTTCAGACGATCCCGTTTGAACAACCGGCGACGGACACGCGTGCTCCGTCATTGCTCGATCGTTACCGCGACCTCGTCCGGACCGGCATTAAGTACGGGGCTTTGATCGTCGCGGCGTTGCTGCTGGTGATCTTCGTCATCCGCCCGGCCCGCCGTGCGATCCGCGAAGCCATTGAGCCTCCGCCGTTGCTGTTGCCGGCCGCGGTCGCCGGGGCTCCGGGGCTAACGGTGGCACAGGCCATCAGCGCGGATGCCACACAGGCGGCTCTTCCCGCGGGCGAACAGACGGGCGAACAGAAGGCCCCCGGAGAAGCTGTCGCCGTCGATAGTCCGCGCACGGTCGCCGAGTTGGAGGCCGAGATCATCCGCGAGATGCAGGCGCCCGTTCCCGAAGTGAAGCGTGCGCTGGCGATCAAGAATCAGCTGGTCGAGCAGGGAATGCGTGAGCCGGAGTTACTGGCCATGACCATCCGCGGCTGGCTGCAAGGAAAACATTGAAAGGGTTAACAGGAATATGTCTGAAGCAGCAACAACAGATTTGAGCGCCGCAGCAAGCAGCATGCTCAATCCGGTGAGACGGACCACTGAGGGTTTCTCCGGAGCTCGCAAAGCTGCCGTCCTCTGTGTCGCTCTCGGCGATGAAGTGGCGAGCGGAATTTTCAAGTACCTGGAGGAAGATGAGGTCCAGGAGATCACCAAAGAGTTGGCCTCGATGCAACGCCTTACTTCCGATGTCGCCGATGACATTGTGGAAGAATTCTATCAGCTCATGCTGGCCCGCAGTTTCGTCGTGACGGGGGGCGTGGATTATGCGAAGCGGCTGCTGGTCAAGACGTTCGGACCGGAGATCGCTAAACGGTTGCTTGACAAGATCACGCGCTCGCTGGAAGCGACAGCCGGTTTCGAGGCGCTGCAAAAAGTCGATCCACAACAGCTTTCAAAGCTCTTTCAGAATGAACATCCGCAAACGATCGCGCTGGTGCTGGCGCACCTCGATGCCTCGACGGCGGCCGACACTGTGCAATATATGCCGGAGGCGCAGCGTGCCGATATCGTGCTGCGCATGGCCAGTCTCCAGACGATCTCGCAAGATGTGATTCGCCGCGTCTCTGTCGTGCTCGATCAGAAGCTGAAGAGCGTCGGCGATTATAACCGGCAAGCCGTCGGCGGCCTGCGGTCGGTGGCTGAGCTATGCAACCGGCTCGACCGTAATGTCTCGCGCAAGTTGCTCGAAGAGATCGAGAGCGTGCAGCCCGATCTCGCCTTGGAGATCCGCAACCGGATGATCACCTTCGACGATCTGTTGTTGATCGACGACGTCGGCATCCGCGAGATCTTGCAGCGCGTTGATAAGAAAGCTCTGACCCTGGCTCTGAAAGGCACGATTCCGGAGCTTCAAAATCGCTTCTTCATGAATATGTCGTCGCGAGCGGTAGACTTGATGAAAGAAGAGCTGGACTTTTTGGGCCAGGTCAAACTCAAGGATGTTTCGAACGCGCAGCGTGAAATTATTGATATTCTGCGTGAACTTGATGAGCAGGGCATCATCAGCCTCTCCGGCAGCGAGGAGGATGCTTATGTCAGTTAAATTGATCAAGGTCGGAGAGCCTTTCCATTTCTCGTCCTTCAACCCCCAGAGTCTGGAGGTTGCCACCCAAGCCGCAGCGGCGGCCGCGGCTACTGCGGCGGCGTTTGCACCGCGTCCTCAAGCGGCTCCCGTCTCAAATCCCGTGGCGCCTGATCACTCGTTGACAGCCGCAGCGGCCGGGGCGGAGCCTGCGATGACGGAACACGAAACGATCGAAGTCATACCGAACGGAGAGCTTATTCTTCAGCAGGCGCGCGAGGAGGCCGAGTTATTGATTGCGAAAGCACGAGCGCAGGCTGCCGAGATCGAGAAAGCGGCCCGAGAACGAGGATTGGCCGAAGCCCAGGCTCGAGCCCAGGCGGAATTGGGTCGCGCCGTCGAAGCTCTGCGCGCCCAGCTCGCCGCATCGATTGATGAAGTGGCCGGGTTGCAGAGCGGACTGGCCGCCCGCGCCGAGCAGGACCTGGTGCGGCTGGCCCTGGAGATTGCCAAGAAGATCGTTCATCGCGAGGTGAAGGTCGATCACGAAGTCGCATTGACGCTCGCGCGTGTGGCCCTGGGGCGGCTCCACAGCCGCACCGGTGCGACCGTCAGGCTGCATCCCGACGATTATGCCTACGTCTGCGCACACCGTGAGCGGCTCGATGTCGATTCGGCCGTGGAGATCGTCGAAGACCGGTCGGTCGGAGTCGGCGGCTGCATCGTGCAAGGCGAAATGGGCGAGATCGATGCACGGATTGAACAACAATTTGCGGAGATCGAGAGTGATTTCTTGAGTACTTGAGCATGTCAAGTCATAGCGCAAAGCCACAACCCGATGCTTCATCTTCGCTGCTTGCGCCGTACTTCCGGCGGTTGGCGAAGTTGGACACGTTGAGGTCGATCGGGACGATCAAGCGAGCCGTCGGACTGGTGATCGAGGCACAGGGGCCGGCTGTTTCGGTCGGTGAGCTATGCAATCTCGAAGGGAGGGCTGGTGAGCCGGAGACGACTTTGGAAGTCATCGGGTTTCGTGATTCCGCCGTCCTGCTCATGCCTCTCGGCCAGATGCCTGCCGTCCGGCCCGGCGATTGTGTCGTGGCTACCGGGACATCAGCCCAGGTGATGGTCGGGCCGAAGTTACTGGGCAGAGTAATCAACGCGCTTGGCCAACCGCTCGACGGTTTGGGAGCGATCGAGCATGAATGCGCCTATCCGCTCCATCGGCAATCGACCAATCCGCTGGCGCGCGCCAACATCACCGAGCCGCTTGGAACCAGCGTGCGCGCGATCGACGGAATGTTGACGGTCGGGGCCGGCCAGCGCATCGGCATTTTCGGCGGCTCCGGCGTCGGCAAGTCCACCTTGCTCGGAATGATGGCGAAACACACGACGGCCGACGTCAATGTGATTGCGATGATCGGCGAGCGCGGCCGTGAAGTGCGAGAGTTCGTTGAGGGCGAGCTAGGTCAGGAAGGCATGGCGCGTTCGGTGCTCGTCGTCTCGACCTCCGATGATTCACCGCTAGTGCGCATCCGCGCCGCGTTGGCTGCCACGGCCGTCGCGGAATATTTCAAAGACCAAAATCTGAAAGTGCTGTTGATTATGGATTCGGTGACGCGCTTTGCCATGGCGCAGCGCGAGATCGGACTGGCGGCGGGCGAGCCTCCGTCTTCCAAAGGCTACACCCCATCTGTCTTCGCCATGCTGCCACGACTGTTGGAACGCGCCGGTAAATTCGGGACCGGCGGCTCGATTACAGGCTTTTACACGGTGCTGGTCGAAGGCGATGACATGAACGAACCCATCGCCGATTCAGTGCGATCGATCCTTGACGGTCACATCGTTCTTTCGCGCGCGCTCGCGGCGCGCAATCACTATCCGTGCATCGACGTGCTGCACAGCGCTTCGCGGCTCTTCTCGCAGATTGCGACCAAGGATCAGATCGTCGCTGCGGGCCGGATCCGCGAGTTGCTCGCTACCTACGAACGCTCGGAAGACCTGATCAATATCGGAGCCTACCAGAAAGGCAGTAATCCCCGCGTGGATGAGGCCATTGCGCATTACGACCGGATCATCGGCTTCTTGCGGCAGAGCCGCCACGAAGCTGTTGCTTTCCCGGACGTCGTCGAACGCCTCACACGCGAGTTCACAAAGGAGGACAAAGAATGAAGCGATTTCAATTTTCTCTCGAAACGGTGCACAACCTGCGTGAGTTACAGCGTGATGAAGCGGAACGTCAATTGGGACAGGCTGCCGCGGTGGTTCTGGCGGCGATCGGGACCATCGAAGAGATTGAAGGTTTACGCACCGCTGCTGAAGCGAAATTGGCGGGCACGACGGGGCCGCTCTGTGCCGCTGATCTGGTCATGCAAGTGAACTATCTGGAGGTGCTCGCTAAACGAGAACGTGAAGCGCGGACCCGCCTGGCAGCGCTCGAACACGAGCGCGAGGAGCGGCGTCAATCCGCGGTGACTGCCGCCCGTGAAGCCGAAGTGACGGGGCAATTGCGCGAGCGCCAACACGCGCGCCATCGGGCCGAGTCAGAGCGCGTCGAACAGAGTTTACTGGATGAAATGGCCGTCGCCGCGGTACAGCGTCGAGGGCAGGGGCGCCGATGACCGATTTCGCGCTCTCCTCATTCAATATCGGATCGCCGTGGGTTCCGGAGACGCCACCCGCGCCTGAGGCCGGTTTGAATCCTTCTCCGGATTTTGCGGCCCTCCTTGCCATCAAGCGTTCGGCCGCCGATGATCCGCCGGCTCTCGAAGAAAAAGTTGGCGGAGAGGCGCGGGACGCCGTCAACCTGGTCTCGATGGCGAGCGCCGCCGAGCCTATCAATCAAGCGGGCATCCTGCAGATCGATCGGGCTTCAGTCGCTTTCGAACAGGCCCTGGCGACACCGGTCGCGGTCTTGTCCGAAGTGGCGGCCGAAAAGCCCATCAAGAAATTGATCGAGGCGCCGATCGAGAGATTGATCGGAGAATCGATCGAACAATTTGATGAGGAGACAGAGGAGGCCAACACCTATCCTCACGATCCTTACTATTCTCACGGTCCTCACGATCCTCACTACCTGGCAGCGGTCGATACGGCTCCTCTGTTATTGGCGATGAGCGTACCGCCGCCAATGCCGAGGGCCGTGGAAATCTCGGCGATAAATGTAGAGACGGAAGGGCAGAGTATTAATGCCGTGGCCTTATCGTCCGGGACGGCCTCTGATGTGAGGCGTCCTGAAATGCGCGCTGAGATCGGGCGCGAGGAGATCATCCAACAATTCGACCCTGTCATCGGATCCGGCCTTGAGATGACTTCGCATCCGAAGCCCCCGGCAAAGGAGCCTCAACAATTCGAAGTTCCTGCCGACGCTCTACTCAATGCAGCGCCGACTATTCCAAATGATAATGCATCGGCGATCCCGCCAGGCTCGGACCATGAGTTGACCGCAAGTAGTTCGCGTTCGGCAGAAAAAGCTCTGCCTGGTAATTTCGGCGCGACCGATTTCGCTCAACGCGCCGACGAGACCGACGATCGGGAGATTGTAATCGTTACTCGCACGGAGAGAACGGGTCTCAGCGCCTCCCCAAGCCCACAGCCTGAGCGCGTTGAACCGCCGGCCGCAGCATTGAATATCGCGCTGAGTGCGGCACCTCATAAGGCTGAGCCTGAGAAGCAGACTGTGGGATTGACTTTGGACAACCGGCCGTGGTCTGCCGCCGTGACATTGCGTCAGGATGCAGTCGATCAGGCATTCTCGCCTGTGGCAACAGTCTCATGCGAATCGGCCGCGACTCGGCCGGAAACAAGCCGTGTTCTCGCGGGAATTGTGGAGACGCCGATCGCCGCACGGAGGTCGTCAGCGCTTGACGGACCGCTGACCGTATTGCGAGCGGCGCCGCGCGGCGCAGTGTCTTTCAGAACCTTATTAGCTGAGCCCGAACAAGAATCTCTCGGATTAAAACAGATTGGTGAAATGGGCGCTGCCATGACCGGCGAGGAATCGAATGCTCAATCCGAGTCAGGATTGCCGCGTCCGAGTGTCGAATTGCCGACACTCGAGAGGGGCGGAGAGACACGCGGAATGGCGCCGGCCCTCATACACCCTGCATTTGACGCCACAATGATCAATGCGGGCGCGGATGATCGAACGGTTATTCACTCGAAAGCGGCGTCATTCAATACTCCAAATCTGCGGCCCGATGGTGATGAACCGGCCGTTGAACCAACGGTTTCGGCAAGGGCCGAGAAGCTCGACGAGAAGGAGATCGCCGCTTCCGTTCGAGATCTGCCCGCGCCGGCTGCGAGTGGCACTCAGGTTGCACAAGCCATTCCGGCCGCCATCGAAAGCAGACGTCAGATCGTCGAGCAACTGGCCGGTCGGATGATCGAGGCCGGCGAGCGCCTGACGCCGGGTGAGCCGCGCACGTTGCGGCTCAGTTTGCGCCCGAAGGAACTGGGACAGGTGGAGGTCAGCATCACCCGCGACGCCGATGGCCGCCTGAGCGCTCACCTCGCGGTTGAACACGATCAAGCAGGCAGGACTTTAAGCGACGGAATAGTGCAGCTTCGCGAAGCGCTGGAACGGACCGGACTGCAAGTCGGTCGGCTTGAGGTCAGTAGCGGGCATAACCTGATGGGAAACACCGGCGGGCAAGCCGGTCATTCCGGCGGCGGGCAGTTCACGCGCGCTTCGGATCGGGAATATTTTGAACTCGAACCGGCCATCACCGGCAGTGTGCAAACCGCTCAGGACAGACTCTTAAATATGCACGCCTAGGGCGTGTGCGGAGGACGATCATTGTGAAGATCACTAATGCCGACGCGCTCGGCTTGAGCGCCAATCAGAAAAACGCCGCTCGCACCTCGGGAGCGAACGGCAACACTTCGAACAGCGCTCCGAAAAGCGCCGTTGATCAAAACACTTTTATGACGCTGCTCGTTGCCCAGTTGAAGAATCAGGATCCGCTCGAGCCGCAGGGAGGCGCCGAGTTTGTGGCGCAGCTCGCGCAGTTCAACTCGCTGGAGCAACTGATCAATATCAACGATCAGCTGGGCCAACTGGTCACTCAATGGAAGACACAGCAGACGGCGGCGGGGATAGACGTCCAGCCCGCATCCTAACAATTTACCAGCAAATCGATACCACCGAAGGCCGCTGACAGGATGGCATTCGGCGGCGATCGTCCAAGGAGGACAAACATGGCACTTACATTTTCGAACGCATTGGCGGGATTGCGGGCCAACACGGAAACGCTCGGCTCGACCGGCAACAACATCGCCAATGCCAACACCATCGCCTACAAGTCCAGCTCGCTGAACTTCGCCGATGTCTTCACCGATTCGCTCGATGCGAGATTCAACGCCGCGGGGCAGGCATTACAACGCGGGAGCGGCGTGCGTAAAGCCGGAGCCACGACCAATTTTGCCCAGGGCTCGCTCGACGAATCCGGGTCATCTCTCAACGCCGGAATTCAGGGCAGTGGATATTTCGTCGTTGCCTCTCCGAGTGGAGTTCAAAGCTACACACGCGCGGGCGATTTTCTGCTCAGCCGCGATGGGCATCTGGTGACCTCAGCGGGACAACAGGTCCAAGGCTATGCGGCAGTCAACGGCGTCATTCCGCCCGGCGCGGCGCTCTCTTCACTCCAGGTTCCGATCGGCCAACTCGCCCAGCCGGTGGTGACCAGCGAAGCGACCTTCCGCATGAACCTCAACGCCAGCGATGCCTTGAACGCACAGTTTCATGCGCCGGTCCAGGTCTACGACTCGAAAGGCATCGCGCACACACTCGATCTCGTCTACACCAAAACGGCCAGCAACAGCTATGACATCACCTCTACTCTCGACGGAAATGCTGCGCAGTTGAGCGTGGATGGCGGCGCCCCTGCAGCCACCGGAACCATCACCTTCGATGCAAACGGGCAGTTGGCGACACCTGATACGCTCTCGGTCATTCCGGACCAAACCCTGCTCGCCGGCGCGACATTGCCATCAATCGCGATCAACCTGCGCCAGATCAATCCGGACGGGACGCCTGGCGCCGGCAACCTCACAAACTTCAGTACGCCCTCGGCGGTTACTTCCACCGATCAGAACGGGTTTAGTTCCGGCACGCTGGCCGGCCTCTCTTTCAAAGCGGACGGCAGCGGCGATCTGTTGGCGGTCTACAATAACGGCCAGACCCGCACCGTCGGTCAGGTCGCCATTGCCAGCTTCAATTCGCAGGAGGGATTGACTCGTCTCGGCGATAACCTGCTCGGTGAGACAGTCTCTTCCGGGCCGCCCTCAATCGGCGCGGCAGGGACCGGTGGGCGCGGCGCGGTTGTCGGCGGAGTGCTGGAGAAGAGCAATGTGGATATCGCCACGGAGTTTACCTCCCTGATTGTCGCCCAGCGCGGCTTTCAAGCCAATTCACGCGTCATCAACACCATCAACCAGACGCTGCAGGATCTAATTCAGGTCATTTAACGTTGAAGATCAAAGACGAAGGTGGCGGACCGGGCGAATTCCCTTGGGCATTTCGCCCGGTTCGTCATTTTGGCACGAAATTTCAGGCATTCAAGTTGAGTGCGCGGGATGACGATAAATAACGGCGGAGGCTGCCAGCAGCGGCGCCTCCGCCGTTATTCGTTGCTGGCTGCCGCAATAGTTTGCCTGGCGGATGGACCAGGGAGCGCTTCATGCGCAATTTATCGGTGTCGGACTATGTTTATCATTGTTGGTATTGCTGTCGTTCTGGGGTGTGTGATCGGTGGATTTCTAATGATCAACGGTCCGCTCCACACCCTCATTCAACCATCAGAGTTCGTCGTCATCGGCGGGGCGGCGATCGGGTCGGTGATTGCAGCCAATCCGATTAAATCACTGATGCTCGTCACCAAGAAACTGCCCGCCGCGCTCAAAGGCTCGCCGTACAATAAAGCTTCGTTCACCGAGTTGCTGAAGATGCAGTACGACGTCTATGTCAACGCCAAGAAGAGCGGGTTGCTCTCGATTGAAGAAGACATCAACGCGCCGGAGAAATCATCGATCTTCTCGAAATATCCGGTCTTTCTTCACAATCATCACGCCGTCGAGTTCTTCTGTGACGCGATGAAGATGCTGGTCAATGGAACCGCTCAACCCGAAGAGCTGGAGATGATGATGGAATCGGAGCTCGAGACGCACCACGCGGAGAACGCCATCGTCCCGGGCATCTTGACGCGGATGTCGGATTCGCTGCCGGGACTCGGCATCGTGGCCGCCGTGCTCGGCATTGTGGTGACGATGCAACACCTCGACGGTCCGCCGGAAGAGTTAGGGCACCACGTGGGCGCGGCGCTGGTGGGCACGTTCCTTGGCCTACTGCTCTCTTATGGGATGGTGGCGCCGATCTCCGCGAACATGGAGAATCTCTCGCACGACGAAGCCAAGTACTATACCTGCATCAAGGCCGGAGTGGTTGCATACGCCAATGGAGCCGCGCCGATCTCCGCCGTCGAATTCGCCCGCAAGACCATCTTCAGCTTCGACCGGCCGTCAAATGCTGAGATCGAACCGCTCCTGAAGGAGATCAAACCGCGATGAAGGCTGGACAACAGGCCGCGCCGGAAAAGAAACCGCGCCGCCGCGTCAAAAAGGTCGGCGGCCATGGCGGTCATCATGGAGGCGCCTGGAAAGTGGCCTATGCCGATTTCGTGACGGCGATGATGGCGCTCTTTCTCGTCCTCTGGCTGGTGTCACAGGCCGACACCAAACTCAAAGAGTCGATCGCTAACTATTTCCGTTCGCCCGGCGTCTTTACCGCGACGCGCGGCGGCATCCTCAAAGGGCAAAGCAAAATAAGCCCCGATCCTGGAGAATCGACCGAACAGGAGGCGCTCCTGAGCGCCGCCATCACGCTCCAGAAGAAGCTCGAGAAGGGAGTGCAATTCAAGGGCGTCAAAGATCAGGTCAAAATAGATGTGATCGATGAAGGATTGCGCATTCAGATTCTCGACAAGGCTGATCGCGTCTCATTCAACTCGGGAAGTGCCGATCTCGCGCAGCCGGCGCGCGAAATCCTCACCGAAGTGGCACAGGCCATCTGCGAGCTGTCCAACCCAATCTACATCGGTGGACACACTGACCGCAGCACCTTTCCCGCCGGCTCGACCTATACCAATTGGGAATTGTCAGCCGATCGGGCAAACGCCGCGCGGCGCGCCCTGGAGGGGAGCTGCGTGAAGCCCGAACAGATCCGCCGTGTCATCGGGTTTGCCGATACCGAGCTGCTGGTGCCGGACGATCCTTATGCGCCCGCTAATCGGCGCATCAGCATCATTGTCCGCCGCGAGAATCCCTTGCCGGAGCCACGCCGCACAGGTTTTGACTCCGGCCGTCCAAAAGATAAATCAAAATCATCAGATGATTCGCCCAGCTCGACAAAATCATCGGAAAAGAGTTTGGGAAAGGCCAAACTCGAGAGAGAAGGCTCGATCTCCGTCGGTGAGGCCGATAAGCCTCCGGAAGGCGTGAAACGAACCCGCGAATCAAAGACCAATGAGCACGAACACTAATCAAAGATGAAGGGCCGGAAGAGGCGGAAGTTTTTCTCTAAAATTTCCGCCTCTTCCGGCTTTCTTTCAGTGTCGGAATTCCGATGATCAGTTATCGGACAACCGACGTTCAACCGGCCCCAGGGCACGCCCTCCCTGAAAAATAGGCTAAACGCTTAACTTAGGGAATCATTTCGGCCGGAGTTCTCCGGCACGGCGTTCGCGTAGAACAATTGAAGGAGGATTTGTATGTCTGATACACCGGCAGCAACCACAGACCATGCAGCAGCGGCTCCTAAGAAAAAAGGGAAGCTGATGATCATCATTATCGCCGTGGTCGTCCTGGCATTAGGCGGTGGCGGCGGATGGTATTTCTATTCTCGTAGTGTCGCGGCTGCCAAAGAAAAGACGGAGAAGGGCAAAAAAGAACACGGCGACGAAGAGAAGTCAGAGAAGTCAGGGAAGTCAGGGAAGTCAGAGAAAGAGGATGAAGCAGATGATGAGGGGGAGAAGCATGAAGAGGAGGGTGAAGAGGAAGAGACTCCCAAAAAGAGTAAGAAAGCCAAAGCTCTTTCGCTTCCCGATGATAGCGAGGTCAAGCAAGTGGTCGAACTTCAGCCTTTCATCGTCAATCTGGCCGATCCGGGAGAATCGCACTACCTGCGCCTGACCGTCAGCCTGGGGTTGGGAGGAGAAGGCGGCGCCGAAGAGAAGCCTAATCCGATCTTCGTCACCCGCATCCGTAACGCGATGCTTGCCGTGCTGTCGACTAAAAGCTCGGAGGAAGTGCTGACCGTCGAGGGCAAAGCGGCATTGCGGAAAGAACTGCTGAAGGCGGCGCGCGCGGCTTCCAAAGAGCCCAAAGTGCAGGCCATCTATATCACCGAATTTATTATCCAACTTTGAACTGACCGGCAGAGAACTATGGATGAAAAGGAACTGAGAGCGCTCCGCGCTGCCAACGAGGCCGATATTCAGGAGTGGCGTGATTTTCTCGATCTCATTGTGCCCATTGCCATCGAACTCGGCCGGACCAAACTGACGGCGAGGGAGATTTTGGCTCTGGAACAGAACAGTGTCATTCAGCTCCCGCGTTCGACCGGTGAAGGCGTGGACATGTTGGCCGGCGGTAACTGTATCGCCCGCGGCGAAATCATTATGATCGAAGACCGCACCGGCGTGCGCATTAACGAGATCGTCGTCCAGGAGTCTTTATGACGCGAGGTCGCCGCCGGGTGAGTTATTTCTTGATGATGGTCTTGACTGCCGGAATTTTCATGACGCCCGCCGCGGGACAAGTCAAAGTGGCCGCCTCATCGCCTGCAACCGGAGCCCCGTCGCCTACTCGGCCAATTCAAGAGGAAGAGCGGATCCCTTTTATGGCTCATCCTCCGAATGAACCCGAAGCAGAACCGCCGAGCGCGACAAGGCTGCTCATGCGGACATTGGGGGCGTTGCTTTTGATTGTGGGCTTGATCGCCGCTGCCGCCTGGGGGCTGCGCCGATTTGGAGGCGCGCGATTCGGTGCTCCGACAGAAGACGCGCCGGAACTGTCGGTGCTCGCGACGATCTCTTTGGGTGATAAACGTTCTTTAGCGGCGGTGCGGTTCGGTGAACGCTTGCTGTTGATCGGCTCGACTGCGCATACCGTCACGCTGCTGGCGACGGATGACCGGCGGGCCAATCAGGCCACACGCCCCGCGCGCTCGGTGGCGGATTTATTGAAAGAAGGGGAGGCCGGCACCTTTGAGCAGACGCTGGCTATTGCCGGCGAACGCCTCAATCAGCGCATGACAGCGCCGAGTGCGGACTCGAAAGCTTTATGACACGGTTAACACGTCTACTATTTGCCGTCATGATTGTCATCTGCGCCGGAACTATCGCCGGCGCCGCTCCCGGAAGCGCATCACAAGAGCCTGTTATGCGCCTCGACCTGGCGGAGGGCGCGGGCGCAACGCTGCCGGTTCAAATCATCGTCTTGCTGACATTGCTCAGCTTCATTCCGGCAATCTTGATCTCGACTACCTGTTTTACCCGGCTGCTCGTCGTTTTCCACTTTCTGCGGCAGGCGCTTGGAACACAGGAGGCTCCGGGCAATCAAGTGCTGCTCGGCCTTTCGCTCTTCCTGACGTTATTCGTCATGGCGCCGGTCGGCACCCGCATTTATAACGAAGCGATCCAACCGTTGAGAGCGAAACAGCTCTCGCAGGCCGAAGCCCTCGAACGAGCGCTCATTCCATTGCGCGGCTATATGCTCAAGCATACGCGAGAGCGGGACCTGGCCCTCTTCCTGCGGCTCTCGTCAAGCCCACATCCGGAAAAACCGGAGGACGTGGCAACCATCGCGCTGATCCCGGCATATATGATCTCTGAATTGAAAACAGCTTTTCAGATCGGCTTCGTGCTCTTCATCCCGTTTTTAGTGATCGACCTGGCTGTTTCTTCAGTCTTACTCTCGATGGGCATGATGCAATTGCCGCCGGTCCTCATCTCGACGCCGCTCAAATTGTTGCTCTTTGTCATGGTCGATGGCTGGTATCTGATTATCGGTTCTCTCATCAAGAGCCTCTACTAACTTGTTTATCATGTCTGATGCACTGATTATGACTTTGATCCAGCGTGCGCTGGAGACTCTGATGTGGGTGACGGGGCCGCTGCTGGCCGCGGCCATTGTGGTGGGGGTAGCCGTGAGTTTGATTCAGACGTTGACTTCGATTCAGGATCAGACTTTCTCGTTCGCGCCGCGCGTCGCCGCCATCTTCGCCGTTTTTCTTTTTCTTTTTCCGTGGGCCTTGCGAGTGGTCGTCACGTTCACCACGGCGCTGCTCTCGGATTTCACTCCCTACATCAAGTGAAAGATGGATCCGATCGTCATTTCATTACGTCCGGTCTTGATCTTTGCGGTCGTCCTCGCACGAGTGGGCGGATTGGTGACCTTTGCGCCGTTTTGGAGTAATCAGGCGGCGCCGGCGCGAGTGCGCGCAGCGCTGGCGATGGTGCTTGCGCTCTGTCTGACGCCGGCTGTCGCGCCGCATCTGGATACGCCTCCCGGTGATTTCGTCGGACTGACGGTGACGTTGATCTGCGAACTGGCCGTAGGCTGTGCGCTCGGTTTGATTGGAAGAGTGATCTTCAGCGCGCTGGAACTGGCCGCGCAGGTGCTGGGATTGCAGTTAGGGCTGTCGCTGGCGGCGATCATCGATCCTGCTACTCGGGCACAAACGACCGCACTCGGGACAATCGCGCAGATGTTCGGTCTGATGATCTTGATGGGGGCTGACGCCCATCACTGGGTTCTGACGGCCGTCGTCAGGAGCTTTCAATCGGTCGGACCAGGAAATTTCCGTGCATCGCCGGAACTTGCTCAGCTCATGCTGCGATTATCGGCCGATGCCCTGGCAGTGGGGGTGGCTCTGGCTGCACCTGCGATTATCGTTTTGCTGGCCATCGAATTCATTCTCGCCGTCGCCGGGCGGGCCGCGCCGCAGCTTCAAGTCATGGTCGTCGGTTTTCCGGTTAAGATCATGGTCGGATTATGGCTGGTCGGCGCCGCCTTGTACTTTCTGCCGGGCGCCGTTCGCACGGCTCTCAACACCATTAAAGTTGGTCTCGGCCGCGCGCTCTCCGCGATGTGAGTGGGGATAAATGTCAAGCGATCGCACAGAACAAGCTACTCCCAAGCGCCGCGAAGATGCGCGGCGCAAAGGGCAGGTTGCGCGGCGGCCTGAATTGCCCGCTGCGGCGGGCTTTCTCGCCTCACTCATGATGCTGCAAGCGACCAGTGAAGATTGGCTGGTGCGTTGCAGCCATCTCATGACCGGGATTACCAGACGGATCGACAGTCCCGAATCCATGACCTCGTTGATGGCGCACAAGATGATGCTTGAGGCCGTCGCCAATATCGCGCTGCTCTCATTACCAGTCATTGCGGCAACGCTCGCCGCCGGACTCGCCGGCAACTTCGCGCAAGGCGGATTTACGCTATCGACCGAAGCGCTCGCCCCCAAGGCTGAGAGATTCAATCCGGCGGCGAATATCAAGCGCGTCTTCGGAATGGACAGGATCATCGAACTACTCAAGCAGGCGCTGATTCTGGGAGGCATCGGATTGGTCTGTTATGGAGTCTTTGCCCGCGCCGTTGAGAGCGCCGCGACGCTGGTGGGCGCGCCCGCGGCTGAGATCCTCAAGATGGCCGGCGGCTTGCTTCGTCAGTTGGGTTTCAGAACCGGCGGCCTCTTGTTGTTGCTGGCCGCGCTCGATTACGGTTACGGATGGTACAAGTATGAACAGTCATTGAAGATGACCAAACAAGAGATCAAGGATGAGTACCGCCAGCAGGAAGGCGATCCGATGGTTAAAGCGCAACGCCGCCGAATGGCGCGCGCGTTGGCGCGGCGCCAGATCATTAAGGAAGTTCCTCTCGCCGATTTCGTCGTCACCAATCCCACCCATTTTGCCGTCGCTCTCCGCTACAACCGGGAAGAGCATGTCGCACCGGTAGTCGTTGCCAAAGGAGCGGACTTTATGGCAAAGCACATTCGCGAACTCGCCAAAATTCATCACGTCCCGGTCTTCGAAAACCCTCCTCTTGCCCGTGCGCTCTATAAAAAGGTCGATGCCCAGGGCATCATTCCACCGGAGTTCTTCAGCGTTGTCGCTGAACTTCTCGCTTATGTCTACCGGCTCCGCAATAAAGCGGCCAACCTCTCTTAATTACTTACCTCTCATCTTGAAGAGCGGCATTCTGCCGCCGCCCTCTCACCAATCGAGCGGAATCTTGCCGCGCCGGAGATCGCGTTCGCCCCCTATTTATCGTGTGTTTACTGATACTTACGCGCAGGCATCTCCCTTGCTATTTCGATTCGCCTCCGACCTTCGGAAGAACGAGTTAACGAAGTACAAGGGAGCAGCTATTTTGCAAGTACAAAATGAGACGATTGGAATTGAAATATTAGGCTTTGCTCGGATCAAACAGTTGGGATGTATCATCGTGATAGCAGCAATTATCGCGTTTTTTCTCTATCGCGAATTGATCGATTTCCCCGTCTACTATTATGCCGGGCGTTCGATGCTCAACGGGCGGACAGATCTCTATTCTCCGAATTTCGCGATGGGGGTCTTGATGGATTATCGTTATCCCCCATTATTCTTACTCTTGTTTTTTCCTTTCTCTCTGTTTGAGTACCATCTCTCTGCTTATCTCTGGTCTTTCCTCTCAGCTTTCCTCGTTGCGGGATGCTTTTGGTTGACATCATTCAAAGACTATCAGAACGACATAACAAAGCGATGGCAGCTTTATGCGTTGCCGGCTCTCGCACCTTATTACATTCTGAACCTCCACAATGGAAATGCTCATCTGCTGGTTATCTTGCTGATGTATGGTTCACTCATCTTATATTTGAAAGAGAAGATGGGACTGTCGGCTCTGTTAATGGCTCTCGCGATAACCATTAAAGTTGTTCCAATAATATTGCTGCCTTACTTTGCCGTCAAAAAACAATGGAAGTTTCTATTACAGGCGGCAATTTTCCTGATCGTTTTAAATCTGGCTCCCGGATTCTACTTCGGGTGGGAAAGGAACCGGCAATTGCTCGGTAACTGGTACGATCTTGTTGTCACCAACCAGGAATTTCACGAGGTTCAAGGTCCGATCAATCTTTCTCTCAAAGGGCAATTGCGAAGATATATTTCAGAGGTCGATTATCAACAGCGAATCAGCGGCGATGTTAATTATCCGGCGGTCAATCTGGCGGCAATTTCAAAGGGTCAAACGGACACCCTCTGGTGGATCGGATCTTTGCTGGTTCTGTCAGGAGCTTTCTGGTTGATCTACCGGGCCGGCTGTCATGAAGGTATCACGAGGCCGGGCCGCGATGATTGGGAGAAGAGAAGAACGGTGATTGAGCTGGGCCTGATGATCTGTTTGTCACTCTTCATTGGTCCGCAGACCAATAAGACCTATTTTATTGCGCTCTTATGGCCGATGAGCGCACTGGCGCTGGTTTGCCGGCGGTCTTTACGCGGTCAGGGGATGATCAAGGGGGTGCTGCTGCTGGCGGCGCTGATCAGCATCTCATCTTCAATCTTGCCGATTCCTCACCTGTCGCGGATAGTTCTGGCCGTTGGCGTAGATTTTTATCTGAATCTGCTGGTCATGGGCGCTTTGGGATTCGTCCTCTGGCTCAATAGTCCTCTCACTGAGCGTTATAAAGTGGCGCTGGCAGAAGCACGTCTTTCCGACACGGCTGTCTAATTTTCGACAGTGAACGGCATCGAAGACTCCGGGCAGGCGGAGAAATCGGGTTTTTTCGGCCATTTTCGCCAATTTTTGCAGTGGCATCTAGATTGCAGTCCGGTATTGCCGGTTGGATAGCGAAGACTGTCCAGCCGGCATATTTATTGAAGGAAGCTGCATTAGATAGTGAACCCGACGATTGAACGCCTGCTCAAGACTTGCAGCCGCCACTCTCACCTCGCGGTCCCGGTGGCCGCCGTCGTTATTTTGCTCGTTTTATTGGTGCCGTTGCCGTCGTTGTTGCTGGACGTCCTGATCAGCCTCAACCTGATGATGTCGGTCGTCGTGCTGCTGGTTGCGGTCTATATTTTACAGCCGGTCAAATTCACCTCTTTCCCCAGCCTCTTGTTGTTGACGACACTCTATCGCCTGGCGCTGAACGTGGCGACCGCGCGGTTGATCCTCTCGCACGGCGAGATGGGGGCGAGCGCGGCGGGCGAGGTGATCAAGGCTTTCGGCGAATTCGTCATCGGCGGGAATTACGTCGTCGGCGTCGTTATTTTCCTCATCCTGCTGGCCATTCAATTTCTGGTCGTCAATCACGGCGCGGTGCGCTCTTCAGAGGTGACCGCGCGGTTCACGTTGGATGCCATGCCCGGCAAGCAGATGGCGGTGGACGCGGACCTCTCCGCCGGCATCATTGATGAGCATGAAGCCAAGCGGAGGCGCGCCGAGATCGGCCAGGCGGCGGAATTTCACGGCGCGATGGACGGCGCGATCCGGTTCACCCAGCGCGACGCCGTGGCGTCGATACTGATCACCGTCATTAATATTGTTGCGGGGTTTGCCGTCGGCGTCCTCCAGCACAATATGGCGTTCACCGATGCGCTCAAGACCTATACCATCCTGACCGTCGGTGACGGCGTCGCGGCGGCCGTTCCTTCATTGTTTGTCTCGGTTGCCGCCGCCCTTATCACGACACGCGCCGCGTCGGAATCGAGCATGGGCGAAGAGATGTCGACGCAGCTGCTCATCAATCCGCGGCCGCTGCTGATCGCGTCGGGAGTGCTCGCGTTTCTGGGGATTCTGCCCGGCATGCCGCACATCGCATTTCTGTTCCTGGCCGCCGTCGCGGCCGGCATCGGGTATCTGTCACGGCAACAACTCCAGCAGTCCGAGGCTCAGGAGCAGGCGCGCGCCGCCGAGGTCAGCCAACCGGCCGCGGCTGCGGAGCCGCCGGAGAGGATCGAATCGCTCCTCAAGCTCGATGCTCTGGCGCTGGAGGTCGGTTATGGCTTGATCCCGCTCGTCAGTTCAGGAGACTCGTTCCTCGCGCGCGTGCGCGAAATCCGCCGTCAGATCGCGCTTTACCTCGGCATCATCGTGCCTCCGGTGCACGTCACGGACAACTTACAATTGGCGCCCCGCGAGTATGCGATCTTGCTCAAAGGCGAGCGAGTGGCGCGCGGCGAGCTTCATATCGAAGGATTCCTCGCCATCGACTCAGGAGCCGTGCGCGAGAAGATCGACGGCATCCAGACAACGGACCCTGCTTTCGGCATGCCGGCGGTCTGGATTCGCCGCGATGACGCCCGAGACCGCGCAATGGCGGCCGGTTACACGGTCGTGGATCCGACGACCGTCGTCTGTACCCATCTTTCAGAGGTGATTAAACGCTACGCACCCGAGTTGCTCGGGCGCCAGGAGACGCGCGCATTGTTGGATACCCTGGCGGCGACCCATCCCAAGACGGTTGAGGAGGCCACGCCGAAAGTCTTGAGTCTGGGCGAAGTCCAGCGGGTTTTGCAGAACCTGCTGCGTGAACGTGTCCCGATTCGAGACCTCGCCACCATCCTCGAATCCATCACTGATGCCGGAAGCCTGACACGTGATGCCAATACCTTGACGGAGACGGCGCGCGCCTCGCTCGCCCGGACGATCTGTTCGGGGTTGGCCAGTGAGGATGGAGAGTTGACTGTGCTCACGCTCGATCCGCGCTTGGAGCGTCAATTCGCCGACCGCTTCGGACTCTTCGGAGGCGCGCAGACACAGGCGATTGAGCCGGAATTCGGCCGTTTATTCCTGGAGAAGATTGAAGCCGCTATTCAGGCCGCCGTCCTCTCGCAGCCCGTCATTTTGTGCTCGGCTGCTGTGCGGCCCCACTTGCGCCGACTTACGGAACGCTTCTTGCCAGACTTAGCAGTGATCGCACACGGAGAGGTCTCACCTAATGTGCGGCTGGTCTCGATCGGAATGGTTAGTTGATTGTGGATTACGGATTATGAGTTTGGGACGGTCGATTATGAGTTTTGGACTGCGGATTATGAATGATGGACAGATGATTGAGAGATGCAATCCGTCATCCGCCGGCGAATCTTCCGCGATCTGCGATCGAATCTTCCGCACTCAATTGGACTCACGGAAATATGAAGATTAAAAGCTACCGGGCCGCCAGCCTGCGCGAGGCGCTCGTCCAGATCAAAGAAGAACTCGGTGAAGACGCGCTGGTGCTTGAAACCAGGCAAGTGCGCGGCGGAGGATTCCTCGGCGTCGGCGCCCGCAATCTGGTCGAAGTTCGCGTCGCGCCCAACTCGCCGCCCAAATCGGCTAAAGATGCCGGAGCGCGGCGCCGGCCGGCGCAGCCAAAAAAGCAGACGGGACGTGCCAAGGTCAATTTGAGAGATGATAGTTCAGCCATGCCGGGTTCGATTCAGCCCGCGACCGACGTGACAGCGTCTTCGACCTTTGCCGCGCTCGCCGCGCGCACTTACGCCAATCATGGAAATCATCAGGCGGAAGCGAAATCAGAGAAGGTCTTCAAGCCTGCGCCGTCTCGCGGAGTCGAACTCGCTGAGACGCCGCCGCTCGTCAATGACAAAAAATCCGACAAGAAACAGGTGGATGTGGATCGCGGACTGGAGATCAATAGCCGTCCGCCGCATCAGCGCAATGTCGTCAGCTCCGAATTGGCGCGGCTGCGGGCTGAAGTGCGCGAGGTCAAATTCTCGCTTGAGACATTCGCGTCACGGCCGATGACTCGCACAGAGTTCAATGCGTTAACGGCTTTTGAAGACGACCCGACAATTTATGACTCACCCCATTACGAAACCTATCTGGAATTGACTCTCGCCGGACTGTCACCGGCATTGGCGCGCGAAGCCGCGCGCAGAACGATTCCGACCGGCGCCACAGAGACGCCGGACACCAATACTGCCGCGCGCACTGCTCTCGTCGAAGCGCTGCCTTCGTGGGTGCAGTTCGCAGAGGCTCCGTTACAGGCTCAGGCCGTGGCGGCGTTTGTCGGGCCGACCGGCGTGGGCAAGACGACGACGATCGCCAAGCTCGCGGCGCGCATTGCCTTGCGGGCTCGCCGCCGCGTGGAATTGATCACGCTCGACACCTATCGCATCGCGGCCGTTCAACAATTGAAGACTTATGCCGAGATCATCGGCGCGAGATGCCACATCGCCAACTCGGTGGTGGAGCTGGATGCGCTGGCGCGCCGTTTCGCGGGAGAGGCGACGGTCCTGGTTGATACGACCGGCCGCAGCCCGCACGACCTGGCGGACCAGATGGAGCTGGCCGATTACCTGCGCGAGAACGAAACGATACTCAAGTGCCTGGTGCTGCCGGCTACCACCCACCCGGTCGATGCGCAACTCGCTCTCAATAAATTTGCGCTGTACGGCGCGAATCGGCTGGTGCTGACCAAACTCGACGAAACGGCACAGCCGGGATCGTCTGTCGGAGTGGCGGCGGAAGCCGGGTTACCACTCATTTATTTATGCGCCGGCCAACGCGTCCCCGAGGACCTGGCGCGCGCCACACCGTTGACCTTTGCGGCACACGTCGTGCGGACCAAATTGCTGGTGAGCGCCGCATGAGTGAATCGCAAGGTTGTCGTTAATCCCCAATCATGCGCCCGGCGATTGGTGAAGGATGAAGGGCAGAGGACACAGAATTGGATAGCTGTTTTATGAACAACCAAGCTACTACCCTGCGCCTGATGGCTGCGGTTTACGGCAGCCAACCCAAGTTGCATCCGACCGAAGCGCCCGGAATCGAAGTGCAGCCGGTCACGTCACGCATGCGGACGATTGCGGTGACCAGCGGCAAAGGCGGAGTCGGTAAATCGAATGTCGCCGTCAACGTGGCGCTCGAACTGGCGGCGCTTGGACAACGAGTTTCATTGCTGGATGCGGACCTGGCGCTGGCGAATGCCGATGTGCTGCTTGGCCTCAATCCCCAATATCATCTCGGTCATGTCCTGTCAGGGCAACGGGCGCTCAAGGAGGTGGTGATTGAGGTGGACGATGGATTACGCCTGATCCCCGGAGGCAGCGGGATCGAAGAACTCGCCAATCTCTCCCAGGCCCAAAACGCGCGGCTCATTAGCGAACTGCAGGCCCTCGAAGCCGAAGCCGATTGCATGATCATCGATACTGCCGCCGGCATTGCCGAGAACGTGACTGGGGTTCTGCGCGCCGCCGATGAGGTCATCGTCGTCACCACGCCGGACCCAACCTCGGTCGTGGATGCCTACGCGATGATCAAAGTGCTTAATCAACAGACGCCGGTCAAACCCATCTGGATCGTCGTCAATGACGTGGTCGGGGTGGGGGACGCCGAGAGAATCTTCGCACAGTTACAGACGGCGGCGACGCGCTTTCTCAATCGCCGGCTGACCTTTCTGGGGACGATCCCGCGCGATGCCGAACTGGCCGAAGCGGTTCGAGAGCAGGTCCCAGTGGTCAAGTATGCGCCGGTGACTCCTGCCAGCCGCGCGCTGCGATTAATCGCCAGGCAACTAGATCATCAAGCTCTTCCGGGGCCGACGACTCAAAAGAGTGGCCGTTCATTCTGGTCCACGCTCGTCGAGCCTAATCTGCTAATTTCTCATTAAACGCGCCCAGCGCCAATTGATATGTTTTTAAAGAGGACAAATACAGTTTACGCCACCGCCTCACGCCCCGCGCCGGGGAAGTGCTACTGCACCGCCGGCGATCGGGATGCGCTCGTCGAGGCACATCTGCCACAAGTTAAATTTATCGCCGAGCGGCTGGCAGCAAAGCTCCCGCCATCGGTGGATCGTGATGATCTGATCGGGGCCGGTGTTCTGGGCTTGTTGGACGCCGTCGATAAGTTCGATCCGACGCGCGGAGTTCAGTTCAAAACTTACGCCGAGATGCGCGTGCGAGGCGCGATGCTCGACAGTCTGCGCTCTCTCGATTGGGCGCCGCGTTCGATGCGCCAGCGGGCGCGCGAGGTCGAAGCTGCCTATCGCCAGATTGAACAGAAATACGGGCGGCCCGCCGAAGAAGAAGAGGTGAGCGCGGCGCTCGGCCTCTCGACCGCGCAATTTCATGCGCTCCTCGGTGAACTGCAAGGGTTGACCTTGCTCGGGCTCGAAGGCGGCAGCGAGGACGATGCTTTCCATGCGCCGCAAATTCCGGACGATCCGGCGCGCAACCCGTTGACGCTCTATGAACACGCCGAGGGGCGTGCCCGCCTGATCGAAGCCATTGACCGTTTACCGGCGCGCGAACGCCAGGTCGTGGCCCTCTACTATCTGGAAGAGTTGACGATGAAAGAGGTCGGCGCAGTGTTGGGAATTACGGAATCGCGTGTCTCCCAGCTTCACACGCAGGCCATTTTGCGACTGCGCGCCGCGCTCGGACCGCATTAATTCCGGCTCTTCAACAGAGGTTTTTCGTGCGATAGCCCGATGACGGTCAAACGATGCCAGCTAATTCGTTAATCACTGAAGAAGAGATGTCCGCGCTGCTCGATAGCAATACGAGCGCGCCCGCCGCGCCGAGTACGGAGAAGCGCCGCCGAGTCGTCCCTTATAACTTCCGCCGTCCGGACCGGGTCTCGAAAGAGCAAGTGCGGTCGCTGTACCTGCTGCACGATCTGTTTTCACATAGCCTCTCATCGAGCTTGCCGATCTTTCTTCGAACGATCTCGGAAGTGACGCTGATCTCGGTCGAGCAACAGGCGTATGTCGAATATCTTTACGGATTGCCCGACCCGACGGCCATCTTCACGCTCGCCATGCACCCTTTGCAAGGAGTGGCTGTGCTTGAATTGAACCCGTCGGTCGCCTTTCCGGTGATCGACCGCATGCTCGGCGGCACCGGTCAGCCGCTGGCCAATCAGCGGGCCGTCACCGAGATTGAACAGAAGATCCTCGAAGGTTTTCTCAAGATTGTCGCCGACGACTTGCGCGAAGCCTGGAAGCCGCTCATCGATCTCGACCTCCAGATCGTCGGGCGCGAGACGCGGCCGCAGTTGCTTCAGATCGTGGCTCCGAATGAGGTCGTCATCTCGATCGTCTTCCACGTCCAGATCGCCGGCATCCAGGGCATGATGAGCCTCTGCATCCCGGCTGTCGTCCTGGAGCCGATCATCCAGCGGTTCAACCAATCTTCGTACTCGCGGAGCCGTGAGGTCTCGCCGCAACAGACGCGCGCGCTGCTCGATACGCTCTCGACCGTCTCCTTTCCGGTGACTGCGGAACTGCGCGGCGCGACCGCGGCGATCGATGATCTCTTCCGTCTGGCTCCGGGCGATGTGCTGCAGTTGGATCATCGCACTGATCAGCCGATCTCGGTGAGCATCGGCGGCATGGTGAAATTCCATGGTGATCTGATCGCCAATGATCGCCGGACGGCGGTCTATTTGCGCGCGGCGTGTAATGCGACCGAGTCCGAGCAACGCGAGGGCCACGGTTGGGATTGACGCTCGGACGATACTGCGCAAGAGAATCAAGTAATTATGGCAGACGGAATAGAAAAACGATTAATCACCACTTTCTGTGAAGCGTGGGGCGAGTCGGCTCCGACGCTGCTCGGCAAGGCCAGCACGCTTGGTCTGCTCGCGTTGAGGGAAGTGAGCGGCGATGGGTTGGCCGGCGCGCTGGCCGTTGCCGCGACCTGGTCGTCGGGATTCGTCACGACCTGTTCCGGCGCGCTCCCCGGCGTGGTGATCTGTCTCTTCAAGAGCGAAGACAGCGACGAAGTCGAACGCTTCGCCAAACAGCCGACAGATGGCTCACCGAAACCGGCCGGCCGCGCGTTGGTCGGCGCCGCGCTCTCCGGAATCGCCGCCCGCTTCACCGCTGAAGGACAGCCGGCGCCGGTTTTTGGGGATGTCTCATATCTGGATTTGAGCGGACAAGAGGTGCGGTTAGCGACGATCGTCGGCGACATGGCCTGGGTCGGCACTTACGCGCTGACAGTCGGCGACGGCGTGGATACCCAGGCATTGATGCTTTATGCGCCGCATGGCGCGCTCCAGGCTCCATCTCCTCCACCGCCTGCTCCGACGCCAGTCGCAGCGGAACCCCCGGCCGCGGCCGCGGCGCCCGCCGCAGCCGCAGCCGCTCCCGCTGCCGCGCAACCCGCTGCTTCACGCCGGCAGACCGTCCGGCGCGAAGAGCCGCCGGTCCGCAACATCGAGCGCTTGCTCGGGGTGGAACTGGAGGTCATCGTCCGCTTCGGCACCACCACCATGCCGCTGCGCGACGTTGTGCGGTTAGGCACAGGGATGATGATCGAACTCAACCGCGCGGTTGATGAACCGGTCGAGTTGCTCGTCAACGGCCGACCGCTGGCGCGCGGCGAGGTCGTCGTGATTGACGGTTATTACGGCGTGCGAATCACCGAGATCGGCGTGCCTGCCGAACGGCCGCTCTCGCTCGTCTCGCCGGGAGGTTGAACATAATGATGAACCGCTTTCAACTACTCTCTTTGATGGCGTTGGTCTGCGCTCCGGCCGCTGTCGCGGGTTGTGCGGTCCTGGCCGTGATGATGCGCCGGGCGCGCCGAGCCGCGGCAAAGAGCGAATCGTTTGCTTCCGGCATAGCCGAGCGATTGGCGCTGGTCGAGCGGAAGCTGGAGGCGGCCGCTCAATATTCTGCCGAACAGTCGCGCCGCCTCGCCTGGCTCGAATCCCGCGTCCGCCAGGGCCGGGTTGTCGGCGTGCCGGCGGCTGGTTCCAACCCGGCAGACGCGTCCAGGCCGAGCATGACGGAGCGTCGTCACCGCGTGTTATCGCTGGCGCGCCGCGGAGTCGATGTCGAATCCATCGCCGAAACTTTGGGCGTGCCCTACGGCGAAGTTGAGTTGATCATTTCTTTAAGCGCCGCCGCTTGAGGGGCAAGATGAATTACGGGCTTTACGCTTCTTATCTGGGGATGCGCGCGCGGATGCGCACGGTCGAGGTCATCGCCAATAACATGGCCAACGCCTCGACGACCGGCTTTAAGGCCGATCACCTGTACTACGGCTCAGTCGAATCGAGTGAGTTCGAAGCGGCGCGCTTGCAGCAAGCACAGGCGGACCAGGCGGCCGACCGCGCGGCGCAGACCATCGATCCGGCCACTGATCAATTCACCTCCGCTCCATTGCCGCCGTCATTGCGGGCGCTCGGCGTGGTGACCGGGGGATTAATGGATTTCTCGACCGGTTCAATTCGAGAGACGGACAGATCGTTGGATGTCGCACTCTCCGGCGACGGCTTCCTCGTCGTTCAAACCCCGCGCGGCGAAAGGTACACGCGCAGCGGTTCTTTGACGATCGATTCGACGGGGCAACTCGTTACTCACCAGGGCGATCTGGTCGTCGGCGATGGCGGGCCGATCACCATCACGCCGGGAGAAGTTTCAATCGGCGAAGACGGAACCATCTCGTCCGCCGGTCAGATTATGGGCCGCCTCAAATTGGTGCGCTTTCAAGAGCCGCGCTCGGCGCTCGTGAAAGAAGGCGATTCGCTCTTTGTCGCCACCGGCAATGAGAACCCGCAGGAAGCAACCCAGACCCTCGTGATCCAGGGGATGCTCGAATCGTCCAACGTCAATTCGATCGATGAGATGGTCTCCATGATGCGCAATAACCGCGAATTCGAATCTCTGCAACGATCAATGACCTCGTTGATGAGTCTGCACAAAATCGCCGCCGAAATCGGAAAGATCTGAGAATTGAAAACTGTCTTCGGAGGAGTCAACTATGAGTCGAGCCCTTTATACGGCTGCCACCGGGATGCAGGTCCAGCAGCAGAATGTCGATAATATCGCGCACAACCTGGCCAACGCTTCGACCGTCGGCTTCAAGCGTTCGCGCCTTGAATTCCAGGATATCCTTTATCAGAACTTGCGGACGCCGGGAGCGGCTTCGAACGCTTCGACGGCGCTGCCCGTCGGATTGCAGCTCGGATTGGGCGCCCGCTCGATCGCCAGCCAGCGAGTCTTTCTGCAGGGCGAAGCCCATCAGACGGAAAATCCGCTCGATGTCATGATCGAAGGAGCCGGGTTCTTTCAGGTTCGACTGACCAACGGGGAGCTCGCCTACACGCGCGCCGGTTCATTTCACCTCACCGCGCAGGGCCAGATCGTGACGGCCACCGGCGAGGCGTTGGAGCCGGCCATCACCGTCCCGCGCGAGGCGACTTCGATCACCATCGGTACCGACGGCACCGTCAGCGTCACCGTGCCGGGACAGGCCAATGCGCAGAATATCGGGCAGATCCAACTGGCCAGCTTCTCCAATCCGGCCGGTCTCGAATCGATTGGCCGCAACCTCTACAAAGAGACGGCAGCCTCCGGCCAGGCCACGGCCGGCACGGCCGATTCGCAAGGGTTGGGCCGCATCAACCAGGGATTTATCGAAGGGTCTAATGTCAACGTAGTTGAGGAATTGGTCAATATGATTGCCGCTCAGCGAGTCTATGAGACCAACTCAAAAGTGATCACGACCGCCGATCGCATGCTAGGCACGATCAATCAGGCAGTCTCATGAGAAACAGCAGGCAGTGGACAGTGGGCAATAAGCAAATGGGTGATGCTTCCAGGGCTTCGAACCCTGGTCTCTCGTCCGTCCGCATCCCGCTGTTGTTCTCTCTCTGCTGCTTGCTGTTCATGGTTGCGCGCTCTTTGCCCGTTGTTTTGGCCGGGGCTGAACCGCTGGTTCAGGTGGCGGCAGAGAGTGTGGCGCGAGAGGATCGTCTGACGCTCGGCGACATCGCTAAAATTCGCGCGGACGATCCATCGGTCGCCGAACGATTGCGTGCGATTGCTCTCGGTTATGCTCCGAATGTCGGCGCGGTCCGCGAGATCGCACGAGATCGAATCGTCCTCGCCGTGACCTCCGCCGGTTTTCCTCAGGGGACGGTCCG
>Ga0081539_10002235_pt1 | contig 28183 bp, 26 predicted proteins | sample TabmetS4T2R2_FD_71023 | JGI IMG/M metagenome (GOLD analysis project Ga0081539, IMG submission 71023) | Tabebuia heterophylla rhizosphere microbial communities from the University of Puerto Rico - S4T2R2 | ecosystem: Host-associated > Plants > Roots > Rhizosphere ... | reverse complement strand
GCTCGATGTCGTGTTCTACGAGGACGCGGCGAGAAGCCGAAAGAACAACGCGCCGTACAACCACAGCATCATTCGGCGCATGGCGCTCGACATCTTGCGCGCGCATCCGGATCGGCGCTCGCCATCACGCAAGATGAACCTCGCCCGCTGGAAGAAGGGCTTCCTCTACGAGCTCTTTGCTCATATGCGATAACCCTGCCCCGGACCCCCACCTCCTTTTTTTGGCGAATTGGGAAACGTTGGGAGCGCCGTTCTCAACCCCGACAAGGTTGCTGCGCCCGAGAGTGCGGGAGCCGCCTGGGGAACGGGGTCGAAGCACTGCTTCGACCATCTCCCTTCCCCAGCCCCCGCAAACAGAAAGGGCGCCTCGCGGCGCCCTTCCCGTGTCCCCTGCCTCCCGCCGAAGCTCAGCGCAGGATGATTTCCACGCGGCGGTTCTGCGGCTCGCGCACGCCGTCCGCGGTCGGCACCAGCGGGTTCGACTCGCCGAAGCCGCGGGTGACGATCTCGTTGCGGGGCACGCCGAGCCGCACCAGCTCCGCCGCCACCGCATTGGCGCGGCGGACCGAGAGGCCCTGGTTGTACTGCACGGTGCCCGAACGGTCGGTGTAGCCGTTCACCTCGATGCGGGTGACCTGCACCCGGGTGCGGTTGGCGGCCGCCTCGGCGATGATCTGCCGCGCGCGGTCGGTCAGGTTCGCGCGATCCCAGTCGAAGAACACCAGGTAGGTGCGGGCCGGAGCCGGGGCGGCCGCCGGGGGCGCCACCGGCGCACGTGGCGCCTGGCCGAAATTGTAGCGCACGCCGACCAGGATCGAGTGGTTCAGGTTGTCCGGCTCGATCTTGCCGCGGAACACCTGGCCCGGGCCGTTCACCACGCCGGCCGCATTGGTCGGCGCGCGGACCGTGCGCGTGTTGAGCGACGGGTCGAGCGTGCCGAAGAAGCGGTACTCGGCGGTGATGGCGAGGCCCGGCACCGCCGGAATCGGCACCGCGAGGCCGGCGATCGCCTGGTAGGCGAAGGTGCCGTCGGTGTCGTCGGTGCGCACATCGGCATAGCCGTTGCGCACGCCGGTCGTCGCCGAGAACAGGTTGGTGCGGGCGCCGACGCGGTCATACTGGTGCCAGGCATAGCCGATGCCGCCGCCGAGATAGGGCTGCACCGGCCAGCCGAAGCGCGCGAACTCGTAGATCGCGTTGGCCATGATGCCGTAGGTGTACACGTAGCCGGAGCGGAAGTAGCTGCCGCCGCCGGTGTTCTGGGTGGCGCCGCGGCCGATGATGGACACGGTGTCCACGTCGTTCTCGCGGTAATTGCCCTCGATCTCGATGCGCAGGCCGTTGCCGAAGCCCCAGCCGATGCTCGCGAGCGCGGTGTAGCCCCAGCTGGTGCGGTTCTTCACCGACACGCCGCCGCCGGTGGCATCGTTGCCGGTGTCCTGCCGGTAGTTCGCGCCGATGCCGGCACCGACATACAGCCCGGTCACCGGCTGCGCCTGCGCCGCCAGCGGCAGCGACAACACGGTCGCGGCCAGAAGCGTCTTCTTCAAGCTCATCATCCTTCCTCGCGTCCAACAACGCACCAGCCGCGCCGGTGCCCGATGGCGACCCCATCAGGGTTCGGCGCGCACATTAACCACGTTCCGGTCCGGTTGCCGCCCGACTAGGACAGTGTGGCGCCGATAATCATCCCTCTGTTGCCATCGCGCCACACCCACTGTGGCGGCGCCACGAACCTCCCCGCCCCGTCGGGCGCCTGCGGGTTTTTTGCACCCCTCGCTCCCCTCGCCCTGGCTAGACTTCGCCGCTTGACGGGGCGGTTCCCCGCGCCCGGCGGTCCCCTCCCGTCGCCAACACGAAGGCCGCCGAGCGGCCCGAAGGAGGACGCCCGATGCCCGCTTCCGCGTCGAGACCAGAAGGCGGGGCCCGGCCCCGCTGTGTCGCCCTGGTCGGCCCCCAGGGCAGCGGCAAATCCGCCCTGTTCGAGGCGCTGCTCGCCGCCGCCGGGTCGCCGCTCCGCCGCAGCGCGGACCGCAGCAGCCGCAGCATGGGCACCGAGCTCCGCCCCGCCCATTGCAGCTTCATGGGCGATCCCTGGGCGCTGCTCGACTGCCCGGGCTCGATCGAATTCGTGCAGGAGGCCGCCGGCGCCCTCGCCGTCGCCGACCTCGCCCTGGTGGTCTGCGAGCCCACCCCGGGCCGCGCCGCCTCCCTGGCCCCGCTGCTGCGCACCCTCGAACGCGAGCAGATCCCCACCCTCGTCTTCGTCAACAAGATCGACACCCTGGGCGATGGCAGCGTGCGCGGCATGCTGGAGGCGCTGCAGGCGCATTCGCGCCGCCCGCTGCTGCTGCGCCAGGTGCCGATCCGCGAGGGCGGCGCCGTCACCGGCTATGTCGATCTCGTCAGCGAGCGCGCCTATCGCTACCGCAAGGGCGAGCCTTCCGAGCTGATCCGCATCCCCGAACCTGAGCTCGCGCGCGAGCGGGACGCGCGGGCCCGCCTCGCCGAGGCGCTTGCCGACCACGACGACCTCCTGCTCGAGAAGGTGGTCGAGGACGCGATACCGACGCCCGAGGATCTCTATCGCCCGCTGCACGCCGATCTCTGCGCCGGCGCCATGGACGCCGTGCTGTTCGGCGCCGCCGAGACCCAGGCCGGCATCCGCCGCCTGTGGAAGGCGCTGCGCCACGACGTGCCGGACCCGCTGGAGAGCGCCGCGCGCCGCGGCATCGCCCCCGAAGGCGGGCTGCTCGCGCAGATCTTCAAGACCGTGCACACCGGCCAGTCCGGCAAGCTCTCCTATGCCCGCCTCTGGCGCGGCACGCTCAAGGACGGCGCGACGCTCAACGGCGTGCGGCTCGGCGGCATCACCCGCTATCCCGGCGGCGAGGCGAGCAAGGTGCCGGAAGCCGCCTGCGGCGAGGTGGTGGCGCTCGGCCGCCTCGAAGGCATCCCGAGCGGCGCGACGCTCTCCGCCGATGGCGGCGATGCGCTGCCCTTCCCCGCGCCGCTGCCGCCCGTCTACGCGCTCGCCATCACCACCGAGGACCGCAAGGACGATGTCCGCCTCTCCGGCGCGCTGCAGAAGATCGCCGAGGAGGACCCCTCGCTCTCGGTCTTCCACGACGCCGAGACCGGGCAGATGCTGATCGCCGGCCAGGGCGACATCCATCTCCACGCCGCGATCGAGCGGCTGGCGAGCGTCCATGGCCTCAAGGTCTCCTCGGTGCGCCCGCGCGTCGCCTACAAGGAGACCATCAAGAAGCCTGTGCGACAGCATGCGCGGCTCAAGCGCCAGACCGGCGGCCACGGCCAGTTCGCCGATGTCACCATCGAGATCGAGCCGCGCGGCCGCGGCGACGGCTTCGCCTTCGAGGACCGCATCGTCGGCGGCGTGGTGCCGCGCAAATTCATCCCCGCCGTCGGCGATGCGGCGGAGGAGGCGGCGCGCAAGGGCCCGCTCGGCAACCCGGTGGTCGACATCGCGGTGACGCTGGTGGATGGCGGTTTCCACTCGGTCGACAGCAGCGACAACGCCTTCGCCTCGGCGACCCGCATGGCGATGACCGAGGGCCTCGCCAAGGCCGATCCCGTGGTGCTGGAGCCGATCGACCACGTCACCGTCCTGGTGCCCAACGACGCCACCGCCGCCGCGCAGCGCCTGCTCACCAGCCGCCGCGGCCAGATCCTCGGCTACGCCGAGAAGCCGGACTGGCCCGGCTGGGACGAGGTCGAGGCGCTGGTGCCGGAATCCGAGCTCCACGACCTCATCATCGAGCTGCGCTCGCAGACCATGGGGCTCGGCACCTATCGCCGCCGCTTCGACCATCTCGCGGAGATGCGCGCGCGGTAGAAGAGGCGCGCCGCGCCGCACGGAGAAGTTGCGGCGCGGGCGCCAGTGTCCTGCCCGCGAAATCCGCTGCACAGGCGGCGAACGGAGCGGATCGGCAGGCCACCAAATAAGCCGGGCCAAGAAGGAGGGAGCGGAGTTCATCCCCGCCCCTGGTTTTTTCGAACGCGTACGCCGCGGCTGAAAGCGCTCCAGCCTTGCAATTTCACAGGCAGCGCCCCGCAGGCTATAGGGGGTGTCACCGGTCCACGCGCGCCTACATCAATAAGATCATGCGTACCGCACAAAATGGCGGCCATCCTTTCGCCACCCCCGATTCCGTGGACCACAGCCTGCCGATGAGCTCGACCGCCCGCCTCCCGCTCCCGTCCGCCGCAGCGCCCGCCGAGACGATCAAGGAGTTGGTGTCCTACCGCATCCACAGCCTCGCCAACGGCCTCAGCCGCGGCGCCGCTGCCCGCTATCGCGGCTTCGGCGTCAGCCTGATGGAATGGCGCATCCTCGCCCTGCTCGGCGATTTCGCGCCGATGACCTTGAAGGAGCTCGCCAAGGAGAGCGGGCTCGACAAGAGCCAGGCGAGCCGCGCCGTGAGCGCGCTGGTCCAGCGCGGCCTGATCCTGCGCAGCACCGGCCGCGAGGATGCGCGCGAGGTCGCGCTGCGCCTCTCCGCCGCCGGCAGGCGCATCTATCAGGGCCTCATGGAGGCGGCGCGCGCGCGCAACGCCGCCTTCCTCGGCTGCCTGACGGAAGAGGAGCGCCGCGCGCTCGATTCCGCGATCGTCAAGCTGCAGGCGGAAGCGCGCCGGCAGGCCCATCTGGCCGAGGACGACCAGGCGAAGGCGCCGCGCGCCGGGTAACGGCGCACCGCGCGCCGGGCGCAACGCGCAGGGCGCAATTTCCGCCAAGACGCGGAGGCGCCTCGTGCGGCAGCCAGGGCCGCATGGAACGCGGGCGCATGCACGGCAAGGTCTGTCTCGTCACCGGCGGCGGCAGCGGCATCGGCCGCGCCACCGCCCTGCTGATGGCGAGCGAGGGCGCCGCCGCCGTCGTCATCGCCGGCCGCCGCGAGGAGCAGGGCGAGGCCGCCGCCGCGTCCTGCCGCGCCGCCGGCGCCGAGGCGCGCTTCCTGCGCACGGACATGACGCGGGAAGACGAGGTCGCACGCCTCACCCAGGCGATCCTCGTCCGCTACGGCCGCCTCGACGTCGCGTTCGACAATGCCGGCGTGCAGGAGCGCCGCGCGCCGCTCGAGGCGCAGAGCGCCGAGACCTACGACATGGTGATGGACGGCAATCTCCGCTCCGTCTTCCTCGCGCTGCGGCATCAGATCCCCGCCATGCTGCCGGGCGGCGGCAGCATCGTGATCAACGCCTCGGTCAGCGGGGTGCGGAATCCCCATCCGGGCCTCGCGCTCTACAACGCCTCCAAGGCGGCGGCGATCGCGCTGATGCGCTCCGCCGCGCTGGAATGCGCGCCGCGCGGCCTGCGCATCAACGCGGTCGCCCCCGGCCGCGTCGTGACGGAGATGATGCTCGCCGCCGGCGTCGGCGACCCGGCCGCGATCGGCGCCAGCCTGCCGCTCCGCCGCATGGGCCAGCCCGAGGAGCTGGCAGAGGCGGTGCTGTGGCTCGCCTCCGACGCCGCCTCCTATGTGGTCGGCCATGTGCTCGCGGCCGATGGCGGTTTCCTGGCATCCTGAGCGGCATGGCCGCGCGCCAGCGCCTCCGCTACTGGACCGAGCCCGCCCTGCCGGGCCTCGCCCTGCTGCGCGCCGAGCTCTGCACCTATGAATACGCGCCGCACCTGCACGAGGCCCTCGTCCTCGCCATGACCGAGGCGGGCGGCACCGCCTTCACCAGCCGCGGCAGCCGGGAGGTCGCGGAACCCGGCGCCGTGCTCGCCTTCAATCCGGTGGAGACGCATGGCTGCCGCACCGCCGAGACCGCCTGGCGATACCGCAGCTTCTATCTGGAAGCGCCGGCGCTCGCGCGCATCGCCGGCGATCTCGGCCTGCGCAGCCTGCCGGGCTTCACGCGCAACGTGGCGCCCGACCCCGGCCTCTCCGCCGCGCTGCTCGCCGCCCACCGCCTGTACGAAGCCGGCGAGACCGAGCCCGCCTATGAATCGCTGCTGGAAGCGCTCGGCGCGCTGTTCGCGCGGCATGCCCGGCCAGGCCCGCCGGTGGACGCGCCCTCCCGCGACGCGGCGATCGCCGCGCCGGCGCTGCGCCTCGCCCGCGAGCGCCACTTCGATCCGTTGACGCTGGAAGAGCTCGCCCACGCCGCCGGCGTTACGCCCTTCCGCCTGATCCGCGCCTGCCGCCGGGCCACCGGCCTCACGCCGCATGCCTGGCTCGTCCAGGCACGCCTCGCCGCGGCGCGCACTCTGCTGCGGGCTGGCGTGCCGATCGTGGAAGCCGCGGTCACGGCAGGCTTCTGCGACCAGAGCGCGCTGCATCGGCACTTCAGGCGCAGCTTCGGAATCACGCCGCGTGACTACGCGCGGGCAGAAAGAGCTGGGGGGCGGAGTGAACTCCGCCCCCCAGACCCCCCACCTCCTTTTTTTGGCTACGGGGAAGCGTGGCGAGCTCCGTTCTCAGCCCGACAACGGCTCGGCACCTGAGAGTGCGGGAGGGGCCAGCGCTCCGCCCCCCAAATCTCAATGCGCCCCGGCGCCCGCGTCCGCTCTCGGCTTGCGCAGCAGCAGCACCAGGGGGACCGCGAGGAAGAACAGCGCCGCCATCACCAGCAGCACGTCGTTGTACGCCAGCACCAGCCCCTGCTGCTGCACGAGTTGCGACAGCCGCGCCAGCGCCGCGCGCTCCGCCTGGGCGTCGCCCATGCGCGTGCCCATCATGCCGGTCACGCTGTCCATCCACTGGCTCGCGCCGATCCGCCCCCAGGTCGCGGATTCCGCCAGGTGCAGCCGGTGCGCCATGCCGCGGTCGGTGACCAGCGTGTTGATCATGGCGAGCCCCACCGCGCCGCCCAGGTTGCGCATCAGGTTGTAGAGGCCGGAGGCGTTCTTCAGCCGCGTCGGCGGCAGCGTGCCGAGCGCCACCTGGTTCACCGGCACCATCACCATCATGGTGCCGAAGCCGCGCAGGCCGAGCGGCAGCGCCAGCTCCCACGGGCCGGACAGCACGGTGAGCTGCGCGGTCAGCCACAGCGCATATCCCATGATGACCAGCCCCGCCGCCAGCACGATCCGGATGTCCATCCGCTGCATGAGCTGCCCGGTGATCGGCGCCGCAATGAACATGGCGAGTCCGGTCACGAACATGGCCTCGCCGATCTGCAGGCTGTTGAAGCCGCGGATGCGCGCGAGGAAGAGCGGGATCAGATAGACCGCGCCATAGAGCCCGATGCCGACCAGGAAGGCGAAGACGCTGCCGATCGCGAAGTTGCGGTCGGCGTAGGCGCGCAGCTCGACGATCGGCTCGCGGCTGGTGAAGGCGCGCCAGAAGAACAGCACGCCGCTGACCGCGGCGACCGCGGCGAAGGACGCCACCGTCGCGTCCTCGAGCCAGTCCCAGCGCGGGCCTTCCTCCATGACGTATTCCACGCTGCCCAGGAACACCGCCATGAAGCCGAGGCCCCACCAGTCGAAGCGGTCGAGCAGGCGGCGGTCGCCCTGGTCGATGTCCATCGTCGCCCACACCACGGCGGCGACCATCGCGCCGATCGGCACGTTGATCAGGAACAGCCAGTGCCAGGAGAAGGTCTCGGTGAGCAGCCCGCCCAGGGTCGGGCCGATGGTCGGCGCCAGCGTCGCGGTCAGCCCGATCAGCACCGAGATGCGCGTGCGCTGCGGCCCGGGGAACAGGATGAAGGCGGTGGCGAACACCGTCGGGATCATCGCGCCGCCGAGAAAACCCTGCAGCGCGCGGAAGGCGATCATGGCGGGCAGCGAGGTCGCCATGGCGCAGAGCAGCGAGAAGACCGTGAAGCCGGCGGCCGAGATGGTGAACAGCACCCGCGTCGAGAACAGGCGGGAAAGGAAGCCCGACAGCGGAATCATGACGATCTCCGCGATCAGGTAGGAGGTCTGGATCCAGGAGGCCTCGTCCGGGCTCGCCGCCAGGCCGGCCTGGATCTCGGAAATGCTGGCCGAGACGATCTGGATGTCCAGGATCGCCATGAACATGCCGAGCACCATGACCATGAAGCCGGCGAAGTGGCGCCGGGACACGGCGGGCTCGGCCGGCGCGGCGGCGCCCATGGTCGTGGCGGACATCGTCTCAGCGCCTCAGCGCGGCGGCGGCGGCGCCGAACAGGCCGGCGGGCGCGTGCGGATCGTCGCGGGTGTCCACCTCCGCCTCGACCGAGAGGCCGGGCCGCAGCAGCGCCCTGTCCTGCCCCGCATCGAGCGCGATGCGCACCGGCACGCGCTGCACGATCTTGGTGAAGTTGCCGGTGGCGTTCTCGGGCGGCAGCAGGCTGAACAGCGCGCCGGTCGCCGGGGCCATGCTCTCGACATGGCCATGCAGCGCCGGCCCGCCGATATCGGCGGCGAGGCTCACCGGCTGGCCGGGGCGCATCCGGGTGAGCTGGGTCTCCTTGAAATTCGCGACCACCCATTGCCGCTCGGCCGGCGGGGCGACGGCGATCAGGTTCTGGCCGGGACGGACATGGGCGCCGACCTGCGCCACGCGGTTGCCGACGATGCCTTCGAAGGGCGCGCGGATGACGGTGTAGGAGAGGTTGCTCTCGGCGAGCGCGAGCTGGGCGGCGGCATCCAGGCGCTGGGCCTCGGCCGATTGCAGCTGGCCCTGCAGCACCGGGAGGGCGGCGCGCGTCGCGGTGGCCGCAGCCTGCGCCGCGCGCTCGGCGGCCTCGGCCTTGCGGCGGTCGGCGAGCGTGCGGTCGGCATTCTCGCGGCTGCCATAGCCGGACTGGGCAAGGCTGCCATACCGCGCGGCATCGGCGGTGGCGCGGATGCGCTCGGCCTCGGCCTGCGCCACCTGGGCGTCGGCGGAGGCGATCTGCGCCTGCTGCTGCTGGATCTGCGCGCGGATGGTGGCGATGCCCGCCTCGGCCTGGGCCAGGGCGGCAGCCGCCGAATCGCGCCGCGCGCGCCAGTCCCGATCCTCGAGCTGGATCAGCGGCTGCCCGGCGGCGACCCGGTCGTTGTCGGCGACCAGGATGGCGGCGACGTCGCCCTCGATCCGGCTGCCGAGCACCGCGATATCGCCCTGCACATAGGCGTTGTCGGTGGATTCCATGTAGCGGCCGACCTGGAACCACCAATTGCCGCCGAGGCCGGCACCGATCAGCCCCAGGACGAGCAGCACCGGGCGCAGCCGGCGCAGCCGGGACGGCTTCTTGGGCGGGACCTGGGCCTCGCCTTCGACTGAGGATTGCAACGCGGGTGCGGGTCTGGAGGGGGTTTCGGCGGTCATGAGCGCATTCCGTACTGAACGGTCTAGTCTGTCCCGAAACCTAGGCATTCCCGCGCCCGGGTCAAGGAAAAACTGAACCGTTCAGTCTGATCTTGTTTTCACCCCCGCCTGTCGCCACTCTAGGGTCCATGTCCGCGCCCCTGCCCGCCGAAGCCCCCTTGCGGTCCGAGAGCGCCACCGCCCGCAAGCAGCGCGCCGTGCTGGAGGCCGCCGGCGACCTCTTCCTCGAGGAGGGCTTCGCCGCGGTGTCCATGGAGGCGGTGGCGCGCCGCGCCGGCGTCTCCAAGGCTACGCTCTACGCCTATTTCCCCGGCAAGGACGCGCTGTTCGGGGCGGTGGTGGCGCGCCGCTGCACCATGATGATGGAGAGCAGCCGCGCCGTCGCCGATCACGAGGCGCCGCTGCCGCAGGTGTTGCGCACGCTCGGCCGCTTTTGGCTGCGTTTCCTGACCAGCCAGCGCTCGCTCAGCATCTACCGCACGGTGATGGCGGAGGGCATGCGCTTCCCGGACCTGGCGCGCGCCTTCTACGAGGCCGGCCCGGCACAGGGCCTCGCCTGGACGACGGAATGGATCGCCGAGGAGCAGCGGCGCGGCAGGCTGCGCGCGGAGGTGAATCCGCACACCATGGCGGTGCAGTTCTTCGCCCTGCTGCGCGGGGAGCTTTACCTGCAGGTCGCGCTCGGCCTGCGCGGCGAGCCGGACGAGGCGGAGATCGCCGCGGCGGTGGAGCCGATGGTGGAGGTTCTGCTGCGCGCCTTCGCGACGGCGTAGACCTGGGGGGCGGAGTGAACTCCGCCCCCCAGACCCCCCACCTCCTTCTTTTGGTTCCGGGGAAGCGTGGCGAGCGCCGTTCTCAGCCCGACAACGGCGTGGCGCCTGAGAGTGCGGGAGGAGCCAGCGCCAAGAAGCCAAAAAAAGGAGTCGGGGGTTCGGGGGCGGAGTTCTCTCCGCCCCCGATCTTTCTTGTCCTGGTTCCGGTTCAGCGAAACCGCGCTGGCTCGCCGCCTCAGTGCAGGTCCGACCACACCTTGCGCTTCACCGCATAGGCGAGGCCCGCCAGCACGGTGAGGAAGACGATGATCTTCACCCCGAGCGCCCGCCGCGTCTCGAGTTCCGGCTCCGCGGCCCAGGCGAGGAAGGTGGTCACGTCGCGCGACATCTGCTCCACCGTGGCCTCGGTGCCGTCGGCGAAGGTCACCGAGCCCTCGTTCAGCGGCGGCGGCATGGCGATCTGATGGCCGGGAAAGTAGCGGTTGTAGCTCATCCCCGGCGACATCGTCACGCCTTGCGGCGCGTCGGCATAGCCCGTCAGCAGCGCATGGAGGTAGTCCGCCCCGTTCTCGCGCGCCTTGACGATGACCGAGAGGTCGGGCGGCAGCGCGCCGTTGTTGGCGGCGCGCGCCGCGGCGTCGTTGGGGAAGGGCCGGCGGAAGCGGTCGGAGGGCCGGCCCGGCCGCTCGAACATCTGGCCTTCGTCATTGGGCCCGTCCTGCACCTGCACCGAGGCCGCGATGCCGCGCACCTCGGCCTCCGACAGGCCGAGCGCCGCGAGGTTGCGGTAGGAGAGCTGGTGCAGCGCGTGGCAGTTCGCGCAGACCTGCATGTAGACCTGCAGCCCGCGCTGCGCGCTGGCGCGGTCGAAGGTGCCGAACACGCCCTTGAAGGAGAAGGGCACGTGCGGCACCGCCTCGGCATGCTCCTGCGCATGGGCCGCCGGCGCGGCGGCGAGCGCGCCGAGGACGGCGAAGGCCCTGAGGATCGAACGCATGGTCAGGCCTTCTCCATCGGCTTCGCGGTCGCGCTGGCGGGCAGCGGGCCGCCGCCCAGCACCGGCTTGGCGATGCTCTCGGGCAGCGGCAGCGGCCGCTCCAGCCGCGACAACAGCGGCAGGATCACCAGGAAGTAGGCGAAGTAGTAGGCGGTCGCGAGGCGCGCGAGGATCACGTAGATCCCCTCCGGCGGCTTGCCGCCGCAATAGAGCAGCACCAGGAAGGCGATCGTCCACAGGAAGAGGGCGATGCGCGCCACCGGGCGGAAGCGCATCGAGCGCACCGGCGAGCGGTCCAGCCAGGGCAGCACGAACCAGATCATGATCGAGCCGAACATCAGCAGCACGCCGCCGAGCTTGTCCGGCACCGCGCGCAGGATCGCGTAATAGGGCAGGAAGTACCATTCCGGCACGATATGCGCCGGCGTCTGCAGCGGGTTCGCCGGGATGTAGTTGTCCGGGTGGCCGAGATAGTTCGGCATGAAGAACACCAGGACGGCGAAGATGATGAAGTAGACCACCAGCCCGACGCTGTCCTTCGCGGTGTAGTAGGGGTGGAAGGGCACCGTGTCCTGCGGCCCCTTCGGCTCGATGCCGAGCGGGTTGTTCGACCCCGTGATGTGCAGCGCGGCGATGTGGAGGAACACCACGCCGAACAGCACGAAGGGCAGCAGGTAGTGCAGGCTGAAGAAGCGGTTCAGCGTCGGGTTGTCGACGCTGAACCCGCCCCACAGCCAGGTGACGATGCTCTCGCCGACCACGGGGAAGGCGCTGAACAGGTTGGTGATGACGGTGGCACCCCAGAACGACATCTGCCCCCAGGGCAGCACGTAGCCCATGAAGGCGGTCGCCATCATCACCAGGAAGATCACGACGCCGAGCATCCAGAGCAGCTCGCGCGGCGCCTTGTAGGAGCCGTAGTAGAGGCCGCGCCAGATGTGGATGTAGACCACGATGAAGAACATCGAGGCGCCGTTGGCGTGCACGTAGCGCAGCAGCCAGCCGAAATTCACGTCGCGCATGATGCGCTCGACCGAGTCGAACGCCATCGAGGTGTGCGGCGTGTAGTGCATCGCGAGGAAGATGCCGGTGCCGATCATGATCAGCAGGTTGACCATGGCGAGGGCGCCGAAATTCCAGAAGTAGTTGAAGTTCCGGGGCGTCGGGAACGACCCGTACTCCTTCTGCATCATGGTGAAGACCGGCATGCGCTGGTCGATCCAGCGGATCACCGGGTTCTTGAAGTCGCTGTCGTGCAGGCCGATGGCCATCGTTCGGTGCCCCTCAGCCGATCAGGAGACGGGTGTCGGTCTGGAACGCGTAGGGCGGGATCGCCAGGTTGGCCGGCGCCGGCCCGCGGCGGATGCGGCCCGAGGTGTCGTATTCGCTGCCGTGGCAGGGGCAGAACCAGCCGCCGAACTCGCCCTTGGGATCGGTCGGCTTCTGGCCGAGCGGCACGCAGCCGAGATGGGTGCAGATGCCGATCATGACGAGCCAGGGGTCGCGCTGCACGCGGGCCTGGTCGGTCTGCGGGTCGCGCAGCTCGGAGAGCGGCACGGCGCGCGCCGCCTGCACCTCCGGCTCGGTGCGGCGGCGGATGAAGATCGGCTTGCCGCGCCACATCACGGTGACCGCCTGGCCGACCTCGACGGCGCCGATCTCGACTTCGGTGGAGGACAGCGCCAGCACGTCCTGCGCGGGGTTCATGGAATCGACGAAGGGCCAGACGATGGCGCCGACGCCGACCGCGGCGAAGGATCCCGTGACCAGCATCAGGAAGTCGCGCCGGGTCTCGCCGTCTCCGGCTGGGGGCGCGCCATGGGGGCTCGCCAAGCTTTCGGCCATGCCTCTGTCCCTCTCACGGCAGGCCCGCATCCCCGCGGAGGGCGCCCCCGTGCAGTCTGATCCGCAACAATCCCGGCCCGATCGCGGGCACGCGCACGCCCAGCCGTACGCTGCCCCCTTCGCGCCGGCGCCCTTATAAGGGCGCCCGACCGAGGGTGTCCATCCGGCCCCCGGGCCGAAACGGGCCTCTGCCCAGGGAGACGCGCATGAGCGGCAGCCCAGCCGACCACCCCTTCGCCGCGCCGGCGCGCGCCTGGTTCGAGACGCTGCGCGACCGCCTCTGCGCCGCCTTCGAGGCGATCGAGGATGGGCTGGCGGCGGGGCCCCATGCCGGGCTCCCGCCCGGCCGCTTCGCGCGCACGCCCTGGCAGCGGGCCGGCGGCGGCGGCGGGGTGATGTCGGTGATGCGCGGCCGGGTGTTCGAGAAGGTCGGCGTGAACGTCTCCACCGTGTTCGGAGAGTTCTCGCCCGAGTTCCGCAAGACCATTCCGGGGGCGGAGGAGGATCCCCGCTTCCTCGCCACCGGCGTCTCGCTGGTCGCGCATATGCAGAATCCGAAGGTGCCGGCGGCGCATATGAACACGCGCTTCATCGCCACCAGCAAGGCCTGGTTCGGCGGCGGCGGCGACCTCACGCCGATGCGGTTGGAGAGCCCGGAGGCGCAGGAGGACGCCGCCCGCTTCCACGCCGCGCTGCGCGCCGCCTGCGACCGCCACGACCAGAACTACTACGCGCGCTTCAAGGAATGGTGCGACGCGTACTTCTTCCTGCCCCACCGCAACGAGCCGCGCGGCGCCGGAGGCATCTTCTTCGACTGGCTCGATTCCGGCGACCGCGACGCCGACTTCGCCTTCGTGCGCGATGTCGGCGAGGCGTTCCTCGATGCCTACCCCGCCATCATCCGCGCCCGCATGAACGAGCCCTGGACGGCGGAGGACCGCGAGCACCAGCTCATCCGCCGCGGCCGCTACGTCGAGTTCAACCTGATCCACGACCGCGGCACGCTGTTCGGCCTCAAGACCGGTGGCAATGTGGAAGCGATCCTGATGTCGCTGCCGCCGGAAGCGAAATGGCCGTAGAGAAGGTCGGGGGGCGGAGCTTCACGTCGCGGCAGTGCCGCGACCCCCCCAAACCCCCCGCCTCCTTTTTTTGACTCTTGGCGCCTGCGGCTCCCGCACTCTCAGGCGCCGCAGCGTTGTCGGGCTGAGAACGGAGCTCGCCACGCTTCCCATGAATCAAAAAAAGGAGGTGAGGGGTCTGGGGGGCGGAGTTCATCTCCGCCCCCCAGGAGCGCCGCGGCTCAGGCCGCGCGCATCCGCGCGACGAAGCCATCCACCGCGCCGCGCAGCGCGCTGCCCTGGCGCGCCATGGTTTCCGCCGCGTTGCGCAGCACGCCGAGCGCGCTGTTGGTCTCGGCCACGCCGGCGCTGACCCGGCCGACGCCTTCCGAGACGAGGCCGGTGCTGGACGCGGCCTCCGCCACGTTGCGGGCGATCTCCTGCGTCGCCGCGCCCTGCTGCTCTACCGCGGCGGCGATGGCGCTGGCGACCTGGTCGATCTCGCCCACCACCGCCGCGATGCTCTGGATGGAGCGGACCGCCTGGACGGTCGCGTCCTGCACCGCGCCGATCTGCGTCGCGATCTCGCTGGTCGCCTTGCTGGTCTGGTTGGCGAGGCTCTTCACCTCGCTCGCCACCACGGCGAAGCCCTTGCCGGCCTCGCCGGCGCGCGCCGCCTCGATGGTGGCGTTGAGCGCCAGCAGGTTGGTCTGGCCGGCGATGTCGCCGATCAGCCGCACCACCGCGCCGATACGCTCGGCGGCCTCGGAGAGGCCGGCGACGGTGGTGTCGGTGGCGCGCGCCTCGGCCACCGCGCGGCGGGCGATCTCGGCCGAATGCGTGACCTGGCGGCTGATCTCGCCGACCGAGGAGGCGAGCTGCTCGGCCGCCACGGCCACGGTCTGGGCGTTCTGCGTCGCCTGCTCGGCGGCGGCCCCGATGGAGACGGCGTGCTGCGCGGTGCCTTCGGCATTGCCGGCGAGCGCGTCGACCGAACGGAGCGAGGCGGCGGCGCTGCTGCTGGTCTCGCCGGCGGCGGCGCCGATCTCGCCTTCCAGCTCGCGGGCGAGGCCATCGAGGGTGGCGCGGCGCTCCTCGGCGGCACGCCTGCGGTCGGCCTCGGCGGCGAGGTCGGCGTCGCGCGCGGCGCGCAGATGATCGCGCAGCAGGACCAGCGAGGCGGCCATCTCGGCGAGCTCGTCGCCGCCGCGGGCGGCCGGCAATTCCATGTCGAGCCCGCCTTCGGCCAGGCCGAGCAGGCCGGCGCGCAGGTTGCGCAGGCGGCGCACCACGCGGCGGCCGACATAGAGCCAGGCGATGCCGAGAGCGAGCAGGATGCTGGCCGCGACGATGGCGAGCAGCTGGGTGCGGCCGCTGGCGGCGGTGCCGGTGGCCTCGGCGGCGCTCGCTTCCGCGCGCTGGCCGGCGCTGGCGACGCGGCGGTCCACCGCGGCGGTGAGCTCCGCGGCCAGGCGGCCGGTCTCGGCGAGGGCGGCAGCGGCTTCGGCGGCCGCGTCCAGGGCGGCGCGGCGGAGCACGAACAGGTTGCGGTCCGCACTGCCATGCTGGGCGAGGGCCTGGGCGGCGCCGCGCAGCTCGGCCGCCTGCGGCATGCCGGCGGCAGCATCGAGCGCGCGCAGCATGCGCCCGGCGGTCGCGGCGAAGCGGTCCTGCAGGGGGACGAGCTGCTCGCGGCTCTGCGCCTGCGCCGCCTCGCCCATCAGCCCGGCGATCAGGTTGGCCTCGGCGCGCAGCTCGAGCACCGCGCCGAGGACGAGCAGCTCGACATCGGCCAGCGCGTTGAGGCGGGCCTCGATCGCCGCGCCGTCGCCGGCCTCGGTGGCCGAGCGCAGGCCGAGCGTCAGGCCGAAGGCGGCCTCGTCGGCGACCGGGGCCAGGCGCGTCAGCATGTCCTGATGTGCGGCCAGCATGGCGCGGACGCGCTCGTCGCGCGCCGTCTCCAGCGCAAGGCGCCGCTCCACCGCGCCGGCGAGGCGCCGCAGGCCGGCGCCGAGCCGCGCGGCGATGGGCCGGAGATCGTCGGCATGGGCGTCGCCGAGCTGGGTGTCGAGGCTGCGCAGCTCGGCCTCGAGCCGCGTCCAGGCGGCGTGCTCCTCGGCCGCGCTCGCGGCGGCGGCGAGCGCCGGGGCGGCGGCGGCAATGCCGGCGCTGCGCTGGGCGAGCAGGAAGGCGGCGCGGGTCTCCGGCAGGCTCTCCCCGGTCAGGCTTGCCACCGCACCGGCCATGCGGTCGGTGACGATCAGCGCCACCGCACCGGCGAGCACGGTGAGGACGGTGACCACGCCGAAGGCGAGGAACAGGCGGGCGGCGAGGCCGAAGCGCAGGCGCCGCGCCGCGGTCGGCGTCGAGGTCATCGGCGGGGAACTCCGGGTCAGCCGGCAGCGGCGGTGAGGCGGGAGACGGCGCGGAAGCTGCCGTCGGGCTGGATCACGGTGAGGAAGACCGCATCCGAGCCCTGGTTGTCCTGCGGCCCGAAGCCGAGGCGGAAGCCGTCGAGGTCGAAGCTGCCGCCGAGCATCGTGCGTAGGAAGGCGGCGCGGCCCGGCTCGCCCTCGATCTTCTCGAGCGCGGCGATGGCGAGGCGGCCCACGAGATAGCCCTCGAGCGAGACGAAGCCGGGCTCGGCATTGGCATCCTGCGCGCGCAGCGCGGCCTGGTAGCGGGCGACCACGGGCACCGAGGCGTCGCGCGGGAAGGGCACCACCTGGGTGATCACCACGCCATTGCCCGCAGGGCCGAGCTCGCGCGCCAGCGCATCGCTGCCGACGAAGGAGATGTTGACGAAGGTCGCCTGCATGCGGATCTGGCGGGCGACCTTGATGAATTCGGCGCAGGGGCGGTAGGCGCCAATCATGATCACGGCATCCGGGCGGCCGCGCTGGATGGCGAGCACGGCGTTGCGCACGGCGACGGTGTTGCGCTCATAGGTGCCCTCTGCGGCGAGCTGCATGCCGCGCTTCTCGAGCGCGCGGGTGACGCCGGCGAGGCCGGCGCGGCCGAAGGCGTCGTCCTGGTAGAGGATGGCGATGCGGGAGGCGCCCAGATCCTTGGTCAGGCGCTCCACCATCTCCTCGGTCTCCTGGAAGTAGGAGGCGCGGAGGTTGACGACATTGGCGAGCGCGGTGTCGCGCAGGAATTCGGCGCCGGTGAAGGGACCGATGAAGGGCACGCCGGCCTGCTGCGCCACCGGCTGCGCGGCCTGGGAGGTAGGGGTGCCGATCGGGCCGACCAGGGCGAAGACGCGGTCGGCCTCGATCAGGTGGCGGGTGGCTTCGATCGAGCGGGTGGGCTCGTAGCCGTCGTCGCGGGAGACCAGCTCGAGGCGGCGGCCGCGCACGCCGCCGGCGCGGTTGGCCTCGGCGAAGGCGGCCTGGATGCCATCGCGCATGCCGAGGCCGAGCTGGGCGGCGGGGCCTTCCAGCGCGGCGGCCTGGCCGAACAGGACGCGGTCGCCGGTGATGCCGGGATCGGCGGCCTGGGCGACGCGGGCGGCAACCAGCGCGGAGGCGGCGGCGAGCAAGGTGCGGCGGGACAGCATGCGGACGGGCTCCGGACAGGGACGCGGCGGCGCATGCTGGGGGAAGGGGGTGAAGGCTTGGTTAGAGCGGCTCCGTTGGGGCCGGAATCAGAAGAAGAAAGATTGGGGGGCGGAGATGAACTCCGCCCCCCAAACCCCCCACCTCCTTTTTTTGGCTTATGGGTTCTGGCTCCTCCCGCACTCTCAAGCGACGCAGCGTTGTCGGGCTGAGAACGGAGCTCGCCACGCTTCCCAAGAGTCAAAAAAAGGAGGCGGGGGGTCTGGGGGGCGGAGTTCTCTCCGCCCCCCAGCCTTTTTCGAGCGCCCCCCAGCCCTCCTACGCCGCCGCCATGGCGCCCGGCCGCCGTGCGATCGCGTGCAGCGTCGCCGGCAGCAGGGAGCGGCCATATTCCACCACATCCTCCAGCGGGTCGAAGCCGCGGATCAGGAAGGTGGTGACGCCGAGCGCGTGATAGTCGGCCAGCGCATCGGCGACCTGCTCCGGCGTGCCGACCAGGGCGGTGGTGTTGGCGCCGGCGCCGACCGCTGCCGCGACCTCGGTCCACAGCCGCTTGTCGCGCACCGCGCCGCCGGCAGCGGCTTGCAGCAGGCGCTGGGAGCCGATGCTGTCGGGCTTCGGGTTGTTGTTGCCGAAGGCCTCGCCGCGCAGCGCGCGGATGCGGTCGAGTGTGGCGCGGGCGCGGCCCCAGGCGGCCTCCTCGGTCTCCGCCAGGATCGGGCGGACGGAGAGGCTGAAGCGGATCGCGGCGGGGTCGCGCCCTGCCCGCGCGACGCTGGCGCGCACCCGCGCGATGGTGTCGCGCGCCTGGTCCAGGGTCTCGCCCCAGAAGGCATAGACATCGGCATGGCGGCCGGCGATCTCGATCGCCGCCTCCGAGGAGCCGCCGAAATAGATCGGGACATGCGGCTGCTGCAGCGGCTTCACCTCGGCGAAGCCGCGCTCGAAGCGGTAGAACCTGCCCTCGTGGTCGAAGGGCTCGGGGCTGGTCCACAGCCGGCGCAGCAGGCCGACATATTCCTCGGTGCGCGCGTAGCGCTGCGCATGGTCGAGGAAGTCGCCGTCCTGGCGCTGCTCGGCCGGGCTGCCGCCGCTGATGACGTGGATCGCGGCGCGGCCGCCGGTGATGTGGTCGAAGGTCGCGAATTGCCGCGCGGCGAGGGTCGGCGCGACGAAGCCCGGCCGGTGCGCCAGCATGAAGCCGATGCGCCGCGTATGCGCGGCGGCATGCGCGGCGACCAGCATGGTGTCGGGCTGCACCGAGTGCCAGGCGACGAGGATGCGGTCGAAGCCCGCCTCCTCATGCGCGCGGGCGAAGCGGGCGATGTAGTCGGGATCGATGGCGCGCCCGTGCGGCGGATGGATCTCCGAGCCGTGGCGGTGGGAGATCATGCCGATGAATTCGATCGGGTGCTCGGTCATGGGCGGTGATCCTTGGCAAGGACGAGGGGGCTCGGCGCGTCGCCGCCGCTGCGGGCGAGGCCGGCGCCGGCGAGCAGGGCGGCGAGCGCGGCCCAGGCGACCAGGGTGCGGACGAGGAGGCCGGTCATGCCGCGTCCTCCAGCGCGCGGCGGCCGGCGGCGAGATGCGCGGCGTCCTCGGTGGGGACGTGCACGCGCGCGCATTGCACGTCGCGCCAATGCCGCTCGAGCGGCAGGGCGCGGTCATGGCCGTGATTGCCGGCGAGCCCCACGGCGCGCTCCACCGCGCGCACGGCGTTCTCGGCGAGCGTCGCCTTGTGCAGGCCGCTCTCCGCCCGGTGCGGCGTCTCGCCGCCATCGGTCGCGACCGCCAGCGCCTCGATGATGCGGGCATTGGCCGCGAGCAGCCCGTCGATGGCGCCGACCGCCTCCTGCACCCGCGGCAGGCTGGCGAGCGGCGCGCCGAGCCCGGCCGGGATGCGCCCGCGCAGGAAGGCGACTACCGCCGCCCGCGCGGCGCGGGCGACGCCGGTATAAACCGCGCCGATCAGCACCGCGTTCCACGCCATCTGCACCGGGTCGGGCGGCGGCGGCGGATCGGCGGCAACCAGGCCGATCGCATGCTCGGCGGGGATCGCCACGTCATGCAGCAGGACGTCGTGGCTCGCCGAGCCGCGCAGGCCGAGATGGTTCCAGGTCTCGCGGATCTCGATCCCCGGCGCGCCGGCGGGCACCAGGAAGCTGCCGATGCGCGGGCTCGGCTCCTCGGTGCGGGCATGCACCTCGAGCCAGCTGAGGCCGGGGGCGCCGGTCGCGTAGCGCTTGTGGCCGCGGATGCGCCACTGCGTCCCGGTGAAGCGCGCGACGGTGGCCGGCAGCCCGCCGCGGCTCGGGGAGCCGAGCTCGGGCTCCACCCGCAGCGCGTTGATCAGCGCGCCCTGCGCGACCGCCTCGCGGCCGAGCCTCTCGCGCAGGGCGGCGGGCCAGGCGGGGCTGCGCGCCAGGGCCGCCTGGCGGGAGAGCTGCATGGCGAGGATCAGGGCGGTGGCGGAGCACGCCTGGCCGACCCGCTGCACCGCCTGGGCGGCCAGCCGCAGCCCGGCGCCGCCGCCGCCGAGGCCGGCGGGCACGGTGAGTGCCAGGATGCCGGCCTGGTGCAGCCGCGCGATGCTCTGGGCGGGGAAGCTCGCCTCGCGGTCATGGCGCGGCGCGTCGCCGGCGATCGCCAGCAGGTGCGGCGCGAGGGCGGCCAGCGGGCCCGGGCTCGCATTCATGCGCGGCGGTCCTCGCGGGCGTCGCGCTGGCGGGCGAGGACGAGGCGGGCGACGCGTTCGGCCTCGGCGGCGTTGGCGAAGGTGGCGCCGTGCAGGTCCTCGAGCCGCGGGTCGATGGCGACCAGGAACCAGCCCTGGTCCTCGGTGACGGCGGCGCCGACCAGACGGCCGGATTCGGTGATGGGGCGTGACTGACGCATGGCGCAGCGCACTCCGTTGGCCTGCGGCCGGGGGCCGCGGCGTTGATCCGTGCGGGAAAGAAAAAGCCGGTTGGCGGCGGCCGAGGCCGCCGGGTTTCAGCCGATGCGCCGACAGCGCCGGCCGGCATCGTGCCGGGGAGCGGGGCAGGGCATGCGCGGCATGGCTGAACTCTCCTTCCGCGGGGGCGCCCCGAGGGGCGGAATGCACTCACGGGAATCGTGTTCCATATCTATTGCCCGATGGTAGCTCGCGCAACTCTCCATGGACCACGACGCAAGATCGCTAATTGCGGCTGCGGCACGTGCCGGGGGCGCGCGACGCCGGGCCGCGCGCCCCGGCCGCCTCAGGGGGCGAGGGCGAGGGTCGCCGCCAGGCCGGACAGCGAGACGGGCAGCGCCTCGGCCCCGCCCGCCGCCAGCGCCCGACCCACCCCCGCGGCCAATTCCGGATCCGCCGGGGTGCCGCGGCCGAACGCCACGGCGTCGGCGGCGCGGCCGCGCAGCGCCATGGCGGCGGCGCCCGCACTCGCGGCATTGCCCTGAATGACCGGGCCGCCGAAGGCGGAACGCAGCTCCGGCGCGAGCGACACCGCCGCCCCGGTGGGCTCCGTCACATGCAGCCAGGCCAGGCCGAATTGCGACAGCGCATGCGCGACATGGAGGAAGGTGCCGCGCGGATCGGAATCGCGCATGTCGTAGCGCCCATCCAGCGGCGAGATCCGCACGCCGATCCGCTCCGGCCCGACGATCCGCGCGACGGCCTCGACCACCTCGATCAGGAAGCGGGCGCGGTTGGCCACCGGGCCGCCATAGGCATCGCCGCGGCGGTTGGTGGCATCGCGCAGGAACTGGTCGATCAGGAAGCCGCCGCCGGCCTCGATCTCCACCGCGTCGAAGCCGGCGCCGCGGGCGCGGTCGGCGGCCGCCGCGAAGGCCTGGGCGATCGCCGAGAGCTCGACCGCGGCGAGCGCCCGCGGCACCGGGTAATGCCGGGCGCCATAGGGCGTCTCGATCCGCCCGGGGCAGGAGATGGCGGAAGGCGCCACCGGCCAGCCGCCATGCGGCTGCACATGCGGGTGCGAGACGCGGCCGGCATGGAAGAGCTGCAGCGCGATGCGGCCACCGGCCTCGTGCACCGCCGCCGCGACCTGGCGCCAGGCGGCCTGCTGCTCGTCGGTGTGCATTCCCGGGCTGTTCAGCGCGCCGGCGCCGAGCGGCTTGACCCAGGTGGGCTCGGTGATGATCAGCCCCGCGGCGGCCTGCGCGGCGTACTCCGCGGCGCAGCGCGGCGTGGGCACGCCGCCGCGGCTCGCCTGGCAGCGCAGCGGGCTCGCCAGCACCACGCGGTTCGGCAGCGCGACCGCACCGAGCTGCAGCGGCGCGAGAAGGGGGTTCGAGACAGATGCCGACACGACGGGTCTCCCCAGGGGTTCGGTTGCCGCGGGGCCGTCTTGCGAAAGGGCGGCCCGCAAGAGGGGCGCGGTTCCGGAGGAATTCGGCTGGTCCATGGCTGTCTGCCCCGCGATGCTGCCGTGCCGCGTCACGATATGGGAACGCGGGAGGCGGCGAACATGGGGAGAGGCTAGACGCGATGGCGGGGAGTTTTCAAGAATCTCTATGTGATTAGTAGATATTTGTGCAGCGCGGCAAAATTGCGGCGATTCCCGGACAATTCAGTGACTTGCGGCCAGGCCCTGCGGCGCCAGGCCGCCGGCTTCCCCGCCCCCGCCGCTCACAACATCGCCAGCGGCCGCTTCCGCTTGGGCGGCGCGAAGGCGATGTCGAGCTCCTCGCAATCCTCGGCGCTGAGAGCGATGTCGGGCACCGCGGCGTTCTCGCGCACATGCGCGGGGTCCGCCGCCTTGGGGATGCTGATGATGCCCGGCCGGCGCAGCGTGAAGGCGATGGCGATCTGCGCCGGCGTCGCGCCGTGGCGCTGCGCCACCGATTTCAGCGTGCTGTTGCGCAGCATCCGCCCGCCCTGCCCGACCGGCGAATAGGCCATGACCGGGATCGCGCGTTCCGCGCAGAACGGCAGCAGGTCGAACTCCACGCCGCGCGCCTCCAGGTTGTACAGCACCTGGTCCGTCGCGCAGCCGGCGACCGCTTCGCCGAGCTCCTCGAGATCCTCGACATCGAGGTTGCTCACGCCCCAGCGCCGGATCTTGCCGGCGCGCTGCAGCGCCTCGAACGCCTCCACGGTCTCCGCCAGCGGGATGCTGCCGCGCCAGTGCAGCAGGTAGAGATCGAGCGCCTCCACCCTGAGCCGCTTGAGGCTGCGCTCGCAGGCGGCGACCGCGCCGCGGCGCGAGGCGTTGTGCGGATAGACCTTGGAGACCAGGAACACCTCGTCGCGGCGGCCGGCGATGGCGTCCCCCACCACCTCCTCGGCGCCGCCCTCGCCATACATCTCCGCCGTGTCGATCAGCCGGAGGCCGAGATCGAGCCCGAGCCGCAGCGCATCCGCCTCCTGCCCGCGGCGGGCGGGGTCCTCGCCCATATGCCAGGTGCCCTGGCCGAGGGCCGGGACCTCGGTGCCGTCGGCGAACCGCACGCTACGCATTGGCCTTCTCCGTCCGATCGACGGTAATCTCGGGACATGCGCCGCCTCCTGCCAGTCCTCGGCCTGCTGCTTCCCGCGATTGCTACCGCGCAGCCCGTGCCGTCGGTGGAGGAACTCGGGCCGTGGCGGCTGCGCTGCGCGACCGACCGCATGACCGATCGCAGCGACTGCGTGCTGCGCTACCGGGACGCGATCGAGGCCGCCGCGCCCGGCGCCGGCGGCGCGCTCGCCCTCGAGGTGATCGACCGCGGCGGCAAGCTGGTGCCCGCCGTAGTGGCGCGCGACCTCACCCTGGAAGGCGCGGCGCGCGGCCTGCTCGCACTCACCGCCTCGGCGCAGCTGCGCTTCCCGCCCAGCCGCTATTTCGACATGCCCTGCGGCATCGAGGGCCGTTCCCTGGTCTGCGCGCCGCGCGGCGAGGATGTCGCGCGCGCGGCGCAGGAACTGCCCAGTGCCGATCGCGTGCTGGTGCGGATGGTGGGCTTCGGCGCCGGCACGCCGGACGCGCAGCCGACCGAGCTGCCGCTCTCCGCCACCGTCGCCGCGTTGGCGCGCTTCCGCAGCCGCGCGCCGGAGCCGCCGCCGCCGGCGCGCGAAGGGGTGGATGCGCGCGAGCTGCTGCAACGGCTGCAGCGCCTGTTCGGCAACTAGACGCCATGGACGCCGCCAGCGAGCTGCCGGGCCTGATCGCCGCCGTCGCCGGCGGCGACCGCGCCGCGCTGCGCGCGGTCTATCAGCGCCAGTCGGTGCGGCTGTTCGGCGTCGCCATGGCCATCCTGCGCGACCGCGAGGCCGCCGCCGACGCCCTGCAGGACGCCTTCCTCAAGCTGAGCCAGCGTGCCGCGCAATTCGACGCCAGCCGCGGCAGCCCCGAGGCCTGGCTCGCCGGCATCGTGCGCTACGCTGCGCTCGACCTCGCCCGCGCCCGCGGCCGCGAGGTGCCGACCGACGACCCCACCCTGGGCGACAGCCCGGTGGAGCCGGAGGCGCTCGAGCGGGTCTCCGCCCTCGCCGATGGCAGGCGCCTGCGCGACTGCCTCTCCGGCCTCGACGAGCGCAACCGGCGCGGCATCCTGCTCGCCTTCGTGCACGGCCTGTCGCATGCCCAGATCGCGGCGCGGCTGGACCAGCCGCTCGGCACGGTGAAGGCGTGGATCCGCCGCGGCCTGCTCGCGCTGCGGGAGTGCATGACATGATCCCGGCCGACCCCGAGGAACGCGACGCGCTCGCCGGCGAATACGTGCTCGGCACCCTCACCGCGCAGGAAGCCCAGGCGGTGGAGCGCGCCATGGCGGAGGACCCCGGGCTGCGCGCCGCAGTCGCCGCCTGGGAGGGCCGGCTCGCGCCGCTGGCCGAGATGGCGCCGCCCGAAGCCCCGCCGCCCGGCCTCTGGGCGCGCATCGAATCGGCGCTGGACGGACCGCCGCCCGCCCCCGCCCCGGCGCCGCCCCGCTGGCGCGCGCTGTGGCAGGGCTGGGCGCTCGGCGCCACCGCGGCCGCCGCCGGCCTCGCCGCGCTGCTGCTGGTGCGCCCGGCCGAGCCGCCACGGCTGATGACCGTGCTGCTGACCCAGCGCGATCAGCCGGCCTGGCTGGTGGAGGCGGAAGGCGGAGCGCTCAAGCTCGCCGCGGTGAATCCCCAGCCGGTGGCGCCGGACCGGGTGATGCAGCTCTGGGCCCTGCCCCAGGGGGCGACCGCGCCGACCTCGCTCGGGCTGATCCCGCCGGAAGGGCGGCTGACCGTGACGCCGAGCAGCGTGCGGCCGGAACCGGGGATGCTCATCGAGATCAGCCTGGAACCGCCGGGAGGGTCGCCGACCGGGCGGCCGACCGGGCCGGTGCTGTTCATCGGGCGGTTGGCGGCTGCGCGAGGGACATGAGAAGAGCTGGGGGAAGGAGATGAACTCCTTCCCCCAGACCCCCAACCTCCTTTTTTTGGCACATGGCGCCGGTTGGCAGCGCAGGAAGGAGCCGCCAGAGCGTTGTCGTAGCGGAGAAGGGGGCGAGGAGCCCCCCCCGCCAGGTTCAGTGCACGTCCTCGGAAGTGTGGGAGGACACGTAGCTCATCGGGTGGAACCATTTCGCCCAGCCGGCGTGATCGGCAGGGCCGGAAGCCGGCAGCACCGCATCGGCACGCTGCAGGCCGAAGGGAGTGAGCACCGCCGCACGGCGCTCGGCGCCGATCTCGCACAGCTCGTCGAGCAGGGCGATCGCACGGTCCCAATACCAGGCCTGGCGCTCCGGCGAAGGCGCCGCCGCGGCGCACAACACCAGCATGCGGCCCAGCGCGGCGCCGACATGCGCCTCGCGATCGGGCAGCAGATCGTTGTCGAAGGCCCGCAGCAGCTCGGTCATGCGGCCTTCCAGATGCCAGCGCGCGCTCGGCGCCCAGAACCGCTCGAGCAGGCGGCGGCGGCTGCCGGTCAGCACCGCGATCCGTGCGTCCTCGCGCATCCGCGGCAGGATCTCCTGCGCCAGCACCTGCCGGAGCCACGCGGCGCGACGGCCATCCAGCCCGTCATGCGTGCCGATGATGCGCGGCGCGAAGGGCTTCAGCCGCTGGCGCTGCTTCGCCGGCATCGCATCATTCACCGGCACCGCGAAATTGCGGATCACCCGCGAGGCGGTCGCGGGCATGTCGCTGTGCCCCTCGCCCGCCAGCAGCGCGACGAAGGACATGATGCAGAGCCGTCCTCGGCTCGGATCGCCGACCCCCCCGACCAGGGTGACCCGCCCGTAGATCTGCTCCAAATGCCGGTCAACGCTCATGGCTTTCTCCTTCCGCGATGAAAGGTGGCGGCATGGCAGCGTGCGTCACGGTACCACGCTGCGCCCAAGGCTTGCGGTCCGGACACGACGGATGGATCGGAGGGATCCCGCTTCTGAAGCTGTCACTCGCCACCATCGATCGCGACTCCCATTCGACGTGACGGCGTCAGGCCGGGAAGTGCTCTGCGGACGAAAGTCGGGCTCCCGCGACAATCCGGCTGCGGAGGGCTTCGACCTTGCAGCGTGCACGCCAGCAGCGCCTTCCGCCCGCAGCGTCTGACACCAGCAGCGTCCACGCCAGCACCATGTACGCCAGCAACTCCGGCGGCCCTGGGAGGTTGTGGCCCCTCCTGCGGGCCAGCAATTCATAGGATCGCGACCGGTCCCGATGCAACAACGCCGAGAGGGCCGGGTGGCGACGGCCCGGCATCTGGCGCGGGGCGCCATGCCGTGGAAGGAAGCGTCCGAGCAGCAGCGCAAGGACCACCGCCCATGTCGCCCCCCGTCGACCGCGTGGAGAGTGACGCGAGACTGCCCGAGGCCGCCGATGTCGTGGTGATCGGCGGCGGCATGATCGGCGTCGCCGCCGCCTATGCCCTCGCGAAGAAGGGGCACTCCGTCGCGCTGGTCGAGAAGGGGCACGTCGCCGGCGAGCAGTCCAGCCGCAACTGGGGTTGGTGCCGCCAGCAGAACCGCGACGAGCGGGAGCTGCCGCTGATCACGCAGAGCCTCGAGATCTGGGGCGGGCTGGCCGAGGAGATCGGCGCCGATCTCGGCTTCCGCCGCAACGGGCTGATCTATGTGACCGAGGACCCCAGCCAGCTCGCCGAATGGGAGGCCTGGTGCGCCATGGCGCAGCGCTACCAGGTGCACAGCCGCATGCTGAGCGCCGCGGAGGCGGCGGCGCTGACGCCGGGCTGCACCGGGAAGTTCATCGGCGGCGTGCATTCGCCGACCGACGGCCGCGCCGAGCCGGCGATGGCCGCGCCCGCGCTCGCCGCCGCCGCGCGTCGGCGGGGCGTCACCCTCCATCAGGGCTGCGCGGCGCGCGGGCTGGAAACCACCGCCGGCGCCGTCTCCGCGGTGGTGACCGAGAAGGGACGCATCCGCACCCAGCGCGTGCTGCTCGCCGGCGGCGCCTGGAGCTCGCTGTTCTGCCGCCGCCTCGGCATCGACCTGCCGCAGGCCGGCGTGCGCTCCACCGCCTTCTTCACCACCCCGGCGCCGGAGGTGACGCCGGGCGGCCTTTCCATGGCCGGGGCGGCGATCCGCCGGCGGGTCGATGGCGGCTACACGGTATCCGTCCGCAACCGCGGCACGCTGGAGATCACGCCGCAGGGCCTGCGCTACGCCCGCGCCTTCTGGCCGCTGTTCCGCAAGAACGGCGCCCATCTCGCCATCCGCATCGGCCGCTCCTTCCTGGAGGGGCCGGAGGCGCTGGCGCGCTGGTCGCTCGCGGATGTCTCGCCTTTCGAGCGCATCCGCGTGCTGGATCCCGCGCCGGACCTCGCCATCGTGGAGGACGGGCTGAAGGGGCTGGTCGCCCTCTATCCCTCCCTCGCGGGCATCCGCATGCAGGAAGCCTGGGCCGGGTGGATCGACTTCACCCCGGATGCCATTCCCGTGATCTCGCCGGTCGCGACGCTGCCCGGCTTCTTCCTCGCCACCGGCTTCAGCGGCCACGGCTTCGGCATCGGCCCGGCGGCGGGGCGGCTGGCCGCCGACCTGGTCGCCGGCGACCCGCCGATCGTGGACCCGGCGCCGTTCCGCCACGCGCGGCTGCTGGACGGCACGATGGGGCCGCCCGGGCCGATGTGACGCCGCCCGAAAACCGCACCAACTCTGTCTGTTACAGCGCGACACGGATGTTGAAGCTTGGCCGCGCGATTGCCATGATCCTGCCCAGCATCCGCCCGCCGCGTCGCCGCGTATAGCGACCGGACGCGACAGGAGATCGGGTGTCTCGCCCCCCCTGCGGTCCGTCGCGCTCCGGCTTGGGAGCGCGGTCTTGCAGCGGGAGAGGCAGGATGTCGCAAGCCCATGGAAACAAGGCCGCCGGCGGCGTGGGGACGCTGATGCGCAGCTGGCGGGCGCGGGTGGCGCGCTGGTGGAGCCAGGGGCGCCACTACCGGCCGGAGCGGCGCTACATGCGCGGCGCCAAGGCGGCGGCGAAGTAGCGCCGTCTCTTCTTCAGACCGGGGGGCGGAGATGCACTCCGCCCCCCAGCACGCGTACACCGCGGACGAAGACGCTCTACAGCGGTTTCGCCGGAACCGGAATCAGGAGAAGAAAGAGTGGGGGCGGAGAGAACTCCGCCCCCACACCCCCACCTCCTTTTTTTGGCTTATTGGCGCTGACCCACCCCGCACTCTCAGGCGCCACAGCGTTGTCGGGCTGAGAACGGAGCTTTCAACGCTTCCCCGTATCCAAAAAAAGGAGGTGGGGGGTCTGGGGGGCGGAGTTCACTCCGCCC
>Ga0081539_10002234_pt1 | contig 28192 bp, 25 predicted proteins | sample TabmetS4T2R2_FD_71023 | JGI IMG/M metagenome (GOLD analysis project Ga0081539, IMG submission 71023) | Tabebuia heterophylla rhizosphere microbial communities from the University of Puerto Rico - S4T2R2 | ecosystem: Host-associated > Plants > Roots > Rhizosphere ... | reverse complement strand
AACACATAGCTGAGAAAGACCGGTGTGAGTTCCCTTAGCGCGGCAAAGTCGGTGCCATGCGGCACTTTGAGTTCCAAGACCATAATGGTAATAAGGATGGCAACTACACCATCACTAAACGCTTCGAGGCGTCCTTTGCTCATGTGCATAAGGATAATCGATAATTCTGTCTCTGTGCAACTTTTTACGACGCCATTAGTAAAGGAAATTGAAGTTCTTGCTTGACATGTGTCCCTCGCAGTACTACAATTTTTATCGACTTATTCATAATATCTGGTCGGGGGCAGATCAATCCCATCTTAAAGGAGACGGAAATGGCTTTTGAACTTCCAAAACTGGCATATGCATACGACGCGTTGGAACCCCATATCGATGCGCGTACGATGGAGATCCACCATACGAAACATCACAACACCTATGTTACGACCCTGAATGGCGCTATTGAAAAGACGCCTGAACTAGCTGGCAAATCGCTCGAAGATCTTTTGGGTGATTTAAACGCTGTGCCTGAAAGTGTGCGAACCGTTGTCCGCAATCATGGCGGTGGAACATATAACCATAATTTGTTCTGGGAGATCATGGGACCCAATGCAGGTGGAACTCCCAGTGGAGAATTGGCGAAGGCAATCGATTCAGCCTTCGGATCATTTGATGCCTTCAAGGAAGAATTTACAAAATCTGCCACCACTCGTTTTGGGTCTGGTTGGGCCTGGCTTGTCAAAAAGGGTGATGGACTGGCTGTGGTCTCCACCGCAAATCAAGATAGCCCGCTTTCAGATGGCGCGACTCCCATTTTAGGTATCGATGTTTGGGAACACGCCTATTATTTGAACTACCAGAACCGCAGACCGGATTACATCGCTGCATGGTGGAATGTGGTCAACTGGGATGCGGTCGCAGAGAAATATAAATAAGTAGAATAGGCTTAATGCGGCACCTTGCATAGACTTGGAAGCACGTTATAATTGATGTACTTAGACTATTGCATTTCTAGCAAGGAGATGTTTCATGACCCATATAATTACGAGTTTATGCGTTCGTGACCGTGGCTGCATTGATGTTTGCCCTGTTGAATGTATGATACCTGGTCAGCCAATTGAAGAATGGCCTTGGATTTATATTGACCCGGATACCTGCATTGACTGCGGCGCATGCGTTCCCGAGTGTCCATTTGCCGCTATTTTCCCCGAAGACGAGGTACCCTCAGCCTACACTGCAAAGGGCGGCGAATATATCCTCAACGTAGGATTAACAGGACATTTCGAAGGCACCAATCACCACGGCGGAAAGATCTCGGTTGATAATGCCCGACAGTTAGAAGCGGGTGAAGTGCTTGACCTCACTGCGGATATCAAGCCTAACTATGATTTCTTCAAAACTGGTCCTGGGTATGGTGCAAAAGACTTAGATCAAGGTATGTAACCGTAGCCAAGAAGAGAGTTGCCCCGCAGGTACTCTGCGGGGCAATTTATTTTATGGATTCATCGCGTCGACGAGGAGCTCGCGCCCGATCCACTGAGCCAACTGAACATTATCTTCCTCAAGCAATACAACTACCACCATGGGAGTTGCCTGCCAGTTCGGAGGCGTGCCTGCAATAAACCATGTGACAGGCGACTCTGACCCTTCTGCACGTCCCACATGGGCCCAATAACTTTCTCCATCCACCATAAGCGACTCTGCCACCTCATCTGCTGCTGACTCTGGAATCGCAGTAATTGATGTTCCCAACGCTGGTAGTACGATCCATCCTTCTTCAGGCGTGTTAACCGCCGTTGCAATTCGCGGAGCAGGAATAGTTCCATGATTGCTCAATGCCGCGGAGGCCAAGGCGACTTGCAGCGGTGAAACATGTAAATCTTTTACCTCTGCATTTATCAGCGGCTCTGCAACCTCCATTCTTAAGAGGGGAATGCGATAGAAGCCAAACGTCTCATAAACACTGTTCAGTTCTTCTTCGCTCAGAGTCTGTTTATTATAGAGGGTTGATGCAAACGGATCGGCCAACGAGCCAATTGCGTACAGTCCCTGCGTAGCACGATTGATAAGCGGCTTATTCGGATCTTCATTCAACTTCACTCCAAACTCGTCTAACTGCTTTGGATTAAATGTCGGCTGGGAAGACATGACGAATATTTCGCCACTTGCCGCATTTAACAAAATGGTGGCACCATGATGACCAAGCATCAATTGATCTGAACGATATTGAAGATAAAGATCAATGCTCAGACGTACATCCAAACCTTCAGGGGACATACCATAAAGCAGGTGATTCCACCATATCGTTGAAGCAGGATTGCCTTTCAATCCACGCAAATATTCATCCAGCGACGCCTCGAGTCCGGCTTGTCCATAAATAGGATGGTTATATCCTACAATCGATGTGAGATCTGGATATTTATAGACGCGTGTATAACTACCGATCTCTCCTTCTGTCGAATTGATAATAATATTCGCGCGGTCAAGCAACATGCCGCGCATCACAAAGTTGTCTTCAATGATGCGACGAGGGTTATCCGTGCGCATCAGCAAATCGGGACCGCGTACGATTGCCCACCATCCGTTTGTCAAGGCGGCAGCAAATAGTCCCATCGATAGAAAAAGGCTAAATGTGAGGTAGGGTCGAGGTCGTGGCAGTGGAGCGGGTTCTTCATCCAAATGATTGCTAATGAGCATAAGAAAAAGCAACGCTATAAACGAGGTTAATAAGGACGAACCGCCATAAGAAATGAAAGGCAGTGTTACGCCAGTCAACGGAAGAAGGCGGAGATTGCCTCCCATGATCAGCAATGCCTGAATGCCAATATAGGCTGAGATCCCTACAGCAAACAATCTTCGGAACAGATTCGGCGCGCGAATGGCGGTACGCAAGCCGCGAGAAAGGATCAGGCCGAAAAGTGCAATCAAACCAACAGTCCCGATAAGACCCGTTTCTTCAGCAATCGCGGCGAAGATAAAATCTGAAATGGCGACAGGCACGAGGGCGGGGCTTCCCAACCCCGGTCCACGGCCTTCAAGACCACCGTTCGCGATTGCCATCAAAGATTGTATGATCTGATAAGCACCTCCGCTGGGGTCATCCCAGGGGTTAAGCCACGCGTCGATGCGCGCCCGGACGATATCCACAAAAAAGTATCCAGCCAAACCAACGAATATGAGAAATCCCACACTGACAAGGACTGCTCGTCGGCGCTGCGTTGCCAGATAAATAATGCTTGTGTAAAGTGCAAGAAAAATAGATGCAGTACCGAGATCGCGTTGAAAATACAACAGGAGAATCGCGAGTCCACTTAAAAGCAGGGTAGGATAAAGCAGAGGAAGCGCGCCCAAACGAATGGGAAGTCGATCTGCGAGGTATGCAGCCAGATAGGCAACGAGGAGGAGCTTCAGTGGTTCCGATGGCTGAAAGAAAATACCGCAGCATCCCAGCCACAAACGTGGACCATATCCTAGAGGGTTTGTTCCAAAAATAAGAGTTAACGCTGTAAGAATCAATCCTGCAGTCAAAAGCAGGTACTTATATTTGCGAAGAGAATCCAATGTGGTGGGAAGACGCGTCCCAAAGTAAAGTACAAGCATGCTTATTCCCAGCCAGACCGCCTGCCGCGCGCCGAAGATAGCGTCAAGGCGCCATACGGTGAGTAAACCCCATCCACTTAGAAGAGCGGCTGCAGGGAATAAATAGGGATCGGCATCCGGCAGGTGTTTTAAGATGGTTCCATGCGCGCGCCAAGTAAAAAATCCCCAGAGTGCGAGAGCGACCCATTGTGACCAGCGATAGTCAGCCTCCCATGTACGGGTACGTACTCCCGGTGAAAGGGTCATGATCACAGTTTGCAAAATGAGGAATACTGCTGCAATTTTTAGCAGATCCCTTTGGATGACTCTATTCATTCTCTATAGATATTTGTTGATCAATAAATCCAGTTTCTGGCGGGTCTCAGAAGGAATCGCGTCCTTACGCGTGATCAATGCCGAGGCCAGTGCATGGCCGCAATCACAGCGCCTTTCATGTTTTAGATTGCGTGCCAACATTCGTACTGCCTCCTGCGCCAGAGCTGTGTTTTTATGTAGAGTTTGAATGACCATTTCAACAGTCACGGGTGCCTCGCTTACATGCCAAACGTCATAATCGGTGACGTGTGCCATTGTCGCGTAGCACATCTCAGCTTCGCGCGCCAGGAAAGCCTCAGGGGAGGCCGTCATTCCGATAATAGACATACCCCAGGAACGATATGTATTGGATTCTGCTCGGGTCGAAAAACGCGGACCTTCTATCGTGATAAATGCACCGTTACGATGGACCACGCCTCCCGCCGCACGGACAGCTGATTCCAATTGATCGGAAAGATCAGCACAAAAGGGATCGGCGACACTCACATGCGCGACCAGACCATCGCCAAAAAAGGATCGAACTTGCCTGCGCGTGTTGTCATAGATTTGATCGGGTATCACAATATGGCCGGGCGCTAATTCCTCCTTCAATGACCCACACGCGCTGATGCTAACGACGCGCTGAACACCAAGCGACTTCAGTGCATAAATATTTGCGCGATATGGAACTTCACTTGGCATGATATGATGCCCAACCCCATGCCGCGCGAGAAAGGCGACCTGTTCACCTTCTAATTCACCAATTACGATTGCTGCACTGGTCTTCCCAAAAGGTGTATCGATATTGTATTCCTGCGTATACCTGAGTCCGGGCATTTCATAAAGTCCGGAGCCACCAATCATTGCAAGGATTACTTGTTTCGTCACGGAAGACCTCCAAGTCTAAGTTGTACTTGAAGATGGAACCTCCTCAACATCCACACGGACATCGAAAAGAGTATTTCCACACTTGAATTGATCGCCAGTGATAATTACAGCAGGTGTATTTAATTTTTCGCGATTGAGAAAGGTTCCATTTCTGGAATTAAGATCTTCAAGCCACCACTGGCCATGGTGATGTGTGATGCGGGCATGATGCGCAGATAATGCTTCGTCCATGACGGAGAGATCACAATGGGTATCGCGACCGATCATAATTTCCGTCTGGTTGAAATACCGCTGACTTTCCTTTTTTCTGTCGATACTGAAGAAAATGGTGATACTTGGTTTTTTTTGGGCCGATAATTTGTTCCCCTGTTGTTTAAGTTCCTGTAAAAGAGTAAAAAATGCCCACCCTAGAAAGGTGTAAAGTGCAATTGCCAGGGCAAATCGCAAGACAAGTACAACCGTCGCGATCATTTAGGAGGTTTTTCTTCCCTAAATCTAAATTTTAAGCTATCTGTCTTGATATCCACCGTATTCTGGTCCACTGTGGCTGTAGGCCTCTCGCTGGCGCCAGGTTCAGTTTCTCCAGAAACTGTATCAGAATCCAGGCGGGGAGGCGGATTGTCCTGCCCAAAAATCAATGCGACGCCCGCCAGTGAAATAACATCGCCCGGGTAGAGAACCGTCTGACTCGTTCGCTGTCCGTTTACAAACGTCCCACCGGTTGAGTTCAAATCAAATAGAACGAATCGTCCTTTGATCGCGCGCAATTGAGCATGGTTTCGGGAAACACGTGGATCATCGATCACTAACTGATTCTCCAGCCTGCGTCCGATGTTGACAACAGAATCAGAAAGTTGGTGTACTTTTACGCCTTCAATGATCAAGAATGCATTTTCAGGTATATTTTCACCTTCCCCCGGTTCTTCATTGTAAAGGGACGTTTGCATCCCCTGGGTTTCGGCTACTGGTTCTAGTTTATGGGTTGCCACCACTCTTACCTCGTCAGCAGAAAAAGTATCATCGGTCGTAATGTTAATTGTCGGTTGAGTTGTAAATTTCAGTCCCACATCTTTCCCCGCAGTCGTAATAATATTCTTAAGGGCATCTATGATGCGCTGTTCCTTCCACATCGGAGAAGTGTCCGTGGCGACGATCAGGGTGAAAATATCCGGGGCAATCGCGCTTTCGTCCTTTTGCTGAATGACATTTTCCCTTAAGGCAGTTGCAAGATGCTGGATCACACGGTCTTCGAGTTTTAGACCCGGTAAAATCCCCGCTAATTGATCCTCCACAAGTTTCTGTAAATTTGCTTCTAATTGATCAAGTCTAAGCTTCATATAAAGCCCTCAAACTCCGTTGGTGAGTTTCAAATATTATAGAGGCCAGGCGAAAAATCTGCAAGCTGGCAGCCTAGCAGTTTCAATATAACATATTAACGCCGAAAGCGCCTATAGGTTATTTTAACGTTTGGCTGCACTTTGGGCAGATAATTTCACTGAAAGAGACTGCAAATCCACATTTGGTGCATGCAGTCGGATGCATATCCCCTAATGGAGCTCCGCAAGTCAGGCAACTGCTCTCCCCGACGGGATTTGCCGATCCGCAATATTCACAAGCGATGCGCGTCAGCCGGTCAGATAAGGCATGAGACGCGCCAAGCGTCGCGACTGTTGATCGATGATTTTCCATACTCTCTCGCTTAGTTGAATGTTTTCTATATCCTGTGCGAGATCATCCATCCAGTCTTCCCGGCAGACTCAAGGGATTGCGAATTGCGGAGATAGCTGTCTGACCCAGTCTGGCAGCCACCCCTAGCCAAGCCTGTGAACCGATTTCCATCATGATGCCATCTTCCACTTTATGAATATTAATCGTCAGGGCAGTCTGCCCTCCCAATGTTGTTCCAAACCGTGTCGCAATTTGTACAGCGATTTTGTCTTTGTTGCCCACGACTTGTGCATATATATTGCCACGGTTAGGTTCTGCTATGAATTGGGCTTGATGTTTCCATGAAAAATTCGTCGGTCCAGGTTTTCGATTATAATCCGCTTTACCAGCGACGACGATTTGTCGTCGTGTTTTATATCCTATGAATATCTACACAATGAGAAGGTTTTGGTTTAAAGCTTTATGGGGGATTTTGGCGGTGGCAAGTTTGGGAATGGGAACGTTCCTTTCACCGAATCAGGCTGGGGCTTATCAGGAAGTGTCCACACCGACGGGTGTCATTGCTACGATTATTTATACTGAACAAATCAATGTGCGCAGTGGTCCAAACACGAGATATTATCCAATCATCGGACAGTTGCTTCCCGGCGAGGTTGTTCCAGCGCTTGGGATTTCGCCTGGTCGTGAATGGGTCCAGATTTCCTATCCCGCCGGAGTCGGAGGTGTAGGATGGGTCTATGCATCATTCGTATCTCTATCAGGAGGTGAGCTTCGCATCGTCGAACCACCACCGACTCCGACTCCACTTATTACAGCGACAATTGATCCCACCCTGGCGGCTGCATTCAATATTCAGCCTACCCAAACGCGCATACCAACTTTTACGCCACCGCCACCGTTGGACGTACCGCAATTCACGGAAGTAAATACCTCGCGTCCCTCTAGGGGTACATTTGGAGTATTTATTGTTATCTTGACTATCATTGGAGGAGTTGGTTTGGCCTTTTCGTACGTTTTGAGAAGCTGATGGGGAGGCGTAGATGTCCCACAGAACCAGAACTTTAACCTGGGTCCTTGCTATTTTGGGGATAATACTCTTAGGGTTATTCGATCCCAAGCGACCATCAGTCATGGCTCAACAACCTACCGGATCCGTGGCAACGGTGACGGGTACGCCTACAGGTCCTACAATTAAAGTGTACCAAGACATCGATCGGATTCGCGTATTTGCTGGTCCCAGCTCCTTTGATTATCCAGCAATTGGAGTCTTGCTTGCGAATGAAACTGCACCGGCGATTGGCCGTGCCCAGGGTCGCGAGGATTGGATACTGATCCGCTACCCGGGTGTTCCTGGCTCAGTTGGTTGGGTATATGGTCTCTATGTATCGCTTTCGCCGGGAGCGCTTCTTCCCATTGTAGAACTCCCACCAACGCCGACGCCGCTTTCGACGCCCACCATCAACCCGACCCTTGAAGCTGCATTCATTGGTCAACAAACACCGACTCGCTTGCCAACCTATACGCCTCCACCGCCTCTTGACCTGCCCCTGTTTACCGACACAACTACGACACCTACAACCAGCCTTCCGACTGGCCTATTGATTCTGGGCCTGGGCCTATTTGGTTTTTTTGGCGCCGTGATTTCTTATCTACGAGGAAGATAAAAAAAGACCGAATACTCGGTCTTTTTTTTGCCTTTACAGTGATTCTAATTTTGGCACGAGCACGAACCGCCACAGCCACACCCATCTTCGCCATGTGCATGCTCATGGCCTTTCGCATGTGGGCTGTCAACTGCAAAGCCTGCGCCGCGCACCGGATCATTGACGAAATCAATCGACGCGCCGCGCAAATAATCAATCGATACCTCATCAACAACCAGCATAACGCCATTTACATCAAACGTTGTATCCACGTCGCGAATATTGTTATCTAACGCCATTCCGAAGTTCACACCACAACATCCGCCTCCAGCCACATAAACGCGCAGAGCATATCCTTCAAGGTTGCGCTCTGTCAGGATATTTTTTACGGCCTCAGAAGCTGCTGTGGACAGCGTAATTGTAGGAATATTTGTTTCTGGTAGTACTTTTGTCTCAAGTTCTTGTAGCATTTTTGCTCCTTATGGAGTGAAGTTGGTAAATCTTATCAAATTCGGGGCGGGATGTCAACTACGAAGCCTACAACGGAAAAATCACAATATGTGTAAAAGTTACATGAAGTCATTACAGCTTTGTGATGCTTGACACATATGTAATGCGCCTGTAAAATCCGTCTGCTTGGCTGGGCGAAAAGCCCATATTTCATTTTGTCAGGAGGATATATCCACATGTCTGTAATGGGACTTACCCCACTGGAGACCGCTGCAATCTGGGCTGTTTTCGGCGTTGCCATACTTGGTCTGGCTTATGCAGTGTTTCTTCGATCCCAAATCCTGCGTGAAGACAAGGGCACGCCGCAAATGCAGGAAGTCTGGAACGCGATCAAGGAAGGCGCTGATGCCTATCTAAGAAAACAATTGCGTTCTATTTTGCCTTTGATCGGAATTCTCACCATTGCTCTCTTTTTCTCGGTTTACATTGTTCCACCCTCTCCTGAAGCACAAGAACGCTTTCCGGGTATGACCGAAGCTCAACTTAAGTTATGGATTGGTATCGCACGTGGCCTCGCTTTTATTATGGGTGCGGTCTTCTCGCTGGCAGTTGGCCAGATTGGCATGCGAATGGCAATCGAAGGCAATGTGCGCGTGGCGTCTGCATCCAAAAGATCCTTCGGTGACGCACTTCGCATTGCTTACCGTGCCGGGACGATCACTGGCATGTTGACTGATGGACTCGGTCTGCTCGGTGGGACGATCATATTTATCATTCTCGGAATCGCGGCGCCGGATGCTTTACTTGGTTTTGGTTTCGGTGGCACGCTTCTCGCATTATTCATGCGTGTGGGTGGCGGTATTTTTACGAAGGCAGCAGATGTCGGTGCAGATCTGGTCGGAAAAGTGGAAGCGGGCATCCCTGAGGATGATCCAAGAAATCCGGCAGTAGTGGCAGACCTTGTGGGCGATAACGTCGGTGACTGCGCAGGTATGGCTGCAGATATCTTCGAATCGTACGAAGTGACGATCGTTTCAGGACTTATTCTTGGTCTTGCACTCTGGCACATTACCGACCGTCTTGAATGGATTATCTTCCCACTAATGGTACGTGGTATCGGTGTACTTTCATCGATTGCGGGTACGTACTTGGTGAGGAGTGAACCCGGCCAAGGCGGCGATGCAATGGCTGCGATCTTTCGCGGCTTTCTTTCTTCTGCGGTGATTTCCGCTGCTCTATTCTTCATTGCAGGCTTCTTCTATCTGAATACCCCAGAAATGAACCAATGGGGTGGTTGGTGGCGCTTACCTTTGGCTGTAGGTGTTGGAGTCTTGTTGGCGATTTTGATCGACCGTTTGACTGAATATTTCACTGGGACTCACGCTGCTCCGGTAAATGATATTAAGAAATCTGCAGATACAGGTCCCGCGACGCTTATTCTTAACGGTGTTTCTGTCGGGTTTGAGTCTTCCGTCTGGTCTGTGCTTGTGATTGCATTGACTATTGTTGCTTCTATCTTTATCTTTGGAACAATCCCCGGTGTGGAGGGTGCAGACAGAGCGACTTTCATTTTGTACGGGGTTGCCATGACGGGTATTGGTATGTTGACCCTCACAGGTAACAACGTGGCGATGGATTCATTCGGCCCGATCTCGGATAATGCCAATGGTATCGGCGAAATGGCCTGGCATGGCAAAACAGACAAAGCGACAAAAGATGCTCAGCAGATCATGGCAGATCTTGATGCAGTTGGCAATACCACGAAAGCGATCACCAAAGGTGTAGCAATTGGTTCGGCTGTAATTGCGGCCGTTTCGCTCTTTGGTTCTTTCCTTGTAGATGTTTCACGAGCCCAGACCTCACTAGGCATTCCTTTAGAACGGCAGATTCAAGCGATTGGCATTCGTGTTGATATTCCTCAGGTCTTTGTGGGTATGTTGATCGGTGCCGCGCTCCCTTGGCTCTTCTCCTCGTTCGCGATTCAAGCTGTTGCACGTGCGGCCTCTCTGATCGTGATGGAAGTTCGACGCCAGTTCAAACTCGGCGTTTTGGATGGTAAGGTCAGACCCGATTACAGACAGGCCGTTGGGATTTCGACAACCGCTGCACAAAAGGAATTGATTTCACTTGCTTTGCTTGGCGTGGTAACTCCAATCGTGGTTGGCTTGCTCTTACAGGTTGAAGCGTTGGGTGGTTTCTTGGCGGGTATCATTGTCTCCGGTCAGTTATTGGCTGTCTTCCTCAATAATTCTGGGGGTGCCTGGGATAATGCCAAGAAACTCATCGAAGATGAACCGAAAGATCCAGCAAAGAATCTTGGTAAGGGTTCCGAACGCCATAAAGCCGGTGTAGTCGGAGATACAGTTGGTGATCCCTTCAAGGATACGGCGGGCCCCGCGTTGAATCCGATGATCAAGGTGGTGAATCTTGTGTCCGTGATTATTGCTCCCATAGTCGTGCAATACTCAGGCAATATCTCCTTGGGTGTCTGGGTGGTTGCGCTGGTCTTGCTCGGTGTGCTTAGTTGGGCAGTGGTGCGCTCGAAAGCTCCAGCACCGTCTATGACAACAGTGCAGGCGGCGCCTGTCTCAGTACCTGAGAGCGTGCAAGCTGTGAAAGGCGCAAAACGCAAAAGTAAGAAATAGGAAGACAGTTGTAAAAACTCCCAACAATTGTTGGGAGTTTTTATTATTGTAAAGAAAAATCAATGGGAGTTTATTTTGATGCCGACTATAATCGGCCCTTATGGATATCTCATTGCCGATGGAATCTATTAAGCAGTGGAGTTTCAAAGGTGGGTTAGGTATACTCGACCAACTATTTTTTTCGGGGGCAAATTTCGTATTTAACATTTTTCTGGCGCGCTGGTTATTGCCCACTGAGTATGGTATCTTCGCCATTTCGTTCGCGATATTGTTGATCTTTTATCAATTGCACAGTTCTGTATTACTTGATCCAATGAGTATTCTGGGACCCGTGAAGCATGCACACAATCTATATACCTATTTCTGGGCGCAAGTGCGTTTACACTTTTTTGTTACCGCTCTCTTCGGAGTGATTATAGTCTTGGGTAGCCTTTTTTACCATCAGTTTTTCGATACGAATAGCCGTGTGGCTGATGTGTTGATGATCATGGGATTGGTATTACCATTGCAACTCTTGCCTTGGTTACTCAGACGCATTTTTTATATTCTGCAAAAACCTGGAATCGCTGCTTTGGGAAGTTCTGTCTATGCTTTGATAAATATCGCTGGATTATATTTTTTGCGTTGGACGTCCACGCTATTATCGAGTACGGCTATTATGCTACTGGGAGTTGCGGGATTATTGGGGTCTATCGTTATGGCGTTTTGGTTAAAAGGTGCCCGGATAGAGAGCAAAAGGATCACTATGCTCACCCTTTTTAAAGAGAACTGGTTTATAGCAGGCTGGCTTGTTGCCTCGGCTGGTCTGGTAGTTGTGGCTGGCCAGGCTCAGGTATTTATTTCGGGAAGCCTTTTGGGATTAAGAGAAGCTGGGGCTGTCCGCGTTTTACAATTATTTATTCAGCCCGCAATTTTGATCCTCAATGCTCTGGCAGCATTGATGTTGCCTGTGCTTGCTTCAGATTTTGGTCAGGGAAACATTCAGGCTTTAAAGAAGCGCGTAAACACATTAATCGTACGGTTACTGGCGATTAGCATACCTTATGAAATTATTTTGCTCTTATTTGCGATGAATATTGAGCACTTCCTTTATCAGGGAAAATTTTCCGCCTATGCCGGATTAATTCCCATATGGGGTTTAATTCCCATTATCCTATCTATTAATCTCGGTCATTCATTTTCACTGCAAGCAGTTCAAAGGCCCTATGCGTTATTGATTGTTTCTGTATTTTGGGTGTTCACAAGTGTATGTCTGGGTGTCTGGTTTACTACCTTGTGGGGAGTTTGGGGGGTAACGTTGAGTACGTTGGCCGGCTATGTGGTCAATTTATGCTGTTTTGCCTTCCTGTATTATAGATGGGTTAGATGATTTTGCGTACACCCTTGGAGGAATGATGACGGAACTGATTCCTGTCTCCATGCCAGATTTGAGTGGTAATGAGGAAAAATATGTAGTCGATGCTATCCGAAGTACTTGGATCTCATCTACTGGACCTTATGTGGAGCGTTTTGAGCACGAGTTTTCAAATCTGTGTGATGTTGAATATGCCATTCCCGTATCGAATGGTACCGTTGCCCTTCACCTTACTTTGTTGGCACTAGGGATTGGTCCCGGTGATGAGGTGATTGTGCCTTCACTTACATATATTGCAACTGCAAACGCAGTACGATATGTTGGCGCGAACCCAGTCTTTGTAGATGTGGATGAAACTACTTGGTGCATAGATCCTACGAAACTTGAAAATGCAATCACCTTGCAAACAAAAGCCATTATTGTTGTTCATCTCTATGGGCATCCGGCAGACATGGATGCTATTAATCATGTTGCCAGGATTCATGGATTGGCAGTCGTTGAAGATGCTGCAGAAGCATTCTTAGCCAAATATAAAGGTCGTTTGGTAGGCGGGCTCGGTCGTATAGCAACATTTTCGTTTTATGGCAACAAAGTAATTAGTTGCGGTGAGGGTGGGGCGGTTGTACTAAATGATCCTGATCTCGCTTATCGGGTTCGCATTTTGCGTGGCCAAGGCATGGACCCGGATAGACGATACTATTTTCCTGTTACTGGCTATAATTATCGTCTTACGAACCTTGCCTGCGCGATGTTATGTGCACAATTGGAGCGTGCTGAAGAACTCATCAATCGCCGCCGGGAAATATTTCTTCAGTATTCAGAACGGCTGTCGAATGTTTCAGGAATTGGTTTACAACCTGTGGCAGCTTGGGCCGAAATCAGCCCCTGGCTTTACTGTATCCGCATTGATGCTGGCAAATACGGTCATACACGTGACGAACTGATGTCTCTCTTATTTGAAATGGGTGTTGAGACCAGGCCATTCTTCATGCCGCTGCATACGCTACCTCCATTTCGGATGAGCCAAATATCATCCGACGGTCTTCCGATCACGGAAAGTTTGGGATCTCAAGGAATTAACTTGCCGACATTTCCAGCAATAACATCTCAGCAGATTGAATACATTTGCCAAATCATCAAAGAGTTTTCTGGAGCCTGATCATGAGGAAGAATCTGGTCATATTGGGAACAAGTGGGCTCGCGCGGGAAATGGCGATGCTTGCCGAGCACATCAATGCTATTCATCATTTCTGGCATATTATGGGTTTCATTGGGGAGCCAGGCTGCGCCGTTGGAACAAACCTGGGCGTTGCTCCAATCTTGGGTGATGATTCTTGGTTAATGGACCAAGACTTCATTGCCGATTTGGTAATCGGAATAGGATATCCAAAAATCAAAGAAAAAGTAATAGAACCATACCTGAAAGTTCGAGAGCGGTTTGGATTTCCCAGTCTAATCCACCCGAAGGCCACATTGGACTTCCGGCGGGTTGAACTAGGGATGGGGAATGCAATAACAGCCGGATGTGTTTTTACCTGTGATATCCGCGTCCAAGATTTCAACCTATTTAACCTGAATAGCACCGTAGGCCACGATGTAGAAATTGGCAGTATGAACGTAATCAATCCGGGAAGTAATATCTCTGGTAGTGTCCGTATCGGTGATCGTGTTTTGATAGGTACTGGCGCTCAAATTCTGCAAAAAATCTTGATTGACTCAGATGTAACGATCGGTGCTGGGGCCGTAGTGACCAAGGATGTTGAGTCTAATCAAACGGTCTTTGGAGTACCGGCCAGACGACTTATATAGCATGAAAATTATCGTTGTCGCGTCTTCCATCATCCCAGGTAAATCGCTTGGAATTGAACATTTTACATATCGTCTGGTGAATGCTCTATCTGAGTATCACCCTCAGCATCAGTATATCGTCTTGATCCCAACTGGAACGCTTAATGCCTGGCTCGCGCGCGTCCCACAAAAAGACAATCTTACCTTTGTGCCAATGGGATTTTCACCCACCATTCGCGGCAGAATAAGCACGAAACAATCCGGACTTTCAGACAGATTCTATAGGTTTTTGAAGGAACAAAAAATTTTTCGGCTCATTTTTCGTAACCTTAAGCAGTTTGAACTGAGGCAGACGATAAGAAGACAAAAGCCTGATATTGTATATTCGCCTCTGCATGTTGAGGCATTGGTCTTTGGTAACTGGAAAACTATCATAACAGTCCATGATCTCCGTGAAATAATGCCGGAATTTTATGATGAAGAGAGAGCAAGGTCGCTCCAGGAAAATATCGCGAAGTCCCACGGTATCGTTATCGCTTGGCAACATCCCTTTGATCAGTTAAGAGAAAAGTTTCCCCGATATAAAGCGAAAACTTATCTTATTCCATTTCCAATTCCTATTGCTCGGATCGAAAGTAGCTCCGCAGCTCCTGATCAATGTGAGAAGGAGATCATCCTATATGCATCTGCCTTGAGAGAGCAAAAAAATCATATCAACCTGATAAGGTCCATGCCAGAAATAATTAGGGCTCGTTCCTTAGAAAAGAAGGATGTTTTGTTAGTTTGCGCCGGCACTTGTCACGATCCCTTGCATAAGGAATTAATCCAAGAAGTGTCTAGGCTTGGCATTGAGGAGAATGTCCTATTCACAGGCTTTATATCAGATGCTGAACTGAGTCAATGGTATGAACGGTCAACAATGGTTGTATCCCCTACGCTTTGGGAGGCAGCAAGTGGTGCGGTGTTTGAGGGTTTCTCATTTCAAAAGCCAATTTCCTGTTCTCGTATTCCTCCGATCATCTCACAGGTGGAGCAATCTTCCGGATTTGTCAATTATTTTGATCCTCATGATCCGCACGATATTGCCCGCTCGGTCTTGGAAGTGTTACGCAATCCTGTTCCATATGTCGAAGGAGCAATAAGAGGTGCCCAATTTCTAAACGGTTTGACCTGGGAAAAGACAGCTCATCAATATATGCAGATTTTCAGACAGGTAGACGAGTCGAATAGTTTATGACGGTAAATGAAAACAGTCTTATGAAAAGGACTCGAGAAGGTCATGCGGATTCTTAAAGTGCACAATTATTACACTAAGCAAGGTGGGGAAGATACTGTTTTCCATGCAGAAAAGGATCTTCTTCGTTCGCAAGGCCACGATGTGATGGAGTATCTTGAATTTAATGAAAAAATTGGATTAATGAATAGGGCCTCTGTTGTTTTGCAGACCCTGTGGTCAGCTCCTTCTTACCGGAAACTTAACAGCTTTTTACAGAACACAAAACCTCAAATCGTCCATTTCCACAATATATTCCCACTAATTTCACCTTCTGCCTATTATGCCTGTCACGACGTAGGTATTCCTGTAGTCCAAACGCTGGACAATCAACGATTAATGTGTCCTGCGGCAAGTTTTTATCGCGCAGGAAAATTATGTACGGATTGCCTCGGCAAGACTCCTCCATGGCCAGGAGTATTACACGCCTGCTACCATGACTCTCACTCACATACAGCAGTTGTGGCATCCATGTTGACACTCCATCGTTGGTTAAGAACATGGAAGACCAAGGTCGATGTATTCTTATGCTCAACTTATTTCTATCGTGATCTCTTCGTACGGGCTGGTTTGCCGTCTGAAAAAATAGTTGTTATGCCTCATTTCGTTCAGGAGCGACATCAATCTGATTCTGATCAACAACGGGGAGATTATGCCCTTTTTGTGGGGCGCCTTGACCCGGAGAAGGGCGTAAATACTCTTCTTAGCGCATGGAAGGAATTGGAAATCCCGCTAAAAATTAGAGGTAATGGACGCTTAGATGAGGCGGCAAGAGCATTTATCAAAAAACACCAGATTAAAAGTGTTGAATTTGTTGATCACCTCGAGGAACAAGAACTATCTAATTTGATTGCAAATGCCAGATTTTTGGTTGTCCCATCTGAAGGTTATTATGAAACCTTTGGAATGGTTATTATTGAGGCATATTCAAGGGGAGTCCCTGTACTTGTCTCAAATATTGGGGTTGCCCCGGAATTGGTATCCGATCATAAAACCGGACTTCTTTTCGAAGCGGGAAATGAAATTGACTTGGCAAATAAGGCAAAATGGTTGTGGGAACATTCCGCAGAAGCAAATGCGATGGGCAAGAATGGTTTAGAGCGTTATAAGGAACGGTATACACAGAATCAATGCTATGAGACTTTGGTCAGAGTATATGACAGGCTGATAAATTCCAAATGATACCCGTGATTGGTTTATCCATAGATTCAACCAATTATTCTCTTGCATCGAAAACTGTGATTGAATGGGCAATTGGCAGAGAAAGTCGTTATGTATGTATTGCGAATGTTCATATGGTCATGGTATCGCAGGACTCTCGAAACTTTCAGCGAATTGTGAACGCCGCGGATCTCGTTACACCAGATGGGATGCCGTTGGTTTGGATGCTAAGGTTGAAAGGAAAGATAAACCAACCGCGTGTTTATGGACCTACACTTATGTTGCACATTTTGGAGGCTGCTGCTTGTCATGGAATTCCAGTGGGTTTCTATGGTGGCCAACCTGAAGTGTTAGAGTCGCTTATTCAAGCAATGAAGGCACAGTATGAAAGTCTGAAGGTGGCTTTTTCTTTAAGCCCACCTTTTCGCATAATGAGTCCAGAAGAAGACGAGCTTCTTATTGCGCAGATCAACAATTCCAATACGCGAATTCTTTTTGTAGGGTTGGGGTGTCCGAAGCAGGAGATTTGGATGGCCGAACATCGCGGTAAGGTCAATGCTGTCATGCTTGGCGTTGGCGCGGCTTTTGATTTTCATTCGGGATTAAAGCCACAGGCGCCGACCTGGATGCAGAGGATCGGATTGGAGTGGCTGTTCCGACTGTCTACGGAGCCGCGCCGATTGTGGAAGAGGTATCTTTATTACAACCCCCGTTTTCTCATCTTGGCAGTCGCTGATCTCCTGGGATTACTAAAAGGTTGATTGAGCATGCTCAGGCGTTTTTCGGTGAACTTTGCTATTTTTTCAATGTTGCTGGATGGTGCCGCTGTTATTTTCGGTCTCTGGTTTTCCGCTACGATACGTCCATATTTACGTATAGTTTCGTTTTTCAAAGCGATTGATTCGCCGGTACTCGTTCCTTATCAACTGTATATACTATTTCCGATCATTTGGATCATTATCTTTTCCTCGCTCTCGATTTATGATGGACGGAAATTTTTGCGTGCAGCAGATGAACTTGCAATCCTAATGCTTGCTACTGTTATTGCTTCTATATCCGCAGCAGGGATTCTATATTTTTCATATCGTGAAGTTTCTCGTGCTTTGTTTATTATATTTGTGCTAAGCACATTTCTGCTTTGTTTGCTTTGGCGTGTATTGATAAGAGTTTACTTTCGGAAACGCCCTGAAGCCTCGACAAATTCGAGGCGTCTCATAGTGGTGGGAACGGGTTCACTTGGGCAAAGTGTGGGTAAGCAAATTCAGAATGCATATTCTGAAAATCTAAAGCTCATTGGTTTTATCGATGATGGCTATACTAACGAGAAAAAAGCTACACACCTGGGTAAGGTAGAAGAATTAAAAACTCTTGTTCGCGACTATCATGTAACCGATGTTGTTATCGCGTTACCGTATTCTGAATATCATAAGATGTCGGAAATTGTTTTATTTCTTGAAGATATGCCTGTTGGAGTCTGGATTGCTCTCGGTTTTTTTGACCTTGCATTGTATCGAACTGATATTGAGGATTTTGCGGGCATTCCCATGTTGAATCTGCGGGCTTCTGCCATTGACGATTATCAACGGATGATCAAACGCGCATTCGATTTATGCGTGGGACTCTTTGCTCTACTTCTTGCAATGCCACTATTAGTATTATCAGCATTGGTCGTTTTTCTCGACGATGGCGCACCTGTTATGTTACGCCAGAAAAGAGTGGGGGAGAATGGGCGATTATTTGAAATGTTAAAGTTTAGGACGATGATCCGGGATGCAGAACAGTTCCAAAGCCAGGTCGAGAAGCTGGACGCAAATGGGAATCTAATTCATAAAACGAAGGATGATCCTCGTGTCACGCGTGTCGGACGCCTGCTTCGTCGCCTCAGCCTGGATGAACTTCCGCAGCTTTTTAATGTGCTTGCCGGAACTATGAGTCTTGTTGGACCGCGTCCTGAGATCCCCTATTTAGTTGAGAAATATCAACCCTGGCAGCGCAAACGATTTGCAATCCCTCCAGGCCTAACTGGCTGGTGGCAAGTGAGCGGTCGAAGCGATAAGCCTATGCACCTGCATACTGAAGACGATTTATATTACATTCAGAATTACTCAATTTGGCTCGATATTCAGATTCTTGTGAGAACAGCCTGGGTAATACTTTTTGGCAAGGGAGCCTATTAATGTTCAAGAAACTTGCAGATAATCGCGAGCAGCAGTCTTTTGCCTCACAGCTCAGAAGGAAAAGATTCGCTTTTTTTCAATCGTTGTTAACGCGCCTTGATCGACCTGTACACATTTTGGATGTCGGAGGAACAGAATCATACTGGCAGATAATGGGGCTGAATAACGATGACGACGTGTTCGTTACTTTGTTGAATCTGATTCCTGAAAAAGTGACAATGCCAATTATGTCTACTATGGTTGGAGATGCTCGCAAAATAGAGGCAGACGACTTAAGCTATGATATTGTTTTTTCAAATTCCGTGATCGAGCATGTGGGAACATATCAGGACCAAATGCAAATGGCCGCTGAGGTGCGCAGGGTTGGGAAACGTTATTTTATTCAGACTCCCAATAAATATTTTCCGCTTGAGCCCCATTTTCTTTTTCCGTTCTTTCAGTTTTTGCCACTGAAGGCTCGAGTGTTACTACTACAGACTTTCAACTTGGGATGGTTTGAGAAAATACCTGATGCAAACAAAGCCAGGGAAATTGTGGAAAGCATTCGTCTTCTTACAAAAGAAGAGTTTGTAACACTATTTCCTCAAGCCAACATCTATGAAGAAAAGGTATTTGGAGTAACAAAGTCATTTCTTGCTTATGGCGGGTGGGATAAATAAGATTCCCAATGGAATTGGACAAAACATGAGTCAACCTGTCTTTCGATTAACCTTTGATGGAATTATTTTGTTTTTGGTTCTTATTCTGGCAAACTTGCGTGCGTTGATGTTTTTTACTCTATATCCAGATGCTTCCACGCTCTTGAGTCCGGCTTGGATTGAAATTTTATTCTGGCTTCTAGCTGTATTGGGGGTTTCATACCTCTTAATTCGAAATGATTATATTACTATATACATCCTGGCCTGGCGGAGGAACTGGCTGCTTGGATTATTTGTTATTCTCGCATTATTTTCATCATTCTGGTCACTTAGTTTTGCCGTGTCATTATTCAGAGCATTGGAACTGCTTTTTGCTACCCTGATCGCAGCCTATATTGGGATAAGGTACCGTCCGGATCAACTCCTTGAAATACTTTTTTGGTTTGGAGCAATTGTCCTTATTTTATCTATTACGATTGTTTTTGCTGCCCCCAAAACTGGGACAATGTATTGGGCTCCACACTACGGCTCCTGGCGAGGCATTTATTGGTATAAGAATCATTTAGCTAGTATTTCAGCATTGGTCAATAGTGTTTTTTTTTGCCGAGCAATTTCCGCGATCGAGCAGCCCGATAAGGTAGGCTATCTGGATGGCAGTTTTTATGCTCTTTCGCTGGTGGTTTTATACTTTGCTGAATCGGTCACAGGATATATCCTGTTGATTGTTTTGCATTTCTTCGTTATCTGTATCTGGCTTTGGATCAAAGTTTCTCGCTATTTGCGGCCATGGCATTACTGTGTGAGCGCCGCAGTTTTTCTAGCAGCATTAACGTGGATGTCGTTGAATTTGGATCGAGTCCTCGCTATATTTAATCGTAGCCCGACCTTAACCGGCAGGATTGACCTCTGGAATTACCTTTTGAGGGAAATTATTCCTCAGCACTTGTGGTGGGGGCACGGCTTCGGGGCAATCTGGACCTTCGAGTCTTTTCGCGAAGCAACGAGAGCACAGATAGGTTGGGGCTCCGAAGTTTTAATTGCCGATAACGGCTTTCTTGAAATTCTATTACATGTGGGTGTAATCGGGTTCGTGATATTTTTGAGTATTCTGATTTTGGCTTGTACGCGAACGTTTCGATTTGGACTTCTTCATAAGTCGCTCACAGCTTTTTTTCCATTTTTGATTATGACTTTTGCTTTGGTTGGAAACATCGCCTTCAGCCTTTTTGCCGAGACTGAGGTATTCGTCTGGCTCTTGATTGTAGCCGCCCTTTTTATGACAACCCCACAATTAGATCAGCCGGGCTATTTCGATCAGCAAAAAGCTAACCCAGTGACAGAACAAACAAAGTCTACTTCTTCGTAAACCGCTTCTGCCATTCAAATAATTTATTCAACGCCTCAATAGGCGAGAGCGCGTTCACATCCAGTTCTTTCAATTCATCCAGCAATGGACTGGACTCAGGAAACAGCATCGCTTGTTGCGCGGCATGGGAATCGACCCTTACCGCGCGACCCGAAGTTTTTTCGAGCTCGGCCATAATTTCACGTGCACGTTGAATCACAGGCGTGGGTAAACCGGCCAATTGTGCAACATGAATTCCATAGGAGCGATCGGCTCCGCCGGAGACAATCTTATGAAGGAAAACGACTTTCCCATCTGCTTCACTCACCGCAACATTGTAATTGCGAATGCCAGGCAATAATTCTGCGAGTTGGGTCAGTTCATGATAATGAGTCGCAAATAAAGTCTTCGCCCGCAGTTGCGGATGGTTATGAATATATTCGATCACGGCCCACGCAATCGAAAGTCCGTCGTATGTCGAAGTGCCTCGCCCAATCTCATCCAAGATCAGGAGCGAGCGCGCTGTCGCATGATGCAGAATATTTGCGGCTTCCACCATCTCAACCATGAACGTGGATTGTCCTGCGTGAATTTCGTCCTGCGCGCCGATGCGTGTGAAGATGCGGTCAATGAGCCCGATCTTTGCCGAGTCTGCCGGCACGAACGAACCCATCTGTGCCATCAACGCAATTAACGCGGTTTGGCGAAGATATGTAGATTTGCCGGACATGTTTGGTCCAGTAATGACTCGTACGATTTCACCGCTTTCAAAGATGACATCATTAGGGATATAGCGTTCACCGTGTAATAATTGTTCGACGACAGGATGCCTGCCCTCGTGGATTTCTAGTCCGCTTCCCTCATGGACTTCGGGGCGGGTATAGCCTCCGAGCGCGGCCGTCTCAGCGAGTGAGGACAGCACATCCAGCACAGCAAGCGATCGGGCGGTTTGCAGCAATTTAGAGGCAGACTTTCCAATGGCGGCGCATGTTTCCTTAAACAGCCGCAGTTCAAGCTCGCGGATGCGTTCCTCTGCATTCAAGACCAGCGTTTCATACTCTTTCATTTCAGGCGTGATGAACCGCTCGGCGTTGACTAATGTCTGCTTGCGGATGTAATTGGCTGGCGCTTTATCGGCTGCACCGCGTGAGATCTCGATGTAATAGCCAAAGACTTTGTTGTAGCCGACCTTCAAGGATTTGAGTCCCGTCCGGTCGCGCTCAACGGATTCCAGATTGGCGATCCAATCACGTGCATGTTGTGAAGCTTCAATGATCGAATCAAGTTCTTGAGAGTAACCCGGTCGAATGACACCCGTGTTTTGCAGAGTAGAAGGTGGGTCATCATCAATGGAAGACTCTAACAGTGATAATTCCTCGTTTGCTAATTCAAGCTTTGGCAAAGGATGGGCATGCCCTTGCCCGATAATATCGATAATGTTTGGCAGCCGCGAAAGAGTATCGCGCATCGCGACTAAGTCTCGCGGTTGGGCATAGCCTGCAAGAACCCGGTTGACCAAGCGTTCAAGGTCGGCAAGAGGTTTGAGGGTCGCGCGTAGTTCTGCGCGTTTCATGCCATCGTCAAAGAAATATTGGACGCCGTTCTGCCTGCGCTTGATCCTTTCTACATTCAGCAATGGCTGACTGACCCACTGGTGGATCATTCGTTTGCCCATTGGGGTGACGGTTTGATCGAGTGTGCCAAGCAGAGATCCCTTTCGTTCGCCTCGCAACGTTTCATCCAATTCAAGGTTTCGGCGCGTTGCTGCATCGATTGTCATGAATTCGTTGATACTATAGGATCGCAAGCTGTTCAGCAACGTCAGTGAATCGGGTTGGGTCTCTTTTAGATATTGGACGATCGCACCCGCTGCTCGCATGGAAAGCGTACGGCCTTTAATGCCAAACCCTTGCAAGGTGGAGGCTTTGAAGTGTGAAAGCAGGGTTTCTTCACATTTGCCCGGCTCGAACCGCCACGTAGGATAAGGTGTTTTATGACCTGAAATCCCATCGTTCAATGTTTGATTCTCGGGATGCAGAATTTCAGCAGGATGTAAGCGCGTCAGTTCGGCGCGTAGAGCTTCAATGGGAAGCTCGGTAACGGCAAACTCTCCAGTGGTAATATCGGCATAGGCAACGGAAGCAACCTGATGTCCAGCAGCTGAACTGCTGGACGAAGTATCAGAGAGAATGACAGAGGCAAGGTAGTTATTCGAATCTCCGGGCAGGAGAGCTGGTTCGGTCACTGTCCCGGGAGTCACAACACGAATCACTTTACGCGGGAAGAGTCCCCTAACAGGGGTGTCCCCAATTTGTTCACAGATGGCGACGTGATAACCTTTTTCAATGAGCCGCGCCAGATAATTTTCAACTGCGTGATAGGGAATACCAGCCAGCGGTGCGCGGATGCCTTTCCCCACAGGCTTCGACGTTAATACGATATCGAGTTCACGTGCCGTGAGTTCGGCGTCTTCATCAAACGTTTCATAGAAATCCCCTAATCGAAAAAATAAAATGGTATTTGGATAGTCGCGTTTGATTTCAAGATACTGTTGCCGGGCAGGAGAGACGTCTTCGTTATACATAGGAAAGTTTTATTGTACCAAGAGATATTTTATAGAAATATTGGCGGCTTCAAGCTAAAGAACATGATCTCATATAGAACAATTGTACTATATCTGTCGAAATCTTATGAGCAATTGACTTGGGCTATAATTTCAGCCATGCTGTTGATGAAGGAGGAAGCATGTATAAACTTGTTTTAGTTCGTCATGGACAAAGCACATGGAATTTGGAAAATCGTTTCACCGGTTGGACGGATGTCGGTCTTACTGAGTTGGGTAGAGCAGAGGCCCTCGAAGCAGGGAGATTGCTCAAAAAAGGTGAGTTTGTCTTTGATGTGGCATATACGTCGGTCTTGAAACGCGCCGTTCAGACCTTATGGATCATTCTGCAGGAGATGAACCTCGAATGGATTCCCGAGATCAAGGCCTGGCAGCTCAACGAACGTCATTACGGATCTTTGCAAGGATTGAACAAATCTGAGATGGCTGAAAAGTTTGGAGAAGAACAGGTGAAGATCTGGCGACGCAGTTACGATGTGCCGCCTCCGGCCTTGGATCGGGATGATGAGCGCCACCCTCGATTCGACCCGCGCTATGCTTCACTGACTGCCGAACAACTGCCTGCGACAGAAGCACTGAAAAACACGCTGGAACGCGTCCTTCCATACTGGCACGCGACGTTGAGTCCAGTGATCAAATCGGGCAAACGTGTGATCGTCGCTGCGCATGGGAATAGTATCCGTGCCTTGGTGAAATATCTCGATAACATTTCGGATGCGGAAATTACCGAACTTAATATCCCAACAGGTGTGCCACTCGTCTATGAATTCGATGAAGAATTGATTCCCATAAAGCATTATTATCTTGGCGACCCTGAAGAAGCTGCCAGGAAGGCTGCGGCCGTTGCGAATCAGGGAAAGGCTAAATAGCCAAAATGACTTGATTTGCTTGGCAAGCTAACAAATTTTATTTGGGTTAAATATGCTACAGCAACGAAATTTCACATGTGAGTTAAGATAAAATATGCCCGTCAGTTTTATTTGAAAAGCTATTAACATTATCACTATCTTTAAAGGAGTCAGTGGATGAGATTTCATAAAGGTTACTGTGTTCTTATTGGGTTGACACTCCTTCTTCAAGCCTGTGGAAGCGGTTTGGAAAACCAGACGACACCTCCGTCTGTTGCTACCGAGCCTGTAGGTGCAATCCAACCACCAGTTACGGAAGGTGTAGCCACTGAGATCGGTTCATCTGAGTTTTTTACTTCTGTTCCAGTTCGAAGTGGTTTTGGATTTCGTTCATCGTGGCTTGAACTTTATTTTACCGACCCGGTCAGTCCACTCGCCGCACGCGAGGTGGGCGGAGTGGATGCTTTTCTTTCATCTGCTATTGTGGCAGCAAGAGAGAGCGTCGATATTGCCTTGCGAAATCTGAACCTGGATAGTGTAACAAGCGCATTGATCGTTGCAAATCGTCGAGGAATACCTATTCGAGTTGTCGCAGAATCCGATAGTATGAACACCCGTTCTGATTTTCAGGTGTTGAAGGATGCCGGTATTCCTGTGGTGGAGGACCAACAACCTGGACTGATGAACAATCGATTTGTGGTCATTGACCATAAAGAGGTTTGGACGGGATCACTTAGTTATGACCTGGCCGGTGTATTCCGCGAATACAATAGCCTGATTCGAATCAGTTCTCCAGAGGTGGCAGCGGATTATACCAAGGAATTCAATGAGATGTTTGAAAATAACCAGTTCGGTCCTCTTATTGTTCCTGAGACCCCGTATCCATCTGTAGACATACAAGGGACACAGGTCGAAGTATTGTTTTCGCCTGATGATATTGTGGTTGCGCGCCTGAGCCAATTGATTTCCGAAGCTCAACAGAATATTTCATTTCTTGCTTATTCATTCTCCTCCGAAGATCTGGGGACGAATATTCGTGCGAAAGCTAGCGATGGCGTCACCGTAAGTGGAGTGTTGGAGTTGGATCCGGTTGACCCCAATCAGCCCAATCCAAATCTAAATTTGGTAGAGGAGTTGAACTTCTTTCGTCAGGCCGGGCTTAATATCCTATTGGACCGAAATCCCGAGGTGCTGAATCATAAAATCCTGATCATCGACGGCAAAATTGTCGCATTGGGTTCGTATGATTTTACGAACAGGGCCGAAATTGATAACGATGAAAATGTAGTTATCATCCACAATGAAGCGGTCGCGCAAAAATTCATGGAGGAATTCCAGCGCGTTCAGTCGCGTGCTCAACCGTAATTCATTTATCATCCACAGAACAAACGTAGTGGTTAGGAAAGAACTTCCTAACCACTTTATTTTATAGCAGGCTTCTTTGCAAACAAATATGCCCTTTGTGTAGCGACCTCAACTTCAGGGTTTGGTTCGCGAATCAAAATTTCCTCCAGTTCGTAACCTGCTTCTTTTAGCCAAGCTTCCATTTCTGAAGGTAAATAAAAAGCAAAATCAAGGTTAACAGGCTTTTCCCACCACTCATCCAAGTGCTTGATCTCAGTGCCAATGTGAAATGTAACCAGAAATATGCCACCAGGTTTAAGCACGCGTTTCATTTCGAGCAAAGCCTCGACGATTTGCTCGCGCGGGATGTGGATAATACAATAAAAAGCTGCGATCCCTCCCCATGAATTATCAGGGTCAGGCAGAGATAACATATTCCCCTGATGAAAATGGATTTCTGGATTCAGCCTTTGAGCTTCAGCAACCATATTTGGTGACAGGTCAACGCCCAGCGTTTTCACACCCTGACGATATAGATATCGCGCGATCTGGCCAGGTCCACAACCCATATCGCAGATAGGACCCAAATCTCCGACTTCGCGTGCCAAACGATGCAAGCAGTCACGGTCGAATGGCTTGTCGTCCATTTCGTCTTTATATCGCTCGCCATATTGCACAGCGACACGATCATAACTGGCTTGCGTATCTTGGATTATTTTTTTCATTTTGATATCTTATTCATAGGAATGACTTATTTTCCAATTGTAGCTTATGTGAAATGAAAGCTTTGATGGAATCCATTAAATTATATGGGCAGTCATTTCGACTGCCCATCCATGTTCTTCTGAAAAGCGCATAATCTGGTTATGTCCTTGCAGCTGCCAGCGCATCCTTTATCTGTTGGACATGCGCATTAATGTGAAAATTTGGTTGTAGCAGACCGGAGCCAAAGCGATAATAACTGCCTCTGTTCGCTGCAAAATCAGCAGGGATTAACGAGGTATACGCAAGGACTTCTTCCACAGTCCGGCGGAGCATATCCACCATCAGCTTGATGGACGGATTTGCCTTTACGGTCGCCTCCACTTGTGCAGTGACATTGCTTCCGAAGCCATCTGTCGTCAATTCGTAGCCGTCGATCAAACTGGTAAGATAGGTCGAATTGAAGCGCTCGTTTTGAACGAGATGGGCGACTATTTCCAGTGCGCTCCATTCATTCGGATCAGGGCGAGCCATCGCCTGCTCATCGCTGAAACCTTCAAAACATTTTTCCAGTTCTGTTAGAGCAGCCTCATAAAGTTCGCGGGCCTTTTTGGCGAGTTCTGCTGGTTCAAGAGGAACATCCGGCATCGGGCGTTTACTTAATTGCATATTGATGGTTTTCTTTTCAGGTCCGCGATAGAAGACAACTTCGATGGTCTCCCCACCTTTCTTGCCTGCAATCGCGTTTGGAAGGCTGGTTGCATCGCTTCGGATGGGATGACCAGCCATTTCAACGATAACATCATCTTTTTTCAAACCAGCTTTTTGCGCGCCCATACCATCCACCAATCCATCCAACCGCAACCCTTCGCGCACTGGAACGCCTAACGCCAGTGCCTGTTCTTCGGTAAAATCACCAGGGACGATTCCAAGCATAGGACGGTTCGCGATTCGCAAATCTACACCTGTTTCTAGCACAGACTTAAGGTTTTCCAAACTCTCCACCCAATTTTCACGGAAGGTCTCTGCTTTTTCAGACCAGGATGGGTCGTCAGGCACATCGTGATCCATACGGACGAGGCTGCCGCCATCGTTTTCCATAACGGAAACAGTTACGTCGGTCGGAGCAGGATCGGTGTTCGAATACCAGCGAAATTTGACACACCTATTTTCATCCAGTTCGAGATAGTGCCCGCTGGAGTAAAAATCCCCTCGCCACCACAAATACATTCGACCATTGGGATGTTTTTCGACCGTAGCGACATCACACAGCCATTCGCGCAAAGAGGTGGAATTGGTGAACGCCCGGTAAGCCGACTTCGCGGGTGCATTGACAAAGGTTTCTGCAGATACGGTTGCCATTGACATTCTCCTTATTGAGATAGAAGGTCAGAATATTTTAAGCGACTCGACTGGGAATCACACCCCGCTGGGGTATTGGAAATTTTATCATGCCCGCCATTCAGTAATTGTTACTAATAGGGCCTGAACCGCCTTGGATTTAACACCAGGCGAATCTATTAGTGTTTAGGTGTCTTTGTGGGTCGGGGTGGTCTCCGAGTGGGTTGAGGATTGGGATTCCCAGGTGGTACCGGCGTATTTTGCGGTGGTGGATTCGTTGATAGGTCGCTTGGCTGCTGAATTGACGTTTTTGTCGCTTGAATGAAACTAGAAGACGTAGCCGTTGGAGTCGGTGTATCAAGTAGGTTAACTGGCAACAGCGGCATATCTACCATGCGATATGCATCTTCATAAGATGTCAGCACACCGCA
>Ga0081539_10002233_pt1 | contig 28209 bp, 25 predicted proteins | sample TabmetS4T2R2_FD_71023 | JGI IMG/M metagenome (GOLD analysis project Ga0081539, IMG submission 71023) | Tabebuia heterophylla rhizosphere microbial communities from the University of Puerto Rico - S4T2R2 | ecosystem: Host-associated > Plants > Roots > Rhizosphere ... | reverse complement strand
AGGTTCGCGCAATAATGTAAGCGCTTTGATTGTAGCCTTTACAACATTATGCGGATTTGCAGAGCCAAGACTTTTTGCTAACACATCAGTAATGCCTGCGCTTTCCAACACTGCACGCATGCTGCCACCTGCAATTACACCGGTACCGTGCGCTGCAGGTTTAATCAAAATTTTTGCCGCACCTTCTTTTGCAAGTTGATCATGCGGAATAGTTCCATGCATGATAGGAACACGCACAAGGTTTTTCTTTGCATCTTCAATTCCTTTTGTAATTGCTTCCTGCACTTCTTTTGCTTTACCCAATCCCTGACCTACCACGCCATTTTCGTTACCCACTACAACGATTGCTGAAAAACTGAAAGTACGTCCGCCCTTTGTTGTTTTAACCACACGGTTAATGGCAACAACTTTTTCTTTCAGTTCTACATCACCGCCCGGCTTTACTTTAGTTATACTTGCTTTAGCCATTTTAATTATTTGCGATTTTGAATTTTCGTTTTCTAAAATTGAAGTCCGCCTTCTCTTGCGCCATCAGCTACTGCTTTTACACGACCATGATAAAGATTTCCGCCACGGTCAAATCTTACAGCAGTTACACCAAGTTCTGTTGCTTTGCGTGCAATGGCTGCACCAACCAATTTACTCTTTTCAACCTTAGTACCTTTTTGCGCAGCAATATCTTTATCTTTTGATGAAGCAGCAGCAATTGTTTTGCCGCTATCATCATCAATCAACTGAACATAAATATCAGTGTTGCTGCGAAAAACAGATAACCTCGGATTATCTTTTGTACCCGCTACTTTTTTGCGGATTCTGTAGCGGATTTTTTGTCTTCTTAAAACTTTGTCCATCACTTTTATTTTTATTTTCTGATACTGCCAGAAAATTTTTTATGTTGTCAACATTTGTTCTTTACTCGTCGTCTGTTGTGTCACTCACTTGTACGTTCTGAACTTTTCTGAGCCATCACTTACTTTCCACTCAATCTTTTAAATCTTTCCAAATCCCCGTTCAGACAATTACTTACCTGCTGCCTTACCAGCCTTACGACGAATATATTCATCCTTGTATTTAACACCCTTTCCTTTGTAAGGCTCTGGTTTGCGAAGACCACGAATCTTTGCTGCAACCTGTCCCAGCAATTGTTTATCTGAACCTTCTAAAACTATTTTAGGATTTTGACCTTTTTCAGTTGCTGTTGCAACTTTCAATTCTTTGGGAACTTCGAAAACAATATTGTGCGAGTACCCCAAAGAAAGATCGAGTAAGTTACCTTGGTTTGAAGCCTTGTAACCAACACCCACCAACTCCAATTCTTTTTTATAACCATCGGTAACACCTTTCACAAGATTTGCTACCAATGCACGATACAATCCATGTAGTGCGCGATGGCGAATTTGATCAGTTGGTCTTTCCAATAACACCTGACCATCTTTTACCTGTGCCTTTATATCACGATCAATCGCTTGTTTCAATTCACCCTTCGGACCTTTTACTGCAATCACATTATCATTCGTAACTGTAACTGTTACTCCTGATGGGATTGTTACCGGTTGTTTTCCTATACGAGACATAATAATTTTATTTATTGTTTAGTTGTTAGCCGGTCAGAAAGTATAGGTTCAATCTTAATGTACCAACAACAAAAATATTTTTAACTTATGAAGCAGAGCACCTCACCACCTACGTTTTCCTTCTTTGCCTGTTTATCTGTCATCACACCTTTTGAAGTGCTGATGATTGCAACACCCAAACCGTTAATCACTCTTCTGAAATCAGTAGGACTTGCATACTGCCTTAAACCTGGACGGCTTATTCTTTCAAGTGAACGAATAGCCGGCTGCTTGGTTTGAGGATCGTATTTCAAAGCGATTTTTATTACGCCTTGCTTTTTATCATCTTCAAATTTGTATTTTAAAATATAACCCTGATCGTACAGGATTTCTGTAATACGCTTCTTTAAGTTTGATGCAGGAATCTCCACTAATCTATGACCCGCCATCTGCGCGTTACGAATCCTTGTAAGGAAATCTGCTATAGGATCAGTTACCATAATTATTTTTAGTTATTCAATTCTAAATTTTTGTTCAAGTTTCCAGTTTTCCGGTTACCTGTAACCTGCAACTGGCCACTGGCTTTTTACCAGCTTGCTTTTTTCACTCCCGGAATTTTACCGTTTAATGCCATGTCGCGGAAAGCAACTCTCGAAATACCAAAGTATCTCATGTAACCTCTCGGGCGACCTGTCATTTGGCAACGATTCTTCAAGCGAACAGGAGATGCATTTTTTGGTAACAAGTCCAATGCAGCATAATCACCTGCAGCTTTTAATGCAGCTCGTTTCTCTGCATATTTTGCAACCATTGCTTGACGTTTTCTTTGTCTGGCTTTTACTGATTCTTTTGCCATAATCTTTATTAGAAATTATTTTTTATCGTTTTTGAAATGGTAAGCCCAACTCTTTCAACAACTCGTAAGCTTCTTCATTATTCTCGGCTGTTGTTACGAACGTAATATCCATGCCTGTAATCTTGCTCACTTTATCAATGTCAATTTCAGGGAAGATGATTTGTTCGGTGATTCCGAGTGTATAATTACCCCGACCATCAAATGCTTTATCGCTGATACCTTTGAAGTCGCGAACACGGGGCAGAGCAATTGACACAAGACGGTCGAGAAATTCATACATTCTTTCACCGCGTAATGTAACACGAGCCCCAATCGGCATTCCCTTACGCAATTTGAAGTTTGAAATATCTTTCTTACTCAAAGTTGGAACTGCTTTCTGACCGGTAATTTGTGTTAGTTCATCAACCGCAACATCAACTGTTTTCTTATCAGTTACTGCACCGTTCACACCGCGATTAACACAAATCTTTTCAAGTCTCGGAGCTTGCATAATGCTTTTGTAGCCGAATTTTTTTTGCAAAGCCGGTACAACTTCATTCTTATATTTCTCCTCAAGTCTCGGAGTATATTTTACTGTTGCCATTACTTAATTACCTCCCCGGATTTTTTAGCTATACGAACCAATTTTCCTTCTTCCCGGCTACGCTTAATTTTTGTTGGCGCACCGGATTTTGCATCCCACAACATAACGTTGCTGATATGTATCGGAGCTTCCTTTTTTATAATACCACCTTTTGTATTGCGTGCAGAAGGCTTGGAATGTTTGGTAACTATATTCACTCCTTCTACAACAACACGAGCTTTATCAACAATTACACTCAACACTTTGCGCGGCTTCTTCAAATCCTTGTCATCACCGGCAATCACTACCACTGAATCGCCCTTTTTGATATTATATTTAGGTTTAAATCTGTTGCTCATTATTTATTTTTTATGAAGTCAACTTTTATTCTTTAATCATCTTTACTTGTGTCACTCACTTGTACACTTTGTTCTTTACTCACCATTCACTACTCACAACTCACTACAACACTTCAGGTGCAAGAGAAATAATTTTCATGTAACCTTTATCTCTAAGCTCTCTCGCCACGGGTCCGAAAATACGTGTCCCTCTTGGCTCATCGGCGTTATTGAGTAACACTACTGCGTTGTCATCAAAACGGATATAAGAACCATCTTTACGACGCAGCTTATTTTTTGTGCGAACAATTACTGCTTTGGAAACAGTACCTTTTTTTATACCGCCCGCCGGTATTGCATCTTTAACCGTAACAACAATCTTATCGCCGATTTTCGCATAATCCTGACCGCTATTTCCCAACACCCTGATGCAAAGAACCTCTTTTGCACCACTGTTATCGGCTACATTCAATCTGCTTTCTTGCTGAATCATTTTAGCCTCCCCAATCCCCTCCAACGGAGGGGTTTTAACCGTTCAAAATTTTAATTGTAAAATTTATTTTTTAGAGCAGCCAACCAAAGTCCCCCATTGGGGGATTTAGGGGGCTTTATTTTGCTTTTTCTACAACCTCTACAAGCCTCCAACGCTTTGTTTTGCTAAGCGGACGTGTTTCCATAATTCTCACTACGTCGCCAACAGCACACTCGTTCTTTTCGTCATGAGCATGAAACCTGGTAGTCTTTTTTACGAACTTACCATAGATCGGGTGTTTAACTTTTCTTTCAACATTAACAGTAATCGTTTTATTCATCTTGTTACTGCTAACAATCCCAATCCTTGTTTTGCGCAAATTTCTTTCAGCCATTATTTGTTTATTTTATAATTAGCCTGCTAATCCTATATATGCTTTTCATCAGCACATTCGTTAGCTTGTTGCTTCTAATTGTCTTTTTCTTAATTCAGTTTTCAAACGTGAAATATCTCTTCTTAAGTTGCGGATGCTTGTAGGATTCTCCAAAGGAGAAATGGCATGTGCAAACTCAAGCTTCTTTATACGCAACTCATCTTCCTGAATACGGGCTTTAAGATCCTGATCATTCAGATCTTTTAAACTCCTGTTGAAATCTATTTTCTTAGCCATTGCTTTAATTTGAAAATTTCAAAATTTGAAAATGTGCAAATTGATTTTTTTTCACTTCTTTATTTTGCTTCTTCATTTTCACATTTGCATATTTCACATTTGCACATTAGCTCTGCAAATCTCTTCTTACAATAAACTTTGTTTTTATCGGTAACTTTTGTGCCGCAAGCAACATTGCTTCTTTTGCAACAGCTTCAGGCACACCATCGCATTCAAATAAAATACGACCGGGCTCAACAACAGCAGCAAAATATTCAGGGTTACCTTTCCCTTTACCCATTCTCACTTCAAGAGGTTTCTTGGTGATGGGCTTATCGGGAAATATTCTTATCCACACATTACCTTCACGCTTCATAGCGCGGGTCATAGCCTGACGAGCAGCTTCTATTTGGCGGTTGGTAAGCCAAATGCCTTCAACAGATTTTAATCCATAAGAACCAAAGGCAAGAGTTGTTCCTCTCTTTGCAACGTTTCTTATGCGACCCTTTTGCGCTTTTCTATGTTTCGTTCTTTTAGGCTGTAACATCTTTTCAGTTTTTGAGTTATCGGTTTCCAGTTTCCCGTTACCAGCTTATCACATTTTTATTTCAACCGGCAACCTATAACTGGTAACCGGCAATATTTTATCTTCTTCCGCCTCCACCGCCACCTCTCCTATCGCCTCCGCCACCGCGTCTATCACCACCGCTACCACCTCTTCTATCGCCGCCACCGCCGCGTCTATCGCCACCAGCTCTTCTATCACCACCGCCGCGTCTGTCTCCACCACCTCTTCTATCATATCTTTCATGCCTGTCATCTTCTCTTCTTTCTCTTCTATCACTTAAATCGCTCTTACCGCCAACAAAGTTTGGATTCAATTCACGTTTTCCTAAAACTTCACCTTTACAAATCCATACTTTGATACCGATTTTTCCGTAAACAGTTAATGCAAAAACATTAGCATAATCAATATCCATGCGGTATGTATGCAAAGGCACACGACCTTGTTTTATTTCTTCTGTACGGGCAATTTCAGCACCGCCCAAACGTCCGCTCACTTTTACTTTAATACCTTCGGCACCCATGCGGAGCGAGGAAGCAATCGCCATCTTTATCGCACGTTTGTAATTGATACGGTTTTCAATTTGACGTGCAATCGTATCGCCAACAATATTTGCATCAAGTTCAGGACGACGGATTTCAAGAATGTTTATCTGAACGTCTTCCTTACCTGTTAATTTTTTCAGCTCTTCTTTTATACGGTCAACCTCGTTACCACCTTTACCGATAATGATACCGGGTTTAGATGTATGAATCGTTATAATAAGCTTACCCAAAGTGCGCTCAATAACAATCTTTGAAATACCACCTTTGTTGATACGGGCATTGAGATAACTTCTTATTTTGTTATCCTCGATAAGCTTGCCGGAGTAGTCTCTTTTGCTACCATACCAGTTGCTTTCCCATCCGCGGATGATACCTAACCTGTTACCAATAGGATTTGCTTTCTGACCCATGTTATACCCTCCTAAATCCTCCCTGAAGGGAGGACTTGAAAAACCGGTTTTATATTTTTAAAATTAATTTCATTTTTTGTTAACCATTCCCCTTTAGGGGTTAGGGGCATCAACAATTATTGTTACATGATTACTGCGTTTACGCACCCTATAACCGCGACCTTGCGGTGCCGGACGCATACGCTTTAAAACGCGACCACCATCAACAAAGATTGTTTTAACAACAAGGTTTGCATCTGCTGCACTTTGACCTTCATTTTTTTGTTCCCAGTTGTTAATCGCACTCTTAAGCAGCTTTGCCAAGGGCACTGCATTATGCTGCGGATGATGCTCCAGTATAGCCAGCGCTTTTTCTACTTCCATTCCACGAACCACATCGGCGAGCAAACGCATTTTGCGTGGTCCTGTTGGATAATTTCTAAGTTTCGCTACTGCTTCCATTGTTTTATTGTTTGATGTTGGAAGTGGATGTTGGCTTTCGACCTTTAACCCTAAACCTTCCGCCTTACACCTTTATTGTTTGTTACCTGAATGTCCTTTAAAGTTGCGGGTAGGAGCGAATTCGCCAAGCTTATGTCCTACCATAAATTCTGTTACATACACAGGAATGAACTTGTTACCATTGTGCACAGCGAATGTGTGTCCCACAAAATCAGGAGTAATGGTAGAGCGTCTGCTCCATGTTTTGATAACAGATTTTTTTGTCTTGCCTTCATTGATGGTTACAACTTTCTTCTCAAGTTTTACATCAACGTAAGGACCTTTTTTAATCGAACGACCCATTTCGATTTCTGATTTTTAGATTTATGATTTCTGATTTCCTATTCGGCTTTCGAATTTTTTTTTGTTACCAGCTTTTTGTTCTTCCTTCATCGCCTGTTGTGTCACTCACTTGTACATTCTGAACCTTGTTGTGCTTTTTCCACTCAATCCTTTAAATCCTTCCAAATCCCAGTTCAGACAATTACTTCGCCAATTTCTTACCATCTTTGCGTTGAATGATAAGAGCATTACTTGGCTTGCCATGCTTACGCGTTTTTTCACCCTTAGCATACTTACCTGTTCTTGAACGCGGATGACCACCGGATGCTTTACCTTCACCACCACCCATCGGATGGTCAACGGGGTTCATTGCGACACCACGGTTGCGGGGACGAATACCGCGCCACCTGTTGCGACCAGCTTTACCCATTGTTTCAAGATTATGGTCGCTGTTTGAAACAACACCTACAGTTGCATAACAATTGATGAGCACTTTGCGCAATTCGCCTGAAGGCATTTTTAAAATTGCATAACGCTCTTCCTTGTTGGTGAGCTGTGCAGAAGAACCTGCGCTGCGTACCAGTTTGCCACCCTGATTTGGTTGCATTTCAATGTTGTGAATAATAGTACCAAGCGGCATATTTTTCATTTGCAATGCATTGCCTAATTCAGGGGCTACGCTATCGCCTGCAATAATTTTTGCACCTACCTGTATTCCCTGCGGAGCAAGAATGTATCTCTTTTCACCATCTGCATACTCAACAAGTGAAATAAATGCAGAACGATTCGGGTCATACTCAACAGAAACAACTGTTGCTTCTATATTTCTTTTGTCGCGTTTAAAATCAACGATACGGTAATGCTTCTTATGCCCACCGCCAATGTAACGCATAGCGCGGCGACCCTGAGCATTGCGTCCGCCTGTTTTTTTTGCCGGCTCAAGCAAACTCTTTTCAGGAGTATCGGTGGTAAGTTCTTTATAAGCATTACCTATTCTCCATCTTGTTCCTGCCGTTACCGGTTTAAATTTTTTTAGTGCCATAGTTTAATTGCCCTTCGGCGTAAACTTTTAGTTTTTAAATTCAACTTTTGCGGCTGTTGATTGCCATTCGTTTTGCTTATTAAATGTTACTGTAGAGGTCAATTGTATCCCCCTCTGCAACGGTAACATAAGCCTTTTTGTAAGACGGCTTTACACCTTTTATAAAACCTGCTTTTGTGTAGCGGGTTTTATTTTTTCCGGGAACAACTACAGTGTTTATATCAGTAACAGAAACACCATAGAAATCTTCCACAGCTTTTTTTATCTCCAGCTTATTTGCTTTACGATTCACTTTGAAAGCATATCTTCTCAATTTTTCCGATTGAGTATTTGCTTTCTCGGTGATGATTGGTTTTATTAAAACTTCAGTCAATTTCATTTTGAAACCCTCCTAAATCCATCCGCCTAAGGCGGAAGGACTTTGAATAGAACCGTTTTATAATTTTTTTCCTTGCGGAAAGTTGCTTAAACTTCTAACGTTGCTTCTTCTTCAGTAAATACTTTTACTGCATTTTCTGTTAACACAAGTACATCAGCATTTACAATATCATACGTATTGATATCAGCCAATAAAGCACTTGAAATATTCGGAACATTGCGTGTGCTCAAATACAGGTTGTCGTTGTATTCAGCCATTACAAACAAAGTTTTCTTCTCACGAATATTCCATGCCTTCATTGCATCGGTAATCTGTTTTGTTTTTGGAGCATCGAGTGTAATGTCTTCAACAACAACAATTGCATTTTCTTTCGCTTTATAAGAAAGTGCGCTCATACGTGCGAGGTCCTTTACTTTTTTATTCAGCTTGAAATCATAACCATGTGCTTTAGGTCCGAAGATAGTACCACCACCTTTATACAACGGGTTACGAATGTTACCTTTTCTTGAACCACCTGTGCCTTTTTGACGATGCAATTTGCGGCTTGCACCTTTTACTTCTGCACGAGTTTTAACTTTATGCGTTCCCTGATGCTGTGCTGCGAGATATTGCTTTACAGCCAAATAAATTACATGGTCGTTAGGTTCAATACCGAATACATCATCCGGCAACTCTACGCTTCTGCCGGTTTTTTCGCCTTTTATATTTAGAACTTCTACTTGCATTTTTCAAAATTTTTTTTTCAAACCTGACGTTTCTGAAACCTCACAGGTTATTATTTCTGGATATAAACGATTGAACCGTTATGACCGGGAACAGAACCGCTCACAAGGATGTAATTATTTTCGGGAAATATTTTTACTACTTTAAGACCTTTCAATTTTACGCGATCATTTCCCATTCTTCCTGCCATACGCACACCTTTGAAAACTCGTGATGCATCAGAAGAGTTACCGATAGAACCCGGAGCTCTTTGGCGGTCGTGCTGACCATGGGATTGCTGACCAACACCACCAAATCCATGGCGTTTAACAACACCCTGAAAACCTTTACCTTTTGATGTACCAACTACATCAACTTTTTCGCCTTCGGCAAAAATGTCAACAGTAATTGTTTCACCTAAATTTTTATCTTGAAAATAATCGCGGAATTCTTTAACGAAGCTCTTGGGAGAGGTTTGGGCTTTGGAGAAGTGGTTTATTTCGGGTTTGATGGAGTGCTTTTCGTTCTTATCGCCGAAAGCCAATTGAAGGGCATTGTAACCGTCGGTATCTTGTGTTTTTACCTGTGTAACAACGCAAGGACCAGCTTCAATAATAGTGCAGGCTGTTTGCTTGCCGTCGGGAGTGAAAATGCTGGTCATCCCAATTTTTTTTCCAATAATTCCTTTCATCGTTTTTGCTGTTTGCGCCCCAGCAGGTTATGAGGACATTTCACCGACGTGCGAAATTCAATCCTCTGTTTGCTAACGACCTTTTCCTTTGTTTCCCGATGACTATCGGAATTTAGAAGTACCGTTAGTAAACAAACCTCGAAGGGCTTGTTTATATTTTAGAACCACGATTTTTAGGATTTGGTATGATTTATATGAAATCCGAATCGCGGTTTTATGATTTTATCAGAGCTACTTTTTCAGCCTCGTGCTGATTGGCAGATGATTTAAAAAGAACTTTTTATTTTCCTCATAATCCACTCAAATCGAGTTAATCATGGTTCTATGCCTTGATTTCAACTTCAACGCCAGAAGGCAAATCTAATTTTGACAATGCATCAACGGTTCTTGAAGAAGATGTATAAATATCGAGTAAACGTTTGTGCGTGTTAAGCTGAAATTGTTCACGGCTCTTTTTGTTAACGTGCGGTGAACGCAAAACGGTGAAAACTCTTTTGCGTGTAGGCAAAGGAATTGGACCGGTTACTACGGCGCCCGTGCTGCGCACAGTTTTCACAATCTTCTCTGCAGATTTATCTACAAGACTGTGATCGTATGATTGTAATTTTATTCTGATTCTCTGAGACATAGCGTAATCCCAATTTTCAAATCGGGAGCGCAAAGGTATGGGCTTGAATAATATCAGCCAAGATTTTTGAAAAGTTTTTTAGGGAAGAAAGGGGAAGAAGTAAAACTCAAGTTTAAAAGAAAATGATTGATAGAGTACTCTTCATAATTGAGAGACAATGCGCTGGTTCACAAAAAATTTCTAATCAGCAAATTTGATTGGGACGACAACTTTTATAAAGACTTTTTTAAAACTCTCTTTTCAACCGCCATGAACATTTTTTATTTAGACTGCTTATATTGCATGCATGAAGAAATGGCTGATTGTTTTACTTGTCCTCATGGCATTGTTCCTTTTAACTGCTTACATTGTTATTCCATCTGAACTTACTGTTTCAGCAAATGTTTTGATAAAAGCCAACGCAGACGGCGCTTACAGGTGCTTGATAGATGAAAATAAATGGGAAAAATTATTTGGTGAAAAAGCAGGTCTAAATGGTTTTAAAAACAACAGCAATACTTTAGTTATGAATAAAAAGTTGTCAGATGGTGCTGAAGTCTTGATAAAAGATAATGATAATGAAATATTAAGCACACTTAAAATTCTAAGAATAAACAAAGATTCTTCACTTCTCAACTGGAGCGCATCTCTTGAAAACAGATCAAACCCGATAACAAAAATTCAGCAATACTTTAAAGGCATTGCTCTTAAGAAAAATATCACGGCTTTACTTGACATCATGAAGAACTTTCTGGAAAAACAAAAAAACGTTTACGATATCACCATTAAAAAAACTACTGTAAAAGACACATTGCTTGTTTCAACAAAAAGCATTTTTGATCATTATCCTTCAATTGAAAACGTTTACGGTCTTTTTGAGGATCTAAGAAATTATATAACAGCGAATGGTGTGAATGAAACAGGTTATCCTATGTTGAATGTTACATCTATCGGCAGTGCAAGTTTTTCTGCAAGAGTGGCTATTCCCATAAACAGGCCAGTGAGCAGCAACAATAACATTGAAATAAAACGCATGGTCCCTGGTAATATACTTGTTACGGAAGTGAAGGGAGGACCATACACTGTGGCGAAGGCATTTGAAAATTTAGAACACTTCAAAGAAGATTATGGATTTACTTCTCCAGCTATTCCTTTTGAATCGTTAGTAACAAACAGATTGAAAGAAAAGGATACGACAAACTGGATAACCAAAATTTACTACCCTATTTATTAGTTGAAAGAATTCTCAAATTACTTAAATTGATTGGCAAATTTCACAATCATTGCGCTGTCGTTATTCCTTGCAATAACATAAGCTTCTTGGTTGTTGAGAATTATTTTTCTAATATGACGTACCTGACCTTTTATTTGTGGCCCATTTATGCTTTCACATTCAAATGAGTCTTTTCCTTTATTGATTAGCAAGGTTCCAAAATCGGCGTCATACCTGCCCATTTGAATATTGTTGTCGTAAAAATTACCACCGAGAAAAATATCCGGCAAAGAATCGTCGTTTGCATTTACAATAACTGCATCTTTCAGGGGAGACAACTGAGCCTGCCATGGCATAGCTTTAACTTCAAACCGCAGATTCCCATTGTTGATAAGAACAGCGTTAGCAAAATAATCAGCAGTTAATGTTTCTGCACCTTTTAATTTATCATTAGAAAAAATATCAGGGAGTGTTGCTTTCGCGAAATCACCTGCATAAAGAAATTTTTTCTTTATTACCGGCATTTGTTTTTGCAACTCATCTTCACTCGCAAAAGGTAGTTCATGACCATTAATATAGTAGGTAATAACCTGCTCTTTTATTCCGTTTCCATCAAAGTCGTTGTAGTATAATCGTACAGGTTCGGTTTGAGACGCTTTTAATCGGCTATTGAGTCCGAGATTTCCTGCAATTATATCAATATCGCCATTATTATCAATGTCAACAGGTAGAATAAAATTCCACCAACCTTTTTTATCAGTTAATACTTTTGGAGCAAAAATTCCTTTATTATTTATAAATGCAATAATACCTCCCCACTCAAGTGAAATAAGTAAATCTTTGTCGCCGTCTTTATCAACATCAAACCATACAGCCGAAGTTACAAAACCTATTCCCGATAAATCTTTTGCATACTGCGCAGTAACGTCTTTGAATTTTCCTGTTCTATCATTCAACAAAAGATAAGAGCGAGGAATTTGCCCATAATTCCATGCCACCGTTCTTGCGCCAACAAAGAGATCAACAAATCCATCACCATTAAAATCGCAAGGGACAACACATGATGCGGTTAAATAAATTGAATCAAAAGCATTATTTAATTTTTTAAAATTCGCTTTACCATCGTTCAGGTAAACACGTGGTTTCAAGTGTTCGTCCTTGCCATAATATTCATTGCCGCCACTTGCAACAATTAAATCAATATTACCGTCATTATTTACATCTGCCCAACATGCATCTACATCTTCGCACATACTATCGTTTTCGAAATCCTGTTGAAGGGATCTATAAAACTTTCCGTTTTGTTGCTGAATAAATAATGCGCTTTTCTCTCTTTTAGCAGAGCCGATAAAAACATCATCGAGCCCGTCGTGATTTGCATCTGCAATTGCGAGTGCAGGGCCTTCTGTTGAATACATTCTTGGAATGAGTGGTTCTCTATCAAACTCCGGAAAATAATTTTCTTTATGCAGATAACTAAGATTCACCTTCGAAGTAATGTTCTCCATTGGTTTTGTATCACTCTTCCAATGTGCAGTAATACTTGAATAATTAAACTTTGGAAGACCGGGTTGATAAGTTATTGTAAGAAAAGAATTGCTTTTGTTATATTCAATACGTTGGCAGGTGTTATCGGGCCATACCAATATAATTGAATCAAGGTTTGCATTGTGTAAGCCTATATGAACCGGCGTTTCTATACTCGATAAAAATCCATGCACCGGATATTTCTCATACAACCTGATGCTATTGCGAGCATACACGACTATTTTAGAGCCGAGTGCATTTATATTTTTTGCCGGTCCTTTCAATTTTATTTCAAGAAACTCTTTGTCTTTTTTATCATTTGATTTATTGTTATAAAACATTGCTTTATCATCAATGTTATTTGCAACTATATCAAGATCGCCATCCTTATCAAAATCAGCATACACAGCTCCATTGGAGTAGGTTGGTCTATCGTTTCCAACTTCATGTTGCAAGTCTTCAAATGATAAGTTGCCGTTGTTTTTATAAAGTTTATTAGGGATTTTTATTTGCGGAAATTTGTCAATATGCTCCATATCATTTTGATCGAATGTATTGTTACGCATTTTCGTTTGAATTGCGTCGTTTGAAAGATAATTCACGTAATCAATATCATTTAATCGTTTTGGAATACCGTTAGAGATAAACAAATCCTTCAATCCATCATTATCAAAATCCATCCACAAGGGCGACCAAGACCAATCAGTTGACGCAATATCTGCATACAAGCCTATCTCACTAAACATACCGTTTCTGCAATTTAGCTGAAGATTATTTCGCGTATATTGATAATTGTAACCAGAGGTGATCTTAAATCTGAAAATATCATATTGATCCTCACCCATTGATCTTTTAAGAATATAAGGATCAGAGGGGAGCATATCCATAGAAATAATATCAGGGTAACCATCGTTATTAGCATCGCCTACGTCAACACCCATTGTATAGCGGCTTGTATGCATAATATGGTTATTGAGTTCCTCATGAAAGGTTGCATTATGCTGATTAATGTATAAGTAATCATTTTCATGAAAATCGTTTCCAACATAAATGTCCGGATACCCGTCAAGATTAATGTCTGAAACATTTATACCAAGTCCATATCCTATTACAGAACTGTAAATACCGGTTTCGTCCGTAACATCTGTGAAAGTATTATTACCGTTATTTCTGTAGATATGATCGCCGGAGAGCGGATTCTTTTTTACAATCATCTCTTCACGCGGACCATAGGTTCCGTTCTGATGAATTGAATGATTCAACAAATACATATCCAAATCGCCATCATTATCATAATCGAAAAATACCGCCTGTGTGCTAAAGCCCGAAAAATCCAAACCATATTTATGCGACATATCTTTATAAAAAGGGACCCCATTTTTATCAATCCCCTGACAGATTAAAAATTGATTGTGACTTTTTAAAACTTTATAATTTCCAACGCGGCAAATGTAAATATCAAGTAGTCCATCGTTGTTTATGTCAACAATCGAAACTCCTGTTGACCATCCGCCATCTTCAGGTATTTCCGCTTCCTTCGTAACATCTTTAAAATGTAAATTGCCTTCATTCAAATAAAGTTTATCATTGCTTTGATTCGCCGCAAAAAATAGATCAATCTTGCCATCATTATTAAAATCGCCGGCTCCTACTCCTGCACCGTTGTAGAAATACATGTAATCAAAAACATTAAACTGTAACGTAGGTTTGAGTTCGTTACTAAAATCCAGCCCCGTTTTTTCTGCACCAAGCACGTCAAACATAGCAGGAGCCTGCGTTTTATTTTTACACGAGTTAAAAATAAAAACATGATATACTGCTATTATAAAAATTAGAATTGCTCGTTGTTCACTCATTGCTGCCGCAATTTTCTTTTAATTTTTATGAACCTATCCGCATTACGTTACTTGCGTCGTCACTGACCCCCCGAGTTAGATTTATGCACTGCATCGGGGCACTCTTGTACTGTAACACTATATTCAACACGAATTTCATGTTCTTCTGCAAATTAAAGTCCCTTTATCTTACAACGTTACAACTACAGTTCAACAATAATTGCTAATGCGTTACTTTCTTTTGTATCTTGTTTATTTTATATAAAACAGGATAATCATCGTTCCGTAAAAACAATAAGTAGTTTCTATCCTTTCCTTTCAATTGCTCAATATCCTGAATTTGTCCTTCTATCTGCAACCCTGCTTGCGATGCATCTGTGTTTGAAAAACTCCCTTTGCCATCATTCAACAAAATATTACCGAAGCTTGCATCAAGTCTTTGCAATTGCGGAATAAAATTGAACTGATTTCCGCCCAATACCAAATCTATAAAACCATCATTGTTTATGTCAACACAATTAATGGCATTTACACTTGAAAACTGTATTTGCGCCGGTAATTCTTTAATAGCAAACTTACTATTGCCTTTGTTTATCGCAATACAAGAACTTGCATAATTAAATAGCTTTTTAAGAGATTTATTTAACAAGGTTTGTGGAAACAATTCTTCAATAGATTTTTTTGCATATTCTTCGTGGCGAAGATTTTGTTTTTTTATAGCAGGTATTTGTTCTTCCATATCATGCTTTAAAAACACCGGCATATCTTTTCCATGAACAGCATTTGTAAAAATCTTTTCAGGAAAACCATTGAAATCAAAATCGTTTATCCAAAGCTTGACAGAATTTTGCTTATCAGGATGTAAGTAAAAATTTTCACCAATATTCCCCAGTATCAAATCTTCTTTGCCATCTCCGTTTACATCTGCAGCGGCAACTGAACGCCACCAGCCAAACATATCATTCAAATTAGTTTTGACTTCTGTGAAGTGATCTTTATCAAAAGAAAATATTTTAGGATACATCCAATCCCCCACAACAACCAACTCTTTTTTGTTATCACTATCTACATCAACACATACAGCGCCGGTTACCATACCTGCAGTATCAATACCGCCCATCTTAGAAACATTCAAGTCTCTAAAATGTCCATTGCCATCATTTATATAAATGTGGCTTTTAGGAGTTATGCCATACATGCTCGGAACGTTTCTTGCGCCGACAAACAAATCAAGATCACCATCATTATCAAAATCGTAAGCGGATGCAACTGCGATATTATCGTCATTAAGAGGAAATGCTTTTGCATCAATTGTAAAATTCCCTTTACCATCATTTTTATATAAACGATGTTGTAATTCTCTACTTGATTTCAACACATTATTACCTCCCGAGCCCACAAACAAATCAAGATCGCCATCACCGTCGCAATCAAAAAATAAAACAGCTACGTCTTCAAAATCTTTAAAGCGAGCAAAATCTTTTTCTTCTTCTTTTAGAAATAAACCATCTTCTGTTTGCACATATAATTGCCCGGATTGATTTGCAGCACCGCAAATAAACACATCGCTTAAACCATCACCATTTACATCGCCGCAAGCAGTCTTGGGACCCTCACGCGACAACATTTGAGGAATGTTTCTTTCGTAATAGAAATCCACATAATCGTCTTCCGTATGTTTTTCAAAATTATTTTTTACAGGTGAAAGTAATGTGTTGGAGGAGATAACTGCAGAATCAAGGTTCTTACTATTATTTGCAGATTGTTGTATTAAAACAAGTGTATCAATTTTGGGTGGAATGAATGTTGATGTTGTAAGATCGGGCCAGTCAATCACCATTGAATCAATTTTTGTTGTAGTACCAAGTCCTATCACTTGTTTATAATCAACAGATGATTGAAACCCTTTTGAAGGAACAACTTCACGAGTGAAAATTTGTTTGCCGCAATATATTTTTATAGTGCTACCTACAGCGAAAGTATTTTTGCTATTTCCTTTCAACAGAATGCTTATGTAATGGTACTTGTTTATTTCCCGAGCATTGTTCTTATAAATAAAAGCCGGTTGATTTTCGTTGTTTATAATTAAATCTAAATCGCCATCATTATCCAAATCGCCATAGGCAACCGAGTTAGAAAACGAAGGTTCTGTAAAGCCCCACTCCTTCCCTACATCTTGAAACTGAAGGTTGCCTAAATTTCGAAAAGCTTTATTCAACAACGGTGTTCTAGGAAGTTTTTGTAAAAGCTCATTCACATCTGCCTGTTTACCTGTTTGTTGCATCTTTTGATACACATCGTTCGAGAAAAAATCAAGAAAATCGAGGTTACTCAAGTCTCTGTTGATTCCATTGCAAACATAAATATCATTCCATCCATCGTTATCTGCATCAAACATTAATCCTCCCCAACTCCAATCTGTTGCCGCCACTTTACTGTAGTTGCTGATGTCGCAAAATTTTCCATTCTTGTTATTCAACTGCAAACAATTCTTTACATACTGATAATAAAAACCTGATTTTATCTTGCTGCGATACAAATCCACATTATCAAATACGCCTGTTGTTTTTAAACGATAATCATCTGCCGGTAACATATCAGTTGTGTAAATATCAGGATAACCATCGTTGTTGATGTCTGCAATATCAGAACTCATTGAAGACATGCTTGTATGCTGTATGTAGTTCTCTAACTCATCTTTAAAAGTTCCATTCTTTTGATTGATGTACAAATAATCTCTTTCAATAAAATCGTTACCCACATAAATATCAGGATAGCCATCGTTGTTAATGTCTGCAACTGATACACCTAATCCAAAACTGATAAGGCTAGTATGAATACCTGCCTGTTCGGTAACTTCCGTAAAGTAATTGTTTTCATTTCTGAATAAATGATTACCACCACCTTTAAAATTGTTTGCAACATGCCAATCGGTCGGCGGCGCATCGCGCATGCTTGCATAATTGAGGGAACTAAATGGTATAGGGCTATTACAAATGATAAAACAATCAAGATCTCCATCCATATCATAATCGAAGAAAGTTGCCTGTGTGCAGTAGCCTGAAAAATTTAAACCATATTGAGGTGCAGATTCTGTGAATGTGACCTCACCCCCGCCCTCTTCTAAAGGAGAGGGAGAAGAACCGTTGTTGATGTATAATTTGTTGGTCCGATTGCCTGTTTTAATATGACCCGATGCACAAATATATATATCAAGCCAGCCGTCGTTGTTGATGTCAACGAGTGCTACACCTGTGCACCATTCACCTTTTTTTTGTATTCCGGATTTTGCAGTAATATCTTCAAACTTAAAGTTTCCCCTGTTAAGATAAATTGTATTGCCGCCCATGTTTGATGTGAAGACAACATCTGCAAGACCATCATTATTTAAATCTCCGACAGCAACACCGCCGCCATTGTAAAAATTTCTGTAGATAAAACAATTGTCATCGGTGTTATCAACCACCTTGTTTTCAAAATTTATTCCTGTATGGTTCATTAATTCAAACAAAGGCTTCTTATACACACCTTCATTACATGATAAACAAATAATAAATACAAAAAAAAATTTGAAAAAAAGCCTATAGGTCATTGACGTAACTGAAGTTTTATATGTTGGGTGATTTAAATCTTGATTATCAATGAAAATTTCCCGTCATTAAGTTCCATCCGTTCTCCATCTTTATTGTACAACCAACAATTAAACGTAGCTTTTACTCGTAAGCTATATAAATTATTGCTGCCATCAAATAATGAATCGGTTGAAGTAATGGTAAAGCGGCTCCCTGATTGGTCTCCTGTGCTGGTACGCCATGATGTTCCATCTGCATCTTTCCATTTTAACTCCACACCGTTTAAATTTCCGGGATCGGTTGAATAATTGTAATCCCCCGGTGCAAAAAATGCAACCCTTTGAAGAACCGAATCCGTGCTGTCGTAGTTTAAAGTACCTTTATCAAACTCAAGAGAACTTCTAAAATTATAGGTGCTCATACCGCTAAAAAAAGAAGTTAGATCGCCACCATTGTAAACATTATATTCATCTTGCCCTGCTATTTTTAGCGTTCGCTCTCCATTCAAGGTTATATCAAAAAAATAAAGAGAGTCGGGGATAATAATTGTATCAGATGGTATTACATAACAATCCCCACTTTCACAGGAATATTCCTTTGTGCATGCAGGTATATTTAAAGTTATAATCGTTAATACCAATAACAAATAACATATTTTATACTTCTTCAAGCGGCAAAGAAATTTTTTAATAATAATTTTAGTATTCATAAATATTGGTGGGTTTAGTTATTGAATCTCAATACTCAACACCTATAAAAGCAAGAGATATGTAACAGATGATAGATACTTAATTCTTCAGTCCCGCTGCTCGTAGGACTGTCTTCAAGATGAAGAATAAATAACAACGGTTTTGTACATGTACTATTGTTTGTTTCATAAAAATCATTCAGTTACTAACTGATTTTATTGTTTTTCTATTTATTCAGTTCGTAAAGTGCAGGATAATCGTGATTACGCAAAAACAAGAAACAAGTTTTATTGCCGATTTTTATGTTTGCTATGTCTCTTACTTCACCTTCAAGTTGCAAACCAGATTTTGTTGACTCCATGCAGGCGAAATTTCCTTTTCCGTCGTTTATCAAAACATTTCCGAAACTTGCGTCGAGCCGTTCGAACTGAGGTAAGAATTCATACTTGTTACCAGCAGTAATTAAATCAATAAAACCATCATGATTTATATCAACACAACTTAAAGCGTTTAATGATGACAGTTGTATATCTGCAGGTAATTTTTCTATTGTGAAATTCCCGTTTCCATTATTAATCGCAATGCACGACGAGGGATAATTGAATTGCTTAATAACGCAATTTTGGATCACCGATTGTGAAAACAATTCCTGAATTGATTTCCTAGCATACTCTTCGTGCCTTAAATTTTGTTTCTTAATGATGGGCAATTGATCCTGTAAATCGTTTTTTAGAAAAACGGGCATGTCTTTGCCATTGACCGTGTAAGTGATGATCTTATCAATACTTCCGTTTTGATCAAAATCATTAAGCCAGATTTTTACAGGGTTTTGTTTATCGGGATGCAGGTAAAAATTTTCACCAATATTACCCAATATTAAATCAGGCTTGCTATCGTTGTTTACGTCGGCGACTTTAATTGTTTGCCACCATCCAAACAGATCATTGAGGTTTGATTTAATTTCTTCAAAATGATCGCCTTTATATGTAAAGATGTGCGGGCTCATCCATTCCCCAACAATAATTAATTCTTTTTTGCTGTCATTATCTATATCAGCCCAGCTCGCACCGGTAACCATACCAATATTGGCAATATCAGGATTTTTTGATTTGGCAATATCGGTAAAATGACCTTTGCCGTCATTCAGGAAAATATAACTCGAAGGAGAAGAACCGTATTGATTTGGAACACTTCTTCCGCCGACAAATAAATCAAGATAGCCATCGTTATTAAAATCGTTGGCGATTGCCACAGAAGTGTTCACTCCATTGATATTGTTTGAAAAAGCGTTGTAAGAAATAGTAAAGTTGCCTCTGCCATCGTTGAAAAACAATCGGTTTTGCATTTGCCTGCTGTACGGCGGATTATTATTTCCTGCAGGACCAATAAATAAATCGGTATCTCCATCATTGTCTGCATCAAAAAAAACTACTGCACCGTCTTCAAAGTCAGCAAACTGCTTAAAGCCAGGTGCATCTTTTTTTACAAACCTGCCTTCTTTTGTTTGAAGATACAATTGACCCGTGTGAAAAGAAGTTCCCCCAACGTACAAATCCTGAAGACCATCTCCATTTACATCGGCACTTGCACATTTTGGACCTTCACACGAAAGCATTTCAGGAACATTTCTTTCATAATAAAAATCAACATAATCATCTTCTTCATGCTTATCAAAAGTGGTGGGAAGTTGAGCAAACAATTGATTAAAAATGGTGTGCGCAGTATCAAGTGTTCTTATGTTGACGGTGGGTTGTTGTATAACGTGCAATGTATCTAAGGAAATTTTTTGAAATGATGAAACACTTCTGTTAGGCCAAATAACAATTACAGAATCTATTTTATTTGTCTCACCTAAACCAATTACCTGCTTATAATCCATTGAAGATTGAAAACCGCGACTGGGCACCACTTCTCTTGTAAAAATATCTTTACCGTTATATACTTTTATTTTACTGCCGATAGCAAAAGTATTTTCAGCATTTCCTTTTAGAACAAAACTTATATAGTGATTTTTAGTTAACTCGGTTGCATTATTTTTATAAATAAATGCAGGTTGATTTTCATTATTGATAACAAGATCGAGATCGCCATCATTGTCTAAATCTGCATAAGCAGCGCCGTTTGAAAAGGTAGGATCGCTAAAACCCCATTCGTTGCTCACATCAGAAAATTTCAAATTACCCATGTTTTTAAAAACTTTATTGGGCAAAGGAGTTCGAGGAATTTTGTGAAGCATTTCATCAATGTTTTTCTTCTCGCCGCTCAATACCATTTTTTGATAAACTTCGTTGGCAAAAAAATCTAAGAAATCGAGATTGGTAACGTCTCTGTTTACGCCATTGCAAACATAAATATCAGTATAGCCATCATTATCGGCATCGAACATAAGCGCTCCCCAACTCCAATCGGTAGCAGAGACTCCGCTATAGTTTGCTATCTCCAAAAATTTTCCATTTCCATTATTTAACTGCAAACAATTTTTTACATACTGATAATAGAGACCGTTTTTTATTTTTTCTCTGAACAAATCAACATTATCAAACGCGCCGGTTGTCTTAAGACGATAATCGCTTAAGGGAAGCATGTCTGTATTAAAAATATCAGTGTAGCCGTCATTATTTATATCGGCGAAATCAGAACCCATGGATGACATACTCGTGTGTCCGATATAATTTTCGAATTCATCTTTAAAAGTTCCGTCCTTTTGATTGATGTACAAGTAATCTCTTTCATACGAATCGTTTGAAACATAAACATCCTGCCAACCATCGTTATTAATATCTCCTACAGAAACACCGAGACCGAAACTGATCAAACTACCATGAATACCTGCTTGTTTTGTTACTTCAACAAAATGACCATTATTATTTTTGAAAAGATGATCACCGCCTCCTTTCAAAAAATTGCCTACTGCCCATTCTTGTTCAGACAAATCGCGTTTGTTAATATAATTTAATTGATTAACGGGAATAGGGCTGTTATTGATCATAAAGCAATCAAGATCTCCATCGTTGTCGTAATCAAAAAAAGAAACTTGAGTACAATATGCAGAAATATCTAATCCATAAGTGTGAGCCGATTCTGTGAAAGTAAGATTACGGTTGTTGATATATAATTCATTTTTTCTTTTGCCTGTGCTCATGTGTCCCGAACTGCAAACATAAATATCAAGCCATCCATCGTTGTTTATATCAACAAACGTAACTCCTGTACACCATAGACTATCGAATTTTATTCCTGCCTTTTCTGTAATATCTTCAAACTTAAAATCGCCCTTGTTCAAATAGAGTTTATTGCTGCCCATGTTGGAGGTAAAAAATATATCGGGCAAGCCATCATTATTAAGATCTCCGATCGCTACTCCGCCGCCATTATAAAAATTGCGGAACAAGAAACTATTATCCTTTTCACCATCTTCTACATTGTTTTGAAAATTGATGCCAGTATTATCCATTAATTGAAATAACGGAGTTCCATGTTCACTGTTACATGAAAAACAAAAAACAACAAAAAAAATATAAAAAAATCTTAGGGAATATTTTATAGTATACAGACAATAAACCATAGATAATTATATAAAAACAAAAGGTCATAAAAATAATGACCTTTTGTTTTTATAATTTTTATTAATTAGTTAATTACTATACCCGGGATTTTGCTCAAGATTTGGGTTAACGGCAAGAGCACTACCAGGAATGGGAAATAATAAATATGTAGGATCTGAGGCAGAAGGTCTTTCCTGTACCGGATCCAGATATTTTCCAAAACGAATCAAATCTTCTCTCCTCCAACCTTCCCAATACATCTCTCTCCCCCTTTCATCAAGCATCTTATCTAAATCGAGCGACTCCAAAGCCGAAGCGCCACGTTTTGCACGAAGGTCGTTAACAACAGTAAGAGCGTCTGCATCTTTCGCTGTTCTTAAAAGAGCTTCAGCTTTCATTAATAAAACATCTGCATAACGTAACAATACATAATCATTTCCAGCCTGATCTCTGTCGCTACTGTAATCAGATTTGTAATCAGGTAAATATTTCCCCACCCGAATTCCTGTTACTTCCAGGTTTGCACCAGATTCAATAAGCTTAACCTCTCTCGTAAAAGCAAGTGGATTACCTAATCTATCTTTTCGAGGAACACCATTCTGATCATATTGCTGCCCGATTCTAAAACCAACAGGCCAGCCGGTTTTATCCGTTATCCCCGGATAACTGCCACCCCTACGTGTATCGGAGGCCTCAAACTTGTCATAAAAATCAGAAAGTGTAGTAAAACCATTCCAACCACCTGGGTTCTCATTGTAGTGGCCCGGAGCATGCACCTGAAATCTTACATTACCCCCTTCCACATCGGCGACATTAAGTTCCGTAAAAATCAATTCCTTTGATATAACATTATTATTAGGAGCAAAATTGTCGAAGAAATTATCCGACAAATCATATTCACCGCTGCTTATAATCTGATCTGCAAGAGTTATTACCTGCCCCATATCAGCAGCATCAAACGATGGGCTTTCCCGGTTTGCAAATGTTCCTTTATTCAGGAAACATTTCATTAATAATGTTCGGGCAGCATTCTTATTAGCTGTATAAGCAGGTACATTGTCCGGAAGATCATTTAATATTTCATTCAATTCAGCAATAATGAAATCCAAAGCTTCAGTACCTTTTAATACTTGCGGTGGATTTAATAAATTTTCTCCTGGTTGCCTGAAAGGAACCTGATTCCAGTTATCTAAAACTGTAAACATTACAAAAGCCCTGATAAACCTTGCTTCTGCAGCCTGTTGCGGTGTTGGATTAAAATTGAGCAAATTGGTGGTACTGAACACGACGCCTAAAAGGTTATTGAAACTACTTTGCACATGTACATTTTCTCCTGTCCATATATGCGAATACAAAGCTCGCCATGCTCCATTATCGTCCCAATCACCCGCTCTTGTTGGTGGGATGCCTTCATCGGTAGTCAGGGTTTGTAAGGACCAGATATCATCATTACTTTGAAAAGTCCTTAGTCCGTTATAACTACTTTTCAATAATGCACCTACATCAGTTATTTCTTGTGCTTGTGGAAAAGTCAGATCTCCTCTTAAAGTTTCATCGAGTTTAGTACACCTAAGCATGAGAAAGGAAAAAAAAGCTATAGAGAAAATTATTTTATATTTCATAATTTAAAATTTGATTATTTATAAAGAAAAGTTTACACCAAGTAAAAAGCTTCTGGCAGTTGGATAAGGAATATATTCAATTCCAAACGAAGGAACACCATTTATATTTTTATCAACATTTACTTCAGGATCAAACCCTGAGAAGTTTGTTATAATAAATAGGTTTTGGCCTGTAAGGAATATGTTAGCGTTTCTAAATATTTTCCCAATGTTGCCAATATTATAGCTCAATGTTGCATTAGCCATTTTTAAATAATCTCCATTTTCAAGAAATCTTGTAGATGCAGTTACAGTATTTTTGCTGCTTTCCTTAACATCGGTATTTACTAAAGACGATGCGATATTCCGGTTACCAAGATTACCTATTGATAATACGGACATTAGCGTATTGTTGAAAATCTGGTGGCCGAATGCACCGTTCATATTTACTACTAACGCCAGTTTTTTGTAGGTGAAATCAGTACTTATTCCGAGCAAAGTATGAGGATTTGGATCACCAATAAAGAAAAAAGTATTACCATCATCGGTGTAAGTACCCAATCCGGTGGTTTTATCAATTCCTAGGAACTCCCTTGTATAAAAAGCATTCAGTGGGTGCCCGCTTTCCAATCTCTGGGAATAGGCGCCCGTGCTACCTTGCCCATGAAGCCCACCCGTTAAGACGGTAGGTCCGGTATAATTTTTCAATTCGTTTTGAAGGAAGGATGCATTGATTCCAAAATTCCAACGAATATCCTTTTGCCTTATAAGCGCTGCACCAATTGCCACTTCCCATCCCTTATTAATTACTTCTCCCGCAAGATTTATCCAGTATTTAGTTGCGGGAGCAGGCTGAATAGCATCAAATTGGAATAATAAATCGGTAGTTTTCTTGTTGAAATAATCAACTGAACCGAAAATTCTATTATCCCATATCGAAAAATCAAGGCCTGCATTATAGGAAGTTGAGGTTTCCCATTTCAAATCAGGATTAGCCACATTAACCTGACCCAATGTGCCGGGACCAGAAATTCCTAAGGCATATCTCTCCTGTGCAGCTCCAGCAGGAAACTCCTGGTTACCTGTTTTTCCCCATCCTAATCTTAATTTTAAATTATTTGCAAAAATATTGTTCTTCAGAAAGTCTTCATTAGTTATATTCCATGCAGCAGCAAAGGAAGGAAAATAACCATATTTATTATTTGAGCCAAATTTGCTAGAACCATCTGCCCTGAAAGTTGCAGTTAATAAATATTTATCCTCGTAATTAAAAGTTGCCCTTCCAAAATAGGATTGTAATTCAGAGATCGGGTCCTCAAAACCATAAATTCCCCGGCTCGATTGAGAAGTATTTGAAAAAATGTTGTTATAATCAATAGCGTTGGTTTGAAAATCCTGGCCGGAAAGACCAAATCCCTTGTTTTCAAATCTCTGATATTCATATCCCACTACTGCATTCAAATTGAAGCGAGAGGTAACTTGCGTGTTGTAGCTTAACGTGTGAGTGATCTGCTGTGTGAGCAATTCATTGCTAGCTGAACTAGCGATACCTCTACCTTCTGTATTTGCAAAATTCATCCATGATAGAATTGATGATCTTCTTATACCGCTGCCATAGTTTACACTATAAAGCATTCGGTATTCCAGCTCTTTTGTGAATTTAAAGGAAGGAGAAATACTCGCCAGGATGTCTGTAATTTTGGAAACATCCTTGTATGCTGCTAATAATGCGATTGGATTAACTGTTTGACTTCCTAAATTAGGATCCTTAATCCATATAGACCCATCAGGATTATACAAGGGGTGAGTAGGGTTCCATTGCAATGCATTTCCAATTAAGCTTCCTTCAAAACCCGCATCGTTAGTAACGGGAGCAATATCTTCATGGTTTTGTGACGCGACAAGGTTAAAGTCAATTCCCAATTTCTTGCTTTCTAAAAACTTGTATGCCCCGCTTAAATTAGCCGTGTATCTTTTGAAACCTGAATTCTTTACTATTCCTTCCTGATCAATATAACCCAATGATAAGCGATATCTTCCGGTTTCATTACCACCGCTCATACCCACATTGTAATTCTGTGTTAATGCTGTTCTGGTTATGGCATCCATCGCATCTACGCTTGAACCATAATCGCCTTTTAATCTACCAGTTGTCGTATCAATAGGAAAATCATAGCTTTCTAAGGCAGCCCGGTACTCATTTGCGTTTAATACATCATATGTTTTTAAAATGTTGCTAATCCCTGCTGTAGCGCTTACATCCAGTTTGGTAGCGCCACTCTGCCCTTTCTTCGTTGTAATTATTACTACTCCATTTGCACCCCGCGACCCATAAATCGCTGTTGCAGAGGCATCTTTCAAAATATCTATTGAGGCAATATCATTTGGATTAATAAAGTTCAATGGGTTAGCATTAGGAGTATTACCAAGCTGGAAACCAAATCCGGGTCTGGGAGTTCTTCCATCTAATGGTACACCATCCACCACGAATAAAGGCTGATTACCTGATCTGACAGATGCGCTACCCCTTATTCTTACAGTGGCAGCACCCCCCGGAGCACCACTATTATTAACAACCTGTACACCAGGTACCTTTCCTTGTATCAATTGGTCGGCAGATGTAACGATTCCTTTATTAAAATCTTTTGCCTGAACAGATGCTACCGATCCGGTTAAATCTTTCTTGCGCGCAGTACCATAACCAATAACAACAACATCGGTTAATGTTGAACTTGCGGGTTGCAGCGTAATAGAAACATCATTGGAAGAAGGAATATTAACCTCCTGTGATGTATAACCAACGTATGTAATCACTAACGCCGTTGCAGAGGCTGGAGCACTTATTTTAAAAGCACCGGAAGCATCAGTAGAGGTACCGGTATTTGTTCCCTTTACAAGCACCGATGCACCTGCTATTGGCGCCCCCTTTTCATCTGAAACTTTTCCCGTAACTGTTTTGGTTTGCGCCCATGAAGCTTGTACGATTAGCATAAATAATGGGCATAAGAGTAAGACTCTAAGCAATCTAGTTGTAGTCATAGAAACAAGCAGTTTAATTTATTAAAAATAGGTAATCTGTGTACATATTACACAATTGTTGAAAAATATTTTTGCACATGTTGCCCTTGGATAATCTTAATAAAGACAACTTTTTCAAGATTTTGCTGCAATAAAATGTATTTAACTCGAATCATTTAAAGAATAAAAAGCAATAAGACTTATCGTATTCATACTGGTTCGATTTTTTATTTGTATAAAAACACTAAAGTGATTTAAATTTTAGATACACACCATTCGTCCAGCCAAACCCATCCTGATTGGGATATTCACCTCCGCCTGCGTTTACTGCAGTATCAACAACATTATATTTTTCGGTAAGCTTACCTGTTTCTTTAAACACACGTTCTATATTATTTATCCATCTTTCTCTAATGGTTTCTGCGAATCCATTAAAGCTAAAGTGCATCGTTCCTTTATAAGCCATCCACTGCAAAGGCGCCCATCCATTTGGTGCATCCCATTGCTCACCGCTATAAACTTGTGTTGATAATAAACCACCGGGCTGTAAAAAATTTTTCTCAATGTGACTTTGCATATATGCCGCTTGTTTGTTTGTGCTAATTTCAAAAGCCATGCTATATACCATTCCCATATTTACAACCCGGTTCGGTTTTTCATTTAAAAAGTTGTAATCAGCAAAGACTTCTTCATCTTCGTTCCATAAATATTTTTGAATTGCCTCTTCTCTTTTTTCGCGTTTTACGTGATACTTTCTTGCTTTAGAAAAATCATTTTTCAAAGCATATCCCAATTCCAAAGTTTTTTCCAGATGCAACAACAAACAATTTAAATCAACAGGTACAATATCAGCGGCGCAAACCGTACTTATATTTTTTTCATCGGCGAACCATCTTGCACTAAAATCCCAACCGCTTTCTGCTGCGGCACGAATATGTCTGAAAATTCCATTCTTATTTTCTGCTTTTTCCGCAACTTTTAAATCACTCATATATCCTTCGGGGCGAGGAGTATCCAAAGTATCCCAATACCTGTTCAAAACTTCACCCTCACGCATTTGCACAACATGCTTCTCA
>Ga0081539_10002232_pt1 | contig 28218 bp, 26 predicted proteins | sample TabmetS4T2R2_FD_71023 | JGI IMG/M metagenome (GOLD analysis project Ga0081539, IMG submission 71023) | Tabebuia heterophylla rhizosphere microbial communities from the University of Puerto Rico - S4T2R2 | ecosystem: Host-associated > Plants > Roots > Rhizosphere ... | reverse complement strand
GGGGTGAATAACACCACCGGGGTTGGGCTGGTGGAAAGTTACACCCTCGATACCAACGGCTCCCGCGCCGCAAACATCGCCACCCGCGGGCGAGTCGGAGCCGGCGAAGACGCGCTCATCGGCGGATTTATTATTGGCGGTCAGACGCCGAAGAAGATGCTGGTCCGCGCCCTCGGCCCGTCGTTAGGCGGGACTGGCTCCGGCGAAGTCCTGGCCGATCCGCTCGTCGAATTGTACGACAGCGACGGCCTCGTCATCGCCTCGAACGACAACTGGAACAACGGCGCGCAGGCGAGCGAGATTATCGCGACCGGAATTCCGCCGGCCGACCCGCGAGAAGCGGCGCTCATCGCCACCGTCTCGCCCGGCAACTACACCGCGGTCGTGCGCGGCGCCGATGGCGGCGAAGGCGTTGGGCTGGTCGAAATTTACGATCTCGACCCTTGAAGCGCGATTGCAGATGAACATTTTTCCACTAAATTCGTCGAAGGTCCGATTCGTTCCCGTGCTCCAACAATGAAAAAACCAACTGGTATTCTGCTTTTCCCTCTCCTCTTTTCTCTGGGCTTCGTCGCCACTGCGACTACCGTCATCCCGCCAAGCTTCGATGAGCTGGTCAGCCGCGCCCAGGTCATCTTTGAAGGCGAAGTGACCGGTCTACAATCGCAGTGGGTCGGCGAAGGCGCTGAGCGTCGCATTGTTACCTACGTCACTTTCAAGGTGAACGATGCCCTCAAGGGTGAACCGGGTGCGACCTATTCCATGCGGATGCTGGGCGGGACGATCGATGGCCGCACAATGGAGGTAACCGACTCGCCGAAGTTCAAGGTGGGCGATCACGACCTGCTTTTCGTGGAAAACAATGGCAGCCAGTTCATTCCCTTGGTCGGAATCATGCATGGACGTTTTCGGATCGACAAAGACCAGACCGGCCGGGACACCCTTCGCACCGGCGGAGGACAGCCGCTTGCCGACCTGAACCAGCTGGGTGCCGATGAAGCGGCCCTCGCCCGCGGCAAAGCCGCGCTTTCCCTCGATGACTTCAAGACTGCGATTCGAAGCCGGGTTCGCCAGCAGAATCCGAATGCCCGCAACCCTTAAGCGCCTCCTGGCGGGGATGGCGCTCGTCGCGTTGTCGTTAGGCGCGCTCCTTTCAAGCTACGGCTACGCTTTTCTCGGCTCGCACTGGTTCGCTTCCACCGTGCCGGTCGTCGTCCAGCTCGGGTCGAGTGACATTCCCCTGGCGGACGGCAGCCCTTCCTACGATGCCGTGGCCGAAAATGCCATGGCTCTTTGGAACGAACAAATAGCCGGCACCCAGTTCACCTGGACGGTCGTGCCTCCCGGTTCGCCGGCCTCGATGGGCAACGGCGTGAACAATGTCCTCCTCAGCTCGAAAGTTTACGGCGACAACTTCGGCGCCGGTGTCCTGGCCGTGACCCTGACCAACTCTTCCGGCAGCCAGACGTCCGAGACCGACGTTCTTTTCAACAACGCCAACGCCTTCAATTCCTATCGCAGCACCGCCTACGCCGCGGGCGCCGTCGGTTTTTTCGATATGCACCGGATTGCGATCCACGAACTCGGGCACGTCCTGGGGCTTGATCATCCCGATGATCACGGCCAGACGGTCGATGCGATCATGAATTCGCACATCACCACCCTCGATTGTCTGCAGGCGGACGACATCGCCGGCGCGGTATCGCTCTACAGCGCGCCGCCCAATCCACCTGCGCCCACGGGCAACGGTCGTCTCGCGCAAATTTCTACCCGGGGGAGCGTCGGGACGGGCGACAACGTCATGATCGGCGGGTTCATCATTCCCGGGACGGAAAACAAAACGGTGATCGTCCGCGCGATCGGGCCATCGTTAGGCGGGGTCGGCGTTCCCGGCGCGCTGCAAAATCCGGTGCTTGAATTGCACGACGGGGCCGGCGCGCTCATCGCGACAAACGACGATTGGCGGAGCGATCAGGAACAGGAGATCATCGACACCGCCATCCCGCCGGCCAATGACAAAGAATCGGCCGTCGTCGCCGAGCTGGCACCGGGCAATTACACCGCCGTCGTCAATGGTGTCGCCGACGGCACCGGCATCGCGCTCGTTGAGGTTTACGACCTTACCCCCGAGAGCGGCAAACTGGCCAATATCTCGACCCGCGCCCTGGTCGGGGTGGGCGACAACGTGCTCATCGGTGGCTTCATCGTCGTCGGCCCGCAGAGCGAACAGCTTGTCATCCGCGGGATCGGGCCGTCCTTGGCCAATCAGGGCGTCCCGAATGCGCTCGGCAATCCTTATCTCGCGATTTACAACAGCAACGGCGATCTCTTTCGCTCGAACGACAACTATGGCGACACGGTGAGTGTCGATACCATTCGCGACCTCGGCCTCGCCCCGACCAATTTCCAGGAGTCTGCCGTTTATTTTGAGGCCGCGCCGGGCAATTACACCGCCATTTTGAGCCCGCTCAACTTCGTCCCGGGAGTCGGCCTGGTCGAGGTTTACGGAGTGAACTAAACTGCGCCGTTCGCGCGGATGTTGTCACCGGGAGCGCTGACCGCGGCGGGTAGCGCGCCCTTCCAGCTTGAGAACCTGAACCGATGCGTGCCCTACACCGCTATCTCGTTAGGCCGGCTGCCGGTTCCAGATGAGAAAAGCCGGAAACCCGCTGAGCACGATGAGGAACCCGATCCCGCTCGTGCTCGGCGCAAGCCAGGCTAAGTCGACGATGAGCAAAGTAGCGAGCGTGAGGGAGACAAGCGGCACGATCGGATAACCCCAGGTGCGGTACGGTCGCGGCAACTCGGGATTTTTCCGGCGAAGTACGATGACCGTCACGACCAGCGCGGCGTAAAAGACGAGGTCGGCCGAGACGATGTATTCGAGCAACTGCGTGTAGACGTTTCCGTAGCGAACGGCGCCGCCCGGTTCGGGGTGCACCGTCCGCGGGAGAGTGAGGAAGGCGGCCCAGATTCCCTGCGCGATCAGCGCCGCGGCCGGGACATGCTTCGCGTTCAAGCGCGAGATCCGGCGAAAGAACAACCCATCCTTCGCCATCGCGTAATAGACCCGCGCCCCGGCGAGAATCAGCCCATTGTTGCAACCGAAGGTCGAGACCATAATCGCGGCCGCCATCGCGCTCGCACCGACGCCGCCGAAAACGCGCGACATCGCCGCGACCGCCACCCGGTTCTGCGGAGCGTGGGCGATTTCGCCTAACGACAAGGTGGCGACATAGGCGAGGTTGGCCAACACATAAAGCACGACGACCACGCCGCAGCCGATCAGGAGCGCACGGGGCAAGGTCTTTCCCGGGTCGCGCACTTCGCTGCCGGTGAAGGTCACGTTCGTCCAGGCGGTCTGGGCGAAGAGTGGCCCGACCATCGCCTTGCCGAAAATGATTACGACCGCGAGCCAGCCCGCGATGGTGAATTCGGGCTGGGCCAGTTGCGGATTCCAGCCATTGGCCCACGGATTCCACCAGGCAGAGGAGCGGGCGGCGGACGGCGCGCTCCAGCCTAACGACAAGCCAATCACGATCAGACCGATGAGCGCCGCGGTCTTGGCCAGGGTAAAGCTGTTTTGCACCAGCTTGCCTGCTTCGAGCCCGCGCGTGTTGACCCAGGTGAGGAGAAAAATGAGAAGAACCGCGACCAGTTGCTCGGTCGAGAGGCTCAGAGCGTAGCTGCCAAAATGAATCGGCCCGACGAGATAGTTTTCCGTCGCGATCGCCGGGAAAAAGTACCCGCTGAATTTGGCAAAGGCGATCGCGACCGCGGCGATCGTTCCCGTTTGGATGACGAGAAAAAGCGTCCAGCCATAGAGGAAACCAATCGAGCGGCCAAAGGCCTGGCGGAGGAAAACATATTGTCCGCCGGCCTGCGGCAACGCGGCTGCCAGTTCGGCGCAACAGAGCGCCCCGGTGATCGTCATCAATCCCGCCATCGTCCAGGCGAGAAGGAGCCAGCCCGGGGCGGTGACGAGGCGGGTCGATTCCGCCGAGGTAATAAAGATGCCCGAGCCGATCATCGAGCCGATCACGATCATCGTCGCGTCGACCGGGCCGAGGCCGCGGATCAGTTTGTCGTCAGGCGCTTTCATTACGCAGACCTCTCCGCCCCACGCGGCAAACGGGCTTTTCGCTCATCAAACTTTGGGCGCGGCGATCGCGATTCCTTCGGCTTCCAGTGCCGCGCGCAACTGATGGGCGAAGGCGACCGCCTCGGGTTTGTCGCCGTGCAGGCAGATTGTCTCCGCGCGCACGACCACATCGCTTCCATCAATCGCGCGCACGCGATTCTCGCGTAGCATTCTTAAGACCCGCTCGGCGGCTTCCACCGGATCGTGCAGGAGCGCGTCGGGCCGGGAACGATGGACGAGGGTTCCGTCCGGCATGTAATTGCGGTCGGCGAAAACCTCAAGGAGAACGCGCAGGCCCACTCGCGTCGCGGCCGCGGCGAGCGCGCTGTCGTTAGGCGCAAAAAGTTTGAGGGCGGGATCGAGCGCGAAAACCGCCCGAGCAATCGCGTCGGCAAGCGCTTCATCGCGCACCGCGATGGTATAGAGTGCGCCGTGCGGCTTCACATGGTTGGGACGCAGGCCTAACGATCGCGCGATGCCATCAAAGGCACCCACCTGGTAGGCGACCAACTGGAAAACCTCCTCCGGCGAAACCGGCAGCTCTTTGCGTCCAAAATTCTCCCGATCGGCGAAACCAGGATGTGCGCCGACCGCTACACCTGCGGCGCGGGCGGCGCGAATCGAAGCGCTCATTGTCGCGGGATCGCCGGCGTGAAAACCGCAGGCAATGCTGGCCGAGCTGATCAGCCCGAGGAGCTCCTCCTCACCGGCGGCGCCTTCGCCGAGATCGGCGTTGAGATCGATCTCAAGTTTCATGACCCGCGAAGACGAAGGCCAACGCGAAAACGTTCCCAGTCGTTCTCGCGCGCCAGAAACAGCTCCCGCGCCTCGCCCACGGTTACTTCGCGGAAACGGACGATATCGCCGGGCCGCAGTTGGGCGGCGATGGAAAAATCGACACTAATCACATGGGCAATCTTGCGGTAGCCGCCGATGGTTTGGCAATCTCCAAGGAGCAGAATCGGCTGACCGTCGTTAGGCACCTGGATCGTGCCGGGCGCGACCGCGGCGGAGAGCAGCTCACCTGCGGTGACCGGGCGCAGCGCCGGACCTTCCAGGCGCGCGCCCATGCGATCGGTTTTCGCGCTCACGGTGAACGGTTTCCCGAGGAGAAGCGCTTGCATCTCCGGACTGAAATCGGCCCACTCCGCTCCGGGCACGACCCGCAGCAGCGGATAAGGCTGCGCCGTCTGGGCCCATTCCGCCGGTGCGCCCCAGGACGCAACCCGCGCTCTTGCGGGGAGGGGAAGGGTCGGCTTGCCCAGAACCAATTCGTCGCCATCGCGGAGGAAGCGGCCTTCGAGACCACCGATACCAGCGCGCAAATCGGTCGAACGGCTGCCGAGGACGAGCGGCAGATCGATCCCGCCGGAGAACGCGATCCAAGCACGGCAACCGCGCCGCGGCGGACCCATTTCCAGTTCTTCATCTCGCCTAACGAATAAAGGACGCCCCGGAGGCGCCGGTTGCCCGGCAATCTGCGCTTGAAACTCGCCCCCGCACCAGGCAACAAGCCGCTCGTCGTGGAAACGAATCCGCGTTTTCCCGAGCGTGATCTCGAGCAGGGCTGCGTTTTCTTCGTTGCCCATGAGCAGATTTGCCACCCGCGCGGCGTGAGAATCGAGCGCGCCGCCGGGTGAAACTCCCGCGCGACGCTGGTCCGGGCGGCCGAGGTCCTGCACCGTCGTCAACGGACCCGCTCGGCGGATGGTTATTTTCCCCATTTCTCAAACTCCTGGCGCGCGATCGCGCGGAAACGCACCCGATCGCCCGCCTGTAATAGCGTCGCTGGCTCGCGCTCGAGATCGAAGAGCCGCAGCGGGGTGCGACCGATAATGTTCCAGCCGCCGGGCGTGCGCAGCGGATAGACGCCGGTTTGGATGCCACCGATCGCGACCGACCCGGCAGGCACCGCAGTGCGCGGCGTGGCGCGACGCGGCGTGGCCAGCTCTGGCGGCAGCCCGCTCAGAAATGGAAAACCGGGCGTGAACCCGAGGCAGCGAACGCGGTATTGCGCTCCGCGGTGCCGCTTGACGATGTCGTTAGGCGAAAGCTGGCAATGACGCGCCACCTCCTCGAGGTCGCAGCCAAACTCCGGATCGTAGCAAACCGGAATTTCGACACGTCGAATCTTTGATCCGATTGTGCGCGCAGAGGGAGCTTTCCGGGCGACAGCTTGGCGGATCACCGCGACAATTCTTTCAAAATCCGGCGGTTCCTTGAAAAAAAGCGCAACGCTGGCAAAGCCCGGCGCGAGGTCAATCACCCCCTCGATCCGGGCGTGCTCCAACTGGCGCATGAGGGCAAGGACCTCATCCAGTGACTCGCCCCGTCGGACGATGAGCGCGGAGTCGCCCAGCGGAGAAATTTCCAGGGCCATGGCAGCCTCTTTCGTTGCTCCGGCTAAGGGAAGCAAGCGATGCCGCTGCTAGAAACTAAAGGTCAGCCCCGTCACCAGATGATGATTGAGCGGCGTGACCTCGATCGAGCCGCCGGGGATATCGAGCGAGTCGAGATTGGCGTAGGTAAACTTATACTCGAACATCAACCCCCAGTGCCGGCTGAGCGTAACCTGGAGCCCGGCCAGGCCCTGCACACCAGGACCGCGCACCTGATATTCTTCGTGAAAATTTCCGTCCACTTTGGATTCCACATGCGGAATCGCCAGCCCCAGCCCGACCCCCGCATAAGGCGTCAGGTGGCCGAGAAAATCCTCACCGCGCTGTCCCGGCAGCCAGCGGTAAACCACATCGCCCAGAGCGTAATTCAGCCCGTGAGAAAGGCTGAACGACTCGAGCGTGTCATCGATCCGTTCGTTGTCGTTTACCGGCACACCGCCGCGCCGCCCGGTCACGCGCACCGTGTCTGCGGTCTCGGCGTACATTTTCATGTGGAAAAATTCCGCGCCAAATCCCCAGTGGGAAAGCTCTGAGGGAAACCAGAGACCGCGCACGCCGTAGTAGGGCGGAGTGTCGAAGTCCCGGCCCTCGAAGGAAACATCGCGGAAAACGAGATCGGTCCCGCCGCGCTGGTGCAGTTCCACGTCGCTGTCCTGGCTGAGGGCGACCCCGGTAAAAATCGACAGCTCAACTTCCGCCCTGGCCGCGAACGGAAGCAGCCCGCTGACCAACAGACTAACCAAAAACTGGGTTCTCAGTCTCGCCATGGAGGTGCTTCGAGCAACGCCTGAAGGAGCGGTCCTGTCAACGCGGAGGCCTTGAAAGGCGGGCCGTTGCTTCGCCGTCACCCCTGACCCTTGGAGGGTGTATAGGTCACCATCCTCACCCAGGGCGCGGGGGGTGCGTGGCGCTGAACCACAACCTCTTCCCGCGGCGGATGCCGAGATCAAGCGCCTCCCTGACCCATAACTGGAAGCAAACCAGGATGCGTCGGGCGACGATTGCTTGGCAGTCCTCGTGGCTGCAATCTAGTGTTTAACGTTTTTGGTTAACGAGGGTGCGTGGCGAAGCTTCGCCACCGCCATCTAACATGGGGAACTTGGCGCCCGTGGCCTCTCCCGAGACGAGCAAGGTCCCCCGACCATTCGCGCAGTCATCGGTGTAAATCTCAGTGTCACCTTATTCTGCGGGTAATTTAGGATGATCGGCGCGAGAATGCGTTCGGAAATGCCCGTTTTGCTGGCGATAAACGGCACCGCCTCCGAGTGAAGCCGTCCAAGCAGTGTGCGGTTTTCGGGGGCCTCGCACGTCAAAGCTATCTCGGCAGCGGCTGCTCCAGATTGGCGAGGGCGTAGGCGAGGACGGCGTTGATCGCCGCGTTCTCGGCCAACTGGTGGGGATCGATCTTGTCCAGGGTGTCGGCCGCGGTGTGATGGTAGTTGAAGATGAATCGGCTGTCTTGAATCAGGCTGAAATTTGGGACGCCGAGTTTTCTCAGGGGATCGATGTCCGCGCCGACTTCCTCGCGGGCTTCGAGCAGGCCGGCTCCAAGAGGCTCGAGAATTTTTGCGACCGGTGCCAAGATCGCTTTCACCTCCGGTTTGGCCGCGTAACAAATGCCTAACGGGTGATCGGCGCCGCCGTCTGTTTCGATGGCGGCGAAATGATTGGCGATCTCTTTGGCCTGCTCGGCCGCGTAGGTTTTGCCGCCCTGCAATCCGTTTTCCTCATTCATCCAGGCGATCACGCGGATGGTGCGATGCGGCTGCAACCCGAGTTGCCTGACAAGATGCGCCGCCTGCATCGCCATCGCCATTCCGGCGCCGTCATCGAGTGCGCCGGTGCCGAGGTCCCAGGAATCGAGATGGCCCGAGACGATCACGACCTGCTCGGGGTGCTCGGTTCCTTTCAGGTCGCCAATCACGTTGTAGCTCACGGCATCGGGCAACTGCTGCGGCGTGAGGAGGAGATGCATCCGGACTGTTCCCTGCGGCGCGAGGCTGGCGAGCAACTCGGCGTCTTCGTCACTCAAAGCTGCGGCCGGGATTTTCGGCGCGTCTTCCGCATAACCAGTCGCACCCGTGTGCGGCAATCGATAGGAAGCACCGCCCACGGAGCGAATCAGGGCCGCGACAGCGCCGAGCCGAGCCGCAGCGCTCGGACCGTCGCTTCGATAGACAACCGCCTCGCCGTAGGCTTCGCCACCCCGGCCCGCCGCGGCCATTCGCTGGTCGAACGGGTGATTGAAAAGGACGATTTTTCCCTGGACTTTTTCTTTGCCTAACGACTTCAGATCCTCGAAGTCGCGCGCCACCACGACTTCTGCCGTGATTCCTTCGGCCGGCGTCGCGACGCTGCCACCGAGCGCGGTGAGGCCGATTTTTTGCGTCGTGCCAGGTGCCATCCCCGGGAACTGGACGAGCGCGGCTTTTTCCTCACCCCGCACCCAGTGCGGCACCATCACTTTCTCCAGCTGGACTTCGAGACCGAGCGCCTTCAATTCTCCGGCGACGTATTCCACCGCCTGCTGCGCCTGGGCCGAGCCGCTCAGGCGCGGGCCGATGTTATTCGTCAGATGCGCCACCTGCCGCCAGGCATAGTCATCGCTCAAGGCCGCCTGGGCGAGTCTCTTCAGGTCCGCAATCGTCTGAGGGGAACAAAGCTGCGGGGTCGGCGAGGGGCTGGGCGAAGGAGTGATTTCCAGAGCAGCGACCCTGGCTGAGGAAAGACTAACGAAAAGGAAAGCGACCGCGAAAAGGCCGGGTCCGATCAGTCGAGACATTCGTGGAGTTTGTCAGTGATCGACAATTTCTCAATCGTCCCGGGCGACGTGTGGCTTAACCTGCGGATCCACGGCCGCGGTCCAACTGGCAACGTCGTTCGCGTCCATCGCTGCGCGTTCGTCGAGCAGGCGAGCATCGCGGAACGGCCCGTCGCGCACGTCGGTGAGGAATTGGGCCCGGGACAAAAAGGTGCCGCGACACAGGGGCGCCGGTGTGGTCGGCTCGCTCTCCTCTGTGGCTAACCGGTTCAGCAAGTCTTGCAAAATTCTTCGTGGAATCCGATTGCGCTCCGTTGGGTAAACAAATCCGAAGAGGATCAGATGACTGAGAAGAACGCGCCAATCAGGTCCGAACCGCCTAACGAGATGGTCCCAGTCGATCTTTTCGGCGCAATGCAGGAGCAAGTGGGCGACATCCGCGCCGTCGTAGCGTTCTCGCTCCATGATATAAGCCTTCATCCAGATCATCTCCTCGGGTGGACTGAGCAGAGTCCTCAGGCCGAGGACCTCTGCCTCGCGTGCTCGCTCGAACCAAAGCTCATCGACCGGACACAGCCCGTTGCCCGCACGAAAGATGATGTCGATCGAGTAGTCCTTCTCGAAGACTTTGCCCAGCCAGTGGGGAAAGCTCTTCTCCGTCCGATATCCGGCGGCGGAAAAAATCTCGAGGACTCGATCGAACTCGTCCTGCCGGACGAAAAGGTCGAAGTCCTTTGTGTGCCGCGCGATCCGAGTGTAGACGCAAAAGGCATAGGCGCCGCCAAGAAGGAACGGCACCTGCGCCGCGGTGAGGACCTCGAGGCTGCGCCGGTAGAACTGGTCGGACTCGGATGCGGTCATCGTTTTTCCCTGAAAACGGCCGATCCGTGCGAGGCAGCCGTTATTATTTTGAGATGGAGAAGTTGCGAATCGCCGCGGTCGCCGATGTGCATTACGGAAAACATTCGCGAGGTGCGTTGCATGACGCTTTCGCTCAGATTTCGCAGCAGGCGGATGTTTTGCTCCTGTGCGGCGACCTGACCGATTACGGGCTGGCTGAGGAAGCGGAGCAACTGGCGGTCGATCTGCGCTCCGCAGTCCACGTCCCGATGATCGGCGTTCTGGGGAACCACGATTTTGAATCGGGCGAGGCGAAACTGGTGCGGCAGGTTCTGGAACAGGCCGGGGTCACGATGCTGGATGGCGAGGCGACCGAGCTCGATGGAGTTGGCTTCGCCGGTGTCTGCGGATTTGGCGGCGGATTTGGGCGGCGCATGCTCAATGCCTGGGGCGAACCGTTGATCAAGCAGTTCGTGCAGGAAGCGCTCGATCATGCCGTGCGACTGGAGCAGGCGCTCACGAAATTGCGAACTGAGCGCCGCGTCGTCGTGCTGCATTATTCTCCGATCCGCGCAACCGTAGTAGGTGAAGACCCGGAGATTTTCCCCTTTATGGGCTCGAGCCGGTTGGAAGAACCGATCAATCGGTTTCGGGTCAACGCCGTGGTGCACGGGCATGCCCACAACGGCGCCGCCGATGGCCAGACCGCGACCGGCATTCCGGTTTACAATGTTTCCATGCCGGTTTTGCAAAAGAACGGGAATCCATTCCGCGTTTTCACCGTTTGATGATTCGCCAAAGCGGCGAGGAACCTGTATGACTTTGCCATGCAGCATTCGACCGTGACTTCACTCGAGCTGCCGGGCCTGACGAAACTGTGCAGCGGCAAGGTGCGCGAAGTGTTCGACCTCGGCGAGCTGCTGCTCTTTGTCGCCACCGACCGGCTTTCGGCCTTCGACGTCATCCTTCCCGATCCTATTCCCGACAAAGGGGCAGTCCTGAATCAGATTTCGGCTTTTTGGTTCGAGCGATTTCAGTTCGTGCCGAATCATTTCATCACTGCGGATTTCGAGAAGTTTCCAAAAGGACTGCGCGCCTTTCGCGATCAGCTCCTCGGCCGCGCGATGATCGTGCGCAAGACAAAACCATTGCCAGTGGAATGTGTCGTGCGCGGTTATTTGGCTGGCTCTGGTTGGAAAGATTATGAAGCTACCGGCAAAGTTTGCGGTCATGAGCTGCCAACTGGGTTACAACTAGCCTCCGAGTTACCGGAACCGATCTTTACGCCTGCGACGAAAAGTGAGGCAGGTCACGATCTCAACATCGACTGGGCTCGGTGCTGCGCAGGCTTGGGCGAAGAGCTCGCTCACCGGGTGCGTGAACTCAGCCTGCAAATCTATCGCGCTGGGAAGGAGCACGCTGCGAATTGCGGGATCATCGTGGCCGATACCAAGTTCGAGTTTGGCCTAACGAGTGAAGGAGACCTACTCCTGATTGACGAATGTCTCACGCCGGATTCTTCCCGTTTCTGGCCGGCCGACAGTTACGCCCCGGGCAAAAGCCCGCCCAGCTTCGACAAGCAGTTCGTGCGCGATTACCTTGAAACTCTCGACTGGAACAAGACTTACCCGGGACCAAAGTTGCCTGATGACGTCATCGAAAAGACCTCGGCCAAGTACCGCGAAGCTTTTCGCCGTTTAACGAATCATGATCTCGAGCAGAACCAGCCCTGAATCTTTTTTCGTTTTCGAGAGCACAGGCGAAGTGGAGGTGCCGGTGGCACGACCGCGTCTGCCCCTCGCCGGGCAACTGCTCCCTTATCTTCGTCGGATCGATGAAAGCCGCTGGTATTCAAACAGTGGCCCACTGGTCGAAGAATTCGAAGCCCGGCTGGCGCTGCACGCGCACGGCGGCTCGGTCGCGGCGGTGGCCAACGCAACCGTCGGACTCACGTTGGCCCTGCTCGCCTGCGAGGTCGCGCCCGGCTCCCTCTGCATGGTGCCGGCATGGACTTTTGCCGCGACCGCTCACGCCATCATCCTGGCGGGGTTGGTCCCCTGGATCGTCGATGTCGATCGCGGAAGCGGCGCTCTGCAACCGGTCGCTGCGCGAGATCTCCTCCGTGACGCCCCCGGCCCGGTGAGAGCCGTTATTCCCGTGAGTCCATTTGGTCAGCCGATCGACTTCGCCGGCTGGGAAATGTTTCGCGATCAGACTGGCCTGGCCGTAGTGATCGATGCCGCGGCGATGTTCGATACCATTCGCGCCGCATCCGTTCCGGCAGTCGTTAGTCTACACGCGACCAAGGTGCTTGGGACGGGCGAAGGCGGCTTCGTCATCTCGAGCGATGCGGACTTTTGCCAAGAACTGCAAAAGCGGGCGAATTTTGGCTTTTGGGGCTCGCGCGAGGCGAGCGCCCGCTCCTTGAACGCAAAGATGAGCGAGTACGCCGCGGCCGTCGGTCTTGCCGGGCTAGAGGAGTGGGAAGCGGCGCGAGCGGATTTCGCGCGGGTTGCGCGGCGCTATGGCCGGGCGTTTCCGCTTCCTGGGCCTGTCACGCTGCAACAAGGGTTTGGAGAGCTCTGGATCAGCGCGACTGTGATGGTGTCGATTGCCAACCCTTGCGTGGATGAGGTGGCTCACACCCTAGCGACAAAGGGTATCGCGACGCGGCGCTGGTGGGGCGGTGGGCTGCATCGTCACGCTGCTTTCGCCGAATGCCCGCGCGATCGCACGACAAATACCGAGAGGCTGGCGGCGCGTGTTCTCGGCCTGCCTTGCTGGCGCGACTTGCCTAACGACAAAATCGACGCGATCTGCGAACTCATTCTGCGCGTAGCCGGTTAACCGGCAGGGATGGACCGGCGCGAGAAAGCTCTGGCCAGGCCGCTTTTCGCAACGGTCGCGTACGCGGAGGCGTTTGGTCTCGGCGCGATCGACTTGCCAGAATGGCAGACGGCGCTCCTGAAACGCCCTATTCCTTCGACCGATTGGAACGATGCGCTGAGCTGCTATCCGTTTACGGTTTTTGGAAAACAGCCTGATCTCACCGGCGGTTTGAAGCGGCTGGGGGAAACCGGGCTGGTCAGCGTCGCGCTGGTCCCCGATCCGCTGAACAGTCCGTCACCCGACCTGCTTTGCGCTGCCTTTGAGGTGTGCCGTCCATTCAAGACACACTATCTCATTGATCGGGAGGCCGGTCCGGTTCATTTTAAAAAGAATCATCGCTGGTCGGTTCGGCAGGCGCAAAAGCGGTGCCGTTTCGAGGAGATCAATTTGGCCAGGCATTTCGAGACCTGGCTCGCTCTCTACCGGCACACTGTCATGCGGCATCGCATCGCAGGAATTCATGATTTCGCGCCCTCCTATTTTCGCGCATTGGCCAAGATACCGACGGTGACGGCTTTAGCCGCGCGCTACGCCGGAGAATTCATTGCCATCATTCTCTGGGTGCGCAGCGGTGACATTGTCTACGCACACCTGGAGGGTGGATCGCCAGAAGCGTATCGCAACTACGCGATCTACGGATTGATCGCCGCCGCGACGGAACACTTTGCCGATTGCCGGCTGATACATCTTGGCGGCGCGGCCGGAGTCGAAGAAAAAGGAAAAACTGGCCTGGCCCATTTCAAGCGCGGCTTTGCCAATCGCGAAGTGACAGCCTACTTTTGCGGCAGTTGTCTCGATCCTGCGCGCTACGCGGCGCTGATCGGCGATCAGCCACACCCGACTTTCTTTCCAGCCTACCGAAGACCATGACCGACGAGGAAACCGGGCCTCCCCCGCGCCGACTTTATCAACCTCTGGTGGACGCCCTTGAGAAGCTCTACGCGGAGCACGGGGACACGCATCGCGGCCTGGGTTTTCGGACGGAAGAGGGCTTCGAGGCCCGTTACCGAGCCTATCTCGGGGTGATCCGCGGGGCGGCGGCGCACGAAGCGTGTTCGCTCCTGGATGTTGGTTGCGGAACCGCGCGTTTGCTTGACCTGATCAAGTCGTCAGGCCGAGACGAAATTAGCTATCGGGGCATCGACTTGTCGCCGAAACTGCTTGAGGCAGCGCGGAAGAAACATCCCGAAGCGGACTTTATTCTGGGCGATCCTTTCGAGCTTGCGGAGGTCTGGTCCACTCGCCCGGATTATGTCGTGTTTGGCCAGATTTTTACCTGCAGATTGCAGATGAGCGTGGAGGAAATGACGGATTACATGCTGCGTCTCTTGCGGCTCGGCTTCAGGAACTGCCGGCGCGGGATTGCCTTCAACGTGATGTCGCATCATGTCGACTGGCAGCGGGATGATCTCTTTCACGTTCCTTTTGACCGAATGGCGGAGCTCTTGCAGGCGAATCTCAGCCGGCATTATGTTTTTCGGGGCGACTATGGTCTTTACGAATATACGGTCTATGTCTATCAATCCCCGGTGACCGAGTGATTCGCATTCTTTGTTTGTTCGGCATGCTCAAACCAGTCCGCCAGGCGAGTTTCGCGGACAATTCGGCCTTCGGCTAGCAGGGCCTCGGCCTTGGACGGGTCGAGAAACTGTTGCGCATGCTCCTCGGGCAAACGGCCTTCCTCGTAAAGAGCCATCCAACGTCGCCAGTGCCAGCCGGTCCCAAGTTTGAACTCCGGGTTATTCGCGTAATAGCCGATCGCACACTCCATCTTTCGCTGAAAGGCTTCGTAACCCCGGATGGGCAAATGAAGGAGTTCACAGCATGGATCCGACCGGAGTAAGGCGGGAGATCCGACGATGCTGTGGTCACCAGGAGTGGGAGTTAGAGTATTAGCCGCATTGATTGCCACCTTTGGGGGCAGCCGAGAGAATATCCAAGGCGACGAGAGAGGGGCGGATGGGTCACTGACCCGCGTATCTCTCTCGATGATCTTTAGAGTAAGGTGTTGGAGATAATGCGTTGCAGGCGGGATCGGCCCGATGCCTGTAAGATTAGCACGTGGAATGGCCGTTGCTTGGACGCCGCAGGAACATTCCTCCGCAAAATAGTCCTTCAAATTATCAGGACCGGTGAGGAATTCATCCGGATCCTGAAAAGACACCCAATCCGCCGTCCCTTCCGAGCGGATCGCAGCCAGGATTACATTACTGGGATCGTAAGTTGCGAAGTGGTGAGTCGGTATGGGAACAATCTCAACCTGCCTAGCGCGGACGAAGGGCCGCAACAGGTCGAGCGTGCCATCTGTAGAGCCGTATTCGGCAACAAAAATGCGATCCACCCCAAGTTCGAGGTGATAGGCGCAGAATTCCATGGCCAGGTCGGCCAGATTATACATTCCGGTGACAATTACCCAGCGCATCGCCTTCGTGACCCGTGTCTCGATACTCAAAGGGTAGTGATAGGCGGCAGAATATTCAATCCGGCACGCGCCGGATGGTTCGTACCGGCATCACGCGGTCTTTCAAAATCGCTCAGCCAATCTTGCGCAGTTGCAGGAAGATTTGTCCCTTGAAGCATGACTTCACTGGCTGACCGGTCTCGTAGTCCACAAAGACGAGGCGATCAATTCGGAACTCGGCAGCGACCGCCAGCCGGTTCAGCTCCCGCGCAGAAAACATGTGGACATACGAGACGGCGTCTGCCGGGTTCTTCGCCGGCAACGCAAAGTTCCATCGTTCACCGTCCCTACTCAGCAGACCGAGCAGCCAATTTCGCCGCGCGACCCACCAGCCATAGGCATGGGCGTTTTCGCGGTTGTTGCAATCGAGAAAGAGAAGTCCATTCGGACGCAATGCATGATGAATATTGGCCAGCGCGCGCAATCTGGCTCGCGGCATGGGGATGTGGCCGAGGACGTTCCACAGCATCAGCGCGGCATCGAACCGCGCTTTGCCCAACCGCGCCAGTGTCGCTTCCGACGTGATGTCGCCTTGGATGACTTGCTCGAAGTTTTCGGGCTCGACACGCGAGAGCATCGCCGGGCTGCTATCCAGCAGTGTCACGCGGCTGACGCCGGCATCGCGGGCCAAGCGTCGCGAGCGAACGCCATCAGCGCCGCCGACGTCCAGCACAGACAAGCCAGATCGCAGGCTGTGCACAATCAGTCGGTCAATCCCGGCCAGATAGGCCATGCGGCTTTGCGAGATTTGGCGGTAGGTGACTGCGAGTTGATCGTAATATTCGCTGGAACTGATGATGCGCACTGGTTACATCGCCCGGTTGGATTGCGGCAGATTTTTGTCCATACCGTCGCACTAATAGCTGCGAATCTGGCTGAAGATGTCAATGCCGTTTGCGCACGCTAACCGTTATTGGGAAGTCGGTGCATATTCGGTTTCGGAAGCGACTCGCTGGCGGTAATGCGAGTTTGTATGCCGCCCAGATTATTTGTCCCGCTCCGCGGAGCCTCCGACGTACTCCATCCAGACCAACCGGCCGTATTCGTTCGTGAATGTTCGTCCGCGACGATGACTGATGGCGAATAACTTCCCGAACCATTTGGGGTGACCTTTGGGATAGTCTCCACTAGGAATCAGCAGCCAGCCACTGGCATGAGACCGAGCAGCAAAGCGCTCGAAATATTTCCTGATTCGATGCGGCCGCGAAGCCAGCGGGTACAAAATCCAGGCGGGTTGGATGGGGAGAAAAGCGGGATGCTCGCACTGCAGGACGAGTTTTCCGCTCCCATCATCAAAGGAAGTCCATCCGACCAGCTCAAGTCCCAGGGCGTTGATCGGATCGCCCGACCTCACGCCAGCCTGTTCGAAGAGTTCTCGCATCTTTTTCGTTTCCTTTGGGACCAGGATCGAATCGACACGTCCAACGCGGTCGAACAGTGGGATCGATCGTCGAAAGAAGTTCACGATTCCCTGATCAGAGGCGAGCGGCGCAAAGAGCACGACCGCAAACAACGGAATCGCCATCGCCCGCAGCAGTCGTTGTTCAGAGTCCGCTTCGCTCGCGCGCTTGAGCGCAAGAAGCGTGGCGGCGAGACAAAGACAGAGGATCGGTGTCAGGTTCGCGCATGATGTTCGATGACTGTGTCCCACGACATAGCTGTGCACGGCCCAGAACGCAGCCCAGGCCGCCACAGCGGTGGCCAAGGTGGCAAGACGGATTTGCGCCGACTGCAAACAGCACGCGATAACAACCGCAAGCATCCAGAATGCGGCTAGCGCAACCCATGCGCTCGGTCCAAGAGGTAATGCGCTGTATCCGTCAGTGAAAGCCAATGCAGCATCGAAGAAGGCAACCGGATCAGGGAGATGCCCTAGTCGAAGGAGATACCAACCGGTGATCACCAGGAGGGTGGTGACGAGCAAAAGCGCCGGAAGGAGGAGGCCCGCCAGGGTATCCGCGAGGAAAGCTCGAATTCCGCGTCGAGCCGCGGCGCCAAATCCTCCGGAAGCATCGATCCGGAGTAACACCGCGAACGGGAGCCAAATCGCTGAACAGTAGGTAAAGCTCTCCGCTGACCAAAGGCTTCCCAGCACCCACACGACAGAACCGGCAAAAACAAGTCGACTCCGCTTTGAAGGAGGTCGCGAAGTGATCCAGAGGATCATGGCGAGCAGTGCATAACACCAGAAGAAGCGAAAAGCCCCGACGCTCGGCCACACTTGAACGCCAGAAGGGATGTAAACTTTGCCGGGATCGAGAAAGACGGCAAAAGCTACGACGAGAAAGCAGAAGACACCGTGAGGAAGGCTCCGACCCGTTGACCGCAGCACTGCGTAGAGTATGCATGCCTCCCCAAACAGCAGCGCAGCATTGAGGAGGTAGAGTGCCTGCCAGGTTGATGGAACTGGAAAGAAGGCGATCGCCAGAGTGCTAAGGAAGCCATATTGCGCGTGCGTATCCCAGAGTAACCAGTGACCCGACCGCACCAGCTGAGCAGGGCCGACGAAACAGCCCCAATGAGCGTAAGCACTCTCATCCGTCAAGGGTAGAGGATTGGCGGCGATGGCAGCGAAAACCATAATGCCGATGAAGTCACATCCACGGCAGACCCAAAGCCCTCCTGGCGATAAGGTCGAGACCGCGTTCTCCATCGGCCGCAGCGCGAAACCCGTCAAAACGGCGCATCCAAGAAAAGCGAGCACTCTCCAGAACGAGCACATAACCAGTGCGTCCAGCGGCGCCCAGTAGAGGAACTCTCCCGCGATGGTCCAAAGCAGAATCATTAGAATTCCAAGCGCGAGCATCTGAGCCCAGGTCGGAAAAATCCCCGCGGACGAGCGATTAAATGTGTTGGACAGAGGTTTTCCCGACGCAAGCCACATGACGAGGCCTTGCACCAGAGCGGCTATCACGGCGAACGTTTGAAACCTGAGAAACACGAAGACACACCCTGCAATGAGCAGCCCTGCTCCAAGGCCAAATTGCGTAACGCGCGCAAAAGCGGCCGGACCAGCCGCACGGCGGGAAAGCAATACCAATCCGAGCAGCGCCATCGGAAAGACGATCCCCAGAAGCAAGTACGCGAGGAGTTCGACGCGCTCGCGATCCAAGCCTGGCCAAGCTAGCGCCAGAGCGGGCACGAATAGGACGAGGCCGCCGACCCAGAGAGTGCTGCCGAGGGAAGGCGCCAGAAGCAGCCATCGTTCGGATACGTTTTCAGGCATGGAATATTCTTTCGGGCGGCTACCAGGAAATAATCAGGTTTGGTGCGCACACGGCGCCGTCGATAACTCCAGCGAATCTAGCCTGATTCGTCAAGATCCTTGCCAGCGACGACTGACCAAGCTGAGATGGTAAGATCGAGGCGCCGCGGGTCAGAATGGCTTTCTGCGATTCACAATCTCCGGCAGTCGCAGAAAGCGATATGGTATCCTCTCGTCGGTTGACCCACTCCGCACTCAGCGTTACCCTCGCAAATTGCAAACCCAGCCCATTGCGCCGCCAAGCACGCAGCAGCCGCCCGATATCACTTCTATCACTGCGTCGCCGAGCAATGGCTTTGCCGCGGAGGTCCAAACGGCATTCGATAGAGCCCTTGCCGGAGAGGGCAAGATTTCGCCAGATGTGCTCAGCATCCGCGGCATGTCAGGCAAAAAATACCGTCGCTTCATCAACAATCTGATCGAATTGATGCCTGACGCGAGATACCTTGAAATCGGAGTCTGGCAAGGTTCCACCCTCTGCTCGGCGATATTCGAAAACGAAGTAACCGCCACCTGCATCGACAATTGGTCGGAATTCGACGGACCGTTCGACAAATTCTTAACCAACCTGGCAAGATTCAAAGGCAAATCTCAGGTGACGTTTATCGAGAAGGACTACCGTGAAGTCGATTTTCGACATCTAGGATTGTTCAACGTTTACTTGTTCGACGGGCCCCATACCTACGAGGACCAATTCGATGGCGTAATGATGGCCGATCCCGCGCTGGAATCGTGCTTTGTCCTCATTGTTGACGACTGGAATTGGGAAGAGGCACGACGCGGAACAATGGATGCGATCCGTAAACGTAAGTATCGCATCGATCACATGATCGAAGTGCGTACCTCGCGCGATAACAGCCTGCCTCCATTACGGGGAGAGAGGAGTGATTGGCACAACGGCTATTTGATAGCTGCCCTGGCAAAGACGAGTTAGTCGAACGTTTGGAGTTACGCTGACTCGTATGGGCGATATCCGAATCAGCGACCTCGCCGGAGGCTCAGCAATCGAACTTACGCGCCAGGCAGGAGGGCGGGTAGAGAAGATCAGCTTCGGGAATGGAACTCCGCTCGTGGAAGCGGCGGTGATGCAGAATGTCTATTACGCGCCAAGTGCACTGGCCGAAGGACAAAGTATCCAGGTAGTTCGCAACCGCTGCCTGCCGATCGAAGCGGTCTTCGATGACTTTACCGTAGAATTTGTTCGTCAGAACCTGCAAAAGCGGGGATTGACAGAACTCCCGGAATCCGACGAGACAATCGGGGGCCCAGTATGTATCTTGGGCAACGTATTTTCACGTAACTTCTGTCACTGGCATGAAGAATTGATGAAAGTCGTGGTCCTGGAAAGGACCGGCTACGAGTGCAAATATGTGATGGCGAGGCTGCCTGCCTTCGCCAAAGAACTGCTGAGTCTCCTGGGTATCGAGCCCGAACGAATCCTGGAGATCCAACGTCCGGTTTGTTTTAGCGCAGCACTTTTCACGACTGCGGTGAGTTATCGGAATGTGGCAGAGTATCCGGGCGTCTTCTTTGCACTGCGCGAGAGACTGCTGGCGGCTGATTGCGGTCGCGAGCCGGAATTCGGCGCACGTTTGTGGCTCGATCGCGGCCAGCAGGTCCGCCTCGGTCGCAAGCTAGTCAATGAAGAAGAAGTGTCTCAATTGCTGGAGCGTTACAGTTTCAGGCGCCTTGACATGGGAGCCCTTCCATTGCCGAGGCAACTTGGCATCGCGCGGAATGCTCGAATTCTCAGTGGGCTGCACGGTGCTCAATTCGTCCACACCCAGCTAATGAACCCACGCTCATGGGTCGTCGAATGTTTTTCACCGATGTATCTAAACCCGGTCTATACCGACATATACCGGCTGCTGGAGCATTATTATGCGCAAGTTATAAGCGGGAATATTCCGGTTCTTCCTTACCCTCACGGAACCGATGTGCTGGTAGATTGCCGGCAGCTTGATCTGGCTCTGCGTACGGCTACGAGGACGAGCGAGCGTCTGCGATAGTGCAATTTGACTCAGCTTTTCAAGAGCGTTCTGGGCAAGCAAGTCCTTTACGAGTACTCTTCGTTCTTCAAGTTCTTGAACGAGGCATCGATTTCCTCCGCGGCCGAAATCATGGAACGACGGGTGGAGCGACGACATTGCAGATCCGCCTCCGAGGGCCGGTCCTTCGAGGGAGATGAGGGTTCGGTGGATTACGGATTGGCTGGGACACGTAATGACTACCTCACAGTTTTTCCATCATCTGAGCGACGCGGCCGCTCTAATCGGAACCGGAGCCAGGCCGGGTCATTCAATGGCGGCTTTGCCAGTCGGCATATCATCGCCTAAGTTTGCGGACTACCGGCGAGGCATTTCTCGACTGCAGCCAACCATGACTCACTCTGATCCATCTCAAAACGCGGCGGAAGAGGACTCGATTACTCCACCGCCAGGCCGGCCCTACAAGTCTCTGATCGCTCTTGCGGAAAAATACTTTTCTGAACATGGTGACACTCACAAAGGGCTTGGGTATCCGAAGCCAGATGGTTTTTGCGAACGCTACCGGGTCTTTCTCGATGTGATGAAGCTTCGCCCGGAGATAAAGACACCGGTCAAACTCCTCGATGTCGGCTGCGCTACGGGCAAGGTGCTCGACGAGATCAAGGCTTCTGGCCGGACCGGGATAAGCTATGTCGGGATTGATCTTTCCCCGCTCATGATCGCCAAAGCGCGGGAAAAACATCCCGAAGCGGAGTTTGTGCTCGGCGATCCCTTCGACGTGAAGAGCGTGTGGAAAGGTTATCCCGACTACGTCATTCTCGGTGGTCTGTTCCAATCCCGACGTCAAATCGATCAGGCCGAGATGACTGACTACATGGTGCGAATGATCCGGCTGGCCTTCACCCATTGCCGGCGCGGGATTGTGTTCAACGTCATGTCCAAGCATGTCGATTGGGAGCGAGAAGATCTTTTCCATGTGTCTTTTGACGAGATGGCTGACCTGGTGCAGGCCAACCTGAATCGTAACTACGTCTTCCGGGCGGACTACGGGCTTTATGAGTATGCTGTGTATGTCTACAAATAGCGGGGATCGCCCTTTTGTGGGTGAGATAAAGCCCAATTTGCCAGCCTTATCTCAATCATGACCCGGCTCTTGGCCGAGGAGATCCGGTGCCACAGTCTCAGCCCTTGATCATAACCCTGGGAGCGGATTGGCATCCAGCGATTCGCGGCCCGATGCCGAAGATCGACGCTGGCGAAGTTTCTTCTTGCGGGTCATTCACCGGGGGAAGTATTGGGCTGGCTCTGCCGCAATAACTCAACCGCCCGAGCCTCCACCATAAGGCGGGGCGAATGAGTCAGCCGGCGTTCAGCAAATCGCGCACGAGGTTCTTCTCTTCCTTCAACTCGTTGAGGGAAAGGTCGACTTTGGCGCGGCTGAATTCATTTAGCGGGACCTCCGGCACAATCTCCCACTGGCCGCTTTTGCTGCGGATGGGGAAAGAACTGATCAGCCCTTTTTCCACGCCGTAACTGCCGTCGGAGCAGACCGCGACGCTGTGCCAGTTGCCCGCTTCCGTCTCCGTCGTTAGGCTGCGGACGGTGTCGACCACGGCATTGGCCGCGGAGGCGGCGGAGGAGGAACCACGCGCCTTGATCACGGCGGCCCCGCGCTGTTGCACCGTTGTGATGAAGGTTTCCTTGAGCCATTTCTCATCCTCGATCACGTCGACGGCCGATTTGCCGTTGATCTTCGCGTTGTAAAAATCGGGATACTGGGTCGAGGAATGGTTGCCCCAGATGGTCATGTTCGTGACCGCGGTGATGTCGACCCCGGCCTTCTGTGCGAGCTGGGCCCGCGCGCGGTTTTCGTCCAGTCGGGTCATGGCAAACCAGCGGTCGTCAGGCACGTCCCTGGCGTTGTTCATCGCGATCAGGCAATTGGTATTGCAGGGGTTGCCGACGACAAGAACCCGCACATCGCCGGAGGCGTTCTTTGCAATCGCCTGGCCCTGGCCGATGAAAATCTTGCCGTTGATGCCTAACAAATCGTTCCGTTCCATCCCCGCCTTGCGCGGGACGCTCCCGACGAGGAGCGCCCAGTTTACGCCGCGGAAACCCTCCTCGAGATCGGCGGTCGGTGTAATTTTCTTAAGCAACGGGAAGGCGCAATCGTGCAGCTCCATCACGACACCTTCGAGGGCGCCGAGAACGGCAGGAATTTCGATGAGCGAGAGCTCGACGGGCTGGTCCGGGCCGAACATGGATCCCGAGGCAATGCGAAAGAGAAGTGCGTATCCAATCTGACCGGCGGCGCCGGTGACGGCGACTTTGATGGGCGAATTCATGGTGATTCTTTAACCACGGATTGCGCGGATGAACACGGATTTTTCAAAAAAGAGATGACCTCGCCATTTCTGCCAGACTTTTCCAAAAGCTGACGGAGAAGGTCCAGTTGACGTTTCAACTTCCTGCCTTGAGCAAGTTTCGCGACGGTGGTGTGCAAACGACGCGTCCAGTTGGAATTGGCAGCAGTTCCGGGGACGTTGAAGCGCTCCCTCCGCCCAAGCAGGTCGGTAATCATGACAATCGCAATCCAGGATTCGCAGCGGAAAAGCGCATCGAAGATTCGCGGGTAAAAATCGGCGAGGTAATTCATAGAGTCGTTAGGCATGAAACCGGCAAATTCGCCCAGCCGGGCCAGGTCCTCCCGTGCCTGGGCGGCCTGCTCGCTTTTTCCGAAGGCCGCCTCCCACAAGGCCCGAATCGGCTGGTGATCATGGGTGGCAAAGGTCGCGACCGACAGCCGTTCGTAGGCCCTGCCCGGAATGGTTCCGCGTCCGGGATAGTTCTCCCACTGCGGAATCTTGAATCCGGCAATGCCTAACGACCGCAGGCTTGGACGAACGTAATCCGGCACTGTCCCCAGATCTTCCCCCACCACCCGGGTGGCGCCGGATTCCTCGAGAACGATGCGGAGATATTCCTCGCCCTCGCACTGATTGGCGGCGCAGTTCTCCCAGGTGCGGTCGTCGCGCGGAAAAAAACGGGGCGCGCGCCCACCGGTGCGTGAAAGCATCTCTTCCCGGTTCAAGGGAAGAAATTCCTTGTTCCGTTCCGGTCGCCAGGGGAAGGCATAGATCCGGTAAAATCCGAGGACGTGATCGATGCGGAAGAGATGAAAGATTTCCTTCACTCCAACGATGCGCTGGCGCCACCAATTGAAATTTTCCGCGCGCATTTCCTTCCAGTTGTAGAGCGGGATGCCCCAGTTCTGCCCCCATTTTTGGGTGAACTCGTCGTCCTTAAAATAGCGCTCGGGTGGGGCGCCGCCGGACCACTCGAGGGCGAACTGTTCCGGATGGGCAAAGACATCGGCGCTGTAGTAGCTGATCCCAAATGGAATGTCGCCCATAAGCGCAACATTATGTTTCTCGGCGAATTTTTTTATCGAGCGCCATTGTTCGTGCGCGATCCACTGGACATAGCGGAAGAATTGCCGGCGCCTTTCGATAAAGACGCGATCGCTTTTGCCTAACGACTCGAGCCAGGCATAGGCGGCGGCGAGGCTGTTCTGCGGCCATTGGTCCCAGCTCTCGCGCTCGCCGTGCACTTCCATTAGGACACGGAAGAGGGTGTAATCATCGAGCCAGTCGCGTTCCGCCTGGCAGAAGCTCTCGAATTCGTCGTTAGGTGCGCGTCGCTCGAATTCGGCGAAAGCCCGTTCGAGCAGTTTCTTCTTCAGCGGCTTGACCAGATGGTACTGAACCCCGCCGTGCCGCAACCGGGTGAGATCGACGTCGCCGGCGACTTCGGCGAAAGCTTTCTCCGAGAGATGTTCGGGCGAACCCGGCGCGAGATGGAGCGTGGTCGGCTCGATCGCGCGCGCGCTGATCGCGTTGTAGGGGCTGTGATCGCCGCCGGTCTCGTTGATCGGGAGCAACTGCACCAGTCGAAACCCAAGCCGCCGCGCCCAGAGAACGAACTGGCGCAGCCCTTCCAAGTCGCCGACCCCGAGATCGTCCCCAGTGCGGAGGGCGAACAGCGGCACAAGGACTCCGGCAATGCGATCGTCAGGCGTAAGATTCATCAGGTAAAAGGGGGAGCCACAGATGGACACAGATGAAACACAGATCAAAAGACGACGCGTTTGTACTCGACTTTTGCCCGGCCGAAATTGATGAGCAGCCTGACTTTGAGCCCAGTGGCTTTGAGCTCGTGGAGTAGCTGCGCCTCGTCACGTCGATCATATTGCCGGGCGGCCTTTAGCTCAACTACAACCACGGCATCGACGATCAGATCGGCGTCATAATCACCGACGACTACCCTCTTGTAGCGAACCTGAAGGCGCCTCTCGATCTCCGCCGAGACCCCGCCGCGGAGCAATTCAACCTGCATCGCTCGTTGATAAACGCGTTCGACAAACCCATATCCGAGCTCTCGATGTGCCTCGAACGCCGCTTCAATAATCTGCTCCCGTCGTTTCCATGTGAAAGAAGGGCTTCTCTTCTTCCAGTCCGAATTCAACCATCGCTTTTCTGTGTTTCATCTCTGTCCATCTGTGGCAAAAATTACCCACGCCGGACATTCCAGTCCTCGACCAGCGGTGACGGAATCTCCGCGAGAAAACGCGAGGGGCGCTGAAACATTTCGCCGTAGCCGGCATTCAGCCGCATGTGCGGATAGGTCAGGTAAAGCTCATCCTTGGCCCGCGTGATTGCGACGTAGAAGAGGCGGCGCTCTTCCTCGATCGCGTTACGGGTCTCGAGCGAGCGCGAGCTGGGGAACATGCCGTCGGTCAGCCAGATGATGAAGACGGTGTGGAATTCGAGCCCTTTGGCCTGGTGAACGGAAGAGAGGTTGACCGCTTCCTGTTCGTTAGTCTGGGGCACGGCGGGCTCGGCGTCGACGTTGCTGATGAGGGCAAGCTGAGAGAGGAATTCGTTTGCGTCTTTGAATTGGCGAGCAAAAGCGGCGAGCTGGTTCAGGTCTTCCTTGCGCAGTTCGTAGTTGGCGAAATTCGCCTTGGCATAATCATCGTAAATCGCCTCGACGACAGAGGTGATCATTTCCGATGGCGCGACGGGCTCTCCCTTCGGCGCGATCTCATCCAGCGTATCGAGCAGTTGCTGCCATGATTTTCTCGCGCGGGAGCTGACTGGCATCCCGGCCATTCGGTCATTCCATGAAGTGATCGCCGGGTTCTCGTTCACGGTTTGCTCCCATTTGGCCCAGAGCGCTTCGGCGCTCTTCCCGCCGATCCCGGGAAGCAGCCGGACCATGCGTTTGAAGGCAACTTCATCATGCGGGTTGGCGACGAAGCGGATAAAGGAGGCCACGTCCTTGATGTGCGCCTGCTCGAAAAAGCGAATTCCGCTCGTGATCTGATAGGGAATGCCGCGGCGGGAGAGTTCGAGCTGCAACTCGACCGCGTGGTAATGGGCGCGATAGAGCACCGCGATCTCATTTAGATCGACGTCTTCATCCCGCAACTCGAGGATGCGCTGGGCGATGAATTGCGCCTGTTCGCTCCCATCGTTGAGCGTCACCACCGCGGGCTTCACGTCGTTCGTCGAGCGAACGGCGCTGAGATTTTTCCGGAACTGCCGCACGTTTTGGGCGATCGCCGCATTTGCCACTTCGAGAATCTCCGGCACGCTCCGGTAATTGAGCTCAATCTTGAAGACCTGCGCCCTCGGATAACGGCGGGGGAACTCGAGGATGTTTTGAAAATTCGCCCCGCGCCAGGAATAGATCGACTGCGCGTCGTCGCCCACCACCATGACGTTTTGGTGCTCGGCGGCGAGCAGGTCGATGAAGTCGGCCTGGATTTTGTTCGTGTCCTGGTATTCATCGACGAGGATGAATTGAAACTGGCGCCGATAATGCGCCGCGATCTCCTCGTGTTCCTTCAGCATCCGGAAGGTTTTTTCCAGTAGGTCGTCGAAGTCCAGCGAGTTCGTCGCTTGCTTGCGCCGCTCGTAACGCGCCTGGATATCTTTGATCTGCGCAAGCAGTGGAAGGAAATAGGGGAACTTTTCCGCGAGCAACTCGTCGAGGGTGCGCTCGGTGTTGACGACGAAGCTAAAGATGTCCGCCAGGACGTCTCCTTTTGGGAAGCGCATTTCTTTTGGATCGATCCCTGCGCCGGCGACAACCGCATTGAGCAAGTCCTTCTGGTCCTCGCGGTCCATGATCGTGAAACCGCTCGAGAATCCGATGGCGCGTCCATGCCGCCGGAGCATGCGGTTGCCGATCGAGTGAAAGGTGCCGCCCCAAAGGCCGGTCGCGTCCACCGGGAGCAGGTTAACGACCCGGTCGAGCATTTGTCGGGCGGCTTTGTTGGTGAAGGTGAGGAGGAGAATATTGCGCGGCTCAACGCCATTCTCGAGCAGGTAGGCGACCCGATAGGTGAGGGTGCGTGTTTTGCCTGAACCGGCACCGGCAATCACGAGCAACGGCCCGGGCGGTGCGGTGACGGCAGCGTATTGCTGGGGGTTCAATTCGGCGGCGTAATCGATGCCGATCGTGGTTGTGGAAGGGAGGCGTTGGAGCAGGTATTCACGGGACATCGGGGCACTACGCTGCGGTTTGCGGTCGGCCTCTTCAACGAAAAGTTTCACGCCATTTTCCGCCCGGCATCTGCCCGTATAGCGGCGGCCGTGTCGGTCGCAAGATCCAACCGCGGGTCAGATTTCCAGCTTGGTACCTTCTGGCGGCGGAAGCGCAAAAACCGGCGCAGGCAGCGCAGATCATTTTGCCGGAGGACTTGGTGTCATGCCCAACTCCCTGTTTTGCCGGGGACACTGCCGCCGCTACAGGCGCTTGGAGAAGAGCTCTGGGGCGGGTGGCAAGGCTCCTGCTTTATGGTCGTTCTTGAAATTATATGAGCTGGTCGCCAGCTCTTTCACTTATGAAAAAGGTCGATCGCGAATCCTATCACTACCTCATCATCGACGACGATGAAGCCATCACCCGTTTTCTCGCCGCTTACCTCAACCAAAAGGGCCACACCTGCGCCACCCTGACCGAAGGTTTTCAGACCCATCTCTGGCTCGAACTGCACGACTGCGAAGTAGTCGTGGTCGACCTCAAGATGCCCAAAGTCGATGGCGTGTCCCTTATCCATTACGTCCGCGAGATCCGGCCCGCCTTGCCGATCATCGTGTTCACCGGCGTCGGCTATGATGAAAAGAGGATGCACGACGCGCTCCGTGCCGGTGCGAACGGTTACGTAAGCAAGAACCTGCCGATCGAGCAACTCTACTGTGTTCTGGCGCGGGTCCTCGCCACCTCGCGCCAACACCTCCGACACGACCATCTCCCTCGTCCCGCCCTGGCCGGGGCGGCCTGAGACGGCGATTTCTGGCGGGGATGCCGCGGGTGTGTATCGTTCACCCCCGCGATGCCCAAATTTTTCATCAAGACCTACGGCTGCCAGATGAACGAGCGCGACTCGGAACAGGTCGCGCGT
>Ga0081539_10002231_pt1 | contig 28236 bp, 21 predicted proteins | sample TabmetS4T2R2_FD_71023 | JGI IMG/M metagenome (GOLD analysis project Ga0081539, IMG submission 71023) | Tabebuia heterophylla rhizosphere microbial communities from the University of Puerto Rico - S4T2R2 | ecosystem: Host-associated > Plants > Roots > Rhizosphere ... | reverse complement strand
GGTGCAGGCGGCCGCGGTTCCTCGTCTTTCGATGACGAGCCACCTTTCTAGGTTTGATGAGTTCAGGAGTTAAGAGCAATGGCTAAGGCTGCGGCACTGCGCAAGCCGAAGAAGAAGGTGAACCCGCTCGACAAGGACGGGATCACCTACATCGACTACAAGGACACCGCGCTGCTGCGGAAGTTCATCTCCGATCGCGGCAAGATCCGTGCTCGGCGGGTCACCGGCGTGACCTCGCAGCAGCAGCGGCAGATCGCCCGTGCGGTTAAGAACGCCCGTGAGATGGCGCTCCTGCCGTACACGGCGACGGCGCGCTGAGAAGAGGCACCGACATGAAGATCATCCTCACCCAAGAGGTGTCGGGCCTCGGCACTCCCGGTGATGTCGTGGAGGTGAAGGACGGCTACGGCCGTAACTACCTGCTCCCGCAGGGCTTCGCGATCCGCTGGACCAAGGGCGCGGAGAAGCAGGTCATGGTCATCAAGCGGGCACGGGATGCCCGGGAGATCCGTGACCTGGGCCAGGCGACCGACGTCAAGGACCAGCTCGCCGGCCTCAAGGTCACGCTGACGGCGCGGTCCGGTAGCGGTGGCCGGCTGTTCGGCTCGATCACTCAGGCCGAGATCGTGGATGCGGTCAAGGCGGCCGGCGGTCCCTCGCTGGATCGGCGCCGACTCGAGCTGCCGGGTCACATCAAGACCACGGGCACCTACAACGTCCAGGTCAAGCTGCACCCGGAGGTGACCGCTACGTTCGCCGTGAACGTGGTCGGCGTCAAGTAGTCCCGCTTTGGCGTGGAAAGGCGCGCGGGGCTCGGCCCGGCGCGCCTTTCTTACCGCCGCCCCGCCTTCGGCGTGCATCGGCGGTCGCGGCTTGTCGGATCTCGCCGCCTAGCTCAGGCTGTTGCCGGTGATCGCCGACGACAGGACGGTCGCGAGGCCGCCGCCCACCACAGCGGCAGCCAGGCCGACGCTGGCCGCTTTCCAGGAACCGCTCGCCAAGCGCAGACCCACCGCCACCACCATGCTGAGCAGCATCGACAGGGCGAACTGCGGTGCAGCCCCGGCCAGAGTCCTCAGCGCGTGCTCCTGCTGGCTGCCGTTCAGCAGCGTGTAGACGACGAACAGCACGACCGGCACGCCGTACCAGATCACGGTGTATCCGACCGCGGCCAAGGGCCCCCCGGTGTCCTCCTCGATCTCGTCCTCGTCCGGCTCGAGCAGGTTGCTCGACCGGGCCGGCGCGCCGGCGAGGCCGCCCGCCGGGCTACGCTCGTACGACCCGCTCGTCGAGCGGTAGGTGGTCGGCTGCCGCGCCGTCCACGCGTTGTCCGCCGCGTCCTCCCACGGCTCTCGTGTGCTGTCGTCCGCGCCGGCCGGGGTTATACCTGTCGGAGGTGGCACCGACATTGACGCGGCGACCGGTACGGAGGCCGATCCGACCGGCCGGAACGGCGCGAAATCATGGGCACTGGACCGGCCGGACTCGCCATCGGCCGGCCCGCGGCTCTCGGCGGCCAGGTCACCCGGCCATTCGCCGGCGTTGCCCTCGCGGTAGCTGGTGCTGTCGCGGCCGGTTTGACCACGTTCCGCTCGCTGCCAGGCGCCCGGCTCGATGCGCCGACGTACCTCGGTCAACGCGTCGCCGGGCATCGGGCGGTCATCGTCCGCCACGCCTCGGCGCCAGTCGGATGTCTGGTCCTCGGACCAGTTCGCCCCCTCGGTATGTGAGCTCGGCGTCAGCCGCCAGAACTCCGGGTCGAGTGGCCCCTCCGGCTCCATGCGGCGATCCATCCGTGAGGCCGCATCACCGGATCTTGCACTCGTCTCGACGGGTCGGGCCGCAGCGTCGCGGCGACGGTTCGGGTTGGAGGGGCGAGCACGGCCGATAGCGCTGCCACCGGAGCGCCTCCCGCCGGTGGCCACCTCCGGCGGCTGCCAGCTCCGCGGTGTCAGGCCGGTGTCTGCCGAGCTGTGCGCCCACGGGTCGGCGGGCGCGGCCTCGACGCGCGGGTCACGGTGCCAGTCGTCGGCCGGGCCGTCTCCCGGTGTGCCGGTCGCGTCACCGTCCCAGCGACGCCGTGCCGAACCGGGAGACTGGTCCTCGCCTGCCCACTCGTACGCATCGTGGCCGTGCCAGCCAGGCGTACCGTTCTGCTCTCCACGCCAGCTGGGCGCCTCTGAACGGGCGTACCACCCGGCCGTGCCGTCGAACGTCTCCATGCCGCCGGTGTCGGTGTGCCCGGCCCAGTTGTCCGTGTCCGAGCGCGTGCTCCAGCCCGTACCGCCGAATGATCTCGATCGTGTCTCGTCGGGCCGCCGGCGACCGGCGACCGGCGCATCGCCCTGGCTCGCCGCGTCCTGGCGCCACCGCGCGCGATCGTCTTCGCGGACCGGGTGCCGGCCGTCGTCGAAGCCCGTGCCCGGCGCGTCGGCCTGCCACCTCGAAGCACGGGTCTGGTCCGGATCGATCCGAGCGGTCTGTTCCCGGCTGGACATCGGCTGCCCCGGTACCGGCATCCCGGCCTGCCCCGCCGGCGGCGCTGTGTGCGGCAAGGGTGTCGACGACGCCGGGTCCCATGGTGCCGGCTCGGCGGCGTACTGCTGCCACGCCGGCCTCGCCACACCCGATGGCTGCCAGGGCGGCGCGGTCTCGGTGAAGCGCGGCCGGAAGCTATTGCCATCGGGCTGGGTGCCGTTGCCGGGGCTCTGCTCGGCGGCGTGCCACGCCGCGGTCTCGGTGTGCCAGCCGACGCCGTCCTCCGGAAAGGTGGTTCGGCTCGGCGCGGCCACCTCCGACCAACGACTCGGTACGACCTCACCGCCCGGCTCGGCCTCGGACTGCTGTGCCCAGGCGTCGGCGCGCTCGGCCCAGGCCACCGCTTCTGGAATCGGCTGCATGCTGCCGGTGTCGGCGACGGCGGGCCACGTGGGCGGGATTTCAGGACTTTCCGTACTTTCCGCGGTAAAAGTGGACTCGACGGCGCGACTTCCGCGCGGCCGGCGGGCTCCGTAGTCCCACTCCCGTTGGTCCACCTGAAAAGCGTGACCGCTGGGACACGGAACCGCAACGCCCAGAAGCGACTGCTTGGTCACCGCGAGGAGTTTTAGCTGTCCACACCATGAGGACAGCGAATCCGCTGCTCGGCAAGCGTGAGCTCGTGCGTACCCAACGCTTATCCACAGACTGTGCACAGGGCCACACACAGGTTGGCGCCAGATGTCCACAGGTTGTCCCGAAACTCGTCCACCGACCTGTTTGGGGCGCTGACGTGCGGCTTCGTATGCTCTGGCAGCCCCACGCGCTCGTCATCCCGCCCACTTCCGGTATCCGTCGGCACACGGACACACCCGAAAGTGTCGTACCCGGGTTGTCTGATCACGTAGGCAGCCGGCTTGCACTCGGCAGCGGCTAGTGGAAGGGGGTCCGGGTGTCGATTACCGACGACGCACGTCCGGAGGCCCGCCCGCAGCGCCAGTCGGGTCCGCCGGGCGGAGGCGGCTTTGACAAGTCTCCCCCGCAGGACATCGCCGCCGAGCAGGGTGTGCTGGGCGGCATGCTGCTGTCCAAGGACGCGGTGGCCGACGTCGTGGAGATCCTCAAGTCCCACGACTTCTACCGTCCCGTCCATGCCACCGTCTTCGACACCATTCTGGATCTGTACGGGCGCGGCGAGCCGGCCGATGCCCTGACCGTGGCCGCCGCCCTGGCCGACTCCGGTGATTTGCAGCGGGTGGGCGGAGTGCCTTACCTGCACACGCTGATCGAGAGCGTGCCAACCGCGGCGAATGCGTCCTATTACGCGCGGATCGTCTCAGAGCGTGCCGTGCTGCGCAGGCTGGTCGAGGCCGGCACCAAGATCGTGCAGCTCGGTTACGGCGCGGGCGGCAACGGCGGGCGCGATGTCGACGACATCGTCGACCTTGCCCAGCAAGCGGTCTATGACGTGACCGAACGTCGGGTCAGCGAAGACTTCGCCGTGCTCGCCGACATGCTCCAGCCGACCCTGGACGAGATAGAGGCGGTCGGTGCTACGAACGGCGTGATGACCGGCGTGCCGACCGGTTTCTCCGACCTGGACAGGCTGCTCAACGGCCTTCACCCGGGGCAGTTGATCATTGTGGCCGGACGCCCCGGTCTGGGTAAGGCGCTGGCTCTCGACACGCCTCTCGCCACCCCCGACGGCTGGACCACGATGGCTGACGTCGCGGTCGGCGATCGGCTCATGGGCGCCGACGGCCGGCCGACCCAGGTGATCGGCACTAGCGAGATCATGGTGAACCGACCCTGCTACGAGGTCGAGTTCTCCGACGGCTCGGTGATCGTGGCCGACGGATCCCACCAGTGGCCGACCCATGATCGCAACACGCGACTCCTCGGTGGCCCGGGACGGGTCCGGACGACCGAGGAGATCGCCGAGACGCTGCGCGCGGCGCCGTCCGACCAGCGGGCGAACCACTCGATCAGGAACCCCGCAGCGCTGCGGCTACCGGAGCGTTCGCTGCCGATCGCGCCGTACACGTTCGGCGTTTGGCTCGGTGACGGTCACGGCGCGGCGGCGCGCCTCACGGCGCTGGATCCCGAAGTCCTCTCGTATGTCGAGGAGGACGGATATCGCGTGGATCCGGGCGGATCCCTGACCTACTGCGGCCCGTCGGGCGTCGTCGCGCCGCCGATGGGTACGGTCACCCCGAGCCTTCGAGCGCTCGGCGTGCTCGATGAAACGCACATTCCCATGTCGTACCTGCGTGCCTCTGAGCGGCAGCGTCGAGACCTCCTCGCCGGCCTGCTCGACACCGATGGAACGGTGACAGGTGCCGGCAGTTGCCAGTTCTCGTCGACGTCCCGCCGTCTGGCCGGGGATGTCCAGGACCTGGTCGCCGGCCTCGGCTATCAGTGCACATTGGACATCAACCAGGTGACGACCGACACGCAAGCGCACTCGCCGTGCTACACCGTCGACATCGTCACCGTCGACAATGTATTCCGGTTGGGACGCAAGGTTCTGTTGCACAAGGAGCGCAGCCGCCGGCTCGGCGAGGCGCGGACGATCTTCCGGTGCATCGTCGACGTTCGGCGGGTTGCGAGCGTCCCGGTCAAGTGTGTGTCGATCGACAACGCCGACAAGCTCTACGTGGCGGGCCGAACCATGGTGCCGACGCACAACTCGACCGCGTCCATGGACATCGCCCGTAACGCGGCGATCCGTTCGAACTGCGCAAGCGCCATCTTCTCGCTGGAGATGAGCAAGATCGAGATCGTCATGCGTCTGCTCTCGGCCGAGGCGCGGGTACCCCTGCACGTGCTGCGATCCGGGCAACTGTCCGATGACGACTGGACCAAACTGGCCCGCCGGATGGGCGAGATCAGCGAGGCCCCGATCTTCGTCGACGACACCCCGAGCATGAACCTGATGGAGATCCGGGCCAAGGCCCGTCGCCTCAAGCAGCGCCACGATCTGAAGCTGATCGTCGTCGATTATCTCCAGCTGATGACCTCCCCGAAGCGCACCGAAAGCCGCCAGCAGGAGGTTGCCGACCTGTCCCGTGGCCTGAAGCTGCTGGCCAAAGAGGTCGAGTGCCCGGTGATCGCGGTGAGCCAGCTGAACCGTGGCCCCGAGCAACGTACGGACAAGCGTCCCCAGCTGTCGGACCTTCGCGAATCCGGCTGCCTCACGGCGTCCACCAGGGTTATGCGCGCGGACGACAACAGTGAGGTGACGCTGGGCGACCTGCTGGCCCGCGGCTGCATCAACGTGCCGGTGTGGGCGCTCAACGAACGATTGCAGTACACCGCTCATACCATGACGCATGTCTTCCCGAGCGGCCGCAAGCCGGTCTTCCGGCTCACCTTGACGTCGGGAAAACAGGTCGAGGCGACCGCGAACCATCCTTTCCTGACGTACTCCGGCTGGAAGGCACTGGGCCACCTCGCTGTCGGCGACCGACTTGCCGCTCCGCGCCATGTCCCACCGCCTCTGCTTCGCAGAGCGTGGAATGAGGACGAGATCGTTCTGCTGGCGCATCTGCTGGGGAATGGATCTTTCGCCGAAGGGGAGCCGATTCGGTACGCCAGCGTCGACGAGGAGAACCTTCGCGCGGTCGCCTCGGCGGCCAAGCACTTCGGCGTCGCCGTGGTCCGCGACGAGTTCCGAGCGGGAGTGACGACACTTAGTCTGCCTTCGCACAGGCCCCCGACCGGGGGACAGCGCAGCCCAATCGCTGAATGGCTCGGCGGCCTGGGACTCCTCGGCTTGAGCGCACACGAGACGTTCATTCCCGAGTCCCTGTTCAGCGCGCCTAAGGAGCAGCTGAGGCTGTTCCTGTCTCATCTATGGTCGACGGACAGGACCTTCTCGGTGCTTCGGAACGACCGTGGGGGCGGAATCTCCTACAGCTCCGCCAGCTTGCAGATGGCCACCGGGGTGTCACGCCTTCTCCTCCGCTTCGGAATCACCACAGGGCTCCGGACGGTTCCGGTCGCGAGTCAACGTCCGCGGTACACGCTGGACATCCGGGACCGGGACGACCAACTCCGCTTCCTCCGAGAGATAGCCGTCACGGGCGACCGCGCCGCCGATTGCGCAGAACTGCGGACGATCCTCGAGGCTTCCAAGAAGGATCAGGACGTCGACGCGATGGCCGTGCGCGTATGGGCAGACGTTCGGCGGATCCTGATGGACGAAGCCGCCTCAGATCCGGACCCCTCGCCGGTGAGGGATACGCCGGTCGACGTCCGCTCTCCGGCGCGGCTCGCGCCCGGCCGTGAACGGCTCGCCCGGATAGCGGCCGTGCTGGACGGCGCCGGCCTGGAGCTGCTAGCGATAAACGATGTGGTCTGGGACGAGATCGAATCCGTCGAACCGCTGGGCGAGCAGGACGTTTACGACGCCACTGTCACGGGAGTTCACAACTTCGTGGCCAACGGCGTCGCCGTGCACAATTCCATCGAGCAGGACGCCGACGTGGTCATTCTGCTGCACCGCGACGATTACTACGACAAGGAGTCACCGAGGGCGGGTGAAGCCGACTTCATCGTGGCCAAGCACCGAAACGGCCCGACGGACACCGTTACAGTGGCCGCGCAGCTGCACCTGTCGCGCTTCGTGGACATGGCGATCGTCTGATGCTTATCGTGCCGTACCGGGTCATGAGTCGGCACGGCTCGGCCGCGAAGGACGCGCCTCCGTGATCCAGGTGGAGGCCGGTGTGTCCGGAGCGCTGTACAGCGGCGACAGCCCGAGAAGATAGACCGATCCCGGCTCCACGTCAGCGAAGATCTCGTATTGGTCGCGGGTCACCCTCAGTGTGCTCTCACCCGGTTCGGCAGGCTGCCAGCCGGCTTCGCGCAGAACAGTCACCAGCCGCTCCCTCGCTTCGCCGACGGAGAGGTCGCCGATGTGGGTACTGACGTCGATCTCGAAACCGTACTTCTCCTCGCTAGGATGGATCGAGCCGCCCGATCGGCGAAGCGGACCTCGATCGGAGTCGACCAGGACCCGGGTTCCCGGAAACGCGATGCCCGTGATCCGGACGAGTTCCTCGCGGAAGCTGTCGTTGGCCTTGCTCAGCTCCTCGTGCATCGCCGCCCATCCGGATGGGAAGGGTGGTTCGTCCGGCCGCCCGCGCACCGGAACGGGAACTCCCTCGACCAGATGCCGTTGCTTGAACTCCTCCCAGCTCGGCACGGCCAGCCACGCCGGGAGATCGCGGGCGTTCACCAGCTCCGATTCGAAGACGATCCGCAAGCGACGTAGCGCGCTGGTGGCGGACCGCACCGCCCCGGCAGCGGCGGATGGATCGGCGTACGAGCGCTCGTCGACGTAGAAGGCCGTCCTGAGGTCATCGTCCGTCTCGCCGTACCGGAAGTGCCAGACATGCTGGTCGGCCTGATCAGTCATCGTTCACCGTCTCGAGCTGGTCCAGCGCCGCCGCCGCTTCCAACACCGCCATCACCGTACGCCGCTCCCGGAGGCTGGTTTCCACGTAGCCCTTGAAGAGCGTGTTGTGTTCGATGTCGGCGGCGACGGAGGCGCGCTCGGTGGAGAGTTGCAGCTCGAAGGTGTACTGCTCGCCGCTCACCTCGATCGTGATGACCAGGGGGATGACCCGGTACGCCGGCTTTGACGGCTTCGGCTTCGCGTACATGTTCTCGATCTCGAGGATCCGGCCGTCGCGGCCCGTGCCGAAGTGCGCCTTGACGTGTTCGAAGACCGAGGAGAGTGTCTGCATGTCCGGGACCGTGATCCGTGCGCCTACCGCATCGATGACGTCACCCACACGATAGTTCGGTCGAGGCGGCACCCGCTTGCTGCCGTTGATCATTCGCGCGACCTTGATGGTCAGTTCCTCGGCATCCTTCGCGCGTGCGCTGACGTGGGCCGCGCCACCGACCGCACCCTCGGCGACGGCTTGAACCTCGGCCTTGGCGGCCAGTCGCACAGGCAGCGCGAGAACATCGGCGTACTCCTCGAGGAGGATCCTTTGCGCGGCGGTGGGCCTCTGACCGACCGCTCGGACGGGATCGATAGCCTTCAGCCGATCGACGAACTCCTGCTTACGCGACCGACCGTCAGCATCGGTGTTGACCTGGGCAGCGACCGATTGGAACAACGCGCCCTTGCCGGGATTCGCCTCGATGAAGTCGTCGAGAGTTCGGTACGGTGCCATCGCATCACTGGAACCGAGCTCGTTGAGGATTTCAATGAGCCGCGGACGACGCCGGGGATCCATCAGTCCGCTCGTGAGGTTCAACGGGTGATTGTTCGCGGCGTGGTCGTCGATCAGCTTGACCACGATATTCGCCAGGACCGGCGACTTCGGACCCACGTAGTCGAGGACGTCCCGCCGTGCCGCAGCCAAGGCGGCGGAATTCGCGTCGCCGATTCGGTCGGGCGGCCGTCCGGCGGGACTCATGCCGCCACCACCACCGCGATGACCGTCGGTCTGCGGGACCAACGTTTTGTTCCGTACGTGCCAGTTCCCGTCGGGCGCGTTCGCGAAGTCCAGAACCCGGCCCTGGCCGTTCACCACCAGCGCATCCACCCGGGTGACGTTGAAGTCGTCCGGCACGCCCTTGTGCCGGTAGAGCGTCGGCACCGAGCCGGGCACCGTCGCACCCGCGACCTGTGCCACCTGCGGGTCGACGAACAGGATCTCACCACCCTGGTTGATCGCACACCAGGCGTGCGCCGACCCGCCCTCCCAGGAGTTGACGATGAACGCGAACGACCCGTGCCCACCGGCCCTGAGCTGCCGCTCGACGTTCGCGAGCGCACCATCGACCTTCTGCTTCGCAACCGCCGGATGGGCGCTCGACACGTCACCGCACAGCGCTTGGAACTTGCCGCCGGTGACCAGTTCGACGCGCTCGGTGCCCCATTGCTCGCCACCCGACGGCCGTTCGGGATCACCATTCAGATACGCGTCGAACGTCCGCGGCGCCGCCACCCGCGGCCGGCCGTGCAGATACGTCTCGAAGAACGACAACACACAGTCCTGGCAGTTGATGCCGCGAGTGGGATCCGCCGTCGACCCGCCGTCGTTTACCAGTTTGAAGTACCGCAACCGCGGATCGGCGGTTCGGATCGGGTTGCCGTGAGAGTCGCGCGGCATCGCGTCCTCGAGGTCGAGCTGATGCTGCGCAAGGGGCGGGCGCAACCCGTACGGTCGCCCGTAGATCCGCGTCCGATCGATCGGCGGCGGGCGGTCGATGCCGCTCAGCGCCGACCGGTCCCCGGACTTCACCGTATGCGGCGCCAGCTGCTCCACGTCGGTGTTCAGGCGGTTCCACTCGACGACGTCCGAGTCGACGTACACCGTGCCCATGGCCGCCGGATTCCCCTGCAGAACACGCTCGCGTGCCGCGAATCGTTCGGCCTCGTCCCGGTAGGACCGGGCACGGGCTCGATGCAACGCCGCGTCGGTCGGCCGTAACGCCAGGTACTGAGCGACGGCTGCCGACCGGCGCGCGACCCGGGCCTTCCACCGATCCCGCTCCGCCTGCTCGGCCAGGTACTTCAGCTGCTCGTCCCGGCGTACCTCGGCATAGGCCTGCCGCTGCGACCGCATCCTGTCGAAATAGCGATCCTCATCCGGTGCGGGATCAGGCGAGGCACCGCGCGCACCCGGCGGCGTAAGAAGAACTTTTTCCGGTACGCGCGGACCGGCGTCCCGTTGAGGCAAGCCCGGCTCCGTGCCGGGCCGCTCACCCGGTGCGCCACCGGGCGGAGTGGGTCCAAGCCCGTTCGGTACGGACCCGACCGTGGGAGAAGCCCCGTCCTGAGGTGCCCAGAACAACGACGCCGGCTGCCGGACATCCGGGTCGGAGTACGGCGTGCCGGGCGTGAACATGACCTGCGGCTCGGTGGCGATCCCCGATGAGGCCAAGCCCCGTGGACCCGGGCCGGCAACCGACGGGGAATCCGCCGGCACCGAGACCGACATCCCAGACGTGGTAGGGCTGGACATCAACAAGCTCGTCGACGGCGGATTGGTCACCGCGGGCGAGACTTTGGCGCCCGACAGCGCGCCCTCAGCCGGCCCCGCCCCGCCCAAGGTCGGATCGCCACGCACCCCGTGCGCGGCCGGTGCCTCCACTGGGGGCGCCGTCGCCGACAGACTCGGGTCACTCTGCGAAGCTGGCAAGACCGGCGGCGAGGATAGGGACGCCGAGAGCCCCGCGGACGGCGAAAGGGAAGCCGAGGAAGGCGGAGAAGGGGACGCCGAGAAGGAAGAGGATGAGAACGAGTCCGAAGAGGACGGGGACAATTGCTCGCCGGCCTGTGCCGACGAGTGGACCGTCGTCAGCGACATGGGCATTGTGGACATGTCGGGGACGGTCAGGCCGCTCAGTGCTCTTCCGAGCTCCCCCTTCGTGGAATGCATCGCCGACCCGGCCATACCGGAAGTCGCCGACTTCGCCACTTCTTCGAGATCGGGCAACCGACCGCTTGTCGCCGCTGCGCCGAACTCACCGAGAATCTCGCCCCCGGCGCCGCGCATCAGGTCGCCGAGCGGCCTGCCGTGCCGGCCCCGGCCGAGGCTTGCGCCGCTGGCCGCAAGCCCAGCCGCGAACCCGCCGGCCGTCGACCTCCCCAGCTCGTGCCAATCCAGCCCGTCTCGGCGGCCGGTCGAGTTCTGGTACACCTGGATCCCGGCGTTTGTCAGATACTCCTCAGTGGCTTCCTCCAGGCCTTCGTCCAGCGCCTCCCTGCGGAGCCTCCTCAGCCCGGCCCTGGTGGTGAGCTGTTCGGCGGCCCGCTGTCCCGCCTCCTTCAGTGACTTCCTGAGCGCCTTCTTGCCGAGCGACTCGAGCAGCTTCTTGAAGATCTGCTGGATGGCGAACCGGGCCGCAGCGATCAGCCCGCCGGCCGCCGGCGAGGCAGCACCCAGCGTGAGCACGACGGCCACCGCCATGCCGATCAGATCGATCACGAAGATGCCGAGCTCGATCCAGGCCTCGAGCTTGGCGCCTTCGATGTCGCAACCGCACTCCTCGACCATCTTGCCGATCTCGCGACTGATCGCGAGCAGCGAGTTCAGCGGAGCATTCTCGTCGGCGGAGATTTCGTTCCAGCTGGTCCGGAAGGCGTCGATCGTGACGCCCGCGCCGCCGTAGCCGGTGATGATCTGACCGGCGGCGTCGATGGCATCCTGCCGCGGGCCGGCCAGGATGCCGGCCACGGCGTACCACCGGTCGGCGACCTCCCAAATCTGCGCCTCGTTGCCGTCCGGCCACTGGAAGCCGACCACCCACTCGAGCGCCTCGTAAGCCCACCCGGGCAGATCCCAGGGGCAGTAGTCGAGCGGGTGCGGAATCGGGCTGGGCAGCACACTCACGTGCGGTCCCGGTAGGCGCACGTCACTCGTACCGATGCCTCCTGGTCCGCACCCTGGTTGTCGCCGACGCTTGCCGCGGCCGCCTCGGCCAGGCCCTGGAGATATTCGCCCAGCTGGAGCCAGGCCTGCAGCACTTGCTGCTCGACTGGCCGGTAGTTCCTCTCGAAGGCGCCGCCGATGTCGTCCCTGCCCCACGGCCGTTCGCCCGAATCCGCCGCGATCAGAAGGCCGGTACGCGTGTATTCGGCGAGCAGGTCCGCGCCCACCGCGGAGAGGTTGGAGGCGCCGTGGTGTACGACCGTGGGGTCCAGGTAGAGCTCGCCGTCAGGCATCGCGGTCGCCGGCCTCGCGCATGATGTCGTCCTGGCGCCGTAGCAGCGAGCCCAAGTCGTTGTCGCGCAGAAAGCGCATGGTCCCGGAGTCGGCCGGCAGATACGCCGACATCAATTCCTGAACCTCTGATGTGGTGCGCTCCACCGCCGTACGAACGGTGGCGACGATCTCGCGTCCGAGCTGATCGCCGTCCATATCCCGATGGATGCGCCGATCCAGCCGCAGCTCGGCGAGCTGGCCACGCGAGTCCACCGTCGCCTTGATCAGCCCACCCTCGGACTCCGCGGTGACCCGCATCTCCGCGAGCCGCCGCTGGAGACCGTCCATTCCGGACCGCAGGCGCTGATATTGACCGAACACGTCATCGAAGCGCGCGCGCAGCGCATGGTTTACTTCGCGGTCAGCCCTCTCCACCACCTGGTCCTCCTGCCCCCGTTCCGGTCGGTGTGGAGACCCTACCGGGCCGCGCGACTTCGCGCGGTCCGGTAGTTTCTCCGCGCACGGGACTTGGAGGGCATCGACCATGATCACTCGCGCTGACGCGGAGGAGATCGCCGCTGGCTGGGCGCGGCGTGACTCGGAGCGACGGGGGTACGAGTGCGCGCCGATGATCTCGGAGTTCGACTTCGGTTTCGTGGTGTGGACGAAACAGCCGCGTGGGGTTCTGCCGATTCCGGGCGACGGGGGCCGTACGGTCATCGACCGCGAGACCGGCGTGCTGACGACGTGGCCCGGCGTGCCGGCCGACACGGTCGCGCAGATGTATCGCGAGCACCGACCGGCCGTCGCCGCGCAGCGCCGTACTGTCGATCCCGAAGTGGAGCTGCGGCGCAACGTCCATCGGCTGCCGGCGCCGACCACCGCCGCGCACCTGACCGTGCATGGCCGGCTGACCATCGCCCGTGGCGCCAAAGGCGACCAGCAGCTTCGCCACCATCCGCTGGTGGCGGAGCATTTGCGTACCGTGAATCCCGGCTCTCTGGTCCGGGGTGGTGAGCGGCACGCGGAACTGATCGTGATCTCCGATGTGCTGCACGAGGAAGACCGATCACGCGAGGAATCCGGCCGGCCGCCGATGACCCTGGACGAAGCGCGAAGGTTGCTGCGTACCGCAGGCTTCGAGGCCTTCTTCGTCCGCGAGGCCGGCGATCCGCTAGCCGGGCGGCCGGCCAGTCTCTGTGAGTCCTGCATCGCGGCGCTCGTCCACTTTGCGGTGATCCCGTGGACCCAGATGGCGCTGGCGGAGGAGTGGCCGCCGGTGTTCGGCGACCGCGTCGCCCAACCCGGCCGGTTCCCGGACGACCTGGCCCGGATGATGGCCGGGGGCGGCTGGCGGCCGCTGGAACGCGCGTCGTGCGAGGCGCTTGCCGACGCCAAGATCAATCAGGTGGTCGAGGTGTCCGGTCGGCGGCACCGCCACCGCCCGTTCCCCAGAGTTCGGGAGATGCTCACCGACTTTCCGATCATGGGTATTCCGCGGCGCGGGCCGGGCGTACGGCGACGGATCCGGCTGCTCACGATCGACCCGATGGATGGCGCGTACCTGGCCGACGTGCTGGCCGAGCTGGGCCGGGTCGTCGGTGCGCGGTTGTTTCCGATCGGCCGTGAGGGCTGGGGAGACGCCCTGCTCGCCTTGGACGACCGGGGCCGCGTGTTCGGCCTTGATCAGGCCGGCGAGTGGTTTCTGGGGCAAACGATCGATGAGGCGCTGGTAGGACTGCTGACCGGCGATGGCCCGGCCGAGCGCATCCGCGACGACGGAACCTGGTACGGCTAGCCCTCGGCGGCGGGAGTAGCTCGGCGCGACCACGAGGAGGTCGCTGATGGACAGCTGGGGACATGCCGGCGTACGCCGCGTCGAGAGCGGACCTCGTCAAGGGGTGGTGGCACACGCCGCTTGACACGCCACACCCGAGAGTCGATCTAGTCGAACAGTTCGTTCAGGAAGCTCTTGCGACGCTTGTGGCTGTAGTGGCCGTGATAGCCGCCATAGCTGCGGTAGTGGCCGTGGTAACCGCCGTGCGCGGCCCCGCCGTACCCCGGAGCCGCCGCCGGGTAGCCGTGCGTGACAGGCTGGCCATACGGTGGCGGCGGTGCCGAGTACCCACCACCGTGTCCGGGTGCGGCCGGCGGGGGAGGTGGCGGCGTGTAACCGCCGGGCTGCTGCGGGCGGGGCGGCGCCGCGGCGGCCTGCCGGCTGTTCCAGTTCGCCTCGGCCTCGAAGAGTTTCTCCAGTTCACCACGGTCGAGGAAGATGCCGCGGCATTCGGTGCACTGGTCGATCGTGACGCCACTGCGCTCGTACGTCCGCATCTCGCCGTGACACTTGGGACAGGTCATCTGCATTTCACAGACGGTACAAGGCCGGGTCACGCCGCGGGGGTTCTGTGGCTGTGGGTCTGCTGAATGCGGAGCGGCAATAGCCCGGTCACCGCCCAGGCCAGCAGCGCGATCGGATAGAGCAGGTATCCGAAGCGCGTCGTGGGCATGAGCAGAATCGCGGCCAGCAGCCCGTACCCGCAGAACAGCGCGGCCGCGGTAGCCGTCCGCGGCGGGCGGCGCAGGAGCAGTACGGCGATGCCGCCACCGGCCGAGATCAGCAGGGCGGCCGCGATGTAACGCCCGCCAGGCACCACCGACGAGATCAGATAGCCGGGGAACGGTGACTGGGCCGGACTCGTCACGAGGCCGTGCCCGAGCGGGAATCGGATCACGTTCTCGATCAGGGCGTCCGCGTTGATCACGAAGGCGGGGACGAGCACGGCGAAGGGAAGGCCGATAGCACCGGGCAGGAAACGGCGACCGCGGCCGGTCGCCACCGCCAGCACCGCGAGGACGATCATCACGGGCAGCGCGAACAGCTTCAGCGCGGCCGCGGCGCCCACCGCCGGGCCCGCGGCAGCCGGGCGATCCGTTGCGCACAGCGCCAGAGCCAGTAGACAGAGGGCCAGCACCGGCAAGTCATCGCCGCCGGTGGCCAGGGTCAGAGCACAGATCGGCAGTACGGTAGCCGCCTGCAATCCACGGACGTTTCCGGCCATCGTCACCGCGACGGCGATGGCCGCGATCGTGACCACCGCGAACCAGACCCGGGCGTCTGTCCACCAGCCGTCGCCGGCCAGCGCCCGGGGAATCCCGAACACTGCCATTGCCGGCTGGTACGGGCTGTACCCCAGCAGCTCCTCTCCTGGCGGCAGTGCGGCGATCGCATCCGGCCCGAGATACGGCGTCCCGGTGTCGATCAGGCGCTTGCCCATGTGTTCGACGACGAGCACTTCCTCCTGCGCCCGATCGGTACGCCCGGCCGCACGCTGCGCCGCTTGCATCACGAGCGGCACCAGGGCCACCCCGGCGAACGTCAGCCAGGTCGTCAGCATCCGCCCGGCCGGCCTGGATAGCAGGAGCTGAGTGCCGACCACGACGAGAGCAGCGAGGTAGAACCACGCGGCGATCGACCCCCAAGCCCGGTGCGGTGGCAGCGTCGACGTGTACGCGGTGATCAGCGCGAAGAGGAATGAGATCCCGTAGAGCCCGGCGTCGACCACCAGACCACCGCGTGCCCGATCCGCGCGGATGAGCCAGGTCACGCCGGCAGGTGTGGCTGAGACGTTCTGCCCTGGCCGGTAGGCCGCCGGCGGGGCAGCCGCACCACCGAACCGGCCTCGTGCAGGGCGCCGGCCAGCACGCCGGGACGCCCACCGGTGCCGCGTTGCAGGACTGCGAGCATCCGGCCGACCTGCATCGGCCGGGCGAACAGGTGCCCCTGACCGGCGACACAACCCAGCTCCCACAGTGCGTGCCGCTGCGGTTCGCTCTCCACACCCTCGGCCACCACCGTCAAATGCAAGCTGCGGGCCAGATCCACGGTGGAGCGGATCACCGCCGCGGCCTCCGAGGACGTCTCGACGGCCACCACGAACTCGCGGTCGATCTTCAACTGGTGGACCGGGATGCGGGAGAGTACGGACAGCGACGAGACGCCGGTGCCGAAGTCGTCGAGGGCGAGCCGCACGCCGGCCGCGCGCAGCTCGCTGAGCGCCCGCTCGACCACCTCAAGCTGGCTGAGCGTGAGCGTCTCGGCGAGTTCGAGCACCAACCGGTCGGCCTCGACACCGTGCTCCCGAAGGCGGTTCAGCACCGCCGCCGGGAAGTCCGGGTCGAGCAGGCTGCGCGGCGAGACGTTGACCGCGACCGGCACGTCGAATCCGGCCTCGCGCCAGGTGCTGACGGCGGCGAGTGACTGCGCCAGTACGGCGTCGGCAAAAGCGGGCAGATGACCGGAGCGCTCGATCGTCTCGAGAAACTGCACCGGCGTCAGGTTGCCGCGGTCCGGGTGGTGCCAGCGGGCCAGCGCCTCGGCCGAGACCACCTCGCCGGTGCCCAGGTCGACGATCGGCTGGAACTCGACCACGAACTCCTGCGCGGCCATGGCTCGCGTCAGCTCGCCGCCGAGCATGAGCCGGCCCACATCCGCGGTGTCCCGCGAGTGCACGTAGTTGGCGGTCCGCTGCCCGGAGCGCTTGGCCTGGTACATGGCCACGTCGGCGCGGCGCAGCAGTTCGGTGACGCCGCCGCTGCCGGGCGCCAGCGCGATGCCGCCGGACGCCTCGATGGTCAGCCGCATGCCGTCCACCTCGATGATGCGTTCGAGCGCGGCCAGCAGCGACTCGGCGCGGTGGGTGGCCATCGCCGGGGTGGGCAGTCCGGTGAGCAGGACGGCGAACTCGTCACCACCGAGCCGGGCGACCAGGTCGTCGGGGCGCGACGTGGTCTGCAGTCGCGTCGCGACCTCGCGCAGCACCTTGTCGCCGGCCGCGTGACCGAGCGTGTCGTTTACCTCTTTGAAGTGGTTGAGGTCGATGAGCAACAGCGCCAGCATGCCGTCGTCGAGCCGTTCGGTGAACACCTTGCCGGCCTGGTCGAGCAGCTCCCGGCGGTTGGCGAGCCCGGTGAGGGGATCGTGCGCGGCGTCGTACGCGTGCTCGGCCGAGATCCGCTCCAGCTCGGCGTAAGCGGAGGCGTTGCGGATCGCGGTGTAGAGCGCGGACGCGAACGTGCTGAGCTTGTACTGCTCCGACTCGGTCAGGGCCACCGCCCGCGTCAGCCGGAGCCGGATTTCGCCGACCGGGTCGTTGCCGTCGTGACCGGCCAACTCGGTGCGGATCACGGCGCCGGCCCGGCTGGTCGTGGCGCTGGCATCCCCGTCATAGGTCACCCCGGCCGATGTGCCCCGGACGAGCCGGACGCTTCCATCCAAGTGCAGCTCGACGTCGGCCTCATTGACGGAGAAGAGATCGGCGGCGCGGACGACGGCGGAGTGCAGCACCGCGTCCAGGTCGACGACGTTCAGCGCATCGGTGGCCTGCGCCAGCCGTTGCCATGAGTCGAGCTCCTCACGCCTGCGGATCTGTGCCGTCTGCCAGAGGTGTACACAAAGCACCACCGGCGGCACCAACAGAAGCAGCGGGGAGCGGTCGGCGAACGCGAGGCTGGCGACCACCAGCACCGCCACGACGTAGCGGGCCAGCAGGCCGAAGACTCGCATGTCCAGGTTCGCGCGCAGCGATGCGCGGATGTCCGAGCGGGTGGCCAGTGCGATGACCGGCATGAACAGTGACTCGTCAACGATCCACATCGCCAGGGCGGCCAACGCCATGGCACCGACGTGCAGAGGTGGCTCGGTCGAATCCGGCCACACATCCAGTGCGGAGAACACCAGACCCGCCGCAGTGGCGGCCAACACGTCCTTGGCGATGCCGAAGAGGGCCTTCTGCACCGGGAAACGCGCAGTGATCTTGGCAATCGTGATCGCAGCCGCGGTGCACAGGACGACCCAGGCGGGCGACATGAGGGTCAGGCCGACCAGAATCCCGACCTCGGGCCATGAGATGCCGCGCCGGTGCGAGAGGATTCGGATCCGCCACTGCGTCCGGCTGCCGACGGTGATCGCGGCAAGGATGCAGAGGGCCACGGTGGCCGGCGGCCGGTGGGACGTCACCCATGCGGTGACGGCCGCCGCCGCCACCGCGATACCGCCCGAAACGACGACGAGACTGACGAGCAGCGAGAGCCGCTTATCAGTCACGTCGTCGTTGGAGCTTCGTTCGCGGTTCACGGACCCCCTCCGCCGCGAGCGATCGACGCGGGAGTCGATCCGCAGTCAGCGTATTGCGGGCGAGGGTATTACGCATCTACCTCAGGACCACTCGTTTCCGCGCATGGCGCGCTCTCCTAACCCCCAAGGCGGTTCGAGGGCCTTCGCGTGCCGCCGAACCGCTGCGATGAATGACCTTGTCGCGACGTCCCTGACGTTATGCGATCTATCAGGTCTTTGGTAGTCATTCATGCCGGTTTGCGCAGAATACGGAAAACTATTCGAGTCGGGCTACGAAGCGTTTCGAATCGTGGACGCTGGGCTATCTTGCGTGCCGCTTTGGTCGGAGTGGTCGAATAGCGGACGGTGGTCTTTGCCTAACTCAAAGGATTGACAATCAACATCCACTGAGATGTAGTTATCAGTGGACCAACATGACCACTGAGCAGCGCAGAGATCACCCAGCATTGCCGTAAAGGAATTGTGCTGCCGAACTCGCGAATATGCGAACCCCGTGCTGCGGATGGTTCTATAAACTCCCGTTATGCCCGACGAATCCCTGCTGACTCACATCGATGAAGCCGGCGCGGCCCGGATGGTCGACGTATCGGCCAAGGCGGTTAGTGCCCGGCGAGCCGTTGCTGCCGGCCGTGTCGTGACGACGCCCGAGGTGGTGGCGTTACTGCACGGTGACGCATTGCCGAAGGGTGACGCTCTCGCGGTCGCCCGGCTGGCCGGAATCATGGGTGCCAAGCGCACCCCGGATCTGGTGCCGCTCTGTCACCCCATCGCGTTGCATGGGGTGACGGTTGACCTACAGATCGTGGACGCTGGTGTGGAGATCGTCGCGACCACTCGCACGGCCGACCGCACGGGCGTGGAGATGGAGGCGCTGACCGCGGTCGCCACCGCCGGTCTCGCCCTGATCGACATGGTCAAGGCGGTCGACCCGGCCGCGAGCATCGAGGCCGTCCGCGTCCTGCGCAAGGAAGGCGGCAAGACCGGGGAGTGGGTTCGCCCGGAGGACCGCCCGTGAAGGCCCGGGTTATCGTCGCTTCGAACCGGGCGTCCGCCGGCGTGTACGAGGACACCAGTGGACCGTTGCTCGTGGCGGGACTCCGGGAGCTGGGGTGCGAGGTCGACGACAAGCCGGTGATAGTGCCCGACGGGGAGCCGGTGGCCGCCGCGCTCCGGGCAGCCGTGGCCGATCGGGTCGACGTCGTGCTGACCAGCGGCGGCACCGGGGTGACACCGACCGACCGTACCCCCGAGGCGACCCGGGGAGTGCTGGACTTCGAGGTGCCGGGCATCGCCGAGGCGATCCGCGCGTACAGCCGGGACAGGGTGCCGGCCGCGGCCTTGTCCCGGGGTCTGGCCGGCGTCACCGGACGCACGCTGATCGTCAACCTGCCCGGATCGACCGGCGGCGCCAAGGACGGCCTGGCGGTGCTCGGCCCGATCCTGCGCCACACGGTCGCCCAGATCCACGGCGGCGACCACTGAGCCGGTCCGCGGCGAAAACAGCGGACGACGGCCGGTAAACTCGTGTGGTGAGCGCGGAAACCCCGATCGACTGGGAAGCGGCCCGGCGGCTGGCCCATGCCGCCGGTCGAGCCGCGGCCGGGCCGGCGGAGACGCTGCCTCTGCACGCGGCGGACGGTCGTACCCTCGCTGAGCCCTTGCTTGCCTTGACCGATCTGCCTGCCTTCCCCACCTCGAGCATCGACGGCTGGGCAGTGCGCGGTGACGCTCCGTGGCGACCGGTGGGACGCGTGCTGGCCGGCAGCACCGCGCCGCCGCTGACCCATGACGGCACCTGTTTCGAGATCGCCACCGGAGCCATGGTTCCGGCGGGCGCCGACGCGTTGATCCGGGTCGAGGAGTCCACCCGCGACGGAGCCGGTCTGGTGCGCGGCGCACCGCGGGAGTTGCCCGAGTGGCGGTTGCCGGGCGAGGAGGCAACCAAGGGTGAGGAGCTGTTACCGGTCGGTACGGCGATCGACCCGGCCGTGATCGGAGTGGCGGCCACCTGCGGGTATGAGTCACTGACCGTAAGCCCACGTCCACGTGCCGCGTTGCGGGTGTTCGGCGACGAACTGTTGACCGCCGGCACACCGGGCGACGGCCGGGTACGCGATTCGCTCGGCCCGCAGATGCCCGGCTGGCTGCGGCGATGCGGCGCGGCTATGGACTCGGACGCCGTGGCGGGGCCGGTCGAGGACACGCTGGAGGCGCACGTCGAAGCGATCCGGCTGGCGCTCCAGCACGCCGACCTGGTGTGTACCACCGGCGGCACCATGCGGGGACCGGTCGACCACCTGCACCCGGCGCTCGAGGCGCTCGGCGCCGAGTACGTGGTCAATACGGTGGGCGTCCGTCCGGGTTACCCGATGCTGCTGGCCCGGATCACCGGCCCGAACGGCCGCACTCGGTTCCTCGCCGGTCTACCCGGCAATCCGCAGTCCGCGGTGATCGCCCTCGTCACGCTGGTACAGCCGGTACTGGCCGGCATCGCAGGCCGGCCACTCGCGCACCACTCGCTGGTCCGGACCACTTCCGCCGTACCCGGCCGCGGCAGCCAGACGCACCTCGCGCTCGCCGCCCTCGACCATGATGGACGGTCGGCAACGCCGGTCGGTCACGTCGGTTCGGCGATGCTTCGCGGGCTCGCCAACGCGCATGGTTTCCTGGTCGTCCGCCCGGACACCGAGGCGGCGGCCGGCGACCTGATCCCGTTCCTCCCTCTTCCGCTGCTGCCCGGCGAACGGCCGGTCCGGGACCGATTCGGCGACTTGAGCGCCGCACGAGGGGGCGAATCGTGATGCCGAACGTCGTGCTGGTCGAGGTGGGCGACCACAAGCTGGACCTGGCCGCGCACGAGGCCGCGGTCGCCGACCGGCGCGCCGGTGCGGTGGTCTCCTTCCAGGGCGTGGTCCGCGACCACGATCACGGGCGAGATGTGACGATGCTCGAGTACGAGGGTCACCCGAGCGCGGTCGCCGTGCTGCGGGAGGTCGCCGAGGAGATCGCCGCCGACCCGGAGGTGTACGCAGTCGCCGTCTCGCACCGGATCGGCGTGTTGAAGATCGGCGACGTCGCGCTGGTGGCGGCGGTCAGTACGGCACACCGGGCGGCGGCGTGGGAGGCGTGCGCGAGGCTGGTCGACGAGGCCAAGGCCCGGCTGCCGATCTGGAAGCGTCAGGCGTTCGCCGACGGGACCGAGGAGTGGGTCAACTGCCCGTAGGGCGTCGGGCCGACGGGATCGGCCGAGCCCCGGAACGGCGGCGGACCCACCGGTTGATCGGGAACGCCGGTGCCGCGCCGTGCCGCCACGGCAACGCGTTGACCAGCAGGATCAGCGCGAGGGCGTAGCTGTTGGAGGCCAGCACACCGGTGCCGGTCCACACCGGAGCGGAGACGAAAAGCAGATAGGCCAGGACAGCGGAGATCGCGTACCCGGCACCGCGATGACCGCGGCCCGGTGGCGGTCGACGAGCCGCCATTCTCGTGCGGGCCGCCGCGTCGATCAGGATCAGCACCGCCGGTAACACCCAGATCAGTTCATGGGTGCCGGTCACCGGGCCGACGGCCGCGCCGGTCAGGCCGATGATGGTGAACGCGGAGATCTCGTCGCCTTCGGCATGCGCCGACCGGGCCCGGATGAAACCGACGGCAAGCAACAGCAGCGCGAACGACAACCAGAGCAGCAGCGGGGTGGTGGCCGAGTCGTACAGGCGGGCCAGCACGCCGGCCAGCGACTGGTTGCCGACCTGGTCCACCCCGCCGGTGCGGTCCAGACGCCAGAGCACCTCGCTGAACCACGCCGCGGTCTCGCGCGGTGCGGCCAGCAGAGCGCCGACCGCCAAGGTGAGCGCCGTACCGGACGCGGTGAGCGCGGCCCGCCATTGCCGTGTGGCTGCCAGATAGGCGATGAACAGGGCCGGTCCGACGGCGAGCGCGGTGGCCAGCCCGATCCCGGCACCGGCCCAGGCGCCGGTCGCCCAGACGTTCCGCAGCAGATGCCGGATCGGCCGGCCGCGAGGGGGCGCGGAGGCCGGACGTCCCGGCCACCACGCGGCACGGCTGCGCGCCCACGCACCCCGGCGCAGCGCCACTATGTCGGCCGTGATCAGGCCGAACAGGATCAGGTCCAGCTTGCCGAGGCCGAGGGTGGCCCGAACCGGCTCGACGGCCAGGGCGAGCAGGATCGCCGCCAACACGACCGTTGCGCGTCGGCGACCGTACCGCCGGGCCACTGGGCCGACCAGGGCGTACAGCGCGAGAGCCAGAGCGGTGACACCGGCCACCGCGGCCAGCCAGCCGGCCAGCCCGAGCGGGAGGAATGCCGCGGGCACCAGGAGGAAGGCCGTGGCGGGCGGCATCGCGGCGCCGAGACGGGTGACCTCATCTCGGTATGCGTAGAGCCCGTCGCCTTCGAGCCAGCTCCGGATCGCGTCCCGGTCGAGCGCGAGCCCGCCCAACTCGTACCGCTGAAAGAGGGCGGCCATCGCCAGGATGGCGGCGACGCACGCGACAGCGACCACGATGGACCGACGCGCCGACATCCGGCTGCGCGCCCGTTCCACCGTCACCGACATGGCTAGCTCCCGTGTCCGTCCGCGGGCCAGCCTAGAAGGCTCCGGCCAATCGTGTGGCCCGACAGGTTCAACGCCGGGGACGCGGGAAGGTCACCCGGGCAGTCGGTGACCCGCGGCTGCGGCGGCCACGGCGATCTTCGCCTCGCGGCGAGCGGTCCGCACCGCGCGCTTCATCCGGCGCTGCGACCTTTCGACCGCATGCGTCGTGCGATACCTGAAGCTCGGCCGTCCCTCGGTGTCGGCGGCCGCGAGCAGCAGACCGCCCAGCAGCCCGAGGTTCTTCAGGAACTGCGTCTGCTGCGCGGCGCGTTCCTCCTTGGGTAATGACCAGAACGCGTGACCGGCCAACGTGGTCGGAACCAGGTTCGCCGCCAGCACGGCCGCGGCCGGACGGGTGAGGTGGCCGGTGGCGAGCAGCAACCCGGCGGCGACGTCGACGCCTGCCTTCATCCGCACCAGGCTGCGTGTGTCGCTGGGCAGCCGCGGATCGATCTTCTCGATCAGCGGTCCGAGCCGGGCCGTCACTCGGTCTGCGACCTCGGCCTTCGAGTCCGGGTTGAGCACGATCTTCACGCCGCTGGTGACGAAGATCGCGGAAAGCATGACGCGGGCGGCGGTGCGTAGGGGTCTCATACGCCTCGTTATACCCCCTCCGTGAAGGGGATAGCGCGACTTCTCACGCCCGCGGTGGTGCATATATCTCCGCTGCCGGGGACCAGCCGTGCGGTCGTCCGTAGCGGCACCTCACGGCTGCGTCCGAAGGTAGCGGCCGAAGTGTGGCACGGTGAACGCGACCGTGCCCCGCTCGCCCGAATAGATCAGGCCTTTCTTGATGAGCGCGTCCCGGGCTGGCGAGAGACCGGCCGGCTTGCGTCCGAGTGAGGCGGCGATGTCCGAGGTCGGCACGGCGGCGTCCATGTCGTCGGCAGACTCACCGCCCAGCGCCGCCATCGCGCGCATGTACTCCCGCTCCGCCGGGGTGGCGCGTTCGAATCGCGAACCGAAGAAGCCCACCGCCAGCTCGGCCTCCGCCTCGGGTGCGGCGACCCGGACGTCGGCGTCGGTCACCGGCGATTGCGGTGCATGGTCCCAGGTGGCCTTTCCGTAGGCCTGCACGAAGTACGGATACCCGCCGGACTTCTCGTACAGCAGATCCAGGGCCTTCTGCTCGTATTCCACGCCTTCCCGGGCGGCTGGTGCGCACAGGGCGAGGTCGGCGGCGATCCGATCGAGCCGGTCGATGCGCTGATAGCGGAACAGGCGCTCGGAGTAGGACTTGGCCGCGGAGAGTACGGCCGGTAGGTGCGGCAGACCGGCGCCTACCACGATGAGCGGGGCCCCGAGCTGGGACAACTCGTGGCACGCGGCGCACAGCGCGGAGACGTCGGTCGGGCCGAGATCCTGCATTTCGTCGATGAACAGGGCGATGCCGGTGCCCACGTCGGTGGCCAGGGAGGCGGCGTCGGTGAACAGCTCGACCAGGTCGATCTCGACGTCGCCGGAGTCGGCCCGTCCGCGCGCTGGCGGTACGTCGATACCGGGTGACCAGCGGTCGCGCAGCTTGGCGTTGGCGTCGTTGGCCCGCAACGCGAACGCCTTGAGCACGCCGAGCACCTCATCGACCCGATCCGGATGACGGTGGTGCGGGGTGAGCTCGCGGATCGCCATGTGCAATGCGGCGGCGACCGGGCGGCGCAATGACTGGTCCGGCCGCGCCTCGATCTTGCCGGTGCCCCACAGCCGGCCGATCGCCGCGGAACGCAGGGTGTTGAGCAGGACGGTCTTACCCACGCCGCGCAGGCCGGTCAGCACGAGGCTCCGCTCGGGGCGGCCGAGCGCGACCCGCTCCAGCACCACGTCGAAGGCGTCCAGCTCGCGGCCGCGTCCAGCCAGCTCGGGAGGACGCTGACCTGCGCCGGGAGCATACGGATTCCGTACCGGGTCCACGGATAGCACCGTATCGGGCCGTCTAGTTCGAAAGCTAGACCGTCATAGAGGTGTCTCGAGTGAGTGCGTCGAGCAAACTCTAGCTTTTTCTAGATTTGGCGCTAGAGGGTGGTAGAGCGAGCTAGTGCTCGCGGAGGCAGAGCACGAAATCGAGGCTGTCCAGCTCGCTGTCGTAGAAGAACCACTTCGTGTACGCCGGCACCCTGCTGCACTTGTTCTGCGCGTCCGCCTCGCCGGTCGTCCGTCCGTCCACCCGCTTGAGCACTTCGAACGTCCCGCTCGTGCAGGCGACGATCTTCATCTCCGGCTTCTCGGCGGTGTTGACGTTGCGGACACACTGGCCCTTGGTCACGAACCTGGCGTCCTCGCTGCTCCGCGGCTGGGGGTTCGTCGCCCGATCGCTCGTGGACGCCGCGCTGGGCGCCGCCGTCCGTCCCGCGCTCCCCGCCGGGGTGTCATGCTGGCTGAGCAGCCACGCGCTCGTGCCAAGACCGCCACAGACGAGCAGGCCGAGAGCCGCCATGAGCGCGACGATCGGAGTGTTACGGCGTTTCGGCGGCGGTGGTGGTGGCTGACCCCACCCGACGGGAGCCGCGTTCAGCGCGGAGGCACCGTGGGTCTGCGCCGTCCCGTGGGTGACCGGCGGGTCCTCCGCGGGCGGCATCGAGATCGGATGGCGCCAGGCCGATTCGGGCGCATCGGCGGTCGGGTGGTCGCCCCACGGATCGGAGGGCACCGTGTACCGCTCGCCGTCGAAACCCCCGCCGGACCACGGTTGCGAATGCGGGCCGGTATACGGGCCGTTGTGCGTCATCACGGATTCCTCCACGCGGGTTTCGCTGTAGGCCACCGTACTGTGGACCTTCCCACAGATTCCCTCCCGCAATCGCTGACCGGCTGCCGCATCGCGACCCGACGGGTTATCCACAGGCGCGCCAAGACGACCAACGCGCAAGTCCCCGAGTCGCTACGGTTCGGGGCCATGGTGGTGACGGCCTGTGCGGCGTTCTTCGGTCTTGCGGCGGGTGCCTTCGTGCCCCGGGTGGCACACCGCTGGGCGGCGACGGCCTGCACGGCGTGCGCCCGGCCGTTCCCGGCAGGCGTAACGGGCTGGGTACGAGCCGGAGCGGCGTGCCGGTGCCACCCGCCGCCTCGTCTTCTGCCGGCCGGCTCGGCGCTGTCCGGCGGGCTGCTGGGCGTGGCCCTCGGGCCGGTCGTGATCCTCCCGGTCCTGCTGCTCGCCGCGATCCTGGCAGCGGTGTTGGCCGAGATCGACATGCGGTTCCTGCGGCTACCGGACCCGCTCGTCGGTGCCTTGGCAGTCGTCGTTCTATTGCCGCTCACCCTGACGAACCTTTCGCATGTCGGACGCGCGACAGCCGCGGCGGCTCTGGTCGGGCTCGGATACCTGATCCTGGCGATGCTGGCCGGCGGAGGCCTCGGCCTGGGCGACGTGAAACTGGCCGCTGTTCTCAGCACTGCGCTGGGATTTGCGGGCTGGTCCGCGGTCCTGATCGGCGTCGTCGTGCCGCACCTGATCAACGGGTCGATCGCCCTGTTTCTCCTGCTCAAACGCCGTGCACATCGGGGCACCGCGCTGCCGTTCGGCCCCGCGCTGCTGTTCGGCGCACTGATCGCCCTCTCGGCGACCGTCGAGGAGGTGAATGCCCTATAGGAGACGGAGCTGCCGGTCCCTGGGACGCGCCGGAATCTGGTCTCCGAGCCGCTCGAAGAGCCCGATGTCGATGGCTTCGAGGAAGGGTGTCGGTGTCTGTTCCCGCTCGCTCCCGTGCCGGAAGCGGCGGGCCGCGTGCGTGACGTAGAGCCGGTCCTGCGCGCGGGTCATCCCGACGAAGAACAGCCGGCGCTCCTCGGCCACCTGCTCGTCGTCGGGGGTCGAACCGGGCCATCGTAGCGGCAGCAGACCGTCCTCACAGCCGACCAGGAACACGACCGGGAACTCAAGGCCCTTGGCCGCGTGCAGCGTGAGCAGGTTGACCGCCTCGGCACGCGGATCCAGCGCGTCCACCTCGGCGCCGGTCGCGATTTCCTGAAGGAAGCGGGACAGGTCGTCGCCGAGCCGGTGCGCGAGTGGCATCAGCAGCTCGGCCGCCGTCCAGACGTCGTCCGGTGCGAGTTGTTCGGCGTCCAGTGTGGGGGCCGCGTATCGCTGGGCAAGGACCTGTGCGGTCAGCTTGACCCGCGCGGCGAGCGAGCCGCCGAGTCCGTCGGCGTGCCGCAGCTCGCGGGCGATCACCTGCACTCCGGACCGGTCACGCAGGCGGTTGTGCGAGCGCTTCTGCACCGGTACGCCGGCTCTCGACAACGCCTCGACGATCGGCCCGGACTGGGCGTCGGCACGATACAGCACCGCGATGTCCGAGAAGGACAGTGTGCCGGGCGCGATCGCCCGCGAGTCGACCCGGCCGGAGTCGAGGGAGCGATGCGACAGGCCGCCGACCAGCTCGTCAACCGTGCGAACGACGAAGTCCGCCTCGTCGGTGACCGACCCGGCGAAGTAGCGCCCGAGCAGCGGCGACTCCGGATCGAGCCGGGCCGGGTCCAATCGTCGACCGTTGACCAGCGACGATGGCGCGATGGCCTGCACCGCGGCGGCGAGGATCGGTGCCGATGAGCGGTAGTTGCGGGTCAACCGGACCAGGCGGGCATCCTCGAAGTCCTCGTTGAAGCGCAGGAAGTACTTCACGTCGGCACCGCGGAACGAATAGATCGCCTGGTCCGGGTCGCCGATCGCGCACAGGTTGCCGTCCGGGGGGCTGAGCAACCGCAGTAGATCGTACTGGTGCTCGTCGACGTCCTGGTACTCGTCGACGAATATCCACTGCCAGCGTTTGCGGTACTTCTCCACCAGCGCCGGCTCGTCCGCCAGCAAGTCAACCGGCATGGTGATCAGGTCGTCGAGGTCGACGAGATCCTGCTGACGGAGCAGTTTCACGTACGCGAGATCGTCGTCCCCGGCCTGCTCCCGCGCCTGTGCCCGTTCGGCGTCGTCGGCGATCCGCCACTTGCCCGGTAAGCCGGCGGCCTTCGCGTTCTCCTGCAGGATGGTCAGCCCGATCGAGTGGAACGTCCCGACGGTGATGTCCTCGGCGACGTCTCCGAGCAGGAGCTCCAGCCGTTCGCGAAGCTCCTCGGCGGCGCGCCGGGTGAACGTGATGGCCAGGCAGCGCTCCGGGAAGACTCCCAGCTCGGCGCAGAGGTACGCGATCCGGTGAGTCAGCGTCCGCGTCTTTCCGGTGCCCGGGCCGGCGACGATCAGCAGCGGTCCACCGGGCGCCGAGGCAGCCACGCGCTGCATGGCGTCGAGCCGGTCCAGCAATCCGGTGCCGACCTCCTCCATGCCGGCCAGCATCGGCTCGCACGGCTCCGGGGGCCGCGGGGGCGGGGGGGTGGGCCGGGGCGG
>Ga0081539_10002230_pt1 | contig 28265 bp, 24 predicted proteins | sample TabmetS4T2R2_FD_71023 | JGI IMG/M metagenome (GOLD analysis project Ga0081539, IMG submission 71023) | Tabebuia heterophylla rhizosphere microbial communities from the University of Puerto Rico - S4T2R2 | ecosystem: Host-associated > Plants > Roots > Rhizosphere ... | reverse complement strand
CGCGCCTTCGGCGTGGCCACACGTCGCTCATTTACGACTCCCAATCCTAAGCGCTGGAGATATTGAGCGAGCGATACCCCTACCGCCCGCCGTCCAACGCTTCCCACACACAAGTCCCCAATACGACATCACCTAAGATATCGCTGTGACAACGCAGAAACAGTTGCGGGCGAGATGTCGCAGGGTGTTTGTCACACTCGCGCTCCATCGCACTGTGGACATCTGTCCATGCTGCACGCACGCGATGGCTGCACTCGCCTACGCCGCCTCAGACCATTGATCGGAGCTGCTCGCGTTAGCACTCGCACGATACTGCAGTTTGTGAACCGGCAGATTAGGCAGCTGCGATGCCAGTTGCGAACCAACAGCCACGGATTGGCTACAGCCCAATCGATTTTCTTTTCGGAGGTCAGTGTCTAAACACGCGCGCAACGCTGTCAGGCACCGAGGAGAAATCTCGAGTTGCCCTTCCCACACTACCCATCATCGGCATGCGCCCGACGACACCTTATTTTCTAGTTGCAGTCTCCAACGTGAGCCAGGACTTCGCGTACCGCCGCAGCTCGTCCGGAGCCGTTATGTCAGCAGTGACAGCGCGCTGCGGCATACGAACGCGCAACAATGACAGCGCCGCCATATGCAGTCGGCTTCGAGCAACGGAGATCTACGAAGCTTCCTTGGCAAGCAAGCGCGATGCGACGGTGATCTCCTTGCGGCCGGCCTCCTGGGCCATGCACACCACCTCGGCGATTGGACGGCCCCGCAGCGAGGCGAGGTTCACCAGCATCGGCAGGTTGACGCCAGCCAGTACCTCAACGCCTGCCTGCTCCATGATCGATATTGCGAGATTGGAGGGCGTGCCGCCGAACATGTCGGTCAGCACGATGACACCGTTGCGGTGTCGCAGGCCTTGGCGCTCTCCAGAATCTCCGCCCGTCGCCTTTCCATGTCGTCGTCGGCGCCGATGCAGACCGCCGATATACATTGCTGCGGACCTACCACATGCTCCAACGCGGCGATTAACTCACGCGCCAGATTGCCGTGGGTCACCAGTACAATGCCAATCATTCGTTCGCTCAACCCTGCACCGCCAGCCTCCCCGGCTATCCGGCGCCTGCTAGACAGCGTGAAGGGGCGGCACCCTCCTCAAAAGGTCTCTGGGTGGCTCCTAGCCGTGATCAAAGCGTGGCGTGCTCAAAATTGCTCACCGTCGGTCGCGGCGCTGCTGCCCATTTCTCTCCCGTTGCTGCTGCGCCCGCCACTCCCGCGGCGACACGCACCGATGCCCCTGCCCCCCGCCCTCCGGGCAGCGGCTTCCCGCCTCTCGCTTGGCTGGCCGTTCCCCACCAATCCGATCCTGTAGATTTGGCCAGGCTGTTGCGCAGCCACAGCGCCGACGACCGTCGAGGCAAAATCATCCACTCAGTGGCTGGCAGCGGCGTCCCCTGCTGATAAATCGCGCCTACGACGAATACCTTCTCGACCAGCGCGCTGGCGATGCTGCTGGCGCGGGATGGTCGAGGCCGCGGGAGATCGAACAGCCTCTCGTCGCGCTCGACAACATCGGCGTGGCGGCGGGCGAGACGTTTTCGCTCTGGAAGCGGACACCTCTCCGTGCCCAATCGACGTCGGCTTCGGGGCCATGAGCGGACATCATGTGTCCCGCGTGCCTTTTTCCGTACCGCCACTAAGCGCCGACACAGCGGAAAGAGGCAGACACACACCTGACACAACAACAGCACAACTTGGTAATTAGCCCGCACGACACCGCCCACGTAATAAACCCTGCGTTAGCTGCTGTGCCTTGGGAAGGGCATTGCTGAGCAAAAAGTGGGGGCCAATCGTGCTCGACGTTTTCGGCGACTTGTCGCGTGTATGCTCGCGCGACTCGAACCAACGTGTTGTTGTCACCGGAGGTGCCGGATTCCTCGGATCTCATCTCTGCGAGCGCCTGCTTGGCGAGGGTCACCACGTAGTCTGCGTTGACAACTTTCACACTGGTCGGCCAGAAAATATCCGCGGCCTGGTAGCCAGCGGACGATTCGAGGTCGTCGAGCACGACATTGTCGAGCCCTTCGAGTCCAAGCTGCCTCATTTCGACCACATCTACAATCTGGCTTGCCCAGCGTCCCCGCCTCATTATCAGGCCGACCCCGTCAGGACGGCGCTGATCTGCAGCCAAGGCACCTATAACTGCCTCCTGGCGGCGAAACGCAACGATGCCAGATTCTTCCAGGCCTCGACGTCCGAGATTTACGGCGATCCCGACGTGCATCCTCAGTCGGAGCAGTACCACGGCAACGTCAATTCCGTCGGCCCACGCTCCTGCTACGACGAGGGTAAGCGGTTCGCCGAAACGCTGGTCACCGATTTCGGACAGCGCCACAATATCGAAACGCGCATCGCACGCATCTTCAACACCTACGGGCCGCGCATGCAGCCCGATGACGGGCGCGTGGTCTCGAACTTCATCGTCCAGGCCCTGCTCGGCCGGGACATCACTGTCTACGGCTCCGGCGAGCAGACCCGTTCGTTCTGTTTCGTGAGCGACCTCATCAGGGGATTCGTCCGGCTGATGGCGGCCGAGGGCGGCAGCATCGCTCCCGTGAATCTCGGCAACCCGGCAGAGATCACCGTGGGCGAACTTGCGGAGATCATTGTCGACATGGTCGGTAGCCGGTCAGAGATCGTCTATCGCCCGCTGCCCATTGACGACCCCCGGCGACGCCGTCCCGATATCGACCGCGCGCAGCTAGTGCTCGGCTGGTCGCCGGAAGTCGAACTCCTGACCGGCCTTCGCGAGACGGTCTCGTATTTCGAGGACCAAGTCCGTCGCGCTGACAGTCTTGGGATCGGCATATCTTACGTCTCCGGCAGCCTCGGCTCGGCGGCGACGAGGACCGAGGAGGCGGTATCATGAAACTGATGATTGTTGGTTCGGGTTATGTCGGCCTGGTCGCCGGTGCATGCCTGTCCGAACTTGGCCACGCAATCGTTTGTGTCGATCGGGACATGACAAAGATCAACGGCCTGCGATCGGGCGTCATACCGATCTTTGAGCCCGGCCTCGATGAACTAATTCTGCGCAACGCCGCCGCGGGGCGGCTAACCTTCGCAAGCGACCTTGCCGAACTGAACCAAGGCGTCGAAGCCGTTTTCATCGCCGTCGGCACGCCGCCGAGTGGCATCGACCAGAGCGCCGATCTATCCAGCGTGTACGCCGTTGCGCGCGACGTGGCGCGGGCGGCGTCGAGCGGCCTCGTGGTCGTCACCAAGTCGACGGTTCCGGTTGGCACCGGCGACAAGATCGCGGACATCATGCGTTCCACCGCGCCCGCGCTGCGGTTCAGGGTCGCTTCGAACCCCGAGTTCCTTCGCGAGGGCAACGCGATCGGCGACTTCATGGCTCCCGACCGGATCGTCATTGGAACCGACGACGACCAGGCGAGCGACGTCCTGGAAAGGATTTACGCGCCACTCACTGCCCGCGGCACCCCGTTGCTTTCGACCTCGCGGCGGGCGGCCGAGCTCGTGAAGTACGCCTCCAACTGCTTCCTAGCCACCAAGATCTCCTTCATCAACGAAGTGGCCGACCTTTGCGAGGCCGTGGACGCCGACATCGATGAGGTCGCGGCCGGCATGGGCCTCGACCGCCGCATCGGCTCGGCGTTCCTCAACGCTGGCCCCGGCTATGGCGGCTCCTGCTTCCCCAAGGATTGCGACGCCATGCTGGCCACGGCTGGAAGCAACGGGGTCAAGCTCAACGTCGTCTCCAGCGCGGTTGCGGCCAACACGGCCCGCAAGAACGCAATGGCAATGCGCGTGCTGCGCGCCCTTGGCGGTGGCGCCGAGGGCAAGGTGGTGGCGGTGCTAGGCCTCACCTTCAAGGCCGACACCGATGACGTGCGCGAGGCACCCGCCTTTGCCCTCATCGAGGGACTGAAGAAGGCCGGCGTTTCGGTGCGCGTCTTCGATCCCCAGGGCATGACGCATGCCCGGCGGATGCTCACCGACGTGGAATTCTGCGATTCGGCGCTGGACGCCTGCTTGGGAGCCGATTGCACCGTGATCGCCACGGAATGGTCGGAGTTTCGCGCCCTCGAGGTCAAGAGCCTCGCGCGGGTGATGCGGGGCCGCACGATCGTCGACCTACGCAACCTTCTCGATCACGACACCTTCGCCGACGAAGGATTCATCGTCCACAGGATCGGTCGCACTGCCCGTTTGCCGGCGCTGCCAGCGCTTGCGCGTGGCGGTGATCCGTTGGCCGCGCCTATGGCCGCGAATTCAGAAGATGTCTCGGTATTCGGGTCCAATGCGGGAGGCAGCGCCGAGTCGGCCCTTCGCAGACGAGCGGGTGGACACGTTGGTTATGGAGTGACGCTGTGAGCAAGCACGTTCTAATCACCGGCGGTGCCGGCTTTATTGGCTCGCATTTGGTCGATACGATGTTAGCGCGGGGTTACGTGGTAACGGTGCTCGACAACCTGTCACCGCAGGTGCACGCGGATGCCGAGCTCGACAACGACGGCTGGCCGGTCTACCTGGACCGGCGCGCGAAGCGCATCAAGGGCGACCTGCTCGACGAGGGCGTGTTCGAGAAGAGCATCGAAGGCGTGACTCACCTCGCCCACCTGGCGGCGTCGGTGGGTGTCGGCCAGAGCATGACCCACATCGTCGACTACACGCGCAATAACGTCATGACCGCGGCGGCCATGCTCGAGACGCTGTCGCGCAAGCCGCACGGGATCGAGCGGATCGCGGTCGCTTCGTCGATGTCGATCTACGGCGAGGGCGCATATTGCCGGCGCTCCGGCAGCGCACCGATGTTTCCCGGCTTGCGCACCAACGAGCAACTCCTCAGCCGGCAGTGGGAACTCGTCGAAGGAACGGAAGAGCTGGTCCCGCTGCCGACGACGGAGGAGAAGCTCCTGCAGCCGGCATCGATCTATGCCGTGAACAAGCGCGATCATGAGGAGATGTTCCTGTCGGTCGGCCGGGCGCTCGGGATTCCGACCGTCGCGCTCCGGCTGTTCAACGCCTACGGGTCGCGCCAGGCACTCAGCAATCCCTACACCGGCGTGGCGGCGATCTTCATCTCGCGCCTGCTCAACGATCAGCCGCCGCTGATCTTCGAGGACGGCGAACAGCGACGCGATTTCGTCCACGTCCAGGACGTCGCTGAGGCCTTCGCGGTGGTGCTCGATAACGAGCAGTGCCTCTGGGATTCCTTCAACGTCGGCAGCGGAAGCCCGATCACAGTCACGGGCATGGCCCGGGTGCTGGCGCATCTGCTGCACAAGAACATCGCCCCGGAAATCATGAACAAATACCGGATCGGCGATATCCGTCATTGCTTCGCCGATATCACGAAGATTGAGCGCGTCTTTGGCTTCCGGCCGCGCCGATCGTTCGAGGCAGGGATGAGCGAGCTGATCGACTGGGTCGCCACGGCGAAGGCACCGGTCAATCGCAGCCGGGAGAGCCTGGCAGAGCTCCAGAGGCAGAAGTTGGTCGTCTAGGTATCGACGGCTCCGCCGTCAGGAGGATTGGTCATGACACTCGTTCCACGAATTGCCCTCAGTGCAGCGGTCGCCTTCTCCGCGGTCGCCTCGCTTGCAACAGAAGGGTCCAGCACGCAGGTGACCCGCCGTCTCTGCGACCGGCAGCTCACCTACGAGATCACGTCACCGGTCGACGTGGCCCCCAACCTCAGCCGTCTTTCTGGCGTATGGAGGGGGACGATCAAGTTCGCCGGCGGCAGCGAGATGTGCGTCGCAATGGCCGTCAAAGAGGTATTCCCCGACGGCCGGGTCATCCTGGCGATGGCCTGGAACGTCTCGCTCGGCGGCCGCGAGGACATCAACAACTTCGTCGGCATGGGCGAGGCCCCCAACTGGCCGAACAAGGTGGAGAATGGCGAGCTCAGGATCGACAGCGGCACCAAGTGGAACGGCAGGCACTACTACTACGTGATGAAGCTGCCGACGGCAGCCAGGCCGGACGTGATGGAGGGTCGGTGGATGACCGACAGCCATGCGCAGCCGGTGGTCCTGTATCGAGATACTGGGGGATGGAGATAGAGCCATGTTCACCATCGACATGATCGACGGCTGGTGGGCCGCCTACGCGCCTATCGTGCTCCTGTCGCTCTACTTGTTCACGCAGGGGCTCTACTCGTTGTCCCTGCTGGTGGACGCCTACCTGTTCTCCCGCCCGGTCAACATGATCGACATGGGCGAGAGGTTTCAGCTCGTGCCGGGCTCGAACAAGGACTATCCGCCGATCGTCCTGTTCTATCCGGTGCTGGACGAGCAGGAATCGGTGATGCGCACCACCATGATCGCGCTGGACGAGCTCGAATACCCGAAGGACCGCTATCGCGTCATCGCGATCCCCAACGCCGACGACCTGGCGACCGTCGCCTCCCTCAAGACCCTCCAGGCCGAGTTTCCCTTCCTCGAGCTCGTCGAGGTGCCGCCGACGGATCATCCGTCGTGGCAGCCGGTGTGGGATGCCTGGAACGACAACCCCAAGGCCTACTGGTGGCATCACGGCGCGAACGCCTACAACAAGGACCTGCCGCCCAAGAAGACCCGCCAGCTCGTCTACGCCTTCTACAACTGGATGAAGACCCATCCGGAGGAAGGCACGTTGATGAGCTACACCGACGCCGATTCCTGTCCGCCCAAGGATCATTTCCTGGCCGCCGCGATCGGCAGCCGCAAGTACCGGGTCATGCAGGCCAAGAATGTCGCGGGCAATGCCGGCTTGACCTGGCCGTCGACCTTCTGCGCCTTCGATCACATGGCGTGGGACGGCTCGAAGTACGAGCACCTGTCCGGCGATCCGAGCCAGCCGTACTTCATGCTGGGCAAGGGCCTCTTCTTCCACGCGCAGGACATCTACGACCTCGGTGGCTTCCATCCCTGGATCACCATCGAGGATCCGGAAGTCGGCCTGCGCCTGTGGAAGAACGGCAAGAGCCTCGGGATCATGGAAGGCTCCCTGATCGAAGAGGCGCCGACCACGTTCGCCAACGCCATCCTGCAGCGCAAGCGCTGGATCGCGGGCTTCTTCCAGACCTTGAAGTTCCACGACGGTCCGATGGATCGCATGGGCTTCTCGTTCATCGAGAAGATCAAGGCATGGATGATCTTCCTGCCGTGCCTGACGATGTCGTTCAACTGCTTCGGATTCCCGCTCTCGGTGTGGGCGGCCGTGACGTGGTTCGACGACACCTCCATCCTGCCGACGTGGTGCGTCTACTGGGCCGCCGTGAACCTCGCCGTCTTTGCCTACTTCATGGTGAAGCTGTACGGGCGCACCTGGTTCCGGACGAAGCTGATCATGGACACGACATGGCAGCGGATCCGCTACATGCTTCGCATCAATCCGGTCTTCCTGGGCTTGTGGTGGATGTTCTGGTCGATCCCGCTGTGGATCGGCTACCGCATGTACCGCCACAACCTCGGCCTCGTGTGGGAGCGCACGCTGAAGAAGGACGACAACAAGGTCCTGGTGCGCGACCGGGTCGCCCAGGGAACCCTTGGATATGCCGAGCCCAAGGTGCTCGAATACAAACCGGCGCAGGCCGCCTGACGTCAACGCGCCTGCAACGCGCCCTCGATCGAGGCGTACACGGGCTTGCGCCTCATCAAGGAGTCGCAAGGCAAGCCACGGTTGAGGAGGCACGTTAAAACGACAGGCCCCTCCACGGAGACCGGAAACAGTGCAAGAGCATGAGCCCCAGGATCGGGGACAACGCTTGGCACTGCGTGCGCGTCGTTACCGCAGTTCACGTGAAGTCATGCCCGCTTAGGGGCCATGAGCCGAAATGACAGCCTGTTCGAATCATGTCCGCTTGCCCCCGGAACGGATGCCCTCCGCGCCCCCAGAAGTGTCGGCTTTGGTTCAGACTCGGAAGTCGTCTGACCTGCAATTGTTGCCTATCGGGCATGGACCTGGGGGGCGAGCTCTCCGGCCGCACAATTGACGGCCGTCGCTAATCAACCCGCGGCACAGAACTGCCACACGACTTGCTGGCCCGGCATTGCTGTACTCCTTTCCGGTTGAGGGGCAATGACAAACGAGGAGCGCGAGGCGCTGGCGCGGCGGCAAGGGCTGACCGTAACCCATCCCGACACGAGGGTCGTGGACCACATCACCACCATCCTGCTGATGCTGTCCGCGCGCAACCTCAATCAGTCGGCGGCATTTTCAGCGCATGAACCCGTTGAAAAATTTCGATCCATCCATCGATAGTCCACGACCGCGTGACCACCCAAAACATCGTATGATTTCCATCCTGGCAGACCCTCTGGCGCGGTGATCGCCGTCGGCTGGCATAGAGTCGAAAACCGGCCCCAGTGTCGATCCTCACTACCAGGGCGCTTTAGGTGAGGCCGCCTGCACTGCTGCGGGCCTCGCTGATTTGTCAGCGTCCGGGGTCGACGACGAATCGCCCAAACTCAAGTGCAAGACAGCGCCCACACTCAAGCAAGCCAGAGCAAAGAGAGTCCACCGTGACCATTCGGTAGTTCGTAGTCCAAGTCTTCGCACCATCCGCGGCGGCGTTATCGCTCGGCTGCAAATAAGTACACGCCAGAAATTGAAGCATCCGCTGCGGTCCATGTGACGGGCTCAATCATCCGTTAACGAGGAACACCGCCGCTGCCGCGATTGAACCAACCAGAACCATGGCCCGCAGTGCGGCACCTGCCGCGACAAGCAACTGAAGCATGTTCTCCCCTCCCTGCGCGCTTCTGCACGACGCACGAACTTTCGATCTGCTTTTTGGTGGGAGGGGGCTTGAGCCCTAGAAGGTTAGGATAGAGGGTCCGCCAGAGTCAAAATCTGACTCACTGGAGCGTTTCGTAGGTCCGTGAGTCCCCGGGGATCTAGCCAACGGCCAAAACGCGGAAGGACCCACACGCCTGGGAGCAGCTTTTCGATGCATTGGCGCCGGTGGCAGATCCAGCTTTCGACCTAAGGGGCGAGTTTGCTCCAAGAAATGATGCCTGATCGATAGGGGACCGTCGGGGCTGTTCCGAATTTACGTAGTGTTGTACCGCAACGTTTCCAGCCAGCTCTCAGTATGCAGGCATTGGAGTCGACGACGAAAGCTCGGCTCCTACACACTCATACACCCGCCGGGCCTTCATTTCGTTTCACCGGCCGACGCAGCGGCCCGCCCGTCCGATCCAAGCCAGTGTCCTTGTGTCGGAGCGCTGCGCAGATTCAAATCTCGTGGGTGGTCAATGGCCAAGAAGAGCGAAAGGTCCGCTCGCCTCTTAGCAGGCGTTGTACCGGGCAATGGATGGCGAACCCCGTTGGTGGGTGCTGCCGGCCGACCTGAATGACATCACGAAACAGGCCATCGCAGCCGCCGTCAGCCGCGGCTGGATGCTCGAGCGTGGCGACCGCGTCTGTCTCACGGATGCCGGCCGAAAGCTGGTCGAGAGCCGGTAGGCCTGAGGAAGGGCTACACCGACAATGCCCAGCCGATAAGCAATAAGCCCAAACCGGCAGCTGCCGGTCCCACACATCCACCCCGGGCCTTCTTCCATTTTGGGTCCGTGTCAGTGCGGCTTGCGCCAGCCATATCCGAAGCCTGTATAGTTCTCGATCTCGTTGAACGCCGGATCGAAGGCGCGGAACTTGCCGCGGATACGCTTGATGGCGGAGCGTACGTTGGCCCAGTAGCCGTGCGGCCCCTCGCCGGCGACGAAGCCTTCATGGCGCAGGCGGTCATAGATGGCGCGGTAGGTGAAGAAGTGGCCTGGCCGGGAAGCCAGCAGCTCGACCATCTTGTACTCACCGATGGTGAGACCGAGATCGACGCCGTTCCAATAGGCCCGCGCGTTGCGGAGTTTGAGGTTGCCACAGGTCACGCCTTCCTCGGCGGGGTCGGCCTTGCCGGCGAAGGTTGCGGCAAGCTTCAGGGCGCTGAGCGACGCGTCGGCATCGATGGCCCCCTTGATCACGTCCGAGCCGTAGTCCGCCTGCGGCGAAGCAAGGCCATTGATGAAGACGACGGGAGCGTTGACCTTCTGGGGGTTGAGCGGGCCCCACGTGCCCGCCAGGCTGCGATCGACGACGACGATGTCGGCATCGATGTTGGCCGCCGAAGGCCCATTGAGCGCGGCAGCGTCCAGCACCTGGACGGCAAAGCCCAGGCCCAGCAGCCGCTCGAGCGCTTCCAGGTTTGCATTGGTTATGACGCGCAGTGGTCTTGCTGTACGTAATGCATGTTGCGCCATGCTGGCGACTGCTGACGTCTGAACGCTGTTTTCAATGGCGGTAATCATTGGCTGAGTTCCTGAACTGACTTCTGAGACGCGCATCCCCGATCCCGCGCGGCGGCTATGGCCGCCCAGGCTTTCGATCGATGCTGATGGAGTTGTCGAGGCGACGCGGCGTTGCCGCGCGAACCTCAGGTCAAGCGCGGCCGATCGGGTGGTCTGAACCGGCCCGGCTGCCTGCTGCCGCGCAGCATCTCATTGTCCTGATTGAAGGCATCCCCAGGTCGTGCAGAGACACGACTCCCCACGCGCCTTCGGCGTGGCCACACGTCGCTCATTTACGACTCCCAATCCTAAGCGCTGGAGATATTGAGCGAGCGATACCCCTACCGCCCGCCGTCCAACGCTTCCCACACACAAGTCCCTAATACGACATCACCTGAGATATCGCTGTGACAACGCAAAAACGTTTTGGAGACGGGTTGTCACACCCACGGGGACGATATTTTTGCAGTCGCCTGCGGCGCACAAGAAAGCGGTCCCGCCTTGGGATTGGGATTGGGAAGCCAAGGCGGGACCTACCGTTCGGGGCATACGTGTGAGTTGAACGGTAGCCGAGAGTATCCGCAAGCCCGATGGCACGAGTGTAACCGATACATGACCAGACAAGACGTCACTCCAATCACACGCCGTTCAGCGGACCACGCGCGATGGTCTTCCGGCGCGGATGGGCGCGATCGCGCGCAAGGTTATAGATTGATCCCTTCAAAGCACGACCATCATCGCCCGCATCTCCTGATCGTGCGCATGGATGTGAAGGGAAAGCCCACCCCTTCCGTGGCGAAAACACACTTCGAGCGTCTTGCGGTAAGACTGGGAGCGCCGGGCCACTACGCCTTCAAAGTCGAAGGCACAACTATTTACGCCGCATTCGAAGACGACACGGATGCCGTGAGATTTGCGGCCGTGTTGCGCCCCATGCAACCGACACGCGAACCAGAAGGGGCATCGAAGGCCTTGGCGCGCGTGGATGACGCCGCTTACCGAAGGATCGCGGCTGTTCTCAAGACGGCTCGAAGGGCGACTTCGGCTGGTCGTGTGGATGACCAATTGGCCATATGCCTCTTTGCTTGAACGGATCTATGTTGTCCCTCAAGACGATCGGAAACTGCGTGTTCGTCTGTGTGCTGCTTTTCAAAGCATCGAAGGGGTGAAGGCCACCCACGATACCGGCTTGGAGACGCTTTGGGATCAGCGCTTCGGACTTGTTCCTTCAGTGCGGCGCGAGGCCAAATCCCCAGCACCAGTATTGGCTCGGCTCGGTATGCGCCGTTTTCGTGGCGGAGTCGCGCAAGGCTTCAGGATGGGCCTTTGGGGAACGAACAGTCGACGTCGCCCGTATTGATCGAACGAGCGCTTGCTTAGTCAGGCACCCCCGCTCCTTCCTGACTGTGCGTGTCGTTCGAAAGCCCGCGCGGTAGGTGGCCTACCTGCCCAGTCGCCACCACGGTCGCTTCGGCGCCGCGGCTCTTGCTTTGGCTATCGCTCGCTCCTCGGCGTCGGCCTTCTCGCGTTCGCGCCTGGCTTCAAGACGGTCCACCCGTGCCACGGCCTGTGCGATTCGCTCACGCAGCTCCTGGTCAGGCCCCAATTCGTTTACAGCGGTGTCTGCAGCAAGCAGGACGCCGGGGACCTCGACCTCGGGTTTTCCGGTATCGTTGCGCTTCCGAATCGGCCACCGATCTCGACGTCCACGAGCAGCGACGGCGGCTGGCCGCAGCCCAAGACGCTCGCCTGCCGCCTTGTACGTCAACCACTCCGAGGGCGGCACCGTATAGGACTCGTTGCCTGTTTCAGCCATTTTGCCACTCCACCGCGCGAAGGGACGCGCCGCGCGGTTATGGCACCGCGCGGCGGTGGTCCACCTTAGCTGGATCCAAGGCAACACCGTCAATAGCGAAGCAGGCCAACGTGTGGCGTGTCCGTTGAGAGGCCTTGCTAGCGCCGGCAGTTGCCCTTGGGTTCGCCGAGGATTCAGGCTGCTTGGTCGAGTAAAGGCCAAGGCTGGCGCACGGACACAATCTAGCCTCTTGTCGGTGCGTTCGACTCTAATGCACATTGCTTTGTGGGAAGGGAGGCGTTGGCTGGCCGTGTGGGCGACTAGCTGGGTACAGGCCTCTTTTTTTGGGATGGAGCGGTGCGGTGGGCTGCACCGCTCCATCCAGCAAGATCCTCAAAGAACCCCCCCCGGGGTCGTTCGAAGCGCTGAATGACACAGAATGCTTCGTTTACCCAGCTAAGACTTCTCCTACTTCAAGCCGGCCTCGATTAACCGCCCGCCATTCTGATCGGTCTCTCGGCTCTCGCCGTATGCCGACCTACACGCTGAAAGCCCGCCCGGCGGGCCTCTTGGGGGCGCCAGCTACTCGCCGGTCTTCTTGCGGCTGCGCGACCGAGCGTGATCGTCTACAGGCGCTGCTGGAAAGAATCTCCAATCGGGCGCTACCAGACTGGACCAACAGACTGCGGCGCCATCGAACGCCCGGCGGTCGTAAGAAGTCGGCCCCGCTTGTAATTGTCTCGCGACCTCCTCGGCGACGGTGCGCTCGATGGCTCACCTTTCTTGACCTAGGGCGCCGTGCCGCGCTTTGAGGCTGATCATTCCTCAATGCTGCGGCTGCAACGGCAGCCCCGATGACTGGCATCATCAGTGCGTCGTGTCGCCGGGCTCCCGCCTGCGCCGTAAGCGGCAGCGCTCTATTCACGCGAAGGCTAGTCGCAGCAGTGAGTCGCAGGCCGATGGACGCCGAATACGAATGAGCCCTGTCCGTTCCAGACGTTCCAGCAGCCTGCCGGCCGTCATCGGGTACCACTGCTTCCCGCCTCGAAGGGGTGGCACCTGCCGCCGGTTCAGTTCCCGCGACACAGCGTTGTAGCTCATATATCCCTCTGCCCAGATTTCTCGAATCACTGGCGCCAAGGCGCGCGCCCGTAAGTTGGCAGAAACCATGTGCGACAACGCACCTGGTGCCTTACCTCTTGGACGCGAACCTGGATTTGCGAGCGGCAGAAGGCAATTGGTGGAGGAAGGCTTTTCCATTGCAGGCAGTCCCGCAGAGCTCTAGCTGCGATTCAGTCTTGGAAAGGGCGCCACCCGCTAGAACCAATATGCAGCGAGTGTCGGCTGCGGACTTCTAATGAACTAAATTTACAGCCGCAAGTCCAAGAGGACGTGACCCGATGCCACGCACGAGGATCTACACGGCCGAAAGCAGGTAGCCCGCATGCGGCGAAGCGAGCTAGGTCGACTTGACTAAGTAGGTCCCACAGTCAGCAGCGTTGCACTTGAGAATCAGAAGAGTCTTGCCGGCGATGCCCAACGTTGGGTGCGGCCGCTCTTCGACCAGTTCCAATTTTCCTAAGCCGCAATTCTCGCAGGTCCCAGATGTAGACCGGTCGGCAAAGTCTTGAGGTGAGAGGTTTCTCGCAGCATCCTGGCCCCTTCCTTGCGCATGAGGGCCTCTAAGAAGATCAGCCAAGCTTGAACTGCCCCAGTGACTAAAGTGTGCTGCGCCAGCAACCGGTGATCAAAATGTCACTGGCGGCCGTGAGCCACAAGCAGGTGCATGTGCAGACCGTGAGTACGCAAGTAAGAGCGGGTGGTTCCCCATCGTCTCCGAGAAGGCGCGACGCCCCGACAACCTGCCGAGCGACACAACTATCGCGGTGTTGGTTTTCGCCTCTTGGCTGTCGGGCGCCCTTTGTTGAGTATGGGTGCGACTCTCCGGTAAGCGGCATCATCCATGCGCACCAAGGCCTTTGATGTCCATTCTGAGTCACGGGTCGTTTCCATGGGTCTTAACACGGCCGCAAATCGCTCCGCATCCGCACCATCCTCAAACGCGACGTAGATGGCCGTGCCCTCCATCTTGATGGCGTAGTTGCCCGCTGCTCGCAAAGTCACCGCAAGACGCTGGAAGTCTGCTTCTGCTAAAGACGGTTTGGCCCTTTCTTTCGCTTCCATGCTCACGATCATGAGATGCGGGCGGTGATGGCTGTGCTCAAAGTCTTCCCAGTCCATGCGTGACATTCGGCAACTTTCAGTGCGCAACTACGCAATTGGGTACACGCGCTTGCACCCTTGAAGAGTTCACCCAGTAACGTCGTGTCCGCTCGTCGATCGGTTCCTCGATGGGTGGCCATTCTCAAGTACTGTTCGAGTGAGCGAGACCTTTTTGTGCATTTGCCTGCAACGTGCCTACTAATCCGATGGTATTGGGCGACGAGCAGACTTGGCGTTAGTTGCCGCCGTGCGATGCGATCGACACCTGCGAGGGAACGCCGTTCGTCAGCTGCCGCTTTCGTCTCCTCCTCGGCGCGTCAGGCATCTTCCGGCCAATCAGCGCGTAGAGAATCGCAAGGCTTTTGGGGCCGACCCTCGGAATGTTCGCGAGTTCAAAGTCATGCGCTGTGTACAGGTCATCCAATGTGAGGAAGCCCGCGTTGACCAATGCGCGAGCGGTACCGAGCGATAACCCAGTGCGCTCCCAGGCTTTGGACGCCACCCAGTAGTCTTCGAAGGAAGAGGCCTTTTCTCTCTTGTACACTTCGATCTCCGCAATACTTTCGGAAAAGCCCGAGAAGGTTAAGATTGGCTCATCGCGCCGTCGTGAAGTAGCCAGAGGCGCGACATGCCGACGGAAGCAAGATCTGGGCTACTTGGCATGGACGTGAGTTCTCGTTGCCCTCGCCGTGAAGCTGAATCCGACCTCGCCGACAGCGGGAGAGTCGGAAGAGAAGAAGACAAGGCGGCCCCACAAACTGCGGAGTGACAACTCCCCTACCTCTATTGGGAACGGCTCCAAGAACGGCCGCTGATGCGCCGGTTTCTCTCCGACGCTGATGCACCTCAGGGCGTGGTCAAACTCGCCACGTTGATACGCAACGATCGCACGGTCTGCCGCAGCCATCTGCCACTGGTCCGGCGAACCAAGTTGCTCCGCAAGTTCTTGAAGAAAGTACTCGATTGAAAACCGAGTGATCTTCTCTTGGACGCTGACGTCCAGGGCGTGGAAGCTGAGCATTAGGCGTCCCTGATTTGAGTGCGCGTTACCTGCGCTCCAGCATTTCACTGTCGACCTCAGGCGGAGGATCGTCCTCGGCAATGCTGCAACCTTGAGCGTTTCCCTCGATCTGAAGCCGCTTGCTAGCGCTATGCCAGCGCGTGATTGGCCGGCGTTGTCCAGCGGGTGACACTCCGGTTTCTCGCAGTCCAACAAAAGAGCGATCGGGGTTACTTGAAGCCCCAGAAGTGGCGTTCGCGACACTTTTGAAGCCGGCAATCAACTCCAAACGCCGGACGGAACATAAATAGAACATATAGTTTTACTTCTTGAAAGAGACATAATATGAAATAAATAGCCGAAAATCGCCATTTTGAGAATAGCTGCAGCTCGATCTTGTGATAACGCTGTGTTTATGTGGACAACTTAGCCACAATTCGCTGTCGAAGCGCAAGAAGATTCTTTTGCGAATTCGAAAAGATAATGAGGGGGTGAAAAGCTTCGGGGCGCGGCCACAAGGACGGTGCGCTAGCAAAGCGTGTTGGGGCACGCCTTTGAAACGCAGGGCGGGTGAATCGTCCTCGCTACGCGGCCTGCGCCCGCCCACTACAGCCTTCGCGGCACGTTTGCACTCTGTCAGAAAAACAACCGGCAACTTGATAGCGCGCCGTCGGATCGCGCGAAGCAGGTCGATGCCGGGCGATTGCCCCAGCCGTTCAGGGTGGAACATCATGTTGAAGGTCGGCCAGACAAACCTTACCAGACCGACCGCGACGACCCAGGTTTGCGCGAGCGAGATCAGGTTTACCAACGTGAAGGAGGCAAGTTCAGACCGGATCGACTTTCCAGACGGTTCGAACACGAAAAGCTTTGCCAGCGAGTACGCTTCGCAATTTCGACCGCCCTATTGCCCCGGTTTGAATGCACAATATGGCCTTTGGCCGCCGGTACGGTCGCGAGTGCGCGCGACCGCTCGCGGCTCCGGAAAGTTATTCGCGCGCTAGCCGACAGTGGTCGCTTCGACCTAAACGAGCATGACGCCTCGCGCTATTAGGCCATCCCGTTGCAACCCGCACTGGAGCCAGCGAGAGCTCGACTGCTTGCTGGCGGCGAACCGATATGGCGCTCTTTTTTTTACACCAAACCAAGCGGTCCAACACAGCGCCGGAAACAAAGCTTGGCCATTACCGCCCGATCAGAGGCGCGCGCCCAGTCGCAACATGACAATGTTCTGGTCGTAGTCGGCGTTGAACTGGTTCGAGGTTCGATGGATGAACTGATACGTCGGTCCGATGTAGAAGTTCGCGGTTGGCAGGTATTGTACACCGGCACGGAACGTCCAGTACTGGTCGTACTGGTTGTTGGTGCCAGTGCTTAGCGCCGCATAGTCGGCCACCGCGTAGTCGCCGTGCCCGTTGACGCGTATGTTGGGACGAAGGTTGTAGTCAACGTCCAGTCCGCCGGTGGTGTTGATGTAAGCTGCCGTCCCCTGCAGCGCCGAGTCGTCCACCGTGCGACGAACGTAGGGCCTCACCCACAAGTCGCGAATTGGATTCCAATAGCCCGTAAGGCCAAAGGTCGGCGTGCTGATGGTCGTAAACTGCCCGGAAACAAAGGTCTGCCGCAAATACCCGGCGAAGATCTCGACGGCGGTGATGCCGCCTAGATCGATGACCACGCCCCCGACTATGTCAAACCCATTGGATGATCGGTCAAGGCCGAAGGTGTCAAGCGCAAAGTACTGGCGCTGGTTTAGGCTTCCGCGGACCCAGACTTCATAACCAGGCGAAAACTGGTATCCGAAGCGCAAGGCTTCGCGAAATTCGTTGCGATTGCGATCGCTGTTGGGAATGACGCCCTGCGCGGGTCCCAGGCTGTTGTCATAGTACATGTAGTTGTCGAAGCGGCCGTCCAAGCGCACGCTAAAGCGATTGAAGGTCTGGAAATAACCGACATTGGCCATAGTCTGGTTATAGACAGTAACCGGCAACCCAGGGCCGTTGGGTGTGTTGGGAGTGCCGAATACATCGTGACGCCGGTTCCAGGAGGCACCGCCGTAGGCGTTCCAGTTGCGCTGAATATCCAGACGGCCATCCGCCCCAACCGACACATCCTGGTAGTTATTGATCCCAGGATCGACGCTAAAGAAGCCTAGACCTCCCTTCGCGTAGAAGTTCAGCATATGGTTGGTCCAATCCGACTTCAGTTCGAGAGTCGGATTGATCAGTTGAATGAACGCGGCCGTTTTTCCCGTCGCGTTCGACACCGCATATATGTTGTCATTGAAGACTTCGTCGGCTTCCAGGGTGCCGAAGAACTTGAAGCCGCCTATTGGTACCCCCTTGGGGTCGTAGCGTTCCGCCTCACGAACCCCCGTCGGCCGTTCATCCACGCGCTCCTCCCGTTGCTGTGGTTGACCCACAGTTCCCGGGACCTGCGCGAGAGCCTCAGCCGTTGGCCAAGACATCCCGGTAGACAACAAGCCAAGTCCACACACCCAAGATAAACGACGCTTCATGTCATCCCCGACTTCATTGTGGCACCCAGGGTGCCGCATTGTAGTCTTAAATGCCATTCCTCACTATATGTATTGGCTTGGCCACCCGATAGCCCCAGTTCGGCAATCCGGGAACGAACGAGTAGGTCGGAATTTTCGCAGCCTAGGTGCGATGAACTTGGTTGGACAAAAAAGCAATGAAGGCCGGTATGCATCCCCGAATCGTCGCAGTGATTGGCCTTGGGTATGTCGGCCTGCCGGTTGCCGTAGCATTTGGCCGAATGGGTCAGTCAGTGATTGGATTCGACACAAGCGCGCGCCGAATCAGCGAAATATCACAAGGGATCGACCGCACCGGTGAGGTTCGTAGCGCAGATCTTTGTGCGAAGAGCCTTCGCTTTACGAAGGATGCGCAAGAGTTACGATCGGCTGATTTCTTTATCATCACGGTCCCGACGCCGATCGACGCGAGCAAGCAACCTGATCTCGGACCGTTGCGACTTGCCTCCGCAACCATCGGCCAAGCGCTCAAGAAGGGCGACATTGTGGTCTATGAATCCACGGTTTTTCCCGGCGTCACTGAGGACGTCTGCATCCCGATCCTCGAAAAGTCATCTGGCCTGAAATGGAAGACGGACTTCAACGTCGGCTACTCCCCCGAGCGCATCAACCCGGGCGATAGGGAACGCCGCTTCGACAACATCCTGAAGGTTGTCTCCGGCGACACGGCCGAAACCCTCGACATCATCGACAGCGTTTACAAAAGCGTGGTCACCGCCGGCACCCACCGCGCCCCGTCGATCCGCGTCGCTGAGTTCGCCAAGGTGCTGGAAAACACCCAGCGCGATATCAACATCGCCCTGATCAACGAGGTCGCCCTGATCTCTGACCGGCTGGGCATTGACACGCGTGACGTCCTCGATGCTGCCGGTACCAAGTGGAATTTCCTGCCCTTCAAGCCGGGTCTGGTGGGCGGCCACTGCATCGGCGTCGATCCGTTCTATATCGCCCACAAAGCCGAGGAAGTCGGCTACCACCCGCACGTCATCCATTCCGGCCGCCGCGTCAACGACAGCATGGGTGTCTACGTCGGCAACCGCGTCGCACGCTCGATCATGCGTCACGCCGGCAACGGCCGTCCGATCGTCACGGTGCTCGGCGTCACCTTCAAGGAGAACGTGCCCGACATCCGCAACACGCGCGTCGTCGACATCGTTCGCGAGCTGGAGGATTTCGGCATCGCCGTGCAGCTGCACGACCCCGAGGCCGACGGCGGCCTCCTGCAGGAGGAACACCAGCTCGCCCTCACCCCGCTCGACAAGTTGCAACCGGCCGATGCCGTCGTGCTGGCCGTGGCGCACGCGAGCTATCGCACGGGCGGCTGGAACCTAGTAAAGCAGCTGCTCAAGCCCGCTGGCGGCTTCGTGGCTGACGTTCCTGCCCTGCTCGACCGCGGTTCGACACCCCACGGTGTTCGGCTCTGGCGATTGTGAGGGGCCGCGACGTGGCTACCCGCATCAACTTCGGCTGCGGACAGAGCCCGACCGCCGGCTGGATCAATTACGACAACTCCCCCGCCATCCTGCTCGCCTGCTGGCCCTGGCTGACGGCCCTGCTGCGCAGGCTACGCCTCATCAACCAGGCGAATCTCGACTTCATCGCCTTCTGCCGCGGCCATGCGATCGGCTATGCCGATGCCTGCCGGCCCCTGCCGCACGCCACCGCCTCGGTCGACGTCATCTACACGTCCCACATGCTGGAGCACCTGTTCCGCGAGGATGCCGAGACCTTCCTGCGCGAATGCCACCGCGTGCTGCGCCCGGGCGGCGTGCTGCGCCTGGCCGTGCCCGACCTCGCCCTCGACGTGAAGGAATATCTCGAGCACGGCGACGCCGATCTCTTCCTGGCCGGGCTCGAATTCGACCTCGCCAAGCCGCGTGGCCTCGGCGATCGCCTGCGCCGCGCCCTTTTGGGCACGCGCGGCCACCGCTACCTGTACGACCGGCGTTCGCTGGCCGCCTTCGTGGCCGCCTGCGGCTTCGTCGACGTCGAGGTGGTCCTGCCGGGCACGACCCGCATCAAGGACCACGGCGGGCTCGACCTGTGGGAGCGGTCGAGCCAGGGCTGGTACATCGAGGCAACGCGGCCGTAGCCGCCGATGCCCCGACCCCGCCTACATCGGCGGCGTCAGCCCATCCTTGCCGACCAGCAGCCGTCCCGCCGTCAGCCCGCCGTCGGCGCCCTTGGTCGCCCCCAGGAACACCTTGGTCCCGACCTTGGCATCGTCGCGGCTGCCCGGGGCGAAGGTGACGATGGGCGTCCCCGGCTTCACCCGGATGGTCTGCGTGCCGTCCTTGTACTTCAGGGTTAGCGTCTGGCCGTCGGGCGCCGCGGCGACCGTCGCCACCGTGGCGTTGGTCATCATGCTCTCGGGCTGCAGGTCCCACGGGTAATGGCCTTCGTTGGAGCCGCGCGCCGCCTCGGGGAAGATCAGGACTTCCAGGGCGTTCAAGGTGCCGTCCGGCCCCTTCAGCGAGGCAATGCCGACGAAGCTGTTCTCCTTGATGTCGGCCATGGTCATCGGGCTCACCAGCATCACCGACCAGTTGTCGGCGAGCTTGACGGGCACCGACGTGCCCTCGCGCGTGGCGATGGTGGCGGTGTTGCCGTCGATCGCCGTGATCGCGCCGCGCAGCCGGGTCGGCGGGCTCGCCGGCGGAGTCTGGGCCTGGGTCTGGGCCAGGGCATCGGCCACGAAGGCCAAGGACGCGACCAACGCAACAGTGCCTGCCAGCAGCGAACGAATGGTTGTTGTCATCTGGCGCTCCTGTCCGTTCTGGAATAACGGGCCCGAGCCTGCCACGGCCGCCTCTACACGACCGCTTACGTTTGCGTGAGGCTACATGTCCAACGTCGACATGAACTGCCGCCTGGTGCCGCGCAGCACCAGGCAGGTCAGCCGGCCGCTCACGAACGCGCCGGTATCGACGTTGATGCGATGGCCAAGGTCCTGCGGCAGGTCGCAGATCGTATGGCCGTGCACCACCACCTTGCCGGGCAGCGCCGGCCGGGCGCGCAAAAACTCGTCGCGGATCCACAGGAGGTCGGCCGGGTGCTGTTTCTCGAGGCTCACCCCCGGCCTCACCCCGGCATGGACGAACACGTAGTCGCCCAGCGTGTGATGCAGGGTGCAGGCCCGGTAGAAGGCGAGATGAGCCGGCGGCACCGCCGCGCCGACCGCCCCGCGCAGCTCGGCCGCGCGCTGCGGCGTGTCCGGATAGCCCTTGAGCGGCACGCCGTACGACAAGAGCGTCTCCAGCCCGCCGTAGGACAGCCAGTCCAGCCCGTCGCTGCGCTCGTCCAGGAAGTCGAGCAGCGCCTCCTCATGGTTGCCCAGCAGCCGCACCGTGGTGAAACCCGGCAGCGGATCGCGGAGCAGCCGCTCGACCACGCCGCGGCTCGACGCCCCGCGATCGATGTAGTCGCCCAGGAAGATCAGGCTGCGCTCGCTGTCCTCGGGATGCTGCGCCGCCTCGGCGGCAATGCGGCCGAGCAGCACCTCGAGCAGGTCGGCGCGGCCATGGATGTCGCCCACGGCGTAGACGGCATGTCCTGCAGGGACAGACGCCGGCTTAGCCGGCGAGGACACCCGTCCGAACCACCGTGACCAGAATTGAGGCGTGGGCCACCCCTACCGTTTCGCCAGGGTCAGCGGCGGCCGCACGGCGTTGGCCGGCGCCTCGGTTCCCGAGCCGTAGTAGCCGCGGTAGCGCGAGTAGTAGTCGCCGTGGTCGCCGTAGCCGTAGCGGGCATGCTTGGCGAGGTTGACGCGGTTGATGACGATGCCGACGTGGTTGCTGACGCCCAGCAGGGCGTTGACGGCGGTCTTGACCACCTCGCGCGGCGTCTTGGCCCACTGCACGATGAACACCGTGTAGTCGGCGAGGCGGGCGATGATGCGCGCGTCCGACACCGCCATGACCGGCGGGCCGTCGAGGATGACGAGGTCGTAGCGCTCGGAGAACGTCGCCAGCGCCGCCTTCATGGCGTGCGATTCGAGGATTTCCGGCGCGTTCGGCGTGTTGGGCCGGGCAAGGATGTAGTCGACGCCGGAATTGTCGTGCCGCTTGGTGCACTCCTCCAGGGTCTTCAGGCCCATCAGGTAGTCGTCGATGGTGCCCGTTCGGTCCTTCAGCCCGAGCGCCGCCGACATGCGCGCCTGGCGCAGGTCGAGATCGACGATCAGCACGCGGCGCGAGGCGTTCATCTTGGTGAGCAGGCCGCCCAGCGAGGCGACGAAGGTTGTCTTGCCCTCGCTCGGCGTCGAGGAGGTGACGGCGATGACCCGCGGCGGCCGGTCGAGGCTGCCCAGGCTGATGGCGGTAAACACCGCGCGGATCGCCTCGGCAGCGGGCGACGTGGTGTTCTCCAGTACGTGGGCAACCACATTCGAACGGTTGGCCGCGTTGCCCTTGACCTCGGGCACCATGCCGAGCACGCCGACCCCGGTCGCGTCCTCGACCTGGGCGGCCGAGCGGAACACCCGGTCGAGCTTCTCGGCGGCGACGGCGCCCGCCATGCCGAGCAGGCAGCCGATCACGAAGGCGGCCATCAGGCCGGTCTTGTAGTTGGGCGACGACGGCGCCCCCGACGGATGGGCGTAGGCCAGGATGCGCGCGTCGGCGCGCTGGATGTCCTGCTGCTCGCGCAGCTCCTTGAAGCGGCTCAGGAAGCTCTCGTAGAGGGTGCGGTTCGACTGGGCCTCGCGCTCGAGCTGCTTCTGCTCGGCCTCGTACTGGCTCGCGGTGCCGGAGACGACGGCGGCCTTGTCGACCAGCTCCTTGAGCTCGTCCTCCTCGGCCTTGGCGGCGTCGAGCTCGGCGCGCACGGCGAGCGTGATGCGCTGGGTCTCGCTCAGGAAGCGGGCGCGCACGCTGGCGAGCTCGTTGCGCGCCTGGACCATCTTGGGATGGTTGTCGCCCAGCATCGACGACAGCTCGGCCATCTTGCGGGTCAGCTCGACGTCCTGGATGCGCAGCGCCGCCAGGGTCGTGTTGCCCGCCACCTCGGCGATGTTGGCGATCTCGCCGGGATTGAGGCTGGCCTTGCTCAGGGCGACCAGGCGCGCCTCGCGCTCGATGCGCTTGGTGCGCGCGGCAACGTACTTGCCGTTGAGATCCGACAGCGTCTGCGTGGAGACGGCGCCCTCGGGGCTGCCGGCCAGGCCCTTGTCGCGACGATAGGAGGCGACGGCCTCCTCGGCGACCTGCAGGTTGCGGCGCAATTCGGCCAGGCGCTGCTCGAGCCACTCGGTGGCGCGGCGGTTGGCTTCGTTCTTGGTGTCGATCTGGTCGGCGAGATAGGCCTCGGCGATCGCATTGGCGATGCGCGCCGACATCGTGCCGTCCGGGCTCTCGACGGTGATCAGGATGACGAAGGTACGGCCGAGCAGCGTGACGCTGAGCCCGCCGGAGACGGCGCCGATGGCGGAGCGCCGGCGCGGGTCGCTCTCTTCGGCCGGACGGCTGGTGCGCGCCGCCGGCTGGGCGGCCGGCTGCGGCTTGGGCGCGGGCGCCAGCAAGGTCGAGATGCCGGTGGACCACAGCTCGCGCAGCGGCGCGAAAGCCGAATCGATGAAGCCCGGCGGCTTGGTGCCGTTGAAGTCCGGATTGTTGGCGAGCCCGAGCTTGTCGACGACGCGGCCGATCAGGAACTCGGACTGGATGACCTCGAGCTCGCTCTGGATGGCGCCGAGGTTCATCGTGTCGACGCCCGACAGGGCGGCCTCGGTGCTCACCACCTTGAAGGTGCGGGTGTCGAGCAGCAGGCGGGCCGAGGCTTTGTACATCGGCGTCGCCTGCGCGATGATCAACGCCATCAACGCAACGGCGACGAGACCGCAGCCGACGATCAGCGCCTTGCGGCGATTGAGCAGGCGGAGCCATTCCCACAGCTCGTTGGGAGCTTCACCCGGACGCACGGGCGCCAGAGCGCCCGGCTCGGACGCCGGAACGATCCGGTTTATGGCCCCGTCATCCACGATCTGCTCGGCCTTAGGAAACGATCCCATCCCACGAAACTCCGCGACAAGTATACTCGCAGCGAAACCCACAAACGACACCGGCCGCGCCTTCGAGGCCGGTCTAGTCCATCAGTCCTAGTCGAGCGGTCCCACACCGCCCTCCCCAAGAACGCCTACGCTTACGCCACCACGCCGGACCCAGATCAGGACCGGCTCAGAACCACCGCTCGGGTACACGGATGATGTCGCCCGGCCCCACGGGACTGTCCTCCGTGACTGTCTCCTCCATGCCCTGAGTCTGGTTGAAACGCTGAATCGTCATACGCGTCTTCGACGCCCGGCGGGTAAAGCCGCCGGCAATCGCAATAGCTTGTGCCACATTGATCCCCGACACATAGGGAAACGACCCAGGCCGACCAACTTCACCCAGGATGTAAAAAGGACGACGCATCACTAGGTCTACACTCAATCTGGCCACGCGCAAGAGGCCATCAGTGCGATAACGTGTGCGCAGCAGCTCCTCGATCTCGGCCGTGGTCATTCCGACGACCGAGACGCGGCCGGCCATGCGGGGAGAGATCATCCCGGCCGAATCGATCTCGTATTCGCCCGACAGCTCGGGATCGGACAGCACGACCACCCGGACCCGGTCGCCCGGCGCCACCCGGTACTCGGCCATCCGCAACGTCTGGGTGTTCTGGGACGGCTGCTGCAAGGTATTGACCGTCATCGGCGGTTGCGGATCGCAAGCCGCCAAGCCGAGCGACAGGACGATCGCGGGCAGCGCCAGCCCGCAACGCAGGGCGACCGACAGCCAACGGAAGATTGCGATCCCGGACCTCACGACATCACCGTCTGGCAACCAAGCGAATGGAGAAGAAGTTGCGGCTGTATTGCGGCCCGCCTGCCGGCACGTCGGTCGACGACCCCTGGGAGTACTCGTACAGCGGCCCGATCGAATACTGCGGACGGACCTCATAGAGAACCCCGAGCGACGCCTTGACGAAGTAGTCGGTCCGCGGATTGACGCCGGCAACGCCCGGCGCCGGCGTGTAGTCGGCGGTGTTGTAGGAGATGCCGCCGACCGCTTTCCACGGATAGTGAATGTCGTAGGTGAAGTCGACGCCGATGATGGTCGACACGTAGTTCTGATAGTTGGCCAGGGCCGATTCGTTGATGGTCCGCATCAGCACCGGCCGCAGCAGCAGCGGCTCGTATCCGTTCCATGTGCCGCCGAGCGAGAACATGGTGGCCGACGTCGTCAGCCCCGACGCGGTGTAGGTCTGGCTGGTGAGACCGATGGAGCCGTCCAGCGTGCTCTTGGGCCCGATGATCCAGGACGCGCCGAGGGCCATGCTCCAGCCCGTCGAATCGCGCTGCTGGCCGGCCGAGTTCACCGTGTCGACGTAGCGGCGCTGGTTGAGCGCCGGCGCCAGGAAAAGCGAGAAATTGTCGGTGATCTCGTAACCGAGCTTGAGCTTTTCTTCGTATTCGGTGCGGTCGCGGCTGGCCGCCGGCAGTCCGAGCGACGTGATCGTGCTGTAATCGTAATACCAGTATTTCGTCGCCGATGCGTTCAGCTGGTAGAAGAGCCGATTGAACCTCTGATAGAGGCCGACCTCGACAGGCACGGAATCGACCACCGTCGGCGCCTGGGCGAACGACACGTTGGGTGTGCCGAGAGCTTCGGTGTTGCGGCGAAAGCCGATCAGGCCGGTCGCGTAGAAATCGTTGCGGATATCGAGCTTCCCATCCGCCTGGAGGATGTAGTTCTGGAAGTTCTGGGTCGGTGCGCTGGCGTAGAAACCGAACCCGCCACTGGCGAGCAGCCGCAGCGAGTGATTGGCCCACTCCGACCGCAGCTCGAGCGACGGACGCACCACGGCCACCGCCGAGGCGGTGGGCGCCGTGGCCGTCGCGAAGACGTTGTCGTCATATCCGAGATTGAGGTCGATCTGGGGAAACAGCGTGAACGCGCCGACGCTGACGCCGAGCTCGTTCCCCCGCCTCTCGACAGCGCCGCCGCCGGTCGACGCCGTGGGATCGGGAAGATCGACCTGCGGCGTTTGCTGGTCCAGCGTCTGGTTGGCCGGCGAGAGCGTTTCGACCTGGGCGTGGACAGCCGTCGCCGCGCACGACAACAACACCCAGCCCAGGACGGGAGTCCAAACGAACCGAGTGCGCGACGCACGAATCGTCATGGGACTAGCAGGCCACCCCGGCAACGGTGCAAGCGTCGGCTGAACGAAGCTCTGCCTCAGACCACGGACGCTACGTTCTGCTGGCTTTGTCTGTCGTGTCATAGGACGTCTGTGGCAGCGGCGCCGGCACTGGCACTGGCGGCGGCCCAGGCGGCCCACCGGTAGTAACCGGGGGCGTCGGCGTAGGCGGCGTGCCGATCGGCGGCAGTCCCAGAGGCGGCAGCGAAGGCGGTATCGGCGCCGTCGACGTCACAAGTGTATTGACCAGAGCCGCCAGCTGCTGGTTCGTCGTATTGCCGCCGATGAGCTGCCCCAGGAGCTGATTGATCGACGTCACGTTGCCGCTGCCCAGCGTCGTGATCTGCGCCGGCGTCAGCGCCAGCACGGGCACATTCACCTGCGGCGCAAAGCCAATGCCGGTCGCCGGCGCCGCGATGTTGAGGCCGCCTGGCGCGGAAAGCGGCCCGATGTTCTGCAACGGGCTCGCGCTCTGCAGCGGCCCGGCATTCTGCAACGGCCCGGCGCTCTGCAATGGGCCGGCACTCTGCAGTGGACCCGCGCTCTGCAACGGGCCGGCGCCCTGCAACGGCCCAGCGCCTTGCAGCGGCCCCGCGCCCTGAAGTGGGCCTGCGCCCTGCAGCGGTCCCCCTGTCTGCTGCGCGCCAGGCGCGCCACCGGGCGGCGTCGCCTGAGCGGGCCCCGCGCCCTGCAAGGGGCCGGCGCCCTGCAGCGGCCCTCCGCCTTGCAGCGGACCTCCGCCCTGTTGCGGGCCGGCCCCCTGCTGCGGACCCTGGCCCGACTGCTGGTTGCCCTGCTGCGCGCCAGCCGGACCCTGTGCCTGCTCGGCCTGGGCTTGTTGAGCAGCCCCCGGCTGGCCCTGCGCCTGCTCCTGCGCTTGCGCCGATGTCGCTATCAGCAGCGCAGATGCTGCCGCGACACACTGCGCCCGAAGTGCAATTTTAGTCATATGGACCAACCCCGCCGCCGCGGCACGCCGCCGTTGCAGCCCAAATTCGAATGTTTACGACCGCTCGGCCCGCTTTCAGTCACAGCGGGTCCCACCCAAGCTGGCTGCCAAAATACCGAATTGCACACGGCAAGCCAAGACCTTGGAGGCTCGCAGGGCATCGGCAGAGGTTCGGCAGTATTCATGTCGGACGCCCTAAAAGCCCAACCAGAACAGGCATCTATACTATACGGGGTGTAAGGCGGCTTGAAGGCCGCCCGCACTCGTGTCTCATAGTCATACCAAAATTAACTGCAGCGTCAACGCAGAAAATGAAACGAATTGTATTTGATGTATTTTCTCCCTGAGAATCAGCCTCTTATAGGAGTTACCTAAAGCAGAAAGTCAACTAAGCAAATGGCTTTTTTCACCGCCACCGCGATTGGTGCTGTTGGCAATTTGCTCCAGCGCCTCGGCAAACCCCGCGACATCTCCGCACGGCACGCGCCAATACCCGGCTTCGGCCGGGCGAGCGAGGAGATCGACATCCGACTCTGCACTGCCGACGAACAGGATCGGCCGGCCGGATTCGATGCAGGCATAGATCTTCGAGGGCATCACATAGCCGACGAAACCGTCCTTCAACGTCACGAGATGCGCGTGGGGAGCGCGCAGCAGGCCGGCCAGTCGTTCGATCGGCACCGGCGGGGAGCGATGGAACGGCAGCCCCTGCGCCCCGAGCCGTCGCGCAAGATCGTCCGCGCCGCCGCCGGTCGCGCTCAACCACAGGCGCACGCGGCCGGAGCCTTCGCGGTGATGGCGCGCATATCCCTCGGCGACCGTATCGACCTCATGGGCCACGCCATAGTTGCCGGCGTAGAGCAGCACGCACGAACCGACCAGCGGCGCCGGCAAAGGTTCTGCGGCTTCGCCGCCGGTGAACGAGACCGGCGAGCCGTCGCGCACCAGGGCAATCCGCTCGCCTGGCACGCCGGTCGCGCCGAGACGCCGCTTCTGGTCGATGCCCAGCACCTCGAAGCCGTCGATGCGCCGCCGCCAGAAGTTGGTGAGGGCGAGCAACAGGGCCAACGCACGCGATGGACGGGGCTGCGCGGCGATCAGGCATTCGGGATGGAAGTCGGTGATGCGATAGACCAGTCGGCCGCGCCACAGGAACTTCAGCGGCGCCAGAAGGTGGATCATGAACGGCGGCGAGCCGGTGAACAGCACGCCGTCCGCAGCGCGCAAATCGCGAAAGCCGGCCATGACCAGACGCAGGTCGGTCCACAGTG